>JABLTK010135685.1_pt1 | contig 163135 bp, 141 predicted proteins | sample 7160131 | NCBI WGS metagenome assembly JABLTK01 (sample SAMN14651221, study PRJNA627086) | human gut metagenome | isolation source: feces | host: Homo sapiens | reverse complement strand
TGCGATAATCGTGCGACATGCCCATGGAGAGCGTCGAAAGCGGCAGTTCCGGGCGGCGCTGGCGGAGATGGCGGCGGCGGCGCGGGCGGTAAGTATAAGGAGAACGGTATTGCGGGAGAGACCAACACGGGCAGCGGCGGCGGCGGTGGCGGCGGACACAACACGGGCGGCGTGGGCGGCAGCGGGATTGTGATCCTCCGCAGCGTACGGTAACGGAAAGGAGAGCCTATGGAATTGATGAGCCGCTATGCCACGAATTTTGCGATCGTGGATAACGGAATCGTTACAAGCACGATCTGGGGCAGCATCTACAACGCGTCGGACTTCCCGAACGCGGTGCGGATCGACGACCTTGCCGTACAGGTCGGGGACGCCTACGACGGCGAACGCTTCTATCATCGCGGAGAGGTCGTGCGCACGGTCTCGGAGGAACTGGAGGACATGCGAAGCGCTTTGGCGCTTTTGGGGGTGACGGCCGATGGGTAAATGGATGGACGCGGCACGGGCAGCCGCGCTACGAATGCGGCTGCGGGAACAGCGGATCGAGCAGCTTGAACACAGGTTGGCGCTGCCCGTGTGGGCGGAGCTGGACGGCGGCGCGTCCCTTCGAATGGGAGATACGGTGCGCTACTTACTGCATGAGTACGTCTGCATCCTTTCGCACACGAAGTCGCTTGCGCGGCGGCCGACAAACACGGCGTACTGGGAACAGACGGACTCCGCTTCCTTTTCTTTCTAGAAAGAAAAGGAAGCAAAAGAAAGTCGCTTTCGGAGACGCGGCTCGGCTGTTCTTCGGCAGGGTTCGCCAAGGTGTTACACAAAACGGACGATTCACATACGAACCGTCCGTTTTTCGTGCCGGGAAGTGCGGGAAGCCGTCCTATTTGCAAGACGAGCTCTCTCCGCAAAGTCTTTTGTTTCGTTTTTCAAGAAAGAGAGGGAAGCAAAAGAAAGTCGCTTTCGGAGACGCGGCTCGGCTGTTCTTCAGCAGGGTTCGCCGACGTGATACACAAAACGGACGGTTCCTATGCGAACCGCCCGTTTATTCTGCCGCAAGAGGGAAGAGCGGGGGAAAACCTTTCTCCGCCAATCTCCTTGTCCCGCAAAGTCTTTTGTTTCTTATGAAAAGAAAACGTTCTCTTCTAATTATTTAGAAGAAAAGAAATCGTACCCTCGAACCGGGCCGCGCGACGCCTCAGTCGTCTCTGCGTGCCGTTGCGCGTTTTTCGAGCTCCTTCAGCTTCTTGACGGGATCCTTGACTTTTGCAAGGAAGATCATGGCCGCGATGATGTAGGGCTTGAAGGAAGCCTCCTTGTACAGCGGATCACGATAGCGATCGAACACGGATGCGTCGACTTCGCCCGCTTCGCAGGAAACGCCGGTGATGTCGGCGGGCAGGCAGTGCAGGTACAGCGCCTTGCCGTCCTTCGTGGTCTTCATGAGCTCCTCGGTGCAGGTCCAGTCCTTATGCTCCGCATTCTGCGCAAGCAGGCGCTTTTCGAGCGCTTTGATGCCGTCCATATCGCCCTGCGCGTACAGCTCGGTGCGCTCTTCCATTGCCTTGAACGGCGCCCAGCTCTTCGGATATACGATGTCGGCATCCTTGAAGGCGTCCGCCATGGAATTGGTGATCTCAAACTTGCCGCCGTAGGTCTCGGCATTCTTCTTCGCGACTTCGACAACGTCCTCCATGACTTCGTAGCCCTCCGGATACGCCAGCGTCACGTCCATACCGAAACGGGTCATGAGACCGATCACGCCCTGCGGGACGGACAGCGGCTTGCCGTAGCTCGGGCTGTAGGCCCAGGTCATGGCGACCTTCTTGCCCTTCAGGTTCTCGATGCCGCCCATCTCATGGATGATGTGGAGCGTATCCGCCATGCACTGCGTGGGATGGTCGATGTCGCACTGGAGATTCACGAGCGTGGGCTTCTGCTCGAGCACGCCGTCCTTGTTGCCCTGCGTCACGGCGTTGACGACCTCATGCATGTAGGCGTTGCCCTTGCCGATGTACATATCGTCGCGGATACCGATCGCGTCCGCCATGAAGGAGATCATGTTTGCGGTCTCGCGGACGGTCTCGCCGTGCGCGATCTGGCTCTTGCCCTCGTCAAGATCCTGAACTTCCAGACCCAGCAGGTTGCAGGCGGATGCGAAAGAGAAGCGCGTGCGGGTGCTGTTGTCGCGGAACAGAGAGATGCCGAGGCCGGAGTCAAAGATCTTCGTGGATACGTTGTTCTCGCGCAGATGGCGCAGCGCGTCCGCAACGGTGAACACCGCTTCGATCTCATCCTGCGATTTTTCCCAGGTCAGGAAAAAGTCGCCTTCGTACATGTCCGAATAGTTCAGCTTTTCGAGTTTGTCGGTAAACTGCTTGACATTGGATTTTTTGCTCATGAATTCTCTCCTATAGTTTTTAAGGGTTTAGAATGAACGATCGTTTTCGGAGCGCCGCCCCGCAAGGAAGCGTACCGTCCCGCGTCGCGGAAAAGCCGCAGCCTTCGGGGCAAGAGCCTTCCATCCCGCCCGGAAGGGAAGATGGGATCGGAACATGGCGCTTTGGTCAGATACGCGGGGGACGCTGTCCCCCGCACAGTACGCCCGTATTTACTTGATGTCGTTGTTTGTCTTGCCTGCACGGAACTGGCAGACGTCCTCAGCGCCCTTGCCCTTGTAGAGCGAGGGGGCAAGCGCGTACACGGCGGCACAGCGAACGAGGTCCTCTTTCCAGGTGATCTCGTTGGGCGCGTGTGCCTGCGACTCCGCACCGGGGCCGAAGCCGACGCAGGGAATGCCGTAGCGGCCCTGGATGGACACACCGTTCGTCGAGAACGTCCACTTGTCGATGAGCGGACGGTGGCGCAGCGCCATTGCATCCGGATGGCCGACGCGCTTGTCGCCGTACAGCGCCTTGTGCGCGTCTGCGAGCGCCTGCACGTGCGGCGCGGATTCCTTGTTGATCCACGTCGGGAAGTAGCACTCTGTCTCATATTTGAGCCCCGTCCATGCCGGACGGTCATACATATACATCGAGACCTTTGCGCCGTACTTCTTGCAGGCGGGCAGATCCTCGATCTCCTTCAGACAGGAATCCCAGGTCTCGCCTGCGGTCATGCGGCGGTCGATGGAGATCGCGCAGGAGTCCGCGACCGCACAGCGGCTCGGGCTCGTATAGAAGATCTGGCTGACGGCGCAGGTGCCGCGGCCGAGGAAACGCGCGTCCTCATAGTGCTCCGGGTTGAACTCCGGCTCGAGCATTTTCACAAGACCCTTGATCGCATCCGTCTCGGCGCAGCCGTTTTCGTTCAGCTGCTTGACCTCGGACACGATCTCCGCCATCTTGTAGATCGCATTGTCGCCGCGCTCCGGCGCGCTGCCGTGGCAGGAGACGCCCGCCACGTCCACACGGATCTCCATGCGGCCGCGATGCCCGCGATAGATGCCGCCGTCCGTCGGCTCGGTGGAAACAACGAATTCCGGCGTGATGCCGTCCTCGTTGTGGATATACTGCCAGCACAGGCCGTCGCAGTCCTCCTCCTGCACGGTGGCCGTGACAAGGATCTTGTAGCCCGCCGGGATGAGGCCGAGATCCTTCATGATCTTCGCGCCGTAGACCGCGGACACCACGCCGCCCTCTTGGTCGGAACCGCCGCGGCCGTAGATGATGTCGTCCGTCTCGTAGCCCTCGTAGGGATCGTTCGTCCAATTGTCGCGGTTGCCGATGCCGACGGTGTCGATGTGCCCGTCAAAGGCGATGATCTTTTCGCCGTCGCCCATGTAGCCCAGCGCGTTCCCCTCGGGGTCGATCCACGCCTTGTCAAAGCCCAGCGCCTCCATCTCCCGGATGGTGCGGCGAATCACGCCCTCCTCCTCGCAGCTTTCACTCGGGATCGCGATGAGGTCGCGGAGAAAACGGGTCATCTGCGGCAGATATGCCTCTGCTGCTCTCTTGACGGCTGCTGCTTCCATGTGTGATTGCTTCCTTTCGTTCTTTTCATATCATCCGCACCGGCCCGGTCCGGAACGCTCAGTCCCGCTTCGCGTCGATGTACGAATACAGCGTGTACTTCGAAATACCGAAATACTTCGACACTTTATCGCCGCTCTTTGTGACGAGGAACGCGCCCGCGTTGTTCAAGAACTGGATCGCGGTGATCTTGTCGTCCTTTGTCATCATGGCGACGGGCTTGCCCACGAGCGACACGCTCTGCTCGATGAGATCGTCCAGCAGGTCGTTCACATTCTGTGGGATGCGATCGGGCTGCTCCTGCCCGGCGGCCTTGTGATTCAGAATGGAATCGATGGCGCGCTCCGCCATGAGCAGCTCCGTAATATCATAATTTAGGGAGAATACACCCTCGACCTCGCCGTTTTCATCCTTCAAAAAGACCGTGCTGGATTTCAGGATCCGGCCGTCGCGTGTCTTGGTGAGGTAGCCGTGCATGTCGCCCGGCGCGCCCTCGTCCCTGTGCTGCACCGCTTCGAGCACGATGCGCGAAGGTCCGTCGCCCAGCTGCCGCTGCGAAACGTGCCCGTTTTCGATGGCGACGATGGTGTGGTCCGGATCGGCGCTCCTGAGATCGTGTACCACGACCTCGCTGTTTTCGCCAAACTGTTCGGTGATGGCAAGCGCAAGACGCTTCATCAGATCGAGATCCATAGTGTGCCTCCAGCCCTCATACTAAATATAGCAGAAACGGACAGAAATTCAAGCGATTTCCCAAATTCTTTTTCACGAACGCTAAAAAATTTTTAGGCGCCTCTCTATATCCAAAATAGTATATCATGTCATGCGGCGCGCCTGCAAGTAAAAGCGCGGCGGCAAAGAGAAAAATCGGCGCACTTCGACGGCGCAGGGACGGATGCGGCGCGCGGCGCGGCAGCAAAATGTTGAAAGGAATGTTGGAATTGCCCTTGCATCGCGCCGCCGAGATTGTTATGCTATAAATAGGATAGTGCCGGGTTGAAAGCGTGCGGGTCCGCCGCATGTACCCGGACGGAGTTCCTCTGGGTGAAACGCTGCGGCGAGGGTTCGCCGGCGGCGAAAAGGAGCAAACATGAAGATCTATGACCTGTCGAGAGAAATCATGTCCACACGGCCGTTTGAGGGCGACCCTGCGCCGGCAATGACGCGCCTTGCGAACATGGCGGACGACGGTTACAACCTTTCCACCATCGCGATGAGCCTGCATGCGGCGACGCATGTGGACGCGCCGCTGCATTTCATTCGCCGCGGCAAGGATGTTGCGAGCCTGCCGGCAGAGATATTTGTAGGCGAATGCACGGTGATGACCGTGCCGGGCCGCAGGCTGGACGCGATGTATTTCATGCGGTATCCGAGCACGGAGCGGCTGCTGCTGCGCGGCGGCGGCGAGCTGACGGAGAGCGGCATCGGCTACCTGTATAACAACGGCCTGAAGCTCATCGGCACGGACAGGGAGAGCATCGGTTCGCCCTCGGACGAGCGGAGCACGCATCTGGCGCTTTTGGGCTACGGCATCGCCATTCTCGAAAACCTGAACCTGACCGGCGTGCCGGACGGGAAATACATGCTGTCCGCAGCGCCGCTGCGCATCAAGGGCGGCGAGGCGGCGCCATGCCGCGCGCTGCTGCTCGACCTCACGGACGAGCTCTGAGGGGAATGCACGGCGCATTTCGACAGGAGATATTGCTGAAACGTAAATGAATTTTCAATTTGTTGTGACTTTACTTGTTTTCTGCCACGATTGCGGTATGATAGAGATACGGACTAACGTGAAGAGGACTGCGCTCGATCGGAGGAAGATATGAGCAGAAGATTTCGTTTGAAACCAGCGGGCTATGCCGTGCTCGGCGTGCTCGTGCTTGTGATCGTGCTGTGCGTTTATGCCATCGCACGAGCCATTGTCGGCGGAGGAAAACAGCACGGCGAGGACCTGGTACTGCCTTCCGAGAGCCCGGATCTTTCCACAACGCCGGAGATCGTACAGACCACGACGACGCCTGCACCCCCCGTTTTGGAGACGCCGGTCGTCGCAACGCAGGTTCCGGTGACCCCGACGCCCGTACAGTATACGCCGGCGCCGACCAAGACCCCCGAGCCCAAAGCGACGGAGCGCGTCCCAACCTCGTCTGAGAAGAAGCATGCCAAAGCGGGCGAGCTGACGGCGGACGGTGTGAATCTGCGCGCGGGCCCGTCTACCAGCTACGACCGCATCGGCAATTATAACAAGGGCGCGACCATGGCGGTGTACGCGACCGACGGCGATTTCTATTTTGTCAAAATGGACAAGGACGGCAAGATCGGCTTCATGTCCAAGAAATTTGTGAATGTGAGCGAGGAGACCGCGAGCGACACGCCGAAAACGACCGTTCCGCCGGATGCGCCGGACGAAGCGATCAACGGCAAAGTCACGGCGAAGGTCGTCGCGCTGCGCAGCGGCCCGAACAAGACCGACAAGGCCATCACCGAGCTGAGCAAGGACGATGTGGTCTATGTGTATTATCAGGTCGGCGAGTTCTACTATGTGCAGGTCGCGACTACGGGCAAGAAGGGCTTTGCCTACGCAAGCTACATCTCTGCGGAGAAGAGCGTGCCGACAAAATAAAGGGGACGGGGCGGAGCAAGACCTCGGGATCCTTTCAGAGGGAACGATTCTTTCTTAAGAATCAGACATCGCGGGACGAGGGGCATTTGCAAAGGCAAGCCTCTCTCCGCAGATCACATCTGCATCATGAAAAGCGGACGGTTCGTATGTGAGCCGTCCGCTTTGTGCATCGCGCCGGCAAAAGCGGTAACGGCATGGAAAACAAGGCGAGGCGGGCGCTTTTTTGCTTATTTTGAAAAGAGAAGCAGAGGAGAAACAATTGTGCGGGGAAAGCGCGTATTTGTGTCTTGTCGGTGGAATTCCCCGGAAGGATTCTGTACAATTGTCCCAACATGAAACCGGGAGGGGAGTATAAGGAAATGGGTAAAGCTGGAGCTGTTGCGGTAAAAACAGTCGTCGTGCTGCTCATGGTGGTCATGCTGACTGCATGCGCAAGGGTGCCGGGGGTAACGCCGGAGTCGACGGCAACGCCGAGACCGACACCGGAGTCGACGGCAACGCCAAGACCGACACCGGAGCCGACGGCAACGCCGAGACCGACACCGGAGCCGACGGCAACGCCGCTGCCGATCACGAAGGAAGCAGCCGAGCACTATGACATTGGGCAGAAGCTGTTCAACAGTGAGAATTACGAGGCCGCTGTGCCGCATCTGAAGATTGCGGCGGAAGGTGGACACCCCGGCGGCTGGCGGATGTATGGCTGGTGCCTGCTGTATGGAAAGGGCACGAAAAAGAAAGCCGGCGAAGGATATAAATATATGAAAATGGCGGCCGAGACCGGCAACGCGCTCGCGCAGTATGAAATGGGGTATTGCAATTATGCAGCACTCGGCACGGTGGGCGATTACGAGGCTGCGGTAGAGTGGTATCGGCTTGCAGCGGAACAGGGACAGAAAAACGCGCTGTTGAATCTCGGCTATTGCTACCAAATGGGTTACGGTGTCGATAAGGATTATGAGATGGCAAAGAAATACTACGAGCTTGCGCTGGAAGCGGGAAACGGCAAGGCGAAGAAGCGCCTGAGAGAAGTGGAAGCGCTCATGGGAGGCTAAGGGAAAACGGAAGGACGATTGCGTTCCCTCGAACGAATTAGAAGGAAGAACGATTTCTTTTCTTGAAGAAAAGAAACAAAAGACACAGTGAGGCAGGAAACTCACATGGGAAAAGCCGTTTTCCCGCGTATCCTGCTCGAAACGAAAAAACGGACGGTTCCTATGCGAACCGTCCGTTTTGTGTAACACCTTGGGAAAAGCTGCGAAAGAACAGAAGAAAAACTGCGCCGCAAATGATTTTCTTTTGCTTCTTTTCTTCTAAATAGAAGGGGGCGTACGATTTCTTTTCTTGAAGAAAAGAAACAAAAGACACAGCGAGGCAGGAAACTCACATGGGAAAAGCCGTTTTCCCGCGTATCCTGCTCGAAACGAAAAACGGGCGGTTCGTATGTGAACCGTCCGTTTTGTGCAGCACTTTGGGAAAAGCTGCGAAAGAACAGAAGAAAAACTGCGCCGCAGTTGATTTTCTTTTGCTTCTTTTCTTCTAAAAAGAAAAGAAGGGGGAGCCGGGGTCAGCCCTTTACGATGGGCAGCTTCAGCGCATGTCCCGCGCGTTTGTATAAAAGGAACGTGAGCAGCCCGTTCACCGCAACCTTGATCGCATTGAACGGAATGATCACCGTCGGCAGCATGGCGAGCACGACCTCCCGCGGCGCGCCGTTGAAATGCACCGTAAAGATCAGATTCAGCGGAACCATGAGCAGTACCTGCAGGATGCCGCCCGCGACCATGCCGATGATCGCGCCTTTCAGCGAATGGTGCCGGTGGTACAGTGTTCCCGCCAGCAGCGCGCAGCCGCCGGTCGCGCAAAAATGCATGAGCGCGCCAACCCAGCCGCTCGCGGGCGAGACCAGCACCCATTGTAAAACGCTCACGACCGCCGTCAGCAGCAGCCCCCACAGCGGCCCGAATAGAAACGTTCCGATCAGGATCGGCACATCCGCCATGTCATATTCAAGGTAGCTTGCCGCCGGAAAGATCGGAAAATGAATGAGATACACGAGCAGGATCGAGATCGCCGCAAGAAGCCCCAGCTTCACCATGCGGTCGATCGCCTGTTTATTGACTGCCATCGTTCGCTCCTTCTTCGCGCGGACAGACAAAACAAAACGGCCTGCCCGGCGATATGATTCTTCCGGGACGGGCCGCGCGCAAGGATACGCTTTGCCGCTTCTCTCATCCGGACTCGACCCATTCGGCCTTACCGTCGGTCCCGGAATTTCACCGGGTCGGCCGCCTGCGCACTCTTTTGCACAGCCGGTTCGCGGACTGTCACCGCCGGTGGGGAATCGCACCCCGCCCCGAAGCTTTATATACTCAGTATATCACAAAATTCGTGCTTGACAAGAGACCATTTTTTTGATTATAGTAATAACAGTAACGAGAATGATTACTGTTTATAAGAACGTGAGGAGAGAACATGCGGTATTCATATCAGCGCCAGCGCATATTGGATTATGTATCGGACAGCCATGCGCATCCCAGCGCCGCTGCGGTTTACGATGCGCTCAGGGAGAGCATGCCACGGCTGTCGCTCGGCACGGTCTATCGCAATCTGAACCAGCTTTCCGACGCGGGACGCATTCGCAAGATCATCCTGCCGGACGGGACCTGCCGTTTCGACGGCGGAATGCACCCGCATTCGCACATCGTATGCAGCGGCTGCGGCGCGATTCTCGACGTGATCCCGCCAGAGCTGCCAGAGCTTGCGGCGGCTGTGCGGGAGCAGATGGGATTTACGCTCGACACGTTTGAAACGGTCATGCATGGCAGATGCCCGGCATGTCAGAAATAGATAGAACCGAGCGCAGGCGCGCAAAATTAACATCATTAAATACGGAGGGAAAACACCATGGAACTCAAGGGAAGCAAGACGGAAATGAACCTGCTCGCGGCATTCGCGGGAGAATCTCAGGCACGGAACAAGTATACCTACTATGCATCGCAGGCAAAGAAGGACGGCTATGAGCAGATCGCGGCGATTTTTGAGGAGACCGCGAACAACGAGAAGGAGCATGCGAAGATGTGGTTTAAGGCGCTCCACGGAGACGCAATGCCCGGAACGATCGAAAACCTCAAGGACGCCGCTGCGGGCGAGCACTACGAGTGGACGGACATGTACGAGGAGTTTGCAAAGACCGCAGAGGAGGAGGGTTTCAAGAAGCTGGCGTATCAGTTCCGTGCGGTCGGAGAGATCGAAAAGCACCACGAGGAGCGCTACAATACGCTTGTGAAGAACATCGAGGCGTACCGTGTGTTCCGCAAGGACGGCAAGACCTACTGGCAGTGCCGCAACTGCGGTCATATCTATGAGGGCGAAGAAGCGCCGAAGGTCTGCCCGGTCTGCGCGCACCCGCAATCCTTCTTTGAGGTCTGGAAGATCAATTATTGAGCGCCTCGTTTCCTGTCGGAGCGAAAAAGCAAGGTGGCGCGGGGACTTTATAAAACCGCGAAGCGCCGTCCTTTTCGCTGGAGGCTGCGCAAAACGGATTGTCCGCGCGGGCGGTCCGTTTTTTGCGAAACGATACGGCCGCACGGAGCCGCTTCTGGGCGGGCGCATGCGGTCCGTCGCCGCATGGCCGTTCCTTCCGGGCAGTCGATCGGCGCTCGTTTCGGGTTGCGCGGTGCGTCGGAGACGACGAAAAAGGAGGACGGAGCCCTGGCCATAGCCCGTCTTTTGCGCGCGATCACAGGAATCGCTCCCGCTTTTGCGGAAAAAGCGGACGGTTTTTCACGGCTGCGCCGAATGCGGAGACAAGGCCTTGTAAATTTTTCGAAAACTGTTGTTAATCCAACGGAGAATTCGCACGATGCAAGGTAAGATAGAGTTGTAAAGATTTGGAACGGAGGAAATCGCAATGCTTGCAAACCGGTATCTCACGAAGGACCTTCTCTACCTTGGCGCATCCGACCGCAGGATTGGACTGTTTGAGAACGTGTTTCCGCTGGAGAACGGCGTTTCCTATAATGCCTATCTGCTGCTGGATGAGCAGACCGTACTGCTCGATACGGTCGACCGTTCCGTGAGCGAGGACTTTTTTGAGAGCCTTGCCGCCGGGCTCGATGGACGCTCGCTCGACTATCTCATCGTGAATCACATGGAGCCGGATCACTGCGCCAGCATCTGGGAGCTGCTTTTGCGCTATCCCGGCGTGCGCGTGGTGGGCAACAATAAGACGCACAGCATGCTCATGCAGTATTTTCCGGGGCTTGTTCCAGAGGCGCAGCGCCTGACCGTGCAGGAGGGCGACACCCTCGTTACGGGCAGGCATACGCTGGCCTTTGCCATGGCGCCCATGGTGCATTGGCCCGAGGCGATGGTCACGTTTGACACGACGGACGGCACGCTGTTCTCCGCGGATGCGTTCGGCACCTTCGGCGCGCTTTCGGGCAATCTCTATGCGGACGAGCTGCCCTTTACCGAGCGCTGGATGGACGAGGCGCGGCGCTACTATACGAACATCGTTGGCAAGTACGGCACGCAGGTGCAGGCGCTTCTGAAAAAGGCTGCGGCGCTGCCCATCGAGCGGATCTGCCCGCTGCATGGGCCGGTCTGGCGGCGCGATTTCGGGCGATTCATCGAAAAGTACGACCAGTGGAGCCGCTATATGCCGGAAGAGCAGGGCGTTGTGATCCTCTACGGCTCGATCTACGGCGGCACGGAGCAGGCGGCAGCGCTGCTTGCGGCACGGCTCGCGGAGCGCGGGGTGCGCGGCATCCGCATGTATGACGTGTCCAAGACGCACGCCTCGTATCTTGTGGCGGAGTGCTTCCGCGTGAGCCACATCGTGCTTGCGTCCGCAACATATAACGCGGGCATCTTCTGCAATATGGAGACCTTTCTTGCGGATCTTGCGGCGCATGGGCTGCGTTCGCGCAGGGTCGGATTGATCGAGAACGGATCATGGGCGCCGGTCGCGGGAAGTCTCATGGAAAAAACGCTCGCTGGCATGAAGGATATGACTATCCTTGCGCCGCGCGTTCGGATCCTTTCGCGCCTGACGGATGAGGGACGGCAGCGGATCGACGAGTTGGCGCAGGCGATCGCGTCGGAACTGCTTCCCGCGGAGCGGCCCGCCTGTGCGGACTGTGTGGACCGCAGCGCGCTGCATAAGCTGAGCTACGGCCTGTTCGCGCTCTCGGCAAGGAGCGGCGAACGCGACAATGCCTGCATCATCAATACCGCCGTGCAGCTCACGGAGAAGGTGAAGCGCGTCTCCATTACGGTGCTCCGGGCGAACCACACGCACAACATCATCAAGGAGACGGGCGAATTCAATCTGTCCGTGCTGACGGAGGAAGCGCCGTTTTCCCTGTTCCAGCGGTTTGGGTTCCAAAGCGGGCGCGACGTTGATAAGTTTGACGGGTATACGGCCGTTGCGCGCAGTGAAAACGGACTGCTGTATCTGACGGCGGGCGCAAACGCCTTCCTGTCCTGCCGTGTGATCGCGGAGAACGAGCTGGACACGCATACGCAGTTTATTGCGGAGGTCACGGAGGCGCGGGTGCTGTCCGATGCGCCGTCCGCGACATATGCGTACTATTTTGACCGCATCAAGCCGAAGCCGCCCAAGGCCGACGCACAGAAGAAGGGCTGGGTGTGCAAGGTCTGCGGTTATGTATACGAGGGAGAGACGCTGCCGGCTGATTTCGTCTGCCCGCTCTGCAATCACGGCGTCGAGGACTTTGAACCGATCGGGTGAAGCGGAAACGTTCTCTCGACCCGGAGAAAAGAAATAGAAACCACACTGCGGCAGGCGGAGATTTCGGCAGAGACGGCGCATCCTGCGCATCGCACGGAAGAACGGACGGTTCCCATACGGGCCGTCCGTTTTGTGCAGCATGCACACAGAAAGAAAGCAAAAGAAGAAAATCGTATGTATGCGATCGCATCCTTTTTCTGAAAAGGAGAAGGGAGCGGTTCAAGGGGGATTTTTGGGGTGCAATTGTGTGAAAAACAGGGATAATTGCACATCGCTGCTGGACTTTCCGGACGAAATTTAGTACAATCCCTAGAATGAAGTATCGTATTGCGGAGCTGAAACCGTATATTCGGCAGGTGTGGCGCCTGAGCCTGCCCGCCATTCTCACGCAGATCACATCCATCTTGATGCAGTACATCGACTCTGCCATGGTGGGCGCGTTGGGTGCGAATGCGACCGCGTCGATCGGCCTTGTCGCCACGAGCACATGGCTGTTCAGCGGCGTTACCTATGCCCTGTCCGCAGGCTTTTCGGTGCAGGTCGCGCATCATATCGGCGGCGGCAGCGAAGAAGACGCAAGGCACGTCGTTCGTCACGGACTGATCGCCGCGCTTTTGCTGTCGGCCGTGCTGTGTCTCGCGGGCATCGCGATCAGCCGCCCGCTTCCCGTCTGGCTCGGCGGGGAGGAAGCCATCCGCGGCGACGCCTCCGACTATTTTCTCGTGTTTGCGCTCATGGTCCCGTTTTTGCAGCTCAATTCGCTTGCCGCTTCTTGTTTGCAGTGCAGCGGCGATATTCTCACGCCAAGCATCCTGAACAGCGTCATGTGCGCGCTGGACGTCGTATTCAATGCACTGCTGATCCCGCGCTTCGGCGTGCTCGGCGCGGGCATCGGTACGGCGCTTGCCTGCGCGGCCATCGCGCTTTTGATGCTCTGGCGCTGCTGCGTGGCGAGTCCCGCGCTGCATCTGCGAAGGGAGCGCTGCGCGTTTGACCCGAAGATCATCAAACGTGCGATCCGTCTCGGCACGCCGCTTGCGATCCAGGAGATCGCCATGAACGGTGCCATGGTCGTTTCGACTGCGATCATCGCGCCGCTCGGCGCTGTCTCGATTGCTGCCAATTCCTTTGCGGTGACGGCGGAGAGCCTGTGCTACATGCCGGGCTACGGCATCGGCACGGCTGCTACCACCCTTGTCGGCCTGAGCGTCGGCGCAGGGGATGAGGAGACGGCGCGGCGCTACGGCAGGATCTGTACGGCGATGGGCGCGGCGATCATGGGCGGCGCGGCGCTTGTCATGTGCGCTATCTGCCCGCTCGTGTTCCGCATACTCACACCAGATTCCGCCGTGCGGAAACTCGCCGCAGAGGTACTCCGCATTGTACTGTTTGTCGAGCCGCTGTTCGGCGTTTCCATCGTTGGCGCAGGCGCGCTGCGCGGCGCGGGCGACACGCTGGTGCCGAGTCTCATGAACCTCGGAAGCATTTGGGTCATACGCATCGGCCTTGCATTGCTGCTCACGCCGCCGCTCGGACTGCACGGCATGTGGATTGCCATGGCCGTCGAGCTGTGCGTCCGCGGACTGCTCATGCTCTATCGCAGCCGCACGACCGGTTACTATGCGGCGGCAGCGGCGCATGAGGATGGCTGACGCAGAGGGAGAAAAACAGCCAAAATTTTCGCGCGGCCTTTACAAAACGCCGTTTGGCGGGTATACTATCGGGGTAAAGCGTTGAACGGGACGAGTAGGGAAAACGCAGGTCAGGAGCGAGCCGCATCCGGTGCAAGGCGGCGGCCGTGCATTCACCGAACATCACCCGCGAGCGTGTCCGTGAACACAGCGGCGCTGCCGGTAACGGACGACGTGTTTCTCACGTTACAGGGAGACCAGAGCGGACGGGCTTGCGATGCAGACCTGTCAACACCGGGTGGTACCGCGGAAAGCGTCGGCTTTTCGTCCCGTAAGGACGAGGAGCCGTTTTTTTATCGGCGTGAACGCGCCGCAGCCGGAGTTTCAAGAACGAACGAATGCGCATGGAGGGAGCACAATGTACAAAAAAGTCACCACGGACATGAATTTTGTTCCGCGCGAGAAGGAGATCCTCGAGTTCTGGAAGGAGAACGAGGTCTTTGAAAAGAGCGTAGAGCTGCGAAAGGGACAGGAGACCTATACCTTCTTCGACGGTCCGCCGACCGCGAACGGCCGCCCGCACATCGGCCACGTCGAGACGCGCGCCATCAAGGATCTCATCCCGCGGTACAAGACCATGAAGGGCTACGACGTTCTGCGCAAGGCCGGCTGGGACACCCACGGCCTGCCCGTTGAGCTGGAGGTCGAAAAGATGCTCGGCCTGGACGGAAAAGAGCAGATCGAGGCTTACGGCGTGGAGCCGTTCATCAAGGAGTGCAAAAAATCGGTCTGGAAGTATAAGACCGAGTGGGAGCAGATGTCCGACCGCGTCGCCTTCTGGGCGGACATGAAGGATCCCTATATTACCTATGACAACAACTACATCGAGTCCGAATGGTGGGCGCTGAAGAAGATCTGGGAAAAGGGCCTGCTCTATAAGGGACACAAGATCGTCCCCTACTGCCCGCGCTGCGGCACGGCGCTGTCCAGTCATGAGGTCGCACAGGGCTATAAGGACGTCACCGAGACCTCCGCGACCTGCCGCTTCCGCTGCACGGATGAGGACGCGAGCTATCTGGCGTGGACGACGACGCCCTGGACGCTGCCCTCGAACGTCTGCCTCTGCGTAAACGCGAATGTGGATTATTGCCGCGCAAAGAAGGACGGCGAGATCTTCATCCTGGCGAAGGATCTTGTGCCGAACGTGCTCGGCGAAGAGGCGGAGATCGTCGATGTGTTTCCGGGCAGCGCGCTCGTGGGCCGCAGCTATGAGCCGCTGTTCGACTGCACCGAGAAGGCGGTCAAGGGCAAGAAGGCGTTCTACGTTATCGCGGACGACTATGTGACCACCACCGACGGTACGGGCATCGTCCACAACGCACCCGCATTCGGTGAGGACGACGCGCGCGTCTGTCGCGAGAATAAGCTCCCCTTCATCCAGCTCGTCGATACCCGCGGCAGGATGTGCGGCGGCACGCCGTGGGACGGCACCTTTGTCAAGGATGCGGACCCGCTCGTGCTCGAAGCGCTGAAAGAAAAAGGACTGCTCTTTGCGGCGCCCGTGTTCACACACAGCTATCCCTACTGCTGGCGCTGCGATACGCCGCTCATCTACTATGCCCGTGAGACGTGGTTCATCAAGATGACCGCCGTGCGCGACAAGCTCATCGAGTTCAATCAGCGGATCAACTGGTATCCCGACAACATCAAGGACGGACGCATGGGCAACTTCCTCGAGAGCGTCATCGACTGGGGCCTCTCCCGCGAGCGCTATTGGGGAACGCCGCTTCCGGTCTGGACCTGTGAATGCGGCCATGAGCATGTGATCGGCAGCATCGCGGAGCTGAAGCAGATGAGCCGCAACTGCCCGGACGATATCGAGCTGCACAAGCCCTACATCGATCAGGTCGAGGTCGTCTGCCCCGCGTGCGGAAAGATCATGAAGCGCGAACCCGTCGTTATCGACTGCTGGTTCGATTCCGGCTCCATGCCCTTTGCACAGTGGCACTATCCTTTCGAGAATCAGGACGTGTTCGAGAAGCGCTACCCGGCGAACTTCATCTCCGAGGCCATCGACCAAACGCGCGGCTGGTTCTATACCCTGCTTGCGATCTCGACCTGTCTGTTCGATGAGCCGGCGTTCAAAAACTGCGTGGTCATGGGCCATGTGCAGGATATGGAAGGCCGGAAAATGTCCAAGCACCTCGGCAACGTCGTGAGCCCGTGGGATGTGCTCGATAAGCAGGGCGCGGACGCGGTGCGCTGGTATTTCTATGCGTCGAGCATGCCGTGGCTGCCCTGCCGCTTCTCCGGCGACGCGGTCTCCGAAATGCAGCGCAAGTTCATGGGCACGCTGTGGAATACCTATGCGTTCTATGTGCTGTATGCGGATATTGACAAGTTCGATCCGACGAAATATCGTCTTGAGGACTGCAAGCTCTCCGAGATGGACGCGTGGGTACTCTCGCGGCTGAATACGCTTGTCAAGACCGTGGACGAAAACCTTGCCGCCTTCCGTATCACGGAATCCGCGCGCGCCATGCAGGATTTTGTGGACGAACTGTCCAACTGGTATGTCCGCCGTTGCCGCGAGCGTTATTGGGGCGGCGAAGAAACGCCGGATAAGGTCGCGGCGTACATGACGCTCTACACCGTGCTCGAGACGATGGCGCGGCTGTCCGCACCGTTCACACCGTTCATGGCGGAGCAGATCTATCAGAACATCGTGCGCACCGTGGATAAGGATGCGCCGCTGTCCGTGCATCTGACGTCGTTCCCCGCGGCGGATACGCGCCGTATCGATCCCGCGCTCGAAGAGAACATGGCGCGCGTGCTCGGTATCGTAACGCTCGGCCGTGCGGCGAGAAATGCGTCGTCCATGAAGATCCGTCAGCCGCTCGCTGCGATGTATGTGCAGGGCGAGACCATGCCTGCGGAGTTTTCCGACATCATCGCGGACGAGCTGAATATCAAGAAAGTGGCATTCGTCGAGGACGCGTCCGGCTTTATCTCCTATCGCGTCAAGCCGCAGCTCAAGACGCTCGGACCGCGCTACGGAAAGATCCTGCCCGCCATCCGCGAGCACCTTGCGGGCGAGGGCGTAGGCGACGCGGTGGTCAAGGCCACGGCGAACGGCGGCGTGTATACGGCGGAGGTCGCAGGCACGGAGATCCGCCTCATCGCGGAGGACGTGCTCGTTTCGACGGAGCAGAAGGCGGGCTTTGTGTCCGAGAGCGACGCGGGGCTGACCGTTGTGCTCGACACGAACCTGAACGACGCGCTGATCGAAGAGGGATTTGCGCGCGAGATCGTTTCCAAAGTGCAGACCATGCGCAAGGAGGCGGGCTTTGAGGTGGCGGATCACATCGTGCTGGGCTATGCGGGAAGCGAACGGATCGCGGAGATCTTCCGCGACTACGGCGACGGCATTCTGTCCGACGTGTTGGGCGACGCGCTGCTCGAGGGCGGTCCCGACGGCTATGTCAAGGAATGGAACATCAACGGCGAGACCGTCACGCTCGGCGTGAAATGCGTCTGAGCGGATCGCACGGAAAACCGTTTTGCGGGGGACTCGCAAAAAGCCTGCGTGTCCCTTGGAGGGGGGAGGGCGTTCGCGCCTTCCCTCTGCTGTTTGGAAAAGGATCAAGGAGAACTCCATGCTCGGAACCATTGTAAATGCCGCTGCCGTTCTGATCGGCGGCGGCGTGGGGCTGCTGCTCAAGCGCGGGCTGCCAAAGCGCGTTTCGGACGCGATCATGGGCGGCGTGGCGCTGCTCGTGACGTACATCGGCATCGACGGCGTGCTGGACGGACAGAAAACGATCGTCGCGGTGCTCTCGATGGTCGTGGGCGCGGCGATCGGCAGCTGGATCGATATCGATGCGGGATTGACGCGGCTCGGCGCGTTTGCAGAGAAGCGTCTGAATGCAGGGCGTGAGGACAGCCGGCTTGCCGAGGGCTTTGTGAGCGCGAGCCTGCTGTTCTGCGTGGGCGCGATGGCGGTCGTCGGCGCGCTGAACAGCGGCCTTTCCGGAAACCACGACATTCTGTTTGCAAAGGCGCTCATCGACGGCGTGACCGCCTGCGTTCTGGCCTCAACGCTCGGCGCGGGGGTGCTGCTGTCCGCGCTTGCCGTGTTCGTTTATCAGGGCGCGATCGCGCTGCTTGCGTCCGCGCTTGCGCCCGTTCTGCCCGATGCGGTCGTTGCGGAGATGAGCTGCGTCGGCTCGCTGCTCATCATCGGTATCGGCCTGAACATGTTGAACGTTACAAAGCTGAAGCTCGCGAACTATCTGCCCGCGATTTTTTTGCCGATCCTTTTTTGCAGGCTCTTTTGAAGGCGCCGGAGGGGGGAACATGAAGATCATCGACATACACAGCCACGTATACCCGGACGCGATCGCGCAGCATGCAGCGGATGCCATCAGCGCATTTTACGACAATGTCTATCCGGCGAGGGGGGACGGCAGCGTCGCAACGCTCCTTGCCAGGGGAGAGGCGGCGGGAATCACACGGCATGTTGTGTCGAGTGCCGCGACGACGCCGCATCAGGTCTCCGCGATCAATCATTTTCTGCATGACGCGGCGGCTGCACATCCGGAGCGGTTGTCCGCACTCGGCACGCTCCATCCGGACAGCAAAGATCCCGCGGCGGACGTTGCGGAGATCCTTTCACTCGGACTGCTCGGCGTAAAGCTGCATCCGGATTTTCTGCATATTGCGGTGGACGATCCGCGCTTTTTTGAGCTGTTTGCGCTCTGCGAGGGACGGCTGCCGGTCCTGTGCCATCTCGGAGATTCCCGCGAGGATGCGACTGCGCCTGCACGGGTCAAACGCGTGCTGAAAAACTTCCCGAAACTCACATTCATCGGCGCGCACTTCGGCGGTTGGATGATCTGGAAAGAGGCGGCGGAGGCGCTCTATACGGAGGAACGGCTCATCGTGGACTGCTCCTCCGCGCTGTTCTCAATGACGCCGGAGGAGGGCGCGTGGTTTATACGGCTCTTTGGCGCGGAGCGGGTGCTGTTCGGCGTGGACTATCCCATGTGGGAACCGGTGCAGGAGGTGGAGCGGTTTTTCCGGTTGCCGCTCACCGAGACGGAGCGCGAACAGGTATTGTACCGCAACGCGGAGGCGCTGTATGGGCTGGGGGAAAGCATGAACGGCTGACGCCGGCGCGCAATAAATAACGGACGGTTCGTATGGAAACCGCCCGTTTTTTGTGCGATGTATGCGGATCATGAACGGAAGGCATGTATGGGACGTGATCCCTGCCCTGTTTTTCTGAAGGGGAAGGGCCTAAGCGTTTACATCGACGTCTGCTGCGTTTCGCTGCTCGCGGCGTTTTTTCAGTTCGGCGCGTTTTTTCTTGTCGGATGCGTCGAGCGCGCTGCCGAAGCACAGGCCGAAGCCCATTCCGATGCAGAGCCCTGTCGAGGTGCTTTGAAACGAGATGCCGAAGCACATGCCGAGCGCAATGCCGAGGCACAGTCCGATCGACAGATAGGACGTCGGCGCCTTCTCTATTTCATAAAGTGAAAGCCCGTTCCGCTCGCCCGCGGGGGAGAATTTCAGTTTTTCAAGCACACGCTTTGAGGCGGCGTTGCCCGGCTCCGCGTCCGCGAGCACAAAGTATACCCGATTATCCGAAAACGCCCAGTTCAGCGCAGCCTGCACGGCCTCCGAAGCATAGCCCTGCCCCTGAAACGCGGGCGCGACGCCATAGCCGATCTCGACCTCGCCGCACTCGTTCGGCTTGCCCTTGAAGCAGAGGTCGCCGATCGTCTCGCCCGTATCGCGCCGTTCGATCCGCCAAGCCGTCGCAAAGAGACGTTCCGCCGGCTCCGCCTGCGAAAGCGCAAGCATTTCCGCATAGGCCGACCGCAGGTGTTCATCCGTCTCCGAGGCGATCTTTTGCGCCAGCTCCGCGTCCGTCATGGCGGTGATGCGGAGCCGCTTTGTCCGAAGAGCCGCTCTTTTCTCTTTCATACCGCATCCTTTCGAACACATGTTTTTCTCAGTATAGCATCCGTCGCCTTTTTCGTAAAGCCGCTTGACAGACGGTATATTGGGTGATATATTGTGCATATACGATATACACAATTTGCAGACAAGGGAGGGATGACCATGGCATTGCTGGAAGTGGAGGGACTGACAAAGCGCTATCCGGGCTTTACGCTGGACAGCGTATCCTTCCGGCTGGAGACGGGCTATATCATGGGATTTATCGGCCGCAACGGCGCGGGCAAGACCACGACGCTGAAATCCATGCTGGGCCTGGTGCATGCGGACGCCGGAAGCGTTCGGATCGACGGGACGGAATACCGCGAAGATGAGCATTTGGCAAAGCAGAAGCTCGGCGTCGCTTTCGGCGGCGTGGATTACTATCCGCGGGCAAGGCTTTCGGACATCGCGCGCGTAACGCGGCGGTTTTATGAGGTGTGGGACGAGACGCAGTACCGCGCGCTGCTCCAAAGATTCCAGCTCGATGAGAAAAAGCGTGTCCGCGAGCTGTCGCAGGGGATGAAGGTGAAGTTTTCGCTGGCGCTTGCGTTGTCGCACAATGCAAAGCTGCTGCTGCTTGATGAGCCGACGAGCGGGCTCGATCCCGTTTCGCGGGAAGAGCTGATCGAATTGCTGCAGCACATCGTGGAGGACGGAGAGCACAGCATACTGTTTTCAACGCATATCACGTCCGACCTCGAAAAGTGCGCGGATTATATCACCTATATCCGCGGCGGCCGCATTGCGGCGAGCACGGATCTCGACTCGTTCAAGTCGGAATACCGCCTTGTGCGCGGCACGCGGGCGCAGCTTACGGAACCGCTCGTTCAAAAATTTATCGGCGCGCGCAAAAACGCCTTTGGCTTCACGGCGCTTGCGAAAGCGGAGGATGCGGCGGCAATGGAGGGACTTGAGATCGCGCCCGCGGATCTCGAATCGATCATGATCTACTTTGACGGGGAGGTGCCGGCAGATGAACGCATTGCTCTATAAGGAATGGAAGCTTGCAAAACACCCGACGGTGCTGATCTACCTGCTGTTCGATCTCATGCTCCTCATTCCGAGCTACCCGTACTATGTCGTGTTTCTCTATACGGGACTGGCCGTGTTTTTCGTATTCCTCTACGGAAGGGAGAACAACGACCTCAGCTTTTCCGTGCAGCTTCCGGTGTGCAAACGGGACATTGTCCGGGCGCGAATGCTTTTTGTGGTGCTGATGGAGCTTGCGCAGATCCTGGTATCCATCCCCATCGCCGTCCTCGGCGTGCGCATCAACCCAAACGGCTGCAATACGGCGGGCATTGAGCCGAACGCCGCGTTTTACGGATTTGTGTTCGGCATGTATGCCGTTTATAACGCGCTGTATTTCACTCGTTTTTACCGCGATCCCGACAAGCCCGGCAAAGCGCTGCTTCCCGCGGGGCTTGCGATGCTGCTCTATATCGCGCTTGCGGAGGGGCTCGTGCATGCCATACCCGCGTGGAACGCTGCGCTCGATACGTTCGATCCCGCGTCGCGCGGCATTCGCGTTGCGATACTGATCGCGGGTCTTGCCGTCTTTGCGGGGCTGAACCTGCTTGCCCTGCGCAGGAGCGAGGCGCTGTTTGAAAGGGTAGACCTGTGAACGGTCTGACGATCGATCTCAGAACGACGTCCGATACGCCGATCTACCAGCAGATCGCGGAGCGCATTCGCGCCGCCATTTTGGACGGAAGCCTGGAAAGTGACGCCTGCCTGCCGCCGATCCGCACGATGGCGGCGGAGCTTCGCGTGAGCGTTATCACAGTCAAGAAGGCGTATGAACTGCTGGAACGGCAGGGCCTGCTCTATGCGGTCACGGGCAGAGGCAGCTTTGTCGCGCCGATCGCGGCGGGCGATCGCGGCGGCCGCCGCACGGAGCTTGCCGAGGAACAGCTGAAAAAGGATCTCGCCCGCTACAAGGCGCTCGGGGTCACAAAGGCGGAGCTGCTCACGATGGTGGAACGCCTGTACGGAGAATGAGGACAACGACAGCCGGCGGCTTGCACAAAGCCGCCGGCTGTTTTCGTTTGCAGGGGGATCCGCGCGCCGGCGTTATATTACCAGCTCGGCACGCTGAATGATCTGATCTTGGAACGCCTTATCGAGCTCGACAAAGTAGCCGCTCCAGCCCCAAACGCGAACGATCAGATTTCGGTAGGCGTCCGGGCTCTTCTGCGCGGCAAGAAGGTCGTCGCGGTTCACGGCGTTGAGCTGGAGCTGATGTCCGCCGCGAAGGATGAACAGCCGGACGAGCGCGGCGACCTTTTCAATGCTGTCCGCAGAGCGAAAGACGGAATTGTGCAGTTCGAGCGTGAGCGGCCCTCCGTTTGCAACGCGGACAAGATGCTGCTTTGTAAAGGACTTTATGACCGACACCGGGCCTTTGACGCGGGCAAACAGACTCGGGGAATCGTTTGCGGGGAGCGGATCGCCCGCATTGCGCCCGTCCGGCGTCGCGGGGACCGCGCGGCCGAACCATAGATAGTACATGGCGGTACCCGTACCTGCGCGGAAACAGCCGCCCTGCGCGTTCCGAAGCGGTTCCAGCGCATCCGCAAAGGCGTCGAGCAGAGCAGTAGCCGCCGCGTCCGTTTCATCGTCGTCACAGCCCATTTTCGGCGCATCGCAGCGGAGACGGTTTTGCAGCAGCGGCAGATCGCGAAAATCATTTTGGAGCGCGCTGCGAAGCGCAGACAGGGTCAGCTCGCCCGATCCGTAGACGAACGTGCGCACGGCAGCCAGGGAGTCCGCCGCTGTCGAGATGCCGACGCCGTGAATGCCGGTGTTGTTGTATTTGCAGCCCTGCGCAGCGTCGCACGCGTTCTCGATACATCCGTCCATCATAAAGGAGGCCATGGGCGCGGGGAACACATACAGATCGGCGAGCCGCTCGCAAATGGCGCGGGCGTCCGCGCGCACCTGCCCGCAGACCGCAGTGAGAAATTCGGGATAAGAGCCGGGCGAATCGTCCGTTCGATTCAAAACGGAGAGGACGGCGTTCGGGAAGTTCAGCCCGTCCGCGTTGACGACGTCCGTACCGCATCCCGGAATGATGGGCTCCCAGCAGGCGGCGACCGCATATCGGTAAGCGTCCTCCGGCGCATATCCCCAACGCAATAACGCGGGAATGAGAACGTCGTCGTTGAGGTATTGGGGAAAGCCGAGCCCCTCCCGCGTCAGCTCGGTTGCTTTTTCAAAGCGGGAAGGAGGCGTATTTGCATCCACGCGCAGATTGAGTTTCGGATCGATGAGCTTCAGCTCAAGACAGGCTTGCAGCATCAAGGCGGAGAGTGCGTTGTAAGCGTCGTCCCCGTTTTGATCGCGTCCGCCGAGAACGAGGCTCTGTCCGTTGTCGCCCTGCTGAACGCCGTCGTACAGGTCGCTGTCGCGGTTTAGGGAAAGGAAGAACTCTTCGATGAGTTCGAGCGCTTCCTCGTCCGTGCAAAGCGCCGCGTCCAGGTCGTGCCGATAGTAGGGGTACAGCGTCTGATCCAGCCTGCCGAGCGCGCACTGGTAGTTGTTTGCGCACCAGAGACCGTAGTTCAAAAGGCGGAGGAACTGGAGCGCTTCGAGAAGCGTTTCTGCCGGCTGTTCGGGAACACGGGCAAGAACGGCGGCGGCCGTCGTGTTTCCGACGGCGAGCGCGGCCTCACGGTAGCGCGACGCAAGCGACGACAGACAGTCCATCATATCCTGCATGGCGTCCAAAAAAGCGAGCGCCTCCGCGTCTTGGGCGTGCGCCGAACGGGATGCGTCCAGCTCCCGCCGAAGGCCGGAAAAGCCCTTTGCAAGCACCGCGCCGTAATCGGGACAGAAATTGTTGAAGTCTCCGGATTCGTGTATCCAGTGTGCGGCGCGAAGCGCCTGGTATTCCGCTTCCGTGAACAGGCACGGCGTTTCCTGCACCGTGCGCATCAGAACGATGCGCTCATCCGGAAATACGACCGGCAATTCATTGTCGATGATTGCATGAACGCGGCGCTGCGCCCGCGCAAGCGGAGGCATGCCGCTGCGCGCAAAGGATTCGCACAGAGGTTCCGCCTCACGCGCAGGCTGCCGCAGTGCGTGGTGACGTTTTTCTTTCACAAAGAAACGGCGCATTTTTTGAATGCGATCGGTCATGGTTATCTGCCTCTGCTTTCAATTCCGTATTTTTGAAACAGGTCGTGACGAAACTGCACGGGCTGTTCCGGGTCGAACATGGGAGCGTAGACCGCGCCCAGCCAATCATATTTTGCGCCCGCCATCCGGTTGTAGGGGAGCAGCTCGACGGCTGTGAGCGCGCGTGCGCCGCGCAGGAGCTTTGCCGCTGCGGACAGGTTTTCTTCCGTATCCGTTACGCCCGGGATGAGCGGGATGCGAATGAGAAACGGCTTGCTTCCTGCGCAGAGCTGTTCGAGATTGTCCAGTATACAGGCGTTGTCACGGCCTGTAAAGCGCCTGTGCAGCGCACTGTCGATCAGCTTGAGATCCATCATGACAGTATCGACGGCTTTCACGGCGGAAAGAAAAACGTTCCGCTCGGCAAAGCCTGCGGTTTCGATCGTCAAATGAACGCCGTGCAGCGCAGACGCGGTCTCGAGCAGAAAGTCCGGCTGCATGAGCGGCTCTCCGCCCGAAAACGTTACGCCGCCGCCCATCTGCGCATAGAGCGCCGTGTTGCGAAGCAGCTTGGATGCGAGCGCATCGGAAGAGAGCGTTTCTCCGCAGAGCGAGCGCGCGCGCACCGGACAGACGGGGATGCAGCGACCGCAGGCCGTGCAGACGGCGGATCGGCAGACGGAGGCGCAGGCGCCGCAGCGGATGCAGGCGCTCCGGCGTACAAGCAGCTGGGGCTGCATGGAGAGCCCCTCCGGATTGTGACACCAGTTGCAGCGCAGCGGGCAGCCCTTGAAAAACACGGTCTGGCGAACGCCGGGGCCGTCGTGTACGGAAAATTCTTTGATGTCGAAAATGACGCCCTGATACATAACTCCATACCTGTGCAGTCAGATAAAACCCATGCGAAGAGAAAGGAGAACAGCCTCTCTTCTCGCATTATAGAATGCGGTTCGGGAAAAGTCCATGTGCAATTTCTGACCGTATCTTCAATTTCCCCGCCCGGATTGACAAGGATTTTTTGGAATGCAATAATAGAATGAAAGATCGGATGGAGATCATGGAAAGGCGGCGCGTTATTTTGCCGCCGCAGGAATAGTCTCTTCTGTATGCGACACTTCGGAACCGGTTGGAAAGCGCTTTCCTTGTGTTCTTTGGACAATGCGTATTTGCTGCAACAATTTGATGCATGGGACCGGCAGTCTGCAACACACCGCAGACCCAGAGGCCGTGCTTTGCCGCGGAACAGGCGCAGCGGCCGGACTGGAAGGGAACAACGGACGGCGAGGAGGACGGTACAATGAAAAAACGTATGGGGCGCGGCAGCGTCATTGTTGCATGGGTGATCTCCTATGTGCTGATCCTTGCAGTGCCGCTTGCGATCAATCTCATCTCCACGGTACAAATGGCGAATCTTTTGAAGGAAGAAGCCTATGGCTCCACGGCGTCGCTTCTGTATCAGGCGCAAAACAGCATCGATGCGCGGCTGGACGATATCCAGAGGATCGCAAGACAGATCCGGACAAATTCCAGCATTGGGCGGTTCTTATCGGATCTTTCGCAGATGGAGTACCCGGCGGACGAGTTCAATCGGATCATGATCGACCTGCGCAGCTATCAAAGCGCGAACAGCCTTATCGAACAGATCTATATCATTCCGAGAAACAGCGATATTGCCGTGTCGAGCGGAGCGGTCCTGCGCGGCGCACAGTTCGACGCGCTGATGGAGACCTACCGCATGGAAACGGAGGCGGGCGAGGCCGACCTCCGCTCGGTGAAGGACTACGGCGACGTGTGGCTGTTTCGGACGCGAAGCGGTGTTTCCGGCGAGAAAACGGTTCTCGGATATGTGCAGATGCTGACAAAGCGCGCGGGCAGTCGATACGACGCGACACTGTTAATCCTGCTGAACCGATCGTCGCTGATCCTGAATCTGGACATACGGAAAGACCTGTTCGAGCGGCCGTTGTATATCGTGAACGACAGGGATGAGCTGGTGGCCGCCTCTTCCGCGCGGACGCTGCCGGAGACGCTCGGCTATGCGGCGCTTTCCGAGCAGCCGCCGCAGTTTTCCGTCCGGCTGAAGGGCGAGAGCTATACGGTCATGCAGGCAAATGCGGGTCATTTCGGCTGGAAGTACGTCATGCTCATTCCGGACAGTCTCATCCTGAAAGAATTCCGCCGGACGCAGCAGCTGCTTTGGTTTACAACGATCGCAGCGATCACGGTCGGCGCGGCGTTTGCCGTATATTTCAGCAGACGGAACTATTTGCCGCTGAAAGATCTGGTCAGCATCATGGCAAGCGAATCGGGACAGGCGTATGCGCGCAAAGAAAACGAGTTCTTTTTCCTGAAGAAGGCGACACAGGGGCTGTCTGCTGAACGGCAGGCGCTGGAGGCGCGGCTTTCATCTCAAATGGAAAACCTGCGGCGTCTGTTTTTGACGCGGCTGCTCAAGAACGAACTGCCGGAGAACATGACCGCCCGCGAGGGCATCCGGCTCTATGATGTGCCGTTTCCGTCCGAGCGGTTTCTCGTGATGGCGGTGTGCCGCCAGGGCGCTTCCGCGGCGGATACGCGGCCGGGAAAAGAGACAGCGCAAAAGCAGAAACGATGGATCCGTGAGATGCTGGAGCGGAATACGGATGCGGGCGATTGCGGCTTTTGTCTGGACATGGACGGAATGCAGGTCTATCTTGTGAGCTTTGCAAAGGATACGCCGGAAGAGGTTGCCTGCGGAAGGGCATACGCCGCGGTGGAGCGCAGCCTTGCGGCGCTGGAGACGCTGGGCGTGCAGGATCTGATTGTGGCTTCGAGCGGATATGTACAGGGCGTGGCCGGGCTGCCGCAGGCATATCTCGACGCGTATATGGCTGCGGAATACTGCATCGTGATGAACAGGACGGGACTGAACCATCATCGGGACGTCGCGTTCGGCATGGCGGACGAGGACGGGTTCTACTACTACTATTACCCGCTCCAGGTGGAAATGCAGCTGACCAATGCGATCAAATCGGGCGACTGTGCGCAGGCGGAAAAGGTGCTGGACGAATTGTTCCGGGTCAATTTTGAGCAGTGCGCCGTGCCGCGCGAGATTGCGCAGTGCTTCATGTTCAACCTGACCAGTACGATCATGCGCATCATTTATGAATTGAACCTGACCACGGTGGACGACATTGAGCAGAGCGTTTCAGCGATCGAAGCGCTGCTGAACTGCCGCTCCATTCCGCAGATCCGAATAGAGCTGGATCGCGTCATAGCAAAGCTTACGGACTATACGCGGGAGCAGCGGACGCAAAACGGCTTTGCCGCGGGGATCTGCGCCTATATTGAAGAGAAATATGCGGATGCGAATCTTGACATTCCCATGATTGCAGAGCATTTTGCGCTGACGCCCTCGCATCTGTCGAAAAAGTTTAAGAACGCGGTGGGGATCGGCCTGCTCGACTATATCAATCAATACCGGGTAAAGAAGGCGGCGGCCGCGTTGGGCAGCACGCAGGACAGCATCCAGAAAATCGCGGAGAACTGCGGATTTTTAAACTGCAACACGTTTATCCGTGTTTTCAAAAAGTACGAGGGCGTAACGCCCGGACGGTATCGCGAGATCAACGGCGAACGATGATCCCGGAAGGAGCGGGGGGTTTTTTCGGAAAAAAGGAAGGCGTGCGCAAACCGAGACATGAGCGGGCAGCGAAAGGCGGCAAAACGGACGATTCACATGTGAACCGTCCGTTTTTTGACGCAGACAGGGCATGCCTTCCGCCAGTCCCCGGACAGGGTCGTTATGTTTTTTCCGGAAAGGCAGACGCGTTGCCTTTTCGGGACAGAAGCCGGCTGCGCAGTGCGGGCAGCGCCGCAGGGGCAAACGTTTCTGCGGCAAGAAGTATCGCCCCCTCGCAGGGGGAGAGCAGCGGCGGCGCAAAGGACAGCGATTGCGGGGCGAGCTGCGCCTCTGCATAGCGGCGGACGGGCTCGCGGATGAGATCCGAAATTTCAAACAGTCCGCCTACATAGGAAGCGGGAACGGTCTTTTCGGGAAATCGCAGCTTATTTATGGAGCCGCAGAGGATGCCGGCAAGGTTCTTCGCTGCTTCATCATAGCTTGCAAGCGCAAAGGGGTCGCCCATGCGCGCAGCCTCCAAGAGGATGGACTGCAATGCCGCCGTCTCCTTTCGCGACGGAATAAAGCGCTTTTCCGCCAGAGAGATCAGATCGAAATCGTTTTGCAGCGCCAAGTGCTCCCGTACAAGATCGTAGAGCGCCGTGCGGGGCAGGCGGCGGTCGCTTTGCTGCGAAAACAGCTGAAGCAGCTGCTTGCCCAGCCAATAGCCGGATCCCTCGTCGGAAAAGAACTCGCTCCAGCCGCCGCAGCGCGCCACAGTTCCGTTCGCGTCTCTGCCATAGGACATTGCGCCCGTGCCGCCGACGATACTGACGCCGGGAGAGAGTGCAAACGCGCCCGCCCAACCGGCCGCAACGTCGTTTTCAAAGCAAACGAGGTGCGGGGAAAGCGCCGCGGAGATCTCCCGCATGGCTGCGCCGTCCTCTGCCGGGCTTTCGCCGTAGCCGGGCATTCCGAAGCAGACGGCGGCTCTGCGCCCGGCGGGCAGACAGGCGGCAATGCCGTCGCGCAGGGCGAGGATCACTTGCGCAATCCCGCTCTGCCGGTAATATGTCGGCCCTGCAACGGCCTCGGCATAAAGCGCTCCGTCAAGATCCGCCGCGAGGAACCGCGTCTTACTGCCGCCGCCGTCGATGCCGATGAAACAGTCCGTCCGCATATCGATCAACCCTTGACCGCGCCCGCAGAGAGGCCGGAGATGATATAGCGCTGGAAGATCAGGGAGATCAGCACGGGCGGGAGACTGGCAAGCACGCCTGCGGTACAGGCCATGATGAAGTCGGCGCCGAATTTGCTCGAAAACTCCGTGATCAGCACAGGGAGCGTCTTTGCAGCGGTCGTCGAGGTGAAGTTGACAGCATAGAAGAACTCATTCCATGAGAGGATGAACGCGAAGATGACCGTCGCAGCCAGCCCCGTAGACGCCATGGGAAGCATGACGGAGAAGAACGCGCGCATTTTGCTGCATCCGTCGATCATGGCCGCCTCTTCCATCTCCATCGGGATGCCGTCGATATATCCTTTCAGCAGCCAGATCAAATACGGGAGCACGAAAGATAGATATGTGATAATGAGCGCCCATTTGGTATCGAGCAGCCGGAGCCGCAGCATGATCGTGTACATCGGGATGATGATGGCGATCGGCGGGATCATCTGCGTGAACAGCGTTGTGTTCAGCATGAGCGTGCGGCCGCGGAACCGGAACCGGGAAAAGCCGTAGGACGCGATGAGCCCGATCGCAAGGGCGATGAACGTGACGGTCAGAGTGATGATGAGGCTGTTCTTGAGTGCAGACAGGAATTGCGAGGCCGCATCCGTGGTCTTTCCTGTGGTGCCGAACAGCATTGCCTTGTAGTTGTCAAACGTCGGATGCTCGGGGAACCAGCGCATCGGCCGTTTCAACAGATCCGCTTTTGTGGAAATGCTGGAGATCACCATCCATGCAAACGGTGCGACGACCGAGATGACGATGAGCAGGACAAGCAGATAGAGAACGACGCGGCCGAGCTTCTTTTTTGTTTTTCTGCTCATTGGACTTGCCTCCTTTTACGGCGCTCTTTGCGCGGAAGTCGGGCTTCGCCGTCCTCGCGGCCCATAAAGATCTTGATATAGGCATAGGTCAGCGCGAAGCAGATCATCGAAAGAACATAGCTCATCGCCGAGCCATAGCCGAATTTCAAGAACTTGAACGACGTCTTTTGAATAAAGTATGTGATAAATTCTGTGATCGCCATAGGCCCGCCCTTTGTCATGATATAGACCAGGTCAAAGGTCTGCAGCGCCCAGATGGTTTTCGTAATGAGAAGGATGAGCACGACGGGCTTGATGAGCGGCAGCGTGATCTTCCAGAAAGACTGCCAGGGATTGGAGCCGTCGATAGAGGCGGCTTCGTAAAGATCCTTTGAGATGTTCGCAAGCGCAGCGATCGTGAGCAGAACGACGTAAGGAGTTTCTTTCCAGATGTTTGCAACGAGCACGCAGACAAAGGCGGAGACGGGTTTGCCCAGCCAGACCTGGTATTGGTCGATGATGCCGAGCTGCGTCAGAAGCGCGTTGAACACGCCGTAATTCGCATTGAAGATCCATTGCCACATGATCGCATTCACGACGGTGGGGAGCGCCCAGGGCAGGATCATCAGGCCGCGGACAAAGCCGCGTCCGTGAAATTCCTGGTTGAGCACCAGCGCGATCGCGACGCCGAAAACGATCTCTGCGGACACGGTCAGAACCGTGAACAGCAGCGTCAGGCCGACGGAATTATAGAAAGCGGGGTCGGAGAACATGGAGATGTAGTGCTTGAACCCCACGAACTCATATTCCCCCGTGCTGAGCACAAGGTTATGAAAGCTCAGAAAGAGCGAGTAAAGGATCGGTATGATGAGCACGCCGAAGATGACGAGCATACTCGGCAGAGTCAGGAGCCGGGGCAGACGCGGATCCGTCAGCGAATGCCGGATCGGCTTCATGGCGGGGGTGCGTTTTTTTCTCATAATCGGTGCTTCCCTGTTGTTTTTGAAGTATCGGGAGGTGTCGTCCTTTGAAGAGGGGCGGAAAGGAAAGCCCCTTCCGCCCCGCGCTTATCAGGCAGACTGGCTGCCGCAGAGCGTGTCGATCATTCGTAATCCTTCATTGCGGCTTCGCACTGCGCCTGGATCGAGGCCAGACCCTCGTCCACGGAGACCTGACCCAGCAGGATCTTCTGCGACTCGATCGTCAGAATGTTGACGAACTCGTCATACCAGAGCACGTTGGGCAGACCCTTGGCATAGCCGATCTGCTTGGAGAAGTTCTCCCAGAACGGGAACTTGGCGAGCAGATCCGCGTCGGTCAGCAATTCCGTCCAGATGGGCAGAGAGCCGAGCGCAAGGCAGCGTTCCTTGTCAAGTTCCTTGCTGGACATGTACTCGATGTACTTCCATGCCGCTTCCTTGTGCTGCGAGGTCTTCGGGATCGCCATGGCTTCCGGCAGCGTCAGGATGAGCGGTTCTTCGCCTTCCGCATGGAGCGCATAGTCCGCGACTGCGATCTGGTCGACGATGTTGGAGGTTTCGGGATTGTTGGCGGTCGCGTAGACGCTCGGCCAGGCCTGGATGAATAGGAAGGTGTCGCCCATGCAGAACACGTTGCAGATGGCTTCCTGATTCGAGGTCAGCGAAGCGGGATCGATGAGACCGTTGTTGATGCCGTCCACGAGGAACTGGTAGGCCGCCTTCGTCTTCGGGTCGTTTGCCATGACGGGCTTGCCGTTTTCATCGATGAGCTTTCCGCCGAAGGACTGTACGGCAACGAGCAGCTCGTTCGCGCCCGCCCATTCCTGCGCATAGCAGTCAACGTAAGCATAGTTGGCGAGTCCTTTTTCCTTCAGGACCTGAGCGTCTGCAATGACCTCATCCCAGGTCTCGGGCGCCTTATCGATGCCGGCCTCTTTGAGCTTGGCCGCGTTGTACATATAGAAGCGGGTGTCGTTGTTCCAGGTGATGCCGTAGAGGTGGCCGCCGGAGGAGAATTTCTCGAGCAGACCCGGCACCATGCCGCTCATGATCTCGTCGGAAGCATAGCTGTCGAGGGGCTCGAGCCAATCGTTGTGAACGAACTTTTCGACCCAGGCGTTATCGAACTCGATGACGTCGTAGGAACCGCCGCCCGCAGTCAGATCTGCGGTCAGACGGTCGGCGACCTGATCCCAGCCCATGTTGATGAGCTCGACCTCGATGCCGGTCTCCGCTTCAAACTGACGGGTCTTTTCCTCGTGGAAGCCGATGGTGTCCATCTCGTGCCGCGGGAGAATGACCGTGATCTTTTCACCGGTCTTGGGGACTTCGGCCGCCGGATTGTCCGTGCCTGCGGTCGCGGGAGCGTCCGTCTGCGTGCAGCCTGCGGCAGCGAGGGATGCAAGCAGCATCAGAGCGGACAGAATGAGACACAAAGTACGTTTTTTCATATAGAGTCCTCCGTTTTTTGTTTTTTTTCGGGAGACGGCCCCGGAAAGTTTTGTTTTGCGGCGATTGTTCTTTTGACGGTTCGTTTAGAAGCTATGCGGTTCTTTTTATCCTGAAAATCGATGACGGGTTTCTTTCTGTTGCCTCCATTATAGGCAAACCATATCCGGAAAGGCAATCTTCAATTCCCGCGATGTATCCTCAAAAACGGTGCGGAAAGGCTTCCGAAACGAGTGTAATTTCAGTATTCGTCAGGAAAATCGGCCGGTTTTCCGAACGACGGCGAACCGAGACATTGCATTCGGACGGGATACGGGCGGGCGCTCAGGCGTCATAGGTCTCCAGCACATATTGGATCTGCCGGAAAACGAGGCGCTCGGCATCGGGCGTCAGCCGCTTGGCGATGACTTCGTCGAATTGCCGCGGGAAGAACTGCGCAAGCAGACCGGACGGAACGGGGACCGCGTCAAAGTTGCGGAAAAGCCGCGCCTGCGCCGTCTGCACGGAAGGCGTATCCATGTAGTAACGGCAGCGGTCGGAAAGGCTGTATTTCCGCTGAAGCATGAGCGACGCCTCGTCGCCGTGGTAGTGCCGGATCCAGTTTTTGGGCTCCGCAAGCATGGCGGCTTCGAGCACAGCCTGAAAATCGGAATATCCGCCTGCGGGAGTTTCCGGATAAACCGCACGTTCGATGGCCTCGAGCGCAAACAGAGCGCTGCGCATGGCAAAGGTCAGAGCGGGCCCGACCTTCAGGATCGCAAGTCCGTCGCGCTTCATAGCCGAGAGACAGGCTTCGGGCTGATAGTCGGTGGAATGCCCCTCCATGGCGATGGAAGGATAGGCAGCTGCACAGGCAGAGAGCGCTTTGGCCTGTTCGTGCTGATAAAGAAACACCTGGTCGTCTCCGAACTCGACACCGGGCTGCACGACGATCGCGATGACGCGCTGCCAGGCTGCGTCGAGCTGCCGTGCGGAAAAGGCGGCGCGAAAGAGCGTCAGCTCCTCCTGCATCGCTTCGGGGCGCGTGACCGCGAGAGCATCTTCATGCGTGGTCGCGCCGCCGGGAATGGGGACTTCGCTTCCGACGACATAGACCGGGGGCCGGCCTGCGGGGTGGCTTGCTTCCGCGACGGCTGCAAGACGCGCGGCGCGCGCGGCGACTGCTGCGGGGCTGAGGGGCGCTGCGGGGTCGTCGCTGGCAAGGCGCATGCTGCAATCGAGATGGATCTTCTGAAACCCGGCTGCGGCAAAGGCGGCAACAAGCGCCTCCGCTTTTTGCATGGCTTCGGCTTCCGGCTCGTCCGACCAGACGAGCGGGCCAAGGTGGTCTCCGCCGAAAAGGATCCGCTCGGGGTCAAAGTCCTGCCGCGCCGCTATGCCATGTACATAGGAAACAAAATCCGCGGGCGTCATGCCCGTGTAGCCGCCGAACTGGTTGACCTGGTTCGCGGTGGCCTCAAGAAGCAGCGGCTTGCCCGTGCGCCTGCAATGCTGCATGGCCGCAGCAATGACCAGTGCATTGGCGCTGCACACGGAGCAAACGGAAGCCCCGCTGCCCGATTTGTTTTGCCGGATGAGATCGGAGAAGAAATCGACTGTTGAAAACATAGCATACCTCCACTTAAATGTACATACATTTAAGTCAAGGATACCAGTCGAATTTGCAATTGTCAATGCGAGGCGCGCCGTTTGACAAACCCTCGGCGGAAAGATAAGATGAAAACAATGAACACGGAGCGTGAGAAGAGATGATCCAAAGCAACGGCAAGGTGTCCCTGTATATTCAGATCAAACAGAAGATTCGTGAAAGGATCGAGACGAATGAATGGAAGAGCGGCACCAAGATCCCGGGGGAACATGAACTTGCCGCCTTGTTCGGCGTGAGCCGCGCGACGCTGCGAAAGGCGCTCGACGACTTGGAGCGGGACGGCCTCGTCACACGGCGGGCGGGCGACGGCACCTATGTCTGTGTGCCGAAGATCGACCAGCGGCTGGGCGCGTTTTACAGCTTTTCAACAGAGGTGCGGGCGCTCGGAATGGCGGCGGCGACCGAAGTGCTGGAGTTCGCCTTGCTGTATGCAGAGCCGATGCTTCAGGCAAAGCTGCGGCTGAGCGGGGAATCGCTGATCTATCGGATCCGCAGACTGCGGCTTGCGGACGGGATCCCGTTTGCACTTGAGACCTCCTGCGTGCCGCAGACGCTGTGCCCGCATCTGACGCAGGAACTCGTGGAACGATATGGACTCTATGAGGCCATGGAAAAGAGCGCGGAGCTGCATCCGGACGAGGCGCAGGAATCGTTTGAGGCCGTATTGATGACGCGGGAGGATGCTGCGCTGCTGCGCTGCCCGCTGCCCTCCGCCGCACTGCATCTCGAACGCATCACGACGGCAAACGGCGTTCCGGTAGAGTATTGCAATTCGATCGTTCGAGGTGATCGGTATCAATATCATGTGTATCTGAGACAGAACGAAAGAAAAAAGATTTGACGGGAACGGGGATCCCGGGTACAATAGACACGTAAATGTACGTACATTTTATGTACAATTCTGTTAATTGCAAGGAGGATCCCATGGAGAGCAAGACCTATCTGGAGATTTCTGACCAGTACCATGCGCTGAAAAGGACATTGGACTGCTGCGATGGGGCAATGGAACGTATGCGCGCATTCTATGCGTCTGCGGAGGCGGAGCGTATCGTTGTGATCGGCTGCGGATCGAGCTACAGCCTGAGCTGTGCGCTGGCAAACAATGCGCGGCAAATGCTCGGGATCCCTTCCATGGCCATCGCGGGCGGCGACCTGATGATCCATATGGAGAATTACAGCGATGTATTTGCAAAAAGAACGCTGCTCGTAACGCTTTCGCGCAGCGGTTCGACGCATGAGATCCTCTATGCTGCACGGGAGATCCGCGCGGCGTTTCCCGCGGTGCGCATCCTGTCGTTCGTCTGCACGGAAGGGTCAAACGTCGCCGCAGCGTCCGATGCCGCGCTGGAGTTCCCCTGGGCTTTCGATGAGAGCGTTTGTCAAACCCGTTCGGTCACGAATCTGTTTGGCGCATCGCTCTATGTATTTGCGGCGCTGGCGGGGAGAACGGACGCAATGGAGAGCCTGCGCCTGCTTGCGGAACGCGGCACGGACTATCAGGACGGCATGAAGGAAACGCTTCGCACGCTTGCAGAAATAGATTGGGCGAACGCCATGGTGCTCTGTGACGGCGAGAGCTTCGGCGTTGCGGAAGAAGCGGCGCTGGCCTTCAACGAGATCGCTTACGCGCCGTCCAACTGCAAGCATGTTCTGGACGTTCGTCACGGACCGGTCGTATTGATCGATGAAAAGACGGTGGCGATCGCCAAACTGACGCGGGAGGGCTTTTCTTATGAAAAGTCGCTGATCGACGATCTGCTGGCGAAGAAAGCGACCGTCCTTGTGCTTTCCGATGAAGAATTGCCCGCGATCGAGGGGGTCGCCGCCCAGTTCTCGTTCGGTGCGCGGCTGCATGATTCCGTAAGCGCAATGCTCGTGCTGCCGGCGGCTCAGCTTCTCAGCTATGAGAAAGCCCGCGCACGCGGACTGGATCCGGACAATCCGGAGGGCCTGGACGCCTGGATCGCGCTGAAATAAGCGCGGCGGGCAAAGCTCGCCAAGAAAACAGACATATTCCAGAACAATAACGGGAGTATACCTATGCCGGGTGCGCTCCCGTTTTGCTTTCGGGCGTTTCGACGGTCATTCCTGCGAAACCGTATAGAGCGAATAGAAGTAGCCCTTGGCGGCCATGAGCTCGTCAAAGCTGCCGCGTTCGACGATCCTGCCGGAGCGCATCGCCAAGATCCCGTCGCAGCGGCGCAGGAGCGCGGCGTCGAGCGCGTGCGTCACAACGACGCGCGTGAGACCGTTGAGCCGCAGGATGGAATCCATGACACGGGACGCGGTTTCCCGATCAAGCGCTGCGGTCGCTTCGTCAACGAGCAGAACGGCCGCGCGCTGGAGAAGGCTTCGTGCGATAGAAATGCGCTGCCGTTCGCCGCCGGAGAGGTTCGCGCCGTTTTCGCCCGCGGGGTAGTCCGCGCCGCGCGTCTCGATGAGCGCAGACAGACCGGACAGCGCGACCGCCTCGCGCAAGGCTTCCTCCGGAAAATCACGGAACATGGTGATGTTGTCGCGCAGAGAGGCGTTGAATACGAAGACATTCTGCTGCACAACGGACACAAGCGCATAAAGCGAGGCGCTGTCGACGGAGGACAACTCGCGACCGTCAAAGCAGATCTGTCCCGTATACCCGCTGTACGCGCCGAGCAGGAGCTGCAGAAGCGTAGACTTTCCGCTGCCGGAGCCGCCGACCACGGCATAGCATTTTCCGGCGTCAAAGCGGACGGAGACATCATGCAGGACCTCGGGACCGCCGGGATAGGCGAAAGAGACATCATGAAGCGCAATACCGTCATGCAGTTCTGCCGGGATCGGCGCGCCCGTCTCGCGCACATTGTCCGAGACGGCCTTTGCAAGCTTGTCCATGAGCGCAAAAGCGGCCTTGCGCCCTGCGAGAATGGAAGGAAGCTCTGCGATCGGCTGAACGATAAAATTCATGAGATTGATGAACGCGACCGCAACGCCGGGGGTAATGCTGCCGTCGCGCAGGGAAAGATAGCCGGCTGCGATGAATACGCCGATCTGCGCTGTAATCGCCGCGACGGAGCCGGCCGTACCGATGCACTTTGCGATTTTTCGCTTGTGCTGCTTTGCGTCCTCGGCCGCCGCGTTGCTTTCGGAAAACAGCCGGAAAATCTCCCGCTCCGCACGAAAGGTCTTTACCACGGAGAACCCCGTGAGGCTGTCGCGCAGCGCGGAGACAAAGCTTTCGTTTTTGTTGGAGACGTGTTTTTCCGCGACGGCAAGCCGGTCGCCCGCAAGCAGCGATGCAAGCAGGGGCAGGATCGCAAAACCGGCCGCCGCGAGCGTGAGCAGCGGGCTGTAAAGGAGCATCATCGTTAAAGAGCCCGCAAATAGCGCGAGATCCATCACGAACTGGAAGAGCTGCTCGAGATAGCCGGTTTCGATCGCGGCCGCATCGTTTGTGAGCGCGGAAAGATAAGCGGCGGTGCCTTCACGCTGAAAAGCGGCAATGCTCTTTTCCGTGAGACGGCGGAAGGCATAGTCCTTGTACTGCCGCATGGCGCGGGCATAGAAGCGCGGCGCGGAAACATAGCTGAGCAGCGCGATGAGAACGGTCGCTGCAATGAGCGAGGCCGAAAGCAGAACGAGCGTCGAAAGCGGAAGGGCGTCTTCTTTGCCGGAAAGAAGGTCTACAAACATCGCAAGGAAGTGCGACAAGACCAGATTTACGCCCGCAAGAAGGACGGTCGAAATCGCGGCAAGAAGAAAATTCCAGCCGTTGTTCCGAAACAGTTCTCGGAGAAAGGGCCTGCGCAGAGCGCGGTCGGATGGGTCGGTTTTCATTTTGAACCTCCTGATTTCCGTCGGGCAATGCGGGCAAGCCGTTCTTTCACGAAAGAGGCAGTCCGCAGTTCCGATCGCTGCGGATAGCATATCGGATCAACCGGTTGAAAAGAAGCGCGCAACGGTAGGAATGGGAAGTGAGAAAATCAACCGTCGGTTGAGGACATTGTTGAATTTGCAGAAGAAACCCCGGTACGAGGGGAAAAGCCGTACCGGGGCGTTTCGGAGAGAGGGATACGGCCGCTATTTTGCCAGCACGCCCGTAAATCGACGGATGGCGGTAAGCTTCATAGCCGACAGGGACGAGATCTTGACGACATCGCCTGTGTGCGGGGCGTGGATGAATTTTCCGTTGCCGATATAGATGCCGACGTGGGAGACCGGGTCGTTAAAGGCGACAAGATCGCCCACGCGGATTTGACGCTTCGGAACGGCAATGCCTGCGGCCGCCTGCTCATAGCTGACGCGCGGGATGGAGAGCCCGGCCTGCCGGAAAGCATATTGCGTCAGTCCCGAGCAGTCGAACCCTGTCGCCGGGCTGCTGCCGCCGTAGACATAGGGCGTGCCGAGAAATGATTTTGCAGTGTCAACGACGGTGCGGATGCGAAAGGCTTCCGCGGTCGCTGCGGAGCGCGTCGCATTGCCCGCCGCGCCATCTGCGGCAAGGCCGTTGCGCGATTGATATGCGGTAACGGCGCTTCTTGTCTTTGCGCCGTAGACGCCGTCCGCGCTGCCCGACAGATAGCCGAGCAGGATGAGATCGTTTTGCAGTTCCCGGACGTCCTCGCCGCGGCTGCCGTAGCGGAGCACCGTATCGGACGATGCGCCGCTGCCGGAGCCGGACGCGCCCGCGGACGAAAGGGAGACATATGCGCTGTAGACATAGCCGCGCTGGTCCTCGTGGGTGACGGCATACCAGCCGTTCGTTTCGCCGGTCACGGCGACGGTATCGCCGCGATAGAGGTAGGCAAGCCGCGCGCCCGACGTGGACGGCTTGCTGCGCAGGTTGACCTTGTCGCCCGTGATCGAGCCGCTCCGATTCTCTGCGGCGGACGAAAGGGAGACATACGCGCCGTAGACATAGCCGCGCTGTCCCGCATGGGTGACGGCGTACCAGCCGTTCGTTTCGCCGGTCACGGCGACGGCGTCGCCGCGGTAGAGATAGGCAAGCCGTGCGCCCGACGTGGACGGTTCGCTGCGCAGATTGACCATGTTGCCGGTGATCAAGCCCTCGCTGTCGGCCCGCGCCGAAAGCAGCGGAACGAAGGCGAGCAGCAGCATGGCGCAGCAGGTCAGGATGCGTTTCGTTGTTCGTTTCATTGGTATCACCTCGTGACCGAGGGTAACAAAAGAATAAGGCGAGAGCGTGAACTCTCGCCGTTGTTTCAAAACTCGAAACAATATTGGAATTTTCTGTAGAAAAGAGCGATGGTTTTCTCCGAGATCCTGGAAGCTTTGGAAAAGCTTGCCGCACGGCTTTGTTCGTCCGACCGCCGGATAACGGCTGTGCACGGCGCCGCGGGCGCCCCGAATCGACAAGATCCGTGGAACGCATTTTCCGCGGCAGGCGGACTGCATCAGCGCCGCGGGCGGAAACGAGATGCCGCCGGAGCGTCTCAACCCTCTGCCTGCTTGAGCGCGAGACGCACGGCGCGCGAGAGCTGATCCGCACAGGACGTCCCCTTGCCGCCGCAGGTGTTGCCGGAGAGAAGGGAAACGAGCCGTTCCGCGTCCATGCCCTCGGTGAGCTTTCCGATGGCCTTGAGATTGCCGTTGCAGCCGCCGGTGAACGAAACATTGTGAATGCGTCCGCCCTCAAGGTCGAACTGGAGCTGCGAGGCGCAGACGCCCTGCGTTTTGTACTGATAGTGCATGATCAAACCTCCTTGGTTGTATTCTTTGATCCCCGTAAAAGCAAGCGGCTGACGGGGCGTTCATAGCAGTAGGTCAGGAGCGCGGCGGCGGCGATCGCCACGAAAAAGACCATGACCGTGTATCGGATCTGCCAGGGACGGTCGCCGGTCATGTTGGGAAGCGCATCGCCCGTCCAGTAGGGGATGCGCCATTCCTTGAGCCGCACGGCAATCCACTGGTGCCAGATGTACAGTTCATAGGAGATCGCGGCGAAAAAGCGCAGGATCCGGTTGCCGAGAAGCGCCCGCCCCACGCGGCCGGAAAACGAGAGCGCGAGCAGCAGCAGCGTGAACACGAGCGAGAGCGGGTATCGCATCGCCATCTGGTAGGCGGGGAGCAATTCCGCGCCCGCAGCGCCGTGCCGGATGCGGTTCAAAAGCACGAGTGAAAACGCGATCACCGGGAGCAGGAACAGCGGGAGAAGCCGTATCGGGCGCGCTGCGAGCCGCTTTTCCGACAGCGTGTAGACATAGGCGGCGGCCATACCGTTTGCAAACACGGAGAGAAAGGCCGGGAGCTGGTTTTGCAGCATACGCAGCTGTTCCGGACGCGGCAGCGAAACGCCGTAAACAAAGAGCAGCGAAGCGCCGAGCATGGAAAGATAGGTGAGCAGCGGCTTTTTGCGGAAGCAGCGCGCAAGCAGCGGAAACAGCAGATAGAACTGCATTTCGACCGCCGCCGTCCAGAGCACGCCGTTGATCTTTGTACCGAGATAGGTCCGGGGCGAAAAGACCTGTGTAAACGAGAGCGTAGCAAGCAGATCGCGGATCGCTTCGCCGGCCGTGCCGTAGGCACGGGTCAGGAGCGCATAGCAAAACAGCAGAAGCGCCGAGAGATAGTAGGGAGGAACGATGCGGACAAGACGTTTCTTATAAAACCCCCGCACGGACGGCACGGGATCGCCGTATACCATGGAGCGTGCGTGGGGCAGGAACAGGCAGAAGGCTGACAGCAGCAAAAGCAGATCGACGAACAGATAGCCTGTGCGCGGAAGGATGTCGAGCGACACAAAAACAGCGCGCGACCCAAAGGGCAGGCGCACCGAAAAGCTCGGAGACAGCCAGCTCTGCTGCCAGAAGTGATACCATACGATCATCAGGATCGCAATGGCGCGCAGACCGTCCAGAGCCGGGATATGCTTTGTGTCGGATTTCATCGGCCGTTCCATGAGACCTACTATACCACAGTGAAAAACGCGGAGCAAGGCTCCCGGCGAGGGGGCTTTTGAAAACAGAGCGGCGGAACGTCCCGGGGGAGCCCGCCGCAGATGTGCGTTCGATGTCAGAGCGTTTCGAGCAGCGCAACCGTGTGCTCAAGGTGCATGCCGCGCGAGGCTTTGACGAGGATGGTATCGTCGTCGCGCAAAAGCGAGGGAAGGGCTGCGTGCAGGGCTTCCGGCGTTTCAAAGTAGAAGCAGCGACCCGGGCGCAGCGCGTCGGCGCCGCGGAAAATGCCCTCCGCGTTCGGGCCGACCGCCAGAATGAGATCCGCATCATGCCTTGCCGCATACAGTCCGACGACCTCATGAAACGCGTCGGAGTCCGACCCAAGCTCCAGCATGTCGCCCAGAATGCAGACGCGGCGCTGACATTCCGCGCGCTGCAATACGTCGAGCGCTGCCATGACGGAGGTTGGGTTCGCGTTGTAGCTGTCGTCGAGAACGGTGAAGCGCTTTGTCCGCTTGATCTCCATGCGGCCTGCGGAGGGCGCATAGTCCAGGAGACCCTCGCGCAGCTCCTCGAGCGTCATGCCGAGCGTCAGCCCGACGGCGACCGCAGCGAGCGCGTTGTATACCATGTGGCGTCCCGGCGCGGGAACGCGCATGGGCATTTCGCCCCCGCGGCAGACGAGCGTAAACTCTGTGCCGGACAGGCCGTTTTCCTTTAGGTTTACCGCACGAACCGCATTGTTTTCGCCAAGACCGAAGCAGATTGCGCCGGGGACGGCCGAGAGAAGATCGTCGTCGCCGTTGACGATGATGGAACCGCCGGGCTGCATGTATTCGAGCATTTCGGTCTTGCCACGGAAAATGCCCTCACGCGAACCGAAGAATTCGATGTGCGCAACGCCGATGTTTGTGATGAGACAGATATCGGGACGTACGATGCGGGCAAGGGCGCGGATCTCGCCGGGGTGGTTCGTTCCCAGCTCGAGAATGGCGAGGTCATGCGCCTTCTCCAGCTGGAACACCGCCTGCGGCACGCCGGTTTGATTGTTGAGGTTGCCGGGCGTTTTGAATGCGGAAAAACGGCGCGACAGCACCGTGTAGAGCATCTCCTTTGTCGTGGTCTTTCCGACGCTCCCTGTGATGCCGATAATGGGGATGCGGTGCGCCAGAAGATAGGCCTCGGCCAGACGCTGCAAGGCCTCCGTCGTATCGGAAACGAGGATGTGGGGCGTGCCGTCCGTGAGCGGACGGTCGGACAGCACTGCCAGCGCGCCCTGCTCCATGGCCGCCGGAATGAAGCGATGCCCATCGTGGATCTGTCCGATGATCGGGACATAGAGCGCGTGCGGCGCGGCCTTGCGGCTGTCGATCACGACGGAACAGACCTGCTCGGACAGCAGCGCGGGATCGCCGAAGTATTCGCCGGATACTGCGGAAACGGCCTCGGAAAGCAAAAACGGGATCATTGGTATTTCCTCATGGAAAGCGAAACGAGCCTGTCGCAGAGCGTCGGGTAATCGATGCCCGCGGCCGCGGCGCCCTGCGGCAGAAGGCTTGTCGGCGTCATGCCGGGCAGCGTGTTCACTTCAAGACAATAGAGCCTGCCGTCCGCAGCAAGCAGAAAGTCCGCCCGTGCATAGACCGCCAGGTGGAGCGTATCGCAGGCGCGCAGCGTCAACTCCTGCATTCTGCGCATATCTGCATCGGAAACGCGTGCGGGCGTGATCTCTTCCGTCCAGCCGGGCTGGTATTTGTGCGCATAATCATAGAAGCCCTCGCGGGGGATGATCTCCGTGCAGGGCAGCGCCTGCCCGCCGACCATGCCGCAGGTCAATTCACGGCCCTCGATGTATTCTTCGACAAGGATTTCGTCCTCATAGCGGAACGCCTCTTCCACGGAGGCCTTGTATTCCGCCGCTGTACGTGCGATGGCCACGCCGATGGAGGAGCCGCCGCAGCAGGGCTTGACGACGCAGGGAAGCGGGAATTCGGAAACGGGCGCGCCTTTTTTCAGCAGAAGCCCGCGGGGCGTCGGAATATCTGCGCCGAAAAAGAGCTGCTTTGTCACCCATTTGTGCATGGCGAGCGCGCAGCCGAAGGAGGGACTGCCCGTGTAGCGGATGCCGTGCAGATCAAGGAAGGCTTGCAGACGGCCGTTTTCGCCGTCCGCGCCGTGCAGGGCAAGATATGTGATGTCCGCCGCCTTGCACAGCTCCACAACGCCGCAGCCAATGTCGGGCGAAAGACCGGTCCTGCGCTCTTTGCGGATCGCATCAAGATCGGGCGCAACGGTGCTGATCGTGCGCCGTGCAAGCGGTTTTGCAGCGGCGAACGCTGCGGCGGGATCCTTTGCAAGTTCCTCCGCGCCGAAAAACAGATCGACGAGAACGACTTTATGGCCGCACTCCATGAGCGCGTTGGCGGCCATGACGCCGGAGGAAAGAGAAACGTCCCGCTCGGGCGACAGACCGCCCGCAAGCACTACGATATTCATAAAGGATTACCTCGCTTCCCATTCAAACGTTTCGATACGCATACTATCCTAAGATTTATACCACGAATCACCCGCCTTGACAAATAGTTTTTTGCGAAAAGGGGTGCAAAACTCCGGCAAAGTATCGTATACTGATAGCATGAAAAATATGATGAAAAAGTGTATTGCGGTTTTGTTGGTGCTCGCCATCGCGCTGTCGAGCACGGGGTGCGTTGCGATGTATATCGCAGCGGAACTCATCTCACGGCAGGAGTCCCCTTCGGCGGCGGTCACGCCGTACCTGATCGAAGCGCCTGTCCAGACCGTCCCCGGCAGTACGGACTGGATGAACGGCGAATCCGATCGCCCGGAGGTCAGATTCTCCGACATGGAGTACCGGCGTCCCGATACGGATGCGATCTATGACGCGATCGAGCAGCTGCAAAGCGACCTTGAAAGCGGAGAGTTCGATGCAGACACACTCATCGCCCGCTATCAGGAGGTCCTCGACCTGTACGATGCGGCGGACTCGCAGTGTTCGCTCGCCTATGTGCTCTACGCCATGGACGTGACGGAGCCGTATTATCAGGACGAGTACAATGCGCTGACCGCCGCGCTGAACGACATTGACCTTTCACTCACGGACGTTTCCATCGCGTTGTTTGAAGATCAGGAAAGCGGCGCAGACATGACGGATCGCTTCGGAAAGAGCTTTGAGGACGCGGTCTACGCGGGAGAAAGCCTGAACAGCCCGGAGATCCAGACGGACATGGAGGAGGAGAACCGGCTGTCCACACAGTACGACACCCTGCTGACCACCTTTACGCTCAAGGAAGGCGGCCGGGAGTACACGATGGAGGACATCGCGGCAATCTCGGAACAGGATTACAGCGAGTACGTCCGGCTGTTTGACGCATACTACGCTTCTTTGAACGCGCAGGCCGGGGATATTTTCCTGAAGCTTGTGAAGATCCGGACGCGCATCGCAAAGACGCTCGGATATGAAAGCTATGCGGATTATATGTACGACTGCTACGGCAGAGATTTTACTACGGAGGATGCCCGTGCGCTCCATGCGGCGGTCAAGGAATATCTGGCGCCGCTGTTTGAGCGTACAACGCTCGATTACTACGGAAGCTATGGCAATAACTACTACGAGCAGGTCGGCGCGATCCGGGCGCCGATGGACAGCTTCGTGAGCAGAATGCGGAACGTGCTGGCGGAGTTCTCGCCCAAGGTGCTTGAGGCGCTTGACTATCTGCTGCGCAACGAACTGTACACCGCGACCGTGAGCGACAAAAAGATGGAGACGAGCTTTACGACCTATTTTGAAAGCTACCAATCGCCGTTCATCTTCATGCAGTGGACGGACGACGAGAGCAGCGCTTCGACCCTGATCCATGAGCTCGGCCACTTTGCAAATTATTTCCAGAACCCGTCCGCGGGATGGAACGCATCCGATTCGCTCGACATCGCGGAGATCGACTCGCAAGGGCTCGAGATGCTGATGACCGCGTACTACGAGGAGCTTTTCGGCGACGCGGCAACGGCGGTGCGCTCTTCCCGCTTGACCGACGGTCTGTATTCGGTCATCACCGGCTGCATGGAGGATGAGTTCCAGCAGGAGGTGTACGCCAACCCCGACATGTCGCTCGAGGAAATGAACGCGTTGTATGCAAGGCTCGGCTCCGAGTATAAGATCGGCGATCTGTACGGCTATACCGGAAGGGAATGGGTTGCGATCCCGCACACGTTCCAGTCGCCCCTGTATTACATCAGCTATGCGGTGAGCATGCTGCCCGCGCTTGAGCTGTTCGTTCTCGCGGATGAGGACTTTGAAGCCGCATCGGCGGCCTATCACGCGATCCTGATGCGGCCGGAATACTCCGCGCTTCGCACGATCACGGAGGAGAACGGCCTGCGCGACCCGATCGAACCGGGCTCGATCGAGCGGCTCTCTGAGGAATTGAAGCGCATCCTCCGGAAATAATATGGAAACGCATCGGCGGCATTGTCCCGCCTGCTTTGCGCCGCTCGGCCTGTTTGAGAGACGCTGCCCGGACTGCGGCTACGACGGGAAACCGGACGCCGTGCAGCGCATTCCGCTCGGGATGCGGCTGCAGGGGCGCTACCGTGTGGGCAGGGCGTTGAACGGCGCATATCTGGGATTCGATTCGGAAACGGGGGAGCGGGTGCGCCTGGAGCCGTATTACGGAAACGATCGCACCGCGTTCTTCCGCCGTGCGGATGCGCTGCTGCGCGTTTCAGACTGCGTGGGGCTGATCGCCGTTACGGACGCATTTGAGGACGCGGGCGCGGCGTTTTGTGTTCATGCGATGCCGGAGGGCGTTCCGCTGCCGCTCCGCCCGTTTCCGCTGACGGAGAAAGAGCTGCTGACTGCGCTGAACGACGCGGCGGACGCACTGATCGTGCTGCACTCGATCCCCATTCCGCACGGCAGCCTGACGGCAGACCGGGTCTATGTGTCGAGCGACGGCAGGGCGCGCCTGCTGACGGCGGCGGCGCCCGGCGGCGGAATCGCGGATGACCTCAGAATGCTGGGGCTGCTGTTTCTGCCGGTACACGGTACGATCCATAAACGGTTCGACACCGTGCTGGAGGGACTTGCAGCCGGACGGTATACCTCGGCGCTGGAGCTGCGCCATGCGCTCGGCTGTCTTGCGGACGGATGCTCCGCGTGAGCGCCGAAGAGAAAGGGAAGATGCGCTGTATGCGGAAGACGCTTCCGAAAATCGAAAGAAATCTGGAGGACAGACGAAGGACACGCCGCGTTCCGCGGGGGACAAGCATCCTGCGGGCTGCGGCGCTTTTTGTTTTGATGCTCGCGTGCCTGCCGGCGTTCGGATGCAGAAGGGAAACGCCGCAGCACATTGTTCTCGATCTGTTGCCGGAGACGGCGGAACCGGCTGTGCGGCAGCCCACGCCTACGCCGGACCCGCCGTTTTATCTCAACGTGACGGAGAGTACGATCTACGGCGGCGGCGTCTGCCAGCTTGTCGCTTATGAAAACCCCGGCGCGATGGAATGCCGTACCGTGCGGTGGCGGAGCGAAAACGAGGACGTGGCGATCGTGGAGGCATACGGCGTTGTGATCGGGCTTGCGCCGGGAACTGCGCGCATCATTGCCGAGGCGAACAACGGAAGCGGAGAAACGGCGGTCTGCAATGTGACGGTCACATCCGCTCGGCCCGCGCCGAACGAGACGCCGGCGCTGTCCGGAAACTGCTACGAAAAGGAAGAGCGGCTCCGCACATCCGCGGAGAAACGCATCCGCAGGATGGCGAAGGCTCTGGATCGATCGACGGCGGGCGGATGCATCGCGGCTGCGGCGCTCGGTTATGTCGGAACTCCCTATGGCACAAAGGAGGGCAACATCGATTGCAGTATGCTCCTGCTGTACGCGTGCCTTGACAACGGACTTCGCCTGCCGCGGCGATCGGACTGGCAGGCTGCGGCGATGGAAAGCCGCGCGATCGCGCTTCATGCGGTGCAGCCCGGCGATCTTCTGTTTTTCGCCTACCCGGAGGAGACGGAATGCACCTGTAAGACGGCGCCGCTGTGTACCCGGCATCTTGGCGTTCATCACAGCGCGGTATACCTCGGGGAAGCGAACGGCGTAAAGTATGTCGTCGAAGCGAGCAGCCGTATCGGGAAGGTGATTGTGCGCGTTTGGGGCGGCACGGAGCGGCACGCGGGGATGCGGCTCGTGCTTGCCGCGCGGCCCGCACGGGAGGTCGGCTGACATGCGGCGCGTGGATGATCTTCAGTTTCAGGGGCTCAGACTCGTGCAGGACACAGAACTGCCGCGCTTTACGGCGGATTCCGTGCTGCTTGCAAATTTTTTGCGGCTTCGCCCGAACGATCGCGCGATTGATCTCGGCAGCGGCACGGGCGTGCTCTCGCTCCTCGGCGCGGCAAAGACGGGCGCGGCGTTCACCGGGGTGGAGCTGCGTGAGGAGCTGACTGCGCTTTCTAAAGAGTCCGCTGCACTGAACGGGCAGGAGATCCCCTTCTACACGATGGATGTCGCGGACGCGCCCGCGTTTTTCGGACACGGGTCGTTTTCGGCTGCGGTGTGCAATCCGCCGTATTATTCCGCAGGGGAGCAAAGCCCGAACGATGCGCGGCGGCAGGCACGCCATGCGGACGCGGACGCGCTGGACAGGTTCTTCCATGCGGCCTTTTTGCTGCTCAAAAACGGCGGCGCGCTGTATGTCTGCTTTCCGGCAGACCGAATCACGACGCTGTTTCGGGCGCTGTACGGCGCAAGGCTCATGCCGAAACGCCTGCGGCCCGTTGCGGCCACCGCGGAAAGCAGGCCGTATTTGCTGCTCGTGCAGGCGAAAAAGGACGCAAAAGAAGGATTGATCTTTGAACCCACCCAAATTTTATCAAACGGCTGATGAAATCGAAACGGACGGCGCATACTATCCTCTGAATCAAAGCCGTGCTGCAACGCGGCAACTGAATAAGGAGGAGAACTTTGATGTTCAAGAAAACTTTGCTCGTGCTTGTTTCGGCGGCTCTGCTGCTTGCGGCGGTCGGCTGCCAGTGTGCGCCGGCGGCTACGCCGAGCCCCAGTCCCTCGACGTCCCCGTCGATCATGCCGACGAACGAACCGGTCGTGTCCGCGATGCCGGAGCAGTCGAATGCGCCCGATCTGTCCGCTTCGCCCGGTCTGTCGGCGTCACCCGCAGGGAATGCGGAGGCGACGATCCCGAATTTCAAGGAAGGCACCGAGGTCAAGGAAAAGGATGTGCCTGAGGTCAAAAAGGCTGTCGAGGAGAAGTACAAGGATGCGAAGATCGTTTCGATCAAGCACGCCATGCAGGAGAATCGACAGGTGTATGCGGTCGAGATCGAGCTGAAGGGCAAGAAGCAGACCGTGTATGTCGCGGCGGACGGTACGCTCGTGGAGGAATCGACTGCGGCAAACGGCGCAAAAAGCGGCGGCAACGGCTGACGGAAAACAGAAGTGGACGGCTCGGTCTGCGGAGAACTGCTTCGCCGGCGGGGCCGTTTTTTTATGTCGCGCCCGACGCGGAATGCCGAAACGGAAAGTAAATAACGGCGTGAGGAACGAAAACCGTGCCGCGTGCGCGCGAAACTCTTGTCAAGCTGCCGCATTGTAGTATATTATGGTAGCTGTACCGGTTTGGAAACGGCGTGGTGCAGTTCATGCCGGTGCCGGAAGAACACGGCGGAAAGAGATCTTCCGCCAATGGAAGGAACCGTTTGATGATGAAAAGAAGATGGCTTGCGCTGCTTGCGCTTTGCTGCGTTTTGTTTGTTCCGTGCGGTGTACTTGCCGAGGGAGACGGGTTTACCGTCTCGGCGGGACAGGCGGACGGAGCGCTTGAAAAGGATATTACGCTCGATATCACGATCTCAGGCTGTAAGGGGCTAGATTCCCTTCAGCTGCGCGTGAACTACGATCTGACCGCGCTGAAGCTGGTCTCCGCAGAGGGCGGCAGCCTTTTGGAAAACGGACTGCACGTCTTGAATACCGACGAAGCGGGACTCATCGCCTTTGCATATGCGGGAGCGGAGGGGCTTGCCGTATCGGAGGGGACGCTGCTGACGCTCACGTTCCGGCCGCTTTCCGATCAGGGCAGCGCGATCGTCGTTACGGATGTGCTGGCAACAACCTATGACGCCGCGGCAGGCGAGCAGAACAGGCTCTACGGTACGGTGCAGGACGGCTATGTGACTGTTGCCGGCGGCGAAGCACCCGCTCCAAAGATCACACCTTGGATCGCGGAAACGCCGGCACCCACGCCGGAGCCCACGCCGGAACCCACGTCCGTGCCGACGGAGGCACCGCAGGCAACGGAGGCGATCCCGGAGAATGTGATCGCCGCGCTGGACGAGATCAATCTGCTGCCGTATATCCTCGGCGCAGCGGCACTGCTGCTCGTCATCGTGATCGCGCTGATCGTTGTTTGGAGAAATAGCCGCCGTTCCTGACGGAGCGAATAAACGGCTTTGTGAGGGTAGATGCTATGGGAAAGAGGATCGGCGTCATTCTGCTGCTTCTGCTGCTTGCGGCGGGATTATGCGCATGCGATACGGCGAAGGAAGCGGTTCAAGCGTCTGCCGCACCGGATACGCCGACCCCGGAGCCCACGGCAACGCCTGTTCCGACGCCGACGCCTGAGCCCACCGCAACGCCGAGGATCCCGCGCTCCAATACGAGCGGCAAGCGATTGACGGAGGATGAGCAGCCCTATCAGCCGACGTTCATCTCCATCGAGAACCATCGTTCCGCGCGGCCGCAGTCGGGGCTCATGAATGCGGATATTGTGTACGAGTTTCTTATCGAGGCGAACTATACGCGTTTTATCGCGCTGTTTTCGGACGATCGGCCCTGCCTTGCGGGGCCTGTGCGCAGCACACGGTATTACTTGCTCGACGAGGTGCAGGAGTGGGATGCGATGTACGGCTTTCAGGGCTATGCGCAGCTTTCCGGAAAATATCGCCGCAAGCTCCGCGACTATCCGAATGTCGTGCCGGGGCATACGCGGGAGTTTCGGAGGATCCATCTGGGCGCGAAAAACGTGCATTCGCTCTATGTCTATCTTGCGGATTTTATCACGAACAATTACGGCGAGCGTTCGCCCGAGCGCCATGATCGGTTCTATTTTGAGGAAGGCATTGACTATGCCGACGGCGTGAGCGTGCAGCGTGTGTCGCTGCCGTTTACAAAGCAGGCCGTCATCGATTACGAATACGATGCGGAAGAAAACGTATTTCGCAGATACCAGGACGGTGCGGTGTTCGAGGCGCGTATTCCCGATGCGGAGAAAGAGCCTGCGGAGTATGAGATCGTGCCGGTCACGGTGAAAAATCTGATCGTGCAGTTCTGCGAGTACGGCAAAGTGCCGGGGGAAAACCAGCCCGGCGAGGGCAAGGGCCGCAGATCGGTCGAGCTGACAGGATGCGGCGAGTGCGCATTTTTCATCCGCGGCAAATATGTGAAGGGAACGTGGACACGCGAGACGCTGGACGATTACACCCGCTATTGTCTGGAGGACGGTACGCTCGTGACGCTTGAACCGGGCAACACGTGGATCGAAGTGCTGCCGGACAACGCGGCGTGGAGTTTTGCGCCTGCGAACGCGGAAGGAGCGTTTGTGCCTGCGGGCGCGCCGGATGCGGCGGACGTGCAGGACGAACCCGAAGAGGACTGATACGGATGCAGCTGAAACAGGAGCGCCGCCCCAACGGGCGGCGCTTTGACATGCGGGATGAAAGAAGGACGGCTTGCGGCAGACGGGTCGAAAGGATCCGTCTAAACGACGGCTGTATCAAAATGAACGGGCGACGCGCGCGAGCTGCCCGTTTTGCACGGTATCGGACGCGCATCATGGCATGAATCAAGCGAACCCGCGCCGCAAAGCGCTGACGTTACGGCTTCAGCGGGCCGACCTTGTTGGCAAGGCCCGACCAATTCCCCGTATCTGCCGCATTCGTGCCGAACGGCATCCGGGCGGCGGAAGACAAACGATGCAGGGAAACCTGCCGCCAGAAGAATGGGGCGGGCGCACGGAAAGATGACGTCGTTTTTTCCCAAACAGGAAGAAATGCTGCTGTCCGTGCATATATTCCTACTATGAGAGAGCGAAAACTGCTGCGGCGCGGGCTGCTTGATTTGACGATCCTGCTGTGCTTCATGGGCGTTCTTGGGCGCGTTTATGACGGGGAGCGCGCGGTCGAAACGGCGGCCGTGGGCGAGAAAAAGCCGCTGCCCATCATTATGTATCACAGCATCCTGAAGGACCCGGAGCGTGCGGGCGACTATGTCGTATCGCCGGCCACGCTGGAGGGAGACCTTGCATACCTGAAAGAGCAGGGTTATGAAACGGTCGTCATGGCCGATGCCATCGCGTATGTAAACGGCGACGGTACGCTCCCTGATAAGCCTGTCATGCTGACGTTTGACGACGGCTATTACAACAATCTGCTGTACGCTTTGCCGCTGCTCGAACAATATGACATGCGGGCGGTGCTGTCTCCGGTGGGCAGCTATACGGACCGCTTTACGGATACGCCGGATCCGAATCCGAACTATGGGCATCTTACGTGGGAGGAGCTTGCAGCGCTGCAAACGAGCGGCAGATTCGAGATACAGAATCACAGCTATGATATGCACGGACTATCCGACCGCCGCGGAAGCAGCAGGAAAAAGGGCGAGAGCGAGAGTGCATATGCGCGTGCGTTCTGCGATGATACGGAGCGGATGCAGCAGCTGCTGTCGCTGCACGGCATCGAGGCCACGACCTATACCTATCCCTACGGCGCGATCAGCGACGGGAGCGGGGCATTCCTGCGCGAGATGGGCTTTGCGGCGTCGCTGTCCTGCTATGAACGGATCAGCGTGCTTGTGCGGGGCGAGCCTGCGTCGCTGTTCTGCCTCGGCCGCTTTAACCGCCCGGCGAAGTATACGACGGCGGAGTTTATGCGGCACATGCTCGGCGATTGATACGGGGGACGGTTTTTTCTTAAAAAAAATCATAAGGAAATGCGGGGCAGGTGCGCGGCATGGATAGGTTGACTTTTTGTGCAAACGAAAAAACGGGCGGTTCGTATGGAAACCGCCCGTTTTGTGCAGTACGCAGCCGTAAACGGTAAAAACGGAGAAGAAAGACGCAGCCGGAACCGGTTTTCCACATCTTTCGCTATGTTCGCTTTTCGGTCCGATGGCCGCAATGCTCGCAGGCCTTGCTGCAGGCAGAACAGCCGACGCAGCCGCCGCGCCGGTGCGCGCGCCGGATCGTCCGCACCGCGAAAACAACGAGCGCCGCAATGAGCAGCAGGAGAAACGTGTCGAGCGGCGTCATAGCAGACTGCCGAGCTGGTAAACCGCAAAGGCGACGAGCCATGCGACCGTGCATTGCAGCACAACGACGCCGACGGTCGCCGCGCGGGAATGCAGCTCGCGCCGGAAGGTCGCAATCGCCGCGACGCAGGGGGTATACAGCAGCGTAAAGAGCAAAAAGCTGACGGCGGCAAGCGGCGTGAACAGCCCGGAGAGGATCGCGGGCAGCTCGGCCGTTCCCGTGCCGGTGAGAACGGACAGCGTGCTGACAACCGCCTCCTTCGCCGTGAAGCCGGAGATCAGCGAGGTCGCGACGCGCCAGTCTCCGAAGCCGAGCGGCCGGAAGACAGGGGCAATACAGCGCCCGATGAGCGCAAGCAGACTCGCCGCGCTGTCGGAAACGACGTTCAGCCGCGTATCAAAGGTCTGCAAAAACCAGATGATGATGGTTGCGAGAAAAATGACCGTGAACGCCCGCTCAAGAAAGTCTCGCGCCTTTTCCCACAGAAGCAGGAATACGCTTTTCGGCGAGGGCAGCCGATAATTCGGAAGCTCCATCACAAAGGGGACGGGGTTCCCGCGGAACAGCGTACCCTTGAACAACAACGCCATGAGAACGCCCAGCGCCATGCCGGCCGCATAGAGGCAGATCATTACGAGCGCAGGATGGTTCGGAAAGAATGCGGAGCAGAACACGGCATAGATCGGGATCTTTGCAGAGCAGCTCATGTAGGGCGTGAGCAGGATCGTCATCTTGCGGTCGCGATCCGATGCAAGCGTTCTCGTCGCCATGACCGCGGGGACCGTGCAGCCGAAGCCGATCAGCATCGGAACGAAACTGCGGCCGGATAGTCCGATTTTTCGCAGGAGCTTGTCCATGACGAATGCCACACGCGCCATGTAGCCCGTGTCCTCCAAGATGGAGAGGAAGAAAAACAGCGTCACGATGATGGGCAGAAAGCTCAGCACGCTGCCCACGCCCGCGAAAATACCGTCGATCACGAGACTCTGTACGACCGGGTTGATGCCATATGCCGAGAGCCCTGCATCTACAACGTCTGTCAGCCAGTCGATGCCGCACGAGAGCAGATCGGACAGGCCGCTTCCGATCACATGAAACGTCAGGTAGAACACGAGGAACATCACGAGCAGGAACACCGGAAGCGCCGTATACTTGCCCGTCAGAATGCGGTCGAGCCGTACGCTGCGGCTGTGTTCTTTGCTTTCGTGGCAACGCACAACGGAATGCTCCACAACGCCTTCGATAAAGGTGTAACGCATGTCTGCGAGCGCTTCGTTGCGGTCAAAGCCCGTCTCTGTTTCCATCTCGACGATGCTGTGCTCAAGCAGTTCTTTTTCGTTCTGATCCAGTTCCAGACGCTCCATGAGCGGTTCGTCACCCTCGATGAGCTTTGTGGCGCAAAAACGCGCGCTGATGCCGAGCCGACGCGCGTGATCCTCGATGATGTGCGCGGCGGAGTGGATGCAGCGATGTACCGGACCGTCCGGGCAGAAGTCAAGCACAGTGGGGCGGATCTGGTTCTTGGCGGCGGCGACCATTTGATCGACCAGCTCGGAAACGCCTTCGCCCTTTGCCGCGCTGATGGGGACGACCGGGATGCCCAGCTCCTCGCTCATGCGTTTGACGTCCACGGAGCCGCCGTTTGCACGCACTTCGTCCATCATGTTCAGCGCAAGCACCATGGGGATGCGCAGCTCAAGAAGCTGCAGCGTCAGGTACAGATTGCGCTCGATGTTGGTCGCGTCAACGATGTTGATGATGCCGTCGGGCTTGCCGTCGATGATGAAATCTCTTGTGACGATCTCTTCCTGCGTATAGGGGCGGATGGAGTAGATGCCCGGCAGGTCAACGACGGAGCAGTTCTTCGCGCCGCGTACTTCGCCCATCTTCTGATCGACGGTCACGCCGGGGAAGTTGCCGACGTGCTGATTGGAGCCGGTCAGCGCGTTGAACAGCGTCGTCTTTCCGCAGTTCTGATTGCCTGCAAGCGCAAAGATCATGCCTGTGCCTCCGTTTCCGGCGCAACGAGGATGTTGCGGGCATCCTCTGCGCGCAGCGTCAGTTCATAGCCGCGGATGTGGATCTCGAGCGGGTCGCCCATGGGCGCAACCTTGCGCATGGTAACGCGCGTGCGCGGGATGAGCCCCATATCCAGCAAGCGGAGGCGCAGCGGGCCTTCGCCGCCGACCGCACGGATCACGCCGCTGCTTCCGATCGGCAGGCGGTCAAGCGTGATCGTATCGTTAAGTTCTTTCCGTTCCATGGCGATCCTTCCTCATTTCTCATCATACCAAAGACGTTCGCAGCAATCGCTTTGAACGTCGAATCGTGCAGTATTATCAAATATAGGCTAACAAAAACAGCGCGAATTGTCAACGAGCCCGCGGGAGAAAGCAGAGAGGGCTTGATCGCAGGAAAGCTTCAGCGCCCGCGCGCTCGTGTGATATACCGGTAGAGCAGGACTCCGACGAGACTGAGCAGCAGCGTAATGCCGAACACCACGGCCGCAAAGGTATAGTCTGCCATGCCGAGCGCGCTGCCGCCGAGCGTTGAGGTGATGACCGAGGGGAAACGGGCGACGGAGGTGATGAGCATCCACGCCGGGAGACGGATCTTTGTCAGTCCCGCACAGTAGGTCAGCAGATCCTTCGGCGTACCCGGAATGAGAAACAGCAGCAGGGCAGTAAGCTCGACCCGACGCTCGTCCTTCAAAAAACGGAGATGATCGATCTGTTCCGGCGGGAAGAAGAAGGCGACGATGCTGCGGCCGAACCGCTTCACAAACAGAAACACCGCCGTGCCTGCGAGCAGTGCGGCAAGGATGCAGAGCCCCGTCCCTTCAATAACGCCGAAAGCGAATCCCGCCGCGATCTCAAGCGGTTCGCCGGGAATGAAGGCGACGATGATCTGAAACATCATCATGCCGAGAAAAGCCAGCCGGCTCCAGACGCCGTGCCCGTTGACCCAGGCGCGGAAGCGGGCCGTATCGCCGACAAAACGAAACATGGGCTTTGCCACGAAAAAATACAGCGCGGCCGTCACGAGGAAAACGCCCGCCGCAGCGAGCGAAAGACGCAGGAGCGCACGGCGGCGTTCCGCGAATTTTGGATTGCTATTTGCGTTCAGGTTCTGTTCCATGCTCTGATGATACTACAGAAAATGAAAGAATCGCTTGCAAAGACATGAAGATTCTCTTACGATTGCAATCTGCGGAAACGGTCAGGCGCACACAGCGTAGTCGAACACGAGGATGCGATCCTCCGAGCCGAAAATGGTATCGCGCGTGATGGAGCACTCGGATCCGTTCAGACGGATCGTGTGACGGTATTTTGACGCGCGGAGAAAGTCGTCCACCGACGCGAGATCAAAGGCCAGCGCACTTGTTTTGTAGTGCATCGGGATGAGGACGCGCGGTTTCAGCAGATTCGCAACGTCGAGCGCACCCTGCGCGTCCAGCGTATAAGTGCCGCCGACCGGGCAGAGCAGAACGTTGATCCGGCCAAGCGCTGCCGCCGTTTCCGGGGAGAGCCTGTGACCGAGATCGCCGAGGTGCAGGATGCGCAGGTCGTCGCATTCGATGAGAAACATGAGATTTCCGCCGCGCTCCGCACCGCCGCAGTCGTCGTGGAACGAGGGAATGCCCGTGATGCGCAGATCCCCGCGCGTATAAACGCCCGCCGTGTTCACGATGTCCGGCGTGCCGGACGCTGCGACAAAGTAGTTGTGGTCGTAATGCGCATGGCTGCTCGTTACAATGTCGCAGGCAATATCGTGCAGATCGTAGCCCGTGGGCGGCGCACAGGGGTCGGTAAGGATCCGCGTACCGTCCGCGGCAGTCAGCAGGAAGCAGGAGTGGCCGTACCATTGAAATTCCATGACACGAAAAAACCTTTCTGAATAATCACAAATTGCAAGCGATGAAAAAGAATCAGATCAGCCGCTGACGTGAGAAAGCAGACGACAGGCGCAGTCCGCAACGCCGCCGCAGCGGTCGAGAAGCGGCTGGCGGTCCGCAGGCGGCAGAGCATATGCCATCGAGAGCAGCGCCCGTTCCGCGTTTGCAAGAGCGGCGGGCGTACGCAGTTCCGCCGCAGTGAACGCAAGCAACAGCGCCCGCTGCACCTCCGGCACATCGGGGCAGTCGTCGGTTGGGCGGCGCGAGAGCATTCGCATCCGGTGCAGCGCATAGGTGTCCGTGCGCGAGGGGAAGGGAAGGGCAGAACGCGTGTGCATGACAGCGGCGCTGTAGAAATCGGATGTGAGCGTAAAGAGCAGCCAGCCGTTCTCCGCCGTGGCGTAGGAAACGAGCGGCGCACCGTACATCGCAGGGAACCGGCTGCGTTCGGCGCTCAACAAAACAGCCCAGGCCGCAGCGTCCGCGCCGTGTGCAATGGCAAGCGGTGTTGCGGCGGCAGCGATCCGGCTCGGCAGCCGGATATCGCGCGGTTCGGCCGGGATCGAAAGGATCGTTTGCAGCCCGTCCGCTAACGCGCGGCGAACGGCTTCCGTGGTTGTTTCTTCCATAGATATAGCATAGTAGATATGCAGGGCGTTCGTCAACGGCAGTCTTGTGGCATTCATGTGAAATTGCCCGTTGGGCTTTTCGCAGCGGCGGCGCTGTGATATACTTATTCTATATAAGCAAAATTTGAAATAAAGCGGGGTCGGTCATGAATAAGCAAAAGAAGCAACTGCACTACACCCTGACGCTGCGCATTTACGGCGAGGACAAATGCTTTGGCCCCGGCATTGCGGAGCTGCTTGAACGCGTGGACGAATTCAAGTCGCTCCGGCAGGCCACCATTTCCATGGAGATGGCGTACAGCAAGGCATGGCGGGTGATCAAGACGGCAGAGCAAAGCCTCGGTTTTCCGCTGTTGACGTCGACCACCGGCGGACGGGGCGGCGGCGGTGCGGAGCTCACCCCGCAGGCGCGTGATTTTCTCGAACGATTCCGTAATTTTGAGGAAGCGGTCCGCGGCTATGCGGACGAGGCGTTTCTTGAGATCATCGGATAGGATTGGACCGAAAGGAGCACGGTTATGCGATTTACGAAAATGCACGGATTGGGCAACGATTTTCTCGTGATCGACGGGAGGGAGCTTGCGAATATCGATTATGGCGCCATGGCTGTCAAAGAATGCGCAAGGCACACGGGCGTTGGCGCGGATGGGATTCTTGTAGTCGAGAACAGCGACGCTGCGGATATCCGGATGCGCATTATTAACAGCGACGGCAGTGAAGCCGAAATGTGCGGCAACGGGATCCGCTGCTTCGCAAAGTATGTCTATGAGCAGGGCATTGTGAAGAAAACGCAGATGTCCGTGGAAACGCTTGCGGGCGTCATGCGTCCGGAACTGCTGGTGAAGGACGGCGTGGCGGAGCAGGTGCGCGTGGACATGGGAAAGCCGTTCCTGGAGTGCGGGGAGATCCCTGTCGAGGGAGAGGGGCGCTGCATCGACCGTCCGATTTCGGTGCTTGATAAAGAACTGCGGTTCACGAGCGTTTTGGTCGGCGTACCGCATACCATGGTGTTTGTCGATGACCTTGGAGCGATCGATATTTCGGCACTCGGCAATGCGATCGAGCACGCGCCCGTGTTCCCGCGGCGCACGAACGTGAACTTTGTGCATGTGATTGATGAGAACACGGTCGAGATGCGTACATGGGAGCGCGGCTGCGGCAGAACGCTTTGCTGCGGCACGGGCGCGTCGAGTACGGCGGTTGCCTGCGTGCTGAACGGAAAGACAGGACGCAGCGTGGACGTGCGGATCGCGCTCGGAACGCTGCACATCGACTGGGCGGAGGACGATCACGTCTATATGACGGGACCCGCAGCGGTCGTTTGCACGGGCGAATTTTGAGTGCGGCAAGAAATGATAAAAATCGATCTCGCGAATCGCTTGACAATGCAGCGCACGCATGATATACTACTGCGTAGCGCATCGGAACAGCCGATTCGCGGCATGTCGCGGGGTAGAGCAGTTGGTAGCTCGTCGGGCTCATAACCCGGAGGTCAGGGGTTCAAGTCCCTTCCCCGCAACCATATCGAGTGGATGTAACGAAGTTCGGTTACATCCACTTTTTTTGCCTCACCGCTTTGTGTCCTTTTTATGGGACACCAAATAATGTATAATAAATACAGTAAAGGAGGTGAGAGAAAGTGAGAATTGACCACGGTTCAGCCATAGAGCTGGAAATGATTGTTCGTAAAGTGTTTTCGTGCGAACGTTCTGGTATGGGTGGCTATATTGATGCCGACCATTTCGAATCTGCACCCTTTGATGCTGCACTGATTGCAATTGCCCCATTATGGCAAAACGCAGATTTCCGTTCTGTTGAAGAATTCTTGTTTAAATGGGAGCATGTTCTTCGAGATGAAACATCCAACACTTGTGAAATCAAACTCTTCATTAAGGAACTTGAAGACTTCGTTGATACGCTTATAAAGCCGTAAAACACAATTTTCCTATGTACGGAGCAGGTTTATGCCTGCTCCGTTTCTTCTTCCTCCTCAAAAGAATCATCATCCTCACCGTACTCCTCTGGAAACAGCTCTTTCAGATTCTCCGTCGGCTCGCAGGAAACGTACTCAACGGCAACGCCCTCGCGGATATCGGCGGCGCAGATGGAGTAGAGCGGTCGGAGAAATGCAGCGTCAGCCGCATATTTTCGCTTTTATTGCATGCCCGCCATAAAGAACGCGCCGAGCGGGTAGCCGACGAAACTGATCACGATCACGGCGAGCAGGGCGAACACGCCGCCCCAGACGAACATATCCTTCGGCGTCGTCCAGCCGGAGCCGATGGCGACCGTATTGATCGTGGACTGCCCCGCGGGCGTCATGTTGCAGATCGCAGCGCACATGCCGACGATGCTGAGCCCCGCGGCCATATTGACCGTACCGGCGGGAAGCGCCAGAAAGACGGCGAGCGCCACGGAGCAGACAACGTTCGTCGTGACGATGTTTGAAGAAACGTTCGTTTCAAGGATCGCCCATGCGGCAAAAAACACGATGAGCGCCATGACCGGCAGACCCGAGGTGACGGGAGAAAGCGTTTCGCTGAGCCACGCGGAGATACCGGTCGCCTCGCTCGTCAGACAGGAACCGAGCATTGTTGCTGCGGCGGTCATCAGGATGGACGCCCACATGACGCCCTTTGAGGCCGCCTCCGAGAAGTTCATGATGCGCTCGCCTTTGTCGAGACAGATGAAGAGGATCAGACAGCCGACGAGTGGCGGCATTGCGGTCGTCCAGCCGTTGATTGCCTTGTAGACATCGGGCAGGATGTTTTTGAACAGACTCGGCAGCACCCAGAGACAGACGGTGAGGATCATCGCGAAGAGGATGATCCTCTCCTTGCGATCCGCAGGGGGCACGGTGCCGCGCAAAGCCAGGCATTTCTCCGGATCGATCTGGCGAATGTCGTCGGGACGATACAGGAATCGGAAAACGAGCAGTAGAAGGACGAGCAGAAGGAGCCCTGTCGGGATGCCCCATGCCATGTACTGAAATTGGGAAATGTCGGAACCCGTCGCGCCCTTGTAGAAGCCGACCGCGAGCGTTGGCCAAACGTGGCCGATCATGGTCATTCCGGAGGAGAGACTGATTGCAAACGCGCAGCCCATCATGAGCATGTTGCCGGACTTTCCGCCCTTTTCAATGCCGAGAACATCCAGAATGTCGAGCAGGAAGGGGAGAAATGCGACAAAGAGCACGGAGGGCGAGATAAACAGTCCCATAAAGGTGACTGCGGCCAGCAGGAAACAGGTAAAATACCAGGGCCCTTTGCGCGCGATGCGGTTCGTAATGAAGGCGATGGTACAGCGGCGCACAAAGTTCGTCTTGGACAGCGGATAGACCAGCATGAACGTGAAGATCAGGAACGCGACGGTGGAATTGCCGAACGCGCCCTGAAAGGTCTTTCCAAAGCCGAAGCTCGGCAAAAAGCCGATCAGAAAAATGGTAATGAGGCTCGGCCAGTCAATGGAGATCGTGATCCACATGAGCAGCGAACCAAAGAAGATGCCGAGCACAGCCAGTCCTTCCGCAGTCAGAGAGCCCGAGGGCGGGATGAGCCGGAATGCAAATACGACCAACATAGCAATCGCCAGATAGATGTTTTTCTTAGCAGCCTTAGACATGTCACTGCTCCTTTCAAAGCGGGAATTTCTGTCAAGTATGACCACGATCGCGGCGTGTCGTGCTTGCAATGCGGTGAACGCCGCCGGTCGGCAGCATGCACGGCGTGTCGTCAAACGTGTGGCAGCGGCAGCAGAAAGAAAGACGCTGCGGGCGCTGCACGGAGACGGACGCACAGCGAACGCATTTGCGGCGGACACAAAAAAAGGATATGCACCGCTTTGATGCATACCCTTTTGCATTTACGCTTGCCTTTCGGAACGCACCGCTTTACGGAATAGGCGTGCCGGACGGGATGTCGGCTTCGACCGTGATGAAATCTGCTTTCATGTAGCCCTTTTCACCGGTCAGCGCCATTTGCACATAGTACCAGTCGCCCGATTTGAAGAAAACGTATACGGGATCGCCTTTCACATATTGGTCGATCGCGCCGTAATCCGTACCGGGGCCGTTGCGCAGCATGGCTTTGGACGCGCGTATGCGTCCGCCGATTGCTCCCGCAGGCGGTTCCGCGGTCGCGACAGGCTGCGGCGTGAAGCCCGCAACGCTCACAAATTTCGAGGAAATGTAGCCGTAGCGCTCTTTGGCTACGATCTGCACGAAATAATAGTCGTTTTCGAGAGCATAAACTTTGACCTTCGTTCCTTTGGCAAAGTCCGTGCCGATGATGTTATCGTTGGTCGAGGGACCTGCACGGAGGTTGACGCCGCCCGTGGACAACTTTCCGTCGACTGCGCCCGCGACCTCCGCCGGGCTCGGCGTGCGGCTCACGCTGGCAGGCGTGGGTGACGGCGTCGGCGAAACTGTGGGATCCGGTACAGGCGTGATGTAGATGGTCGGCGTCGGCACGGGGGTCGGGACCGGGGTCGGCGTCGCGATTTCCGTGTCCGCCAGCGCGCCGTTCACCAGTCCGTTCAGCGCGTCGTCCACAACAGAGGAGTCCGGCGAAGCGTTCGGATCGGGAACGTTCAGCGGGTTGCCGGAGCCGGTGATCTGCCCGCGCGGGGTAAGCGAAGCCCCGCCCGCCGCGCGTGCGATCAGATACACGCTGCCGAGCAATGCGGCGATGAAAGCCGAAAGGACAAGATAGCCAAAGGGCGTCAGGCGTATCCGTCGCTTGCTTCTCGATGCGTTCATGTTCCCCCTCAAACCGAAGCCAAAGGCCAACTACTACATAGTAGTGCCGTCTTGACGACACATATACAAGATGTAGTATAAACCATTCGTATAGGAAAAGAAAGCGATTTTTGTAAAAATATCGCAAAAAGGCCGGATTACAAGAAATTTCCAGAAGAAAAGGAGCCAAAAGTCGCAGCTACAGCATGGAAAGCAGCGTGTGCTCCAGCTCGTCCACGGAGTCGCAAAGTGCATCTGGACCGGCTTCACGCAGTGCTTCCCGGCCGGAATAGGAGGCGTAACTGACCGCGACCGCACGCATGCCGAGACGTTTTGCGAAGCGGACGTCGGACGTCATATCACCAACATAGACCGCGTCGGCGGGCGTCAGTCCGAATTGAAGCAGCGCTTCCTTCGCACGCAGATCCTTGACCTCGTGTGTGGGATCGCCCGCACCGATATAGGAAAAGCAGGCTGCAAGGCCGAACTGCCTCAGCGTGATGTCGAGCGTTTCACGGCAGCGGCCGGAGATGAGGCCGAGCGGGAGGCCGCGATCGCGCAGCGCGGAGAGCAGCCGAGGAATGCCGGGAAAGGGCGCGGGACATTCGACTGCATGTACGCGTTCGATCTCGGCGACATACCGGCGGAACCCTTCTTCGGCGCGGCCGCCGAGCAGTATTTGCATCGCGCCGGGTTCCGAAAGCCCGAAGCCGCGGCAGACCTCCTCACGCGAAACGGGACGTCCGAGGACAGATGCGGCGGCGCGCTGCTGGCCGCCGATCAGGCAGTCGAGGGTCGGTCCGAGCGTACCGTCCATGTCGAACAGAACGGTGCGTGCAGGGTTCGTGCGTATTGCCTGATCCATAGCGGTCGCCGTCCTAAAACAGTTTGTCAGGGTACAGCCCGGCGTCGGTCATGGCGGCCATGGCTGCCATGACGCCCGGTTTATCGTCGCGGTACGTCACGCCGTACCAGCGATCCGGCGAGGACAGCACGTCCACATCGGCCTTGCCCTCGCGCAGCAGCCGGCCGACCTCGACAGGGATATAGATCTCGGCTTTTTCGGGGTTGCCGGGCACGGTGTTTTTGAGAAAGCCGGGGAATGCGGCGCGAAACTCCGAGAGAATGCTCGGCGTAAACCCCCACATATTCATGGAAACGAGATTGTCCGCGGACAGACGCGTGAGCGTTGCGCCGCCGTCCTCGCTGTAAGCGGGACCGTCCGGTGTGCGGACGATATAGGTGCGCTCGTTCACATTGCACAGCCTGCCGGATGCGTCGACCTCGCAGACGCCGCGGGCGACGGAACCATGATCGGTGAGCGTATTGTCGAGCAGAAAGCCCACCATGCAGTACTGATAGCATTCCGGCCGGTCCTCCAATGTCACGAGCCGGTCATACAGCATTTTGAAAGCGTGCTTGCCGTAATAGTCGTCCGAATTGATGACGGCGAAGGGACCGTCCAAGATGTCCTCGCAGCAGAGAATCGCGTGCGCCGTGCCCCAGGGCTTTTTACGCTCGGATGGCGGAACGTAGCCTGTGGGCAGCTTTGCGTCCAGCTCCTGGAATACGTAGTCTACCTGCATATGCTGTGCGATGCGGTCGCCGATCGCGGCGCGGAAATCCTGTTCAATGTGGTGGTTGATGACGAAAACGACCCGCTCAAAGCCCGCTTCCATCGCATCGAAGAGGGAATAATCAATGATGATCTCTCCGTGTCTGCCCACGGGATCGATCTGCTTCAGACCGCCGTAGCGAGAGCCCATGCCGGCAGCCATGACGACAAGCGTCGGTTTTTTCATGGAACGTTCCTCCTTCAAAATCAAATGGCGATATGCCTGTCGTATCTAAAATTTGTATCACATTATACCCCGTATCGCCGCCCGTGGCAAGAGAGGGCGCGCACGAAGGGGGGGACGGCGACGCAGGGAACGATGAGGATCAAATCAGCGGCGGTTTTAATATTCTTGCTTTCAATATCGATAAATCAGTATGAATACTCTTCCTATTTTCGGGAATGTATGTTAAAATATTAAACAGTATAGATATAATAGATAGCGCTCCCTGCAGGGGCGCGGCCAGATTCCAACAATACGAGGAGGTCACTATGGCAAAACAGAAGACCGTGGTTCCGTTTAAGGGTACTGCGGAACAGGAAGCAAAGCTGCGCGAGGTGATCGCGGCCCATCGCGACATGCAGGGCGCGCTCATGCCCGTGCTGCAAAAGGCACAGGACATCTACGGCTATCTGCCCATCGAGGTGCAGAGCATCATTGCGGAGGGACTGGAACTGTCGCTCGAGCAGGTGTATCAGGTCGTTACGTTTTACAGCCAGTTTGCGCTGAATCCGACGGGAAAATACCGCATTGCCGTTTGCCTCGGCACCGCCTGTTATGTCAAGGGCGCGCAGCAGGTGCTTGACGAGCTGGAAAAGGAGCTCGGCGTCAAGGCGGGCGGCACCACGCCGGACGGACTGTTCACGCTGGAAGCGACCCGCTGCCTTGGCTGCTGCGGACTTGCGCCGGTCATCATGGTGAACGATGAGGTCTACGGCCGCCTCGTGCCCGAGGACGTCAAGGGCATCATTGCCAAATACCGCTGAGACCCGTATGGGTCCGACTGCTTTTTGCCCATCCCTTACGCTTACAAACCGGTTTGGAGGTTGCCAATGAAGATCCGGGAGATCGCGGCGCTGCTCGGCGCGGAAGTGCTTTGTTGCGCGGAGCGGCTGGACGAGCAGGTCCATGCCGCCTGCGGGAGCGACATGATGAGCGATGTGCTGGCCTATGTGAAGGATCAGGCCATTCTGCTGACGGGACTTGTCAATCCGCAGGTGATCCGCACGGCGATGATGATGGACATGCACTGCGTTGTGTTTGTCCGAAACAAGAAGCCCCCGGCTGAGATTGTGGAGCTTGCACGGGACAACGGCATCGTGGTTCTGCGCTCGGCCTGCCGCATGTATGAGGCCTGCGGCAGACTGTACGCGAGCGGGCTTGGGACGGAAGAGAGCGCCCTATGAGAGAACCACTCCGCTTCCACTACAGCGTTGACGGCGAGAATTTTACTTCTGCGGGTGAGGCCTCCGTGGACGTTAAGAAAAAGCTCCGCCAGCTCGGGTTTTCGCCGGAGCTGATTCGCTGCGTGTCCGTCGCCATGTATGAGGGCGAGATCAACATGGTCATCCATGCGCACGGCGGAGAGGCGGACGTCTATGTGTACCCGGATCGCATCGAGATTGTGCTCGCGGACCATGGCCCGGGCATCGAAAACGTTGCGCTCGCCATGCAGGAGGGCTACTCCACCGCGCCGGACAACATCCGCACGCTGGGCTTTGGCGCGGGCATGGGACTGCCCAACATGAAACGCTACACCGACGATATGCAGATTGAATCCACCGTCGGCGTCGGGACGACGATACGCATGAAGGTTCTCGTGCGGTAGGAAGGAGGCGTTAAAAATGACCGGAGGGTATCGGCACTCGGTCTCGCTGGACGTGGAAAAGTGCAAGGGCTGCACCGCCTGCCTGAAGCGCTGCCCCACAGAAGCCATACGCATCCGCGACGGCCGCGCCGTCATCAACGCCGATCTGTGCATCGACTGCGGCGAGTGCATCCGCGTCTGCCCCTACAAGGCCAAGCGGGCGACCTTCGATCTGCTCGACGATATCCCGAAGGAAAAGAAGCTCCGCATTGCGCTGCCGCCGCCGTCGTTCTACGGCCAGTTCGATAAGATCGACGACGTGGACTACATCCTCGATGGGCTGCTGCGCTGCGGATTCGACGAGGTGTTCGAGATCGCGCGCGCTGCGGAGATCGTCTCCGACTACACGCGGAACTATCTGCGCAACCCGGACGTCCGGCGGCCCGTCATCAACTCGGCCTGCCCGACCATCATCCGGCTGATCCGAATGCGGTTCCCCTACCTCTGCCAGCATGTCATGCCCATGCTGCCGCCGATTGAGATCGCAAGCCGCATGGCAAAGGAGGAGGCGAAGCGGAAGCATCCGGAGCTTTCGGATGATGAGATCTGCACCGTGTTCATCTCGCCTTGCCCGGCAAAGGCAAGCTATGTGAAAAACGGGCTGTGGGGGCTCCAAAGCTCCGTGGACTACACCGTTTCCATGAGCGAGGTCTATTTCCGGCTTCTTCCGCAGCTCAAGCAGATCGAGACGCCGGCCTGTGCGAGCCAGACCGGGATGATCGGCATCAGCTGGGCAAGCACGGGCGGTGAATCCTCCGCGCTCATGAACGACCGATACCTTGCGGCCGACGGCATCGAAAACGTTATCCGTGTGTTGGATGAGATTGAGACGGGGCATTTCCCGGATCTTGAATTCGTGGAGCTGAACGCCTGCAACGGCGGCTGCGTCGGCGGCGCGGCCACGGTGGAAAACCCCTACATTGCGCGGGTGCGTCTGCAAACGATCCGCCGGTATCTGCCCGTGTCGCACAACCGGATTGAGGGTTGCCCCGATGATTATGTCCCGGAGAGTTACCTGTTCTCCGGCCCGCTGACCTATCGCCCCGTCGGGCAGCTCGACGAGGACATGGCGCAGGCCATCGAAAAGATGCAGGCCATCGATCAGCTTACGGAACAGCTTCCCGCGATCGACTGCGGCTTCTGCGGCGCGCCCACCTGCCGCGCCTTTGCGGAGGACGCGGTGCGCGGCGAACGCACGGTTGACGAATGTATTGTACGCATGCGTGAACGAATGAACGAGTTTTTGAAAATGCAGGAGGAAAGATCGTCATGACAGCGGCGCAACTGCGGCAGCGGCTCGAGCTGACCGTCTTCTCCGAGGCGGAGCCTTCGCGCGAGATTACGGGCGGCTATGCGGGCGACCTGCTTTCCTGGGTGATGGGCCGGGCGGAAAGCGGCGACGCCTGGATTACGATCATGTCGAACCAGAATATCGTCGCCGTTGCATTGCTTGCCGACGCGGCGCTCGTGCTGCTCGCAGAGGGCGTGCAGCCGGATGAGGGCGTTGCGGAGCTTGCAAGGACGAACGGGGTGAACCTGTATGGCTCGCGCCTTCCCGCCTTCCGCCGTGCGGCGGAGCTTGCTGCGCTGCTATGAGCGCGTACCGCTACGATCTGCATCTGCACTCCTGTCTGTCGCCCTGCGCGGACGACGACATGACGCCGTACAACATCGCCGGCATGGCGATGCTGCTCGGACTTCAGCTTCTGGCGCTGACCGACCACAACAGCGCAAAAAACTGCCCGGCCTTTTTTTCCGCGTGCAGGGAGTACGGCCTCGTTCCCGTGCCGGGCATGGAGCTCTGTACTGCGGAGGAAATCCACCTGATTTGCCTGTTCCCCTCGCTTGCGGACGCCATGGCCTTCGACGCGGAGGTGGAGACGACGCTCTCCCCAATCAAAAACCGGCCGGAGGTGTTTGGCCGGCAGTGGATCCTCGGCGAAGGCGATACGGTGATCGGAGAGTATGATAAGCTGCTCATCGCGGCCTCCGCACTGCCGCTTTCCGAGGCGGCGGCGCTCTGCGAGGCCTACAACGGAGCGTGCTTTCCGGCGCACATCGACCGCGTGTCCAACGGCATCCTCGGCGTGCTGGGCGTCCTGCCGGAGAGCCCCCGCTTTACAACGCTTGAGCTGAGCCTTGCCGCGGATGAGAAGGTGTATGCCGGGCGGCCCGACTGTGCCGGCAGACGCTTTCTTCATTCAAGCGATGCGCACCGACTGGACGCAATCTCCGAGGGCGCGCATACGCTCCGAATTGCAGACACGCCCTATAGCGGCGATCGTGTGCGGCGCGGACTGATCGAGCTGCTTCGGAAGGGGAAGCTTTGAGGGGGATCCCGCTGCTTTGCGGGGCGGCGGTTTCAAACGGAAGTAAAACACGGCTCGGGCGGCGTTCGCCGGGGGCCGACGGACGGTTTTTTACTACCTTTCTTTATTTGAGAAGAAGGGGGAGGGGTATGAAGGAACTTGCGCTGAACATCCTTGATATTGCCAAAAACTCCGTCAAAGCGGGTGCCGCGCACATCGGAATCTCCATTGTGGAGGAGGGAGCGCTCCGTACGCTCACGATCCGGGACGACGGCTCCGGCATACCGGAGGAGATGCTCCGCACCGTAATGGACCCGTTTACGACCACGCGCACTACGCGGCGGGTCGGCATGGGGCTGCCGCTGCTGAAGGACGCGGCGGAGCAGACGGGCGGTCGCGTTGAAATCCTTTCCCGGCAGGGCAAAGCGCACGGCACTGTCGTGACCGCGACATTTTTCACGGACAATATCGACTGTGTGCCGATGGGCGATCTTGCAACCACCATGGTTACGCTGATCCAGGGCAGTCCGGACGTCGATTTTGTCCTGACATACAGGACTGCCGCCGGCGAAAAATCGCTCGATACCGCGGTCATGCGCGAGATCCTCGGACAGGAGGTGCCGCTTAACACGCCCGCGGTGCTCCTCTGGATCCGGGATCAGATCGACGCGCCCTTTACGCCCGGAGAGGAAGGAAGCTGCGTTCAACGAGGTCATCGCACCTTTGAGGATAATCCCAATGACGTAAGAAGAAAGGAACGGAACACAGTATGAAATCTTTGGAAGAATTGCAAGCGATCCGCGACCGGATGAAGGGGAAGGTCGCCCTGCGCGAAGGGCTCGGCGATATTCGGATCGTCGTCGGTATGGCGACCTGCGGCATCGCTGCGGGCGCGCGGCCGGTCCTCAACGCCTTTGTCGAGCAGATTGAAGCGGAGGGGCTCGGCGGCAAGGTGATGGTTACGCAGACCGGCTGCATCGGCATCTGCCGTATGGAACCCATCGTCGAGGTGATGGAAGCGGGCAAGGAGAAGGTCACCTACGTTCACATGACCGCGGAAAAGGCCAAGCGCGTCGTTACAGAGCATATCAAGGGCGGAACGCCGGTCTATGAATATACTATCGGCGAAGCGCAGAAATAATTGGAGGTAGCCCATGATTCGTTCTCATGTACTCATTTGCGGCGGTACCGGCTGTACCTCGTCCGGCAGCCCGGCGATCCGCGAACACCTGGAAAAAGAGCTGACCGCACACGGCCTTGCCGACGAGATCAAGGTCGTGCAGACGGGCTGCTTCGGCCTGTGCGCACTCGGCCCGATCATGATTGTGTATCCCGAGGGTACGTTCTACAGCCGCGTCACGGAGGAGGATGTCACCGAGATCGTCGAGGAGCATCTGCTCAAGGGTCGCGTCGTCGATCACCTTGTGTACAACGAGCCCGCCCCGGGCAACGCAAAACACGAGGTCGCGTCGCTGTCCGATACGGGATTCTACAAGACCCAGATGCGCGTTGCACTCCGCAACTGCGGCGTCATCAATCCCGAGGACATCGAAGAATATATCGGCATGGACGGGTATCAGGCGCTCGGCAAAGTGCTCACGAGCATGACGCCGCAGGAGGTCATCGACCTCATGAAAGCCTCCGGCCTTCGCGGCCGCGGCGGCGCAGGCTTCCCGACCGGCATGAAGTGGCAGTTTGCCGCGAACAACGCTTGCGACACCAAGTATGTCATCTGCAACGCCGACGAGGGCGACCCGGGCGCGTTCATGGATCGCTCCGTGCTGGAAGGCGACCCCCACGCTGTGCTCGAAGCCATGGCCATCGCAGGCTATGCCATCGGCGCGCATCACGGCTATATCTACGTCCGTGCGGAGTATCCGATCGCGGTCAAGCGTCTTGAGATCGCCATCCGCCAGGCGCGCGAATACGGAATGCTCGGCAAGGATATCTTCGGATCCGGCTTTGATTTTGATATCGATATCCGACTCGGCGCGGGCGCGTTCGTCTGCGGCGAGGAAACCGCGCTCATCACCTCCATCGAGGGCAACCGCGGCGAGCCGCGCAACAAGCCGCCGTTCCCGGCGAACAAGGGCCTGTTCCAGCAGCCGACCATCATCAACAACGTTGAGACGCTTGCGAACATCCCGCAGATCATCGTGAAGGGACCCGAGTGGTTCGCCTCCATGGGTACCGAGACCAGCAAGGGAACGAAGGTCTTTGCGCTCGGCGGAAAGATCGTCAATACGGGCCTTGTCGAAATCCCGATGGGAACGACGCTGCGCGAGATCCTCTTTGACATCGGCGGCGGCATCCCCAACGGAAAGAAGTTCAAGGCCGCGCAGACCGGCGGCCCCTCCGGCGGCTGCATCCCGGCGCAGCACCTCGATACCCCCATCGACTATGAGAACCTGAAGGCCATCGGCTCCATGATGGGCTCCGGCGGACTCATCGTTATGGATGAGGACAACTGCATGGTCGACGTCGCGCGCTTCTTCCTCGAGTTCACCGTGGACGAGAGCTGCGGCAAATGCACCCCGTGCCGTATCGGTACGCGCCGTCTGCTCGAAATGCTCAACAAGATCACAGAAGGCAAGGCCACGCTCGAGGATCTCGATAAGATGGAAGAGCTTTGCCACTACATCCAGAAGAACGCGCTCTGCGCACTCGGCCAGACCGCGCCGAACCCCGTACTCTCCACGCTGAAATACTTCCGCGACGAGTATGAGGCGCACGTCGTCGAGAAGCGCTGCCCGGCAGGCGTCTGCAAGAAGCTCCTCCGCTATGAGATCGTCGAGGACAAGTGCAAAGGCTGCACCGCCTGTGCAAGAAAGTGTCCGGTCGGAGCGATCAGCGGCGCAGTCAAGACGCCGCACAAGATCGACCCGCAGAAGTGCATCAAGTGCGGCGCTTGCATGGATACCTGCAAGTTCGGCGCGATCATCAAGAAGTAAGGAGGCCTACCGATGGAAAACGTACATGTGAAGATCAACGGGATCGAAGTCGAGGTCCCTGCAAACTATACCATCCTGCAGGCCGCGCATGAGGCGGGCATCCGCATCCCGACCCTATGCTATCTGAAGGACATCAACGCCATCGCCGCGTGCCGCATCTGCCTCGTGGAAGCCACGGGCGTGCGCGGCCTCGCCGCTGCCTGCGTCCAGCAGGTCGCGGACGGCATGGAGGTCAAGACCAACACGCCGGAGCTGCGCAAATCGAGAAAAACGACGCTGGAGCTCATGCTCTCCAATCACCGCATGGACTGCCTCTCCTGCGTCCGCAGCGACGATTGCGAACTGCGCCGGCTCGCGCATGAATACGGCGTCGATCAGTATAAGTATGTCGGGAACGAAGAACTGCCCAAGGCGGAAGAAGCGGCCGCAGGCGCGGTCGATTCCCCGCGCATTCTCCGTGACAATTCCAAGTGCATCCTCTGCCGCCGCTGCATCGCGGTCTGCCAGAAGAACCAGCATGTCGCAGTGATCGGCGCGAATGACCGCGGCTTTGAAACGCACGTCGCGAGCGCGTTCGATATGCCGCTCACCGAGACGCCCTGCGTAAACTGCGGCCAGTGCGTCGCGGTCTGCCCGACGGGCGCGCTGCGTGAGCGCGACGACACGGATAAGGTCTGGGAAGCGCTTCAGGATCCGACAAAGACCGTCGTGATCGCGCCTGCGCCGTCCGTGCGCGCGCAGATCGGCGAGTGCTTTGAGTATCCGATCGGAACGAACGTCGAGGGCAAGCTCGTTGCGGCCATGCGCCGTCTCGGCTTTGACAAGGTGTTCGATGTGGATACCGCAGCCGACCTGACCATCATGGAAGAGGGAACGGAGCTGCTCGACCGTCTGAAGAACGGCGGCGCGCTGCCGCTGCTCACCTCCTGCTCGCCCGGATGGATCAAGTTCTGCGAAGAGTATTACCCGGACATGATCCCGAACATCTCCTCCTGCAAGAGCCCGCAGGGGATGTACGGCGCGATGATGAAGACCTATTACGCTGAAAAGAACGGCATCGACCCGAAGGATCTGTTCGTCGTTTCCGTCATGCCCTGCACGGCGAAGAAGTTTGAGATCGGCCGCGACGACATGAGCGCTGCGGGCGAGGGCATCCCGGACATCGACGTTTCCCTCACAACGCGCGAGCTTGCCGCCATGATCAAGCGCGCGGGCATTCGTTTCCGCGACCTGCCAGACGAGCAGTTCGATCCTGCGTTCGGCATCGCATCCGGAGCGGGCCATATCTTTGGCGCGACCGGCGGCGTGATGGAAGCGGCACTCCGCACCGTTGCGGAGATCGTGACCGGCAAACCCATGGAGAACGTCGAGTTCCACGAAGTCCGCGGTCTCAAGGACATCCGGGAGGCCGAGTACGATCTCGCCGGCACCAAGGTGCGCGTTGCGGTCACCTCCGGCCTCGAGAACGCGAAGAAGCTCCTCGACATGGTTAAGTCCGGCGAGAAGCAGTATCACTTCATCGAGGTCATGGCCTGCCCGGGCGGTTGCGTCAACGGCGGCGGCCAGCCCCATCAGAGCGGCGATGTGCGCAACTTTACGGACCTGCGTGCAGAGCGTGCCAAGGCGCTGTACAGCGAGGATGCGGGCATGAGCCTGCGCAAGAGCCACGAGAACCCCGTCGTCAAGGAGCTCTATGAGACCTACCTTGAGAAGCCCGGTTCCCACAAGGCGCACGAGATCCTGCACACGAGCTATGTTGCCCGCAAGGTGTATTGATCGCGCATACTGAATCGATGGAACGCCCCGCCCCGGCGCATTTGCGCTGGGGCGGTTTTTTCTGGGGGAAACAAAAACAGCCCGCCGGCGGCGGGCTGTATGGCGCGATGAAGGCGTTATGTCGGCGCTCCGTCGCCGGATGGCGCAGTTTTTGACCAATCGTAGGTATCCAGCACAAGATCGGCGCGGTCCTTTGGGTCGAACGAGGAAAAATAAGCGGCTTCGAGCGGCAACCAGAGCGACAGGAAACGCTCCGCGCGGGATGCGCCTTCCCGTGCAAGCAGCCGCTGCCGCTGCACGGCGGGATCGACCGTGAGCAGGATGCGCCGGTCGTACAGCTCCCACAGCGCCGGGTGCAGGGAATAGCTGCCCTCGACGATGACGCGCGGATGGAAGGGAACGATGCGCGCATCGAGCAGACGCCGCGCACCGCAGTCAAAGCGCCGGAGCCGGACGTCCGCGCCGCGTGTGAGCGGCAGCAGGACTTCTGCGCGGAACCGTTCATGGTCGACATTGCCGCCGGGCGCTGCAAGCCGTTCCGCCGTTCGCTGCTCCGGCCGCAGGAAAAAATCGTCCATATGGAACACTGTGGCGGAAAACCGCTCCGCAAGCTGCGCAGCAAACGTCGATTTGCCCGCGCAGCAGTTGCCGTCAATGGCAAGGATCCAGCGCGGCGCGGCGTTCAGTTCTTCGTACAGCTGTGATAGCAGCATGACCTGCGGTTTATGCAGCTGTCCGCCGCCTGCGGTAGCAATGCAGAATCAGTCCGACGATCAGGCCGACAAGCGCGGGACAGAGCCAGCCGAGCCCCTCCCGGAACAGCGGGAGATATGACGTGGCGGCTTCGATCACGCCCTCCAGGTGCATTGCAGCAGATGCGGATCTCGGCAGCGCCTTTACAAAGTCCAGCAGCGCCGCAAGGAAGGTGAACGCCGTAACGGAGACATAGACCGCGCGGTCGTGGCGGAAGAAGCGGCCGAACAGGCCGAGCAGGATCAGCGTGATGGCGAGCGGGTAGAGGAGCATGAGCACCGGCACGGAATAGTCGATGATGGCGCTGAGCCCAACGTTTGCGATGAGGAAGGACACGATGGAAAATACGATCGCCCACACGCGGTAGCAAGGCCCCTTGGGGAACAGTTCACAGAAGGTCTCCGAGCAGCTCGTAACAAGGCCGATGGAGGTCTTGAGACAGGCAAAGGTCGCGATCGCGGCGAGCACGAGCGCGCCCGCACGGCCGAAGTAATGGCTTGCGATCAGGGAGAGCACCTCGCCGCCGTTTGCACATTCGATGCCTGCGCCGCGGCTTTCGGCGCCCACGATGGTCACGAACACATAGATCACTGCCATAATGAGACAGCTGAAAATGCCGGACTTCGCTGTGCAGACGGCTACCGCCTGCGGTTCTTTTACGCCGAGCCCCCGGATAACGTTGATGATCACAATGCCGAACGCAAGGCTTGCGAGCGCATCCATGGTGTTGTAGCCGTCAAGAAAACCGGTAATGAAGGCGTTGTCTGAATAAGCGCCCAGCGGCGCAAGCTCCGAAACCGCGGCCATGGGCTTGATCAGCGCCGTGACGACAAGAACGCCGAGCAGCACAAGGAACACCGGCGTGAGAAACTTTCCGACATAGGTGAGGATCTTCCCTGGCTTCAGTGAGAATAACAGCACAGCGGCAAAGAACAGCAGCGAAAAGATCGCGAGCGCGACCGGCTGTTTCTCCGGCGGGAGCAGGCCGGAAACCGCAACGGTGAAGGGAACGGTGGCGCAGCGGGGAATGGCAAAGAACGGCCCGATGGACAGATACAGCGCGCAGGTGAAAGCAATGCTGTAACCGCGGCCGACCTTGCCGGACAGTTCTACTAAGCCGTCGCTGCGGCTGATGCCGATCGATGCAACGCCGAGCAGCGGGAGACCCACGGCGGTGATGAGAAAGCCTGCGATCGCGCTCCAGACATTGCTGCCTGCAAGCTGCCCCATGTATACGGGGAAGATCAGGTTGCCCGCACCGAAGAACAGTCCGAACAGCATGGTCGCGATCAAAAGCGTTTCGTTTGTAGTCAGTTTTGTTTTCTCTTTACATTCCATTTCTGTGTTTCTTCCTTTGTTTTTACGGACTGTCCGAAAACAGTCCTTATAATAAGCTCGGCAGCTCCGAGAGTGCATCAAGAATCGGCGCGCCGCAGCGCTCCAGCTTATCGCGCGTTTGGTGCCCGCACGAGAGCAGCGCCACGCGGCAGCCCATCGCCGACGCGACCTCATAGTCGTGATCCGTATCGCCGACGAACAGAACGCTTTGCGGCGCGATACCGCTCTTTGCAAGATAAGCTCTGCCGCGCTCGACTTTGCTGTGCGCAAGATTATCCTTTTGCCCAAGGATCTCGATGAAATAGCTGCGGATACCGAACAGTTCGGTTTCGATGTCGAGCCGCTCCTGCCCCGTGGCGGAGAGGATGAGCTGCGGAATCCCCATGCGCTTTACGGTCTCCAGCGTTTCGAGCGCGCCCTGCTGGAGCGTGCAGCCGCCGACCGCCGCCGCATAGCGCGCGATATAATCCACCGAGATCGCCTCATAGGATTCCGTTTCAAAGGTGTATCCCATGTCGCGGTAATAGTCGATCACGGGAAAGCGGAACAGCCCGCGATAGGTATCAAGATCCGGGAGCGGGGCCATGCCGCGTTCGCGCCGCATCGCATTTGTGATATCAAAACAGTAGGCAGTGTCGTCGAGCAGCGTTCCGTTCCAGTCCCAGATGAGGAGTTTTGTTTTTACCATTTGTTGTAGACCTTTTCTGCAAAGCCGAGGAAGTGTGACAGATACAGTTCCGTGCCGTCGTCCAGCAGCGCGCGGCCGTCAAAGTAACCAAATACCTGGTGCTGATCCGAGCAGATGAGCTTGACGTCCGTGCAGGAAGCACGATCGAGAATGGGCGTAAACTCCATTTCAAAGCGTCCGTCGCAGGAGGTGAAGGTCCAAGGCTCGAGATAGCGTTCCCTGCCGTCCGCGTCCATCGGAATGTTGAAGGTCAGCCGGTCGAGCTTGTGCGCCTTGCCATCCACAAAGAGCATGTTCTCGCTGGCACGGCTCGTGTCGCCGAAGCCGTAGCCGATATTGAAGCCCACGACATGCTGTGCGATCGCGCCCTGCGCCGCGCCCCAGTACCAGGTGTTTTCATATGTCCAGACGCCGCGCCCCCAGTCGAGCAGACCGAAGGACTTTTTCGGTTCAAAGAAATATCGTTTGCCGCAGTACAAAACCTCGCCCTCGGCGCGCATACCGATGATCTTCTGATTGTAATAGAACGCGGTCTTTTTTTCCGGGAACGGGGTCGCAATGACCATGGAATCCTCCGGCTCGTCCGAGAGCAGCAGATCGCAGGCAAAGGGCAGGCCATCCGCGAAGCTGTCGATGCTCGCGACCAGATGCCGCTTGCCGTTTTCGTGCGTATAGGAAAAGGACGCGCCCTTGAGCGTCTTGTGGACATCGCCCTCTTTGGAGGACGCGGGGAAGCCCGTCCTGCCGAAGGGAAGCCAGAACATGGGGGAAACGGTCGTTTCCTGGCGGTTTTCAAAGTCGAGGAAGCTTGCGGAGACCAGCCCCATATAGGAATTGTCTGCGATGGTCAGCGCAACGCCGAAGCTGTCGTTGTAAATCAGGTAGTAATCCCATTCCTTGATGCGGCTCTTGCCTGCGCGAATCGCTTTGCGGTCATAGGTTTTGACAAGGCTCGTCGCGTAGCCTGCTTCACAGAGATGCCCCGCCGCATCGAGCAGCGGACCTTCGTTCAGCTGATACTGTTTCATGCCATACCTCCTCTGATCGTGTGCGGCGCATCCCCGCCCGCCATATTCCACGAAGCCAGCGAAACGGGCGGCCGGACGGGATTTTGCCGGATAGAAACAGTATATCGGATTTTGGCGGCAAGGGCAAGCAGGAACGAAAAAGCGGCGGTTGTGAAAGCGGTTCTGACTGACAGCAAGATCAGCAAGGGCTTGTATGGCGCATTAGGATATGAGGTTTCAAAGCTGAAGAAGACGATCAGCGCGGAGGTGTCGCGGGGCATTGCGTCATCGCTCGAAGTGGTCAATTGCCGCTGCACTTCAAACACAAGGGCAAAATGGGCTTTGGATGAAGATGAGCTGGAAACGCTGAAGGAACGCGCCACGTTCTTTGGAGCTGAAGAGTAACAAGCACCATGCCACCGCACGAGCTTTTTTCATGCCTTGAAAGGCGTGATGCGCATGTGAAAAAGATGGAGCTCAGGAAAAAGCTGCTGATTGCCGATGATGCGATCCTTGCCTTGATGGTCGCAGCGTTCTTTGTGTTCAACCTGAACGGCCATGACACCGGGAACTGCTCCATTGTGGTCAGCGCGTGGATTGCACAAGTCGCGATCGGTACGGGGGCTTACGACTGGAAAGCAAAAGCCGAAAACCTTGTGAAGCGTCCCCTGCTCCTTCTGGTTGAGTTGCCGAAGGACATAAGGACATGCGGGAAAGAGACAAGCTCGTACCCACAAAAACAACAGCGGCAGGAAACGCGCACCCGCCGCTGTCGAAATGTCGCTTTTACGGTCAGCCGGCCGCAAACTCCAGCGTCTTGACCTCCGCAAAGCCCGGAAGCGAAATGACGGTCAGGCGCGTGCTCGAGCAGATATAGAGCATGTCGCCGATGAACAGACCGCGCAGGTTTTCGCCCCAGCCGCCGCTGCCGGACGCCAGTTTTCCCTCCTGCGTAAAGCCTGTCGCCTCGTCATAGGAAAACACGTAGTAGCAGTCGTCCGCGGGGAAAGCGATGATATTGCGTTTCGCATCCACAAGAATGGATTTGTGGTTATAGCCCACCGGCGTCCAGTCCGCTTTGAGCAACTTTGTCGTCAGTTCTTTGACGTCCGCCTTGTCGCTCGTGTCGAACATCGTGAGCTTAACGCCCTGCTGCCATCCGGTGTTCTCGTCTGCGTCATAGCCGACGCCGAGCAGCCGACCGTCCGCGTATACATGCAGATAGGAGGAAAAGCCCGGGATCTTCAGCGTGCTCATCACAGCCGGCTTTGCAGGATCGGAAAGATCGACCGTAAACAGCGGGTCGGTCTGCCGGAAGGTCACAAAATATGCGATATCGCCGTCAAACCGGACGGATTTGACCTCCTCGTCCTTGGCCAGGTTTTCGAGCGCGCCGAGCGGTTCGAGCGATGCGTTCAGGGTGTACAGGCAGTTGTAGCGCTCATCCTCGTATTCGTAGGTATCGATGCCGTCGGTGTAGATCTTTTCCGTGTAGTTGTCCACGGTCGTCACGATGCGGAACACGCCCTCGTATTCGTCCATGGAGAACTGGCTCAGCAAATGGCCGTTCAGCGTGCAGTCCGCGAGCTTTTCGATCTGGCCCTTGTCGAGCGAGAAGAGCACAAGGCTCGTTCTGCTGCCGCTCTTTGTGATCTGGACATTCTTGCCCGTCTCATCCGGCGCAATATCGCCCGTTTCCGAAGTCCAGTCGCTTGCCGCAAGGAGCATGCGGTCGCCGCTGCAATAGATGCTGCCGCCGTTGCCCAGCACGGCCTTGACCTCGTCGATGGCGTCGGCCTGCTGCATGTCGATGCTGCTCACGATCGTGTAGCAGTCGGTAAGGCCGCGATCCGGCACATAGATGTTCGAAACGGCGACGGTCTCATAGCTGCCGTCGCGCCAGGTCGAGGGCGCAAAGCTCACGGGGACGCCCTCCATCACGTTCCAGACATATTGCGTCGTCACGAGATACAGCACGCCGTCCACCATGCGCGAGGAGAGGTAGTAGCCGCTCTGCCCGAGCGTTTTCTTGAGCTTCGGGCGCGCCGGATTGGATACGTCGTAGAGCAGCACTGATGTTTGATCCTGATAGAACTGGCGGTCCTTTGTGAGAACGGATGCGCTGCCGCTTGCAAGGATCGCGACGCAGCCGTCTTGCAGGAACATTTCCTGCGCGCCGTAGTAGGCCGCGCTGAAGGCGTCCGCGGCGGCATAGGCCGTCCGCGAGAGAATGCGCGTGTTTTCGCCGTCCGCCCGCGCGATGATCAGCTCTTCGCCCGTCAGATAGTAGATGTATTGGCCGTCGGTCTTGATGATATCCGCCTCGTCGACGCCCTTGACCTGCACGTTCGTCTCGGTGTAATCTTCGCCGCCCGCGCCGTTCATTTCGCCGACAGGCTTTGCCGAGAGTAGCTTTTCACCGTCATTATCCATGGCCGGTTCCGCGGGGACCGGGGCTCCCGTCTCCATGGGCTCAGGTACGGCGCCGGAGGTGTCAGCGCCGGAGGCAAGGTCGCGCATATGGGGATTGCGCGTTTCCATGAGCAGCGCGTAGAGCTCGTCGTAGTCGTTCAAAACAAGCATGCCGTTCGTATCCCCGTCCTCCGCCGCGCGCGTTTCGGCCACCTCGGCGGAAAACATCATGGGCGCATCGTTTCCGTTCCCCGAACCCGCGCCGCCTCGGAGCAGGAGCCCCGCCGTGCCGCCGATCACGAGCAGCAGCGCAGCAGCGATCGCACCGTAGCGCATAAAGGCGCGCCGTGTCCTCAGCGGTTCCGAGGCCGCCGCTTTCTTTTTGATCTCCATGAGCAATTCCTCTCTGGCATGAAGCCTGTCGTTGTCACGCCGATACTGCTCTTCAAACATCTTGGTATTCCCCTTTCAACTGGTCGTGCAGCATGCCGCGTGCACGGAAAAGGCGGGATTTGACGGCCTGCTCCGTGCTTCCGACGAGTTTTGCGATCTCGCGGACGGAGTAGCCCTCATAGTAATAGAGATGGATCGCCGTGCGGTAGTCGCGGGGCAGCGCCAGCACCGCGGCATACACGTCGGTGTGATCCTCCATCTCGGTCAGCACGTTATCCCGCTCCGGAACGGTATGTCTGCGCCATGCCGAGGTGGTGAGCGTCTTGGTGCAGTTGATTGTGACACGGATCAGCCACGCCTTCTGATGCTCTGCGTCGCGGAAGCTCGTTCGATTGTTCAGACACCGTACAAAGACCTCCTGCAAAATGTCCTCCGCGTCCGCGCTGCTCTTCAAGCGAAGAAATGCGAGACGGTAGACCATGTCCGCATAGGTTTGGAACAGCAGGTCCGCATCACAGATGGGCGCCTGAACGGTTTCCGGCTTAGTTTCCATGGGTTCCCCCTTCTCCTGCCCATAACACCGAATAGCAGGTGCGTTGGTTGCAGAGTATTGCTATTGAGATTATAGCATGGCTTCGCGCGTTTGCGGGCTTGTTTTCGCGATATTCACGGTTCCTTCAAATTTCGCGCTGTGCGTCGCTTCCGATGTATGGTATAATCAATTATACATATGGGAATTGAGGAGGATGCATGGAAAAGAAGATCCCCCGCATCAGCAGCGAGCTCAGGCGACACGTTGTGGAGGTGCCGAAATCCGCCTTTTCCTCAAGCGGCATCGTGATCTTTGGCCATCGCATCAAGTCGCTCGTATTTACAACGGACATTGCGATCATTCGCAACTGCAACGCGGACGCCGTGCTTGCGGTTTATCCCTTCACGCCGCAGCAGGTCATTTCAAGCGCGCTGATCACCGCGTCGTACAGCCCCGTGTTCTGCGGCGTCGGCGGCGGCACGACGGGCGGTGACCGGGTCGTCATGCTTGCGCGCGATGCGGAAGCGCTCGGGGCGATGGCGGTTGTGGTCAACGCGCCGATCCAGGACGACGTCGTGCGGCAGATGCGCAGGGTGGTCGATATCCCCATCGTCTGCACCGTGCTGCACGAGGATGCGAACATCGCGGCGCGGCTCGATGCGGGCGCACAGATTCTGAACGTCTCGGCGGCGGCCCGCACGCCGGAGGTCGTCGCCCGTATCCGCACACGCTTCCCGGACGTGCCGATCATCGCGACCGGCGGCCCGACGGATGAATCCATCCAAAGGACGATCGACGCGGGGGCGAACGCGATCAGCTATACGCCGCCCACGACAAACGAGCTGTTCCGCGAGCTGATGGACAAGTATCGCGGCGAGGATTATCGCTGATGCGCGCTATGCAAATGCGCTGAAACCTGTTATACTCAAAGGTGCGGTAAAGGAGAGTTTGCCGCACCGTTTTTGTTTTTGCGGATGGGAAGGGAGCATGTGAAACGATGTTGGTTCCGCTGCTGTTCTTTGTCGTATTTGAGACGATCGCAATCACGCTGTGGCTGACGCTCGGCAATATTTTCTATCTGTTCAATTTCAGCTATATCGGAATATGCCTTTCCGTCGGGCTCTACCTGTTTTCAAAAAAGAAGCCTTACGCACGCCGCGCGGTGCAGTTTGCGGTGGGGCTGTACATGCTCGTCTACCTTGGCCTGCTCTCCAACGAGAACATGCAGATCGAGGGGTTCTGGTACTACCTGTTCCTTGGCGTGTTCGAGGCGGCGACCATCCACTATGCGGTGGCAAAGATCTTTGGCCCGCTCCTGTTCGGCAGAGGCTGGTGCGGATTTGCCTGCTGGACGGCGATGGTGCTGGATCTTCTGCCCTATAAAACGCCGGAGCAGCCGCGAAAAAAGCTTGGGTTCCTGCGTTATATCACGTTTGCCTCATCGCTTCTGTATGTCGTGATGCTGTTTTTGCTGCATGTACCGAACATGCCGCGCATCATGTTCTGGAGCTTTCTCATCGGCAACGCGCTCTACTATGCCGCAGGGATCTTCCTTGCGCTGCGGCTGCATGACAACCGAGCGTTCTGCAAGTATCTCTGTCCGATCACGGTGTTTTTGAAGCCCATGAGTTATTTCTCGCTGCTGCGGGTCAAGTGCGATACGGACAAGTGCGTTTCCTGTGGCAAGTGCCTGCGCATCTGCCCGATGAACGTCGAGGTGACGGATAATCAACGGAAAACGCGAAAGAACGGCACGGAGTGCATCCTTTGCCTTGAGTGCGTCGATCAATGCCCGAAAAAGGCACTGCATTTCTGACGCAGGGGGGAACGATTTCTTTTCTTGAAGAAAAGAAACAAAAGACATTGCGGTGGAGGATGTTATTCCGAGGAAAGGCGGTTTCCCGCATGTCCTGCTTGGAACGAAAAAACGGACGGTTCATGTGCAAACCGTCCGTTTTGTGTAACGCGTTGGCGTAAGCAACTGGAGAACAGAGAGATAACTGCTCCGCAAATGCTTTTCTTTTGCTTGTTTTCTTCTAATCTAAAATAAAGAAGGGGGAACGATTTCTTTTCTTGAAGAAAAGAAACAAAAGACATTGCGGTGGAGGATGTTATTCTGAGGAAAGACGGTTTGCCGCATGTCCTGCTTGGAACGAAAAACGGACGGTTCATGTGCAAACCGTCCGTTTTGCGCGGCACATTGGGAAAAGCGGCGAAAGAACAGAAGAACAACTGTTCTGCAATTGCTTTTCTTTTGCTTCTTTTCTTCTAAAAAGAAAAGAAGGGATAAGCCGTACTCAAGGCGTCGAAAGCGTAGGACTCCAGTCCGTCACCTTCATCTTTTTCTCAAGAATGCGGCGAACGCATTCGTCGATGCGCGCTTCGGGAAGCGACCCGTCCTCTGCCGCCGCCGTGAGCGCTTCAAGGATCTCCTTTTGCAGGTCCATGCGTTTTCCGCAGAGAATGAGATCGCCGCCTGCAAGCAGGAATTTGACCGCTGCTTCACCGACGCTGTACCGCGAGGTCAGACCGCCCATGCGGAAATCGTCGCTCATGATGACGCCGGTAAACCCGTAGGTTTCGCGCAGCAGCTCCGTAAGGAAATAGTGCGACATGGAGGCGATGTCCGTGCCGTCGATCTCGGGGTAGAAAATGTGCGCAACAAGCACAACGTCCACGCCCGCATCAATACCGGCCCGGAAGGGAATGAGGTCGTAAGCCTCCATCTCCTCGAGCGTTTTGTTCACAACGGGCGTGCGCGCGTGCGAGTCTTCGCTCGTAGCGCCGTGACCCGGGAAGTGTTTGGCTGTGGACAGACAACCACCGTCGTTCAGACCCTGTATGGCGGCTGCGCCGAGGGAGGATACAGTCTCTGCGTCGCTGCTGATGATGCGCGACTTGAGAAATGTGCCGCTCGGGTTTTTCGCTACATCGAGCACGGGTGCAAGATCCATGTTGATGCCGGTCTCCCGCAGCTTTTTGCCTGCGGTCAGAAACTGATCGTAGGTGAACGCCGTATCGTTCCGCTGTCCCTGCTTTCGGCCCGAGAGGATCGGCGGACGCCATTTGAAACGCTGGACAAGACCGCCTTCGACATCGATACTGACCAGAAAGGGAATATCCGTTTGGTTGAGACTGTCGAGCTGCTGCAGCAGGGCCGCCGCACGGTCAAAACCGCCACCGCTCGACTCCGGATCGATGTTGACGCCGTACAGCGCAAGGTTTCCAACATGGTATTGTTCGAGGAATGTACAAAACTGTTCGTTCGGGCGATTCACTCCGGAAAAACCGAACATGACGAGTTGGCCGAGCTTGTCCTGCATGGACATGCTCGCGATAAAGGCATCCAGAGGATCCGTTTCCGGCGCGTCCGGAACGGGCGTTGGGACGGTCGTGTCCGCGTCGACGGCGACGGGCGTGTCGGTCGCGTCCGCTGCGGGGGCTGCATCGGGCGTTTGCGACTGCCACAGCAGGGCGCAGCCGTTGGGCAGGAGCGCGGAGAGCCGCGCGGCTTCGCTCGCATCATATGGAGCCTGTGTCAGATCCAGCGTCTCAAGCGCGGAGAACTCGGAGAGCGCGGCGCTCCAGCCGGGCTCCCAAGCGGCGAGGCGGAGGGTGGGGGTGTTCTTCGGGAACCAGACCGCGCCGAGCTGCACATGCGTGAACAGAAAGAAAGCGGAACCGGCGGCTAGCATGAGCGTGACCACGAGCGCGAGCAACGCAAATCGGCGGCCTGCGCCGGATGCGGTGCGCCGCTTCTTTGCGTGAACAGGAACAGGATCGGGATGACGGGCCTCTGCGTTTGTCATGCAGCCTCGCTGCCGCCGGAGATGGGCCTCCAGTCGGTCACTTTCATTTTTTTCTCAAGAATGCGCCGCACGCTTTCGTCAATGCGGGCCTCGGACAGGATCCCGCTTTCCGCTGCATCCGTGAGCGAGGTCATGATCTTGTGCTGCAAATCGCTGCGCGGACCGCAGAGGATCAGATCGCCGCCCGCGAGGATGAAGCGCACAGCAGCTTCACCGACATCATAGCGGGTGGTCAGTCCGCCCATGCGGAAATCGTCACTCATGATGATGCCGGAAAAACCGCAGGTGTCGCGCAGCAGACCGGACATGATGGTCTGCGACATGGATGCGATGTTGGCACTGTCAAGCTCGGGATAGAGAATGTGCGCAACGAGCACGGCGTCCACGCCCGCTTCGATGCCGGCGCGGAAAGGAATCAGCTCATAGTTTTCCAACTCTTCCAACGTCTTGTTGACGACGGGCGTTGTGGCATGCGTATCCTCCGTGGTCGCACCGTGGCCGGGGAAGTGCTTTGCCGTGGACAGGCAGGCGGCGTCGTTCAACCCCTCGATGATGGAGCGGCCCATCTCCGCGGTGATGCTTGCGTCGCTGCTGATGATGCGTGTGGTCAAAAATGTCTGCATGGGTTCTTCCGCAACGTCCAGTACGGGGGCAAGGTTCATGTTGATGCCGACCTCGCGCAGTTTCGTACCGACGGTGTAGAATTGTTCATAGGCAAGGTCGGGACTGTTGTTTTTGCCGAGCGTATTGGCGGAAACGGGCGCAGAGGGCCATTTGAAGCGCTGCACACGGCCGCCCTCGATGTCGATGCTGACAAGAAAGGGAATGTCCGTCGGGTTGAGCTGGGCAAGCCTGCCGGTGAGCAGCGCGGCCTCGCTGAAGCCGCCGTCCGCAGCGGTGCGGTCGATGTTTGCGCCGTAGAGAACGATGTTGCCGACGTGGTACTGCGAAAGTATGGAGCGGAACTCTTCGTTGGGACTGGCAGTTCCGGAGAATCCAAACATGACGAGTTGGCCGAGCTTGTCCTGCAAGGACATACCGGCAAGATAGTCGTCAAGCAGCGTCTCCGTGGGTACGGCTTGCGGTTCGGACGCGGGCGTTGCAGTTGCTGCGGCGGGCACGGCGGCGGATGCGTCGGTCGCTGGCGTGGCTTCCGGTGCAGCGTTATCGGCCGGGGTGTTGACGGCGGACGCCGCGCTCACGGGCGTCGGTTCGGGAGGAAAGATCGCGCGCACGGCGAAGCGTATGCCAACCACAAGCAGCGCAAAGACGGCAAGCGTCAGCAGCATCCATTTCAAAGATTTACCAAGCAAAGGGAACCCCCATCCTTTATTCAGAATAATACAACTCTATTATATGTAATCCGGGCATATTTTTCAACCATGGCGCTTTCCTTGAAAAAAAGACTTGCAACGGAGAGCAAACTAATGTAAAATAATCCATGTTCGGGGATGTAGCCCAGCTGGTCAGAGCGCTTCGCTCACATCGAAGAGGTCGGGGGTTCGAGCCCCTCCATCCCCACCATAAGCCCGCCGCAGTTTCGACAGAATCACGACGGGCTTTTTTGTTATGTATTGTTTAACAGGCTGCAAGATGATTAAGCGATTTCGATAAGCCGGATGATGACAATAATTCAAACGGAGAAATTGCAATGCGGTTGGATGGAAATATCATTGAGATTGGTTCCTGGAATAAACCGTATGAAGAAAAGGATCTATAAGCTCAATCGCTTCCGGCTTGCCGGCACGGTTTGAACGCTTGCTTTACTCCCGCTTTGCGGATCGGGGATCGTCGGATCGCATGGAATAACGGTGTTTGTGCGTTGTGCCTGCGGATTCTTTTGCGCGATCGCGGCGTTTGCAAGGAGAGCTGACGGGGCGCCGGATAAAACACTGTTGCAGATGTTGCTTCCTATATAACATGGGGGACGCCGCTTGTCGATTTGTCAACGGCGCCCCTCATAGTTTTACAAAAGAGAATCGGGTCGTTTCGGCCGGCCGCGGTCACAGACCCGTGTTGTATCGCAGAATGATCGAAGCCCAGTTCGGGATGTTTAGGCAGACGTACCAGAGCAGGAGCGTCATCGCGCCGACGCGCAGCAGCGGCAGAGACGTCTTTTTGAGCCGAACGGCGCAGAGCACGAGCAGCGCAGCGAGATAGGCCATGAACCAAAGCGGGAGAATGCGCAGCATGGTGAGTCCGTAAGCGCTGATGTACAGCAGCAGGCGGATCACGGCGGAGGCGAGCAGCAGCCCCGTGGAGACAAGCAGCAGTATCTGCATGACGAGCCCCGCACGGCTCGGCTTTGCATAGCGCAGCGTCAGACCGAACAGCGTGATGTTGATGCACATGACCGTGATAAGCTGGAAAAAACCTTCCCGCGCATAGAGCGAATAGGTTGCTCCCTCCGGCAGCCGTCCGCCGAACAGGTAGCGGAACTGCACGACGCCGTAGGCCGCATAGGCCAGCAGCAGCAGCCCCGTGATCACGAGGAGCGTTGCAGGCGGCCAGACCGCGTCACGGTACTTCCATGTGAGACGCTTGCCGAACAGAGCGTTATCGAACAGCGAGTAAAACAGCAGCGCAGTAAAGCATATGCGCAGCAGCGTCCAAAGCACGCGCCAGACGTCGTCGAGAGAAACATCCTGCAGCGGACCGGACAGCAGCGCTTCCATGCCCGCATCCGCGCTCGAGAGAAGCAGCAGCACGATGACGAGCAGCGGAATACCGATGACGAGCCCGAGCAGGACCGGCAGCGTGTTTTCCCGCTTTTTTCGCAGCGAGCCCAGCGCGGAGAATGCACGCGGGATTGCGGAAAAGGGCTTGACGAACCAGCCGAGAAAGAAGGCGGGAAGCAGTACGCCTTCGTGCTGCACAGGCGGGTTTTCCTGCGTGAAAACAAGACTCAGCATGAGCAGGCACGGCACGAACAGCGTGTTCAGCACAGCGAGCGTATCCTGTCCGTGGTGCAGCGTGTCCAGCAGCATAACGGCGACGGTCCCGCCAAAGAGCAGACAGGCATAGCGGTTTGCGAGGACGGCCTTTCGGTTGAACGCAAGGTAGACGATCAGCGCAACGCCCCAGAATGCCCAGAACCATTCGGCCGTATTCTCGGAAGCGTCAAAAAAGATGCGGAACGCAATGCCAATGGCAAGTGCGCCGAGCAGAAGCCAACGCTCTGCAGCTGTAACGGGCGGCTTTTCGGCGGCAGGCGCGGAAGAGACTGGAGCGGAAAGCCTTTCAGGCGGTCTCTGTTCCATGTGATTCCTCCTTAACATAGGCGAGTATGTCGGACGGTTGACAGTCCAGCGCGTTACAGATGCCGTCGAGCGTGGAAAAGCGGATCGCGCGGCATTTGTTGTTTTTGAGGATCGAGAGATTGGCGAGCGAGATGTCTACCCGCTCCGACAGCTCGGACAGTGACATTTTGCGTTTTGCGAGCATGACGTCAAGATTGACCTGGATCATAGCGCGCCTCCTTATACCGTGAGATCGTTTTCCTGCTTGTAGGCGACCGCGCGGGCAAAAACCCTGCTCAGTACGATCGAAAACAGGCCGCACATGCCGATGGGCAGTGAGGCGAGCACCGCAAGCGGCACGGGCCAGAATACAAGCGTGAGAAGACACAGCGCCGTGATGCAGAGCGCCGTGATCCCCATGCGGCGAAACGCCGCGACGTTCCATTCCACAAAGGGATCGCTTTCGAGGGTCTGCATCATGCGGTAGAGCGTGAGGCCGATGTACTCCGCACCGGCGAGCGAGAGCAGCATTGCGGCATAGGACGCGGCGAGCTGCCACCTCTGCATTCCGCCGCCGTCCCACCAGTGGACAAATTCGCTCACGACGAGTATCGTTGCATACACGCCGAGCGCAAGTCCCAGCAGCATACCCATGACGATCAGCACGCGCACAAGCAGATTCAGACGCTTCGGATGTTTTGCTTTGATCGTATCCATTATTCTATCTCCGTTTTAATCAGTACGCATATTTCGGGAGCCCCGATACAGGTCAGTATACGCTATGGTTTATCGTTTGTCAATAAATATTATTCGTTTAACGATGAAAATTTTCTGTAAAACAGAAAAGTTAAATGAGTTGCGCAACAAAAATACCCGCAGAGAAAACTCTGCGGGCCGTTGTGCGGTTTGAAGATGGACGGATCAGCGCACGCGGAAGACTGTGCGCTTGCACTTGCCTTCGATCACGTCGGAGATGCGGTTGCCTGCGCGCGCGATCATGACGGTCGTGCCGTTCATGACGGGACGGCGAATGAAGTCGAGCTTCGCGCGTGCGCCGTTTGCGCCTGCCCGGCTTGCGCCGATGCAGCTCTTTTGCAGCTCGGTCATGGCGTCCAGCACCTCGTAGACGTCTTTGCCCTCGACCGCGTCAACGAGCGTCGAGGGGTCGTGCGGGTCGCGATAGATGCCGTCCGCGCTTGTGAAGATGACGAGATAGCGCGCATGCACGAGGTCGCAGATTACGGACGCCGTCTCGTCGTTATCCACGCACTCGACAACATGATGCTCCGGCGTTTCGCGGTATTTTGCAAGCTCCATTTTGCGGATCTCGTCCACGCTCACGGGATCGTTGTAGTTTACGATCGGAATCGCGCCCTGCTCCGCGCAGCGCAGTAGGAAACCGCGGATGTGCGCGCATTTCTCCTCGTCGTTGAAATGCGTGTGCTCGACGAGCAGCTGCCGCACCGAGTAGCAATGCGGGATATAGCGGCGGTATTCGCCGATCAGAATCGCCTGCCCCTGCGCAGCATAGTCCGCCTTGATCTCCTGCGGGTCGCCGGTCAGCTCACGGCCGTGGCGGCGGATGTAGTCGAGCCGACCGATCTCCGTTGCACCGCTCGAGACCCAGATCATGCCTGGGCGCAGCTCGCCGCCGAGCCGCGCGATGATGTTGTAGTCGATGTCGCGGTCCTCTTTGCGGATGAGCGCCATGGAGCCGATCTTGCCGACGAGTTCATAGTCAAATTTGGTCATGGGAAGCGCCTTCCTGCGGGGGAGCGTCCGCCTCAGGACTGCACGAGGTACGCGCTGATGAAGGGATCGAGCGCGCCGTCCATAACGGCCTGAATGTTGCCGGTCTCAACGCCGGTGCGGTGATCCTTGACGAGCGTATAGGGCTGGAACACATAGGAGCGGATCTGGCTGCCCCATTCGATCTTCTTCATTTCACCCTTGATGTCCGCCATCTGCTGTTCGCGTTCGCGCTCCTGCAATTCGATGAGCTTGCCGCGGAGCATGCGCATCGCTGTCTCTCGGTTTTGAATCTGGCTGCGCTCGTTCTGGCACTGCACCACGATGCCCGTCGGCAGATGCGTGATGCGGATCGCGGAGCTGGTTTTGTTGACGTGCTGTCCGCCTGCGCCGCTCGAACGGTAGGTATCGACGCGCAGATCGTCCGGATCGATCTTGACGTCCGCGGTATCGTCGTCGAAGATCGGGGTCACGTCCAGCGAGGAGAAAGAGGTGTGGCGGCGTCCGGACGCATCGAAGGGAGAAATGCGCACAAGACGGTGCACGCCCTTTTCGGCCTTGAGGTAGCCGTAAGCATTTTCACCGGAAACCTCAAAGGTCACGGACTTGACGCCCGCGTCGTCGCCGTCGAGCAGGTCAAGTTCGCGGACCGTCCAGCCGCGGCTCTCGCAGTAGCGGGTGTACATGCGGTACAGCATCTCCGTCCAGTCCTGCGCCTCCGTGCCGCCTGCGCCCGCGTGGAGCGAAAGAACCGCGTCGCAGCTGTCATACGGTCCCTTGAGCAGCAACTCGAGCTTCAGCGCCTGCACCTTTTCGGAAAAGGCGGCAAGCTCCTTTTTGAGATCCTCGACGAGCGATTCGTCGTCCTCTTCTTCCGCCATCTCAACGAGCGTCTCGAGATCGTCGCCCATGGAAACAAGCTTTTCGAAGCGGTTGATCTTCGCCTGCAGCATTTTTGCCCGCTGGTTCACCTTATTGGCGGCGTCCACATCGTTCCAAAAATCCGCGGCGCCCATCTGATCCTCGAGCTCTTTGAGCTCTGCCTTCAGCGCGTCGGGCTTGATGGACTGTTCGGCTTCACGCAGCGTTCCGAGCTGCTCTTGGATCTGTTGTTTGTATTCATCCAGTACGATCATGCGTTCGTTCTCCTTATTTGCCTTTGCCGCAGCAATTCTTGTATTTCTTTCCGCTGCCGCAGGGGCAGGGATCGTTTCTGCCGATCTGTGCGCGGGGATCCTTGCGCACGGGTTTGTTGCCGCCCTCTGCGGGCGTATCGGTCGGTTTTGCGAGCTGCTCGCGCTGCACGGGGCGCTTCTTCACGGAGACGCGGAAGATCGTGCGCGCGGTCTCCTCGCGAATGGCCTCGACCATCGCGTCGAACATGTCGAAGCCCTCGGCCGTGTAGGCGTTCACCGGGTCGCGCTGTGCGTAAGCGCGCAGACCGATGCCCTGCTTGAGTTCGTCCATCGCGTCGATGTGTTCCATCCAATGGGAATCCACGGTGCGAAGCAGCACAACGCGCTCGACCTCGCGCATATCGCCGCCCTCCGACGTGATCTCCTGCTCCTTTTTCTGATAGCAGTCGTCCGCAAAGGAGTGAACGCGTTTTTTGAGCGCATCATGGGAAAGCCCTTCGAGCGCGGTTTCCGGGAAGGCCGTTTGCCGCGGAACGAACAAGAGGTCCGACACCTCGTTCGACAGCGCCTTGAGATCCCAGTCCGCTGCCGTTGCGTGCGCGTTTGCATAGGAATCGATCATGGCGTCCAGCGTCGTGTGCAGCATGTCAAGGATGCTGCCGCGGACGTTTTCTCCCATAAGGACGCGGCGGCGCTGGCCATAAATGATCTCGCGCTGCTTGTTCATGACGTCGTCGTAGCGGAGAACGTTTTTGCGGATCTCGAAGTTGTTCGCTTCGACGCGTTTCTGCGCGTTTTCGATCTGCTTGGTGACCATCTTCGCTTCGATGGGCATATCGTCGTCGGGATTCAGCCGCTCCATGAGCCCGGAAATGCGATCCGCGCCGAAACGCCGCATGAGCTCGTCCTCGAGCGAAACGTAGAACCGGGTGCTGCCAGGATCGCCCTGACGGCCCGCGCGGCCGCGGAGCTGGTTGTCGATTCGGCGGCTCTCGTGCCGTTCCGTACCGATGATGTGCAGGCCGCCGAGCTTCACGACCTCGTCGTGCTCCCGATCGGTCTCGGCCTTGAAACCGCTATACAGCGTCTGATAGCGGCTGCGGGCGGAGAGCACCTCCGCATCGTCCGTTTCCGCATGCCCGGTCGCTTCTTCGATGAGACTCTCATCGAGCCCCTCCTGACGGAGCGCGCGCCGTGCAAGGAAGTCCGGATTGCCGCCCAAGAGAATATCCGTGCCGCGGCCTGCCATATTCGTTGCGATCGTGACCTGGTTCAGCTTGCCGGCCTGCGCGACGATCTCCGCTTCTTTTTCATGGTACTTTGCGTTCAGTACCTCGTGCCGGATGCCGCGGCGCTTCAAAAGCGCGGAGAGATACTCGCTGCGCTCAACGGAGATCGTGCCGACGAGCAGCGGCTGCCCGGTCGCGTGGACCTGCTCGATCTCCCGCACGACTGCGCGGAATTTCCCCTCTTCGGTCGTGTAAACCGCATCGTTGCAGTCCTCGCGGATCATGGGACGGTTCGTCGGGATCTCTACGACGTCGAGATCGTAGATATCCATGAACTCGGATTCCTCTGTTTTTGCGGTACCCGTCATGCCGGCGAGCTTGTCGAACATGCGGAAGTAATTCTGGAAGGTGATTGTTGCGAGCGTCTGGTTCTCGCGCTCGACCTTGACGCCCTCCTTTGCCTCGAGCGCCTGGTGCAGACCCTCGTTGAAGCGGCGGCCGATCATGAGACGGCCCGTGAACTCGTCCACGATGATGACCTGACCGTTCTGCACGACATAGTCCTTGTCGCGGACAAACAGCGCTCTTGCGCGCAGCGCCTGATAGATATAGTGGTTGAGCTCGGTATTCTCCGCGTCCGAGAGCGTAGCGACGCCGAAATACTGCTCAGCCTTTTTGATACCCTCCTGCGTGAGCTGCACGGTGCGCTTCTTGATGTCGCACTGGTAGTCACCGTCCTCGGGGAGCTCCTCGCCCATGAGCTGCTCCGTCTTGGACTGCTGCACAAGATCCGCGCCGCGGCGCAGCTTCTGTACGAATCGATCCGCTTTTTCATACATGTCGGAGGATTCCTGCCCGGCGCCGCTGATGATGAGCGGGGTGCGCGCCTCGTCGATGAGGATGGAGTCCACCTCGTCGATGATGGCGTAGGACAGCTCGCGCTGCACCATCTGCTCCTTGTAAACGACCATGTTGTCGCGGAGATAATCGAAGCCGAACTCGTTGTTCGTGCCGTAGGTGATATCTGCGGCGTAGGCCTCGCGGCGTTCGCCGCTGTCGAGCCCGTGGACGATGCAGCCGACCTTCAGCCCGAGAAAACGGTGGATCTTGCCCATCCACTGTGCATCGCGCCTTGCAAGATAGTCGTTGACCGTGACGATGTGGACGCCCTTTCCCGCGAGCGCGTTGAGATAGGCGGGAAGCGTTGCAACGAGCGTTTTGCCCTCTCCCGTTTTCATTTCCGCGATGCGTCCCTGATGCAGCACCATGCCGCCGAGCAGCTGCACGTCGAAGTGCCGCATTCCGACGGTTCGCACCGCAGCCTCGCGCACGGTCGCAAAGGCCTCGCACATGAGATCGTCGAGCGTTTCGCCTTGGTTCAAACGTTCACGGAAACGCACCGTTTGGCCGCGCAGCTCCTCGTCGCTCATTTTCTGCATCTCGGGCTCAAGCGCGTTGATGCGGGCGACGTAGGGGCGGAGTTTTTTCAGCCGGCTTTCGCTGCTGTTGCCGAGCAATGTATCGATCAGACCCATGCCGGTCTCCTTTCTTCGTTCGGCAGTCCGCAAAAATGAAGATACGAACCGCACAATACTACTAATTTTATAGTATAGCACATTCTTTTCCGCCCGAAAAGGGCTGTATTCGGGACAAATTGTGATATACTGGTAACATGAAGCAAAAAGAATTTGTTATGCCCGTTTACCGGGCGCCCGATTTTAAGGAAGAACGCTTTGCGAACGCACCGGACGCCGCCTTTGCGGTCTGCGATATGGACGGCGTAGCGCCGGACGGCTATCACAGCACGTCCATGTACCCGGAGTATTTCAAGATCGACGGACAGTGGCGGCTTGCGGAGGAGAGCCGCATGGACTGCACCGTTGTGCTCAGAGATTCCGGCGTGTTGGATGTTGTGGAGCAGAGGAATCTGCGCACGGGCGACCGCGTTGCGCTCGGCCGCAGCGAGGACGGACACGAGGGCGTGTTTCTCCACGCGGACGGCTTCCATGAACCGGACGAGACGATAGCAGACCAGTTTGCATTCCGCGCGGGTCGTTCGCGCGAGACGGCGTTCTCCAAGGATTACGACCGTCTGTACGCCTTGCTTCGCCATGAACGGGAGCATGGCAATATCCTGTTCGTGATGGGACCGGCGTGCGCCTTTGACCACGACAGCCGCCTCGCCATGCAGTCGCTCATCGAGCATGGCTTTGTCCATGGACTGCTTGCGGGGAACGCCCTCGCGACGCATGACCTTGAGGCGGGACTGCTCGGCACGGCGCTCGGCCAGGACATCTATACCCAGCGCTCCATGCCGAACGGGCATTATCACCATCTTGACGTCATCAACAAGGTACGCAGAGCGGGTTCCATCCCGGCGTTCCTTGAGCGATACGGGGTGTCCGACGGGATTCTCTACGGACTTGTGAAGCAGAAGATACCCTTCGTGCTGACCGGATCCATCCGCGACGATGGGCCGCTGCCGGAGGTGTATGCGGACTGCTACGCTGGCCAGACCGCCATGCGCGGGCTTGTCAAAAAGGCGACGACCGTGATCTGCCTTGCAACGCAGCTCCACACGATCGCAACGGGCAACATGACCCCGTCGTTCCGCGTGGTGGACGGCGTGATTCGGCCGGTCTATCTCTATGCGGTCGATATTTCCGAGTTCGTGGTCAACAAACTCCGCGACCGCGGCAGCCTGTCCTCGATCTCCATGGTGACGAACGTACAGGATTTCGTCGTGAATCTTGAAAAGGGCGTTGTGGACGGAGCGGAAGACGTGCGTTGACGTCCAAACGCCGGGAAAAAAAGAAAGAAACGGACTGTTTCCGTAACGGGGAACCGCCGAAGAAAGCATCGGCGGCAAATCCCGGCGGACAGTCCGTTTTCGATTGCGTATGCGGCGTTTACAGATCGCGGACGAGCCATTCCGCTTCTGTCTGCCGGAACCCGCAGCTTTGAAACATTTTCCTGCTCTGCGCGTTGAAGGCATACACGTTTGCCGTGACCTGCGAAAACCCCTTTTCTTTTGCAAGACGCAGCATTTCCTGGATACAGCGCCTGCCGATGCCGCGGTTTTGCCAGGCTTTGCTGACGACGATCGCAAGCTCGCCGTTGTCGCGCAGCGTCACATCGCCGACCGGCTTGCCCCGGTATATGATATAGAAGCAATCGCCGTGCGTGCTGAGAAACGTGTACATCGCCTCGAGCCGTTCGAGGGAATAGACATGGTCGATGTTGTCGACCTGCTTGCACACATCCGCATCCTGATACCACGGAAGCGTGACCGCAGGATTCGGGTAATACGGGACGAGCGAAATGTCCGCGTCAACGAGGCGTTCGTTCATTCGTATGGCTCCTCAGGAAGGGGGGGCGAAGGGAAGCCCCCCAGAAGATTTCGGGCAAAGAGTATATCGCAAAGCCGTGGACAAGTCAACCGTGTATTCGTAGAAAGACAAAAAAGGACCGTGCAGCCCGGTCAAGGAACTGCACGGCACAGGAGGGGGAAGAAGTAAGGTGTTGCCCGCGGAGCGAAAGCGATCAGCAGACGCCCTGTGCGAGCATGGCCTCCGCGACCTTTTGGAAGCCGGCGATATTTGCGCCCGCGAGGAAGTTGTCCGGCATACCGTATTCCTCCGCGGCGGAAGCAATCTGTTCGTAGATGCCGCGCATGATGTCCTGCAAACGGTGATCGACCTCGTCGAACGTCCAGCTGCACCGGATGGCGTTCTGACTCATTTCAAGACCGGAGGTCGCAACGCCGCCCGCGTTTGCCGCCTTGCCCGGCACATATAGCACGCCGTTTGCCTGCAGCAGCGCTACCGCGTCCGGCGTACATGGCATATTCGCGCCCTCCGCAACGATGAGACAGCCGCTTGCGGCGAGTGCTTTTGCATCGACTTCGGTCAGCTCGTTCTGCGTCGCGCAGGGGAGCGCCACATCGCAGGGAATCTGAAAAACGCCGCGCCCGGCCCGGTATTCCGCTTTGGGACGGTCGTTCAGATACTCACTGATCCTGCCGTGCCGTTCGAGCTTGATCCGCTTGACCGCTTCCAGATCGACGCCGTCCGCATCATAGATATACCCGTCCGAATCGCTCACGGAGACCACCTTTGCACCGAGCTGCTGCGCTTTTTCGACCGCAAAGATCGCAACGTTGCCCGCACCGGATACAGCGACGGTCCGCCCTTCGAGCGAACGGCCGCGCGTTTCGAGAATGTGCTGTACAAGGTAGACAAGCCCGTAGCCCGTGGCCTCGGTGCGGACATAAGAACCGCCGTAGGTCAGCCCCTTGCCGGTCAGGATGTTGTCAAAGTGGCTCGTGATGCGCTTGAAGTGGCCGAACATGTAGCCGATCTCGCGCTCGCCTGTGCCGATGTCGCCTGCGGGAACGTCATGGTGCGGACCGATATGTTTGTAGAGCGTCGTGATGAAGCTCTGACAGAAACGCATGATCTCCATGTCCGACTTGCCCTTGGGATCAAAGTTGGATCCACCCTTCGCACCGCCCATGGGCAGTCCCGTCAAAGCGTTTTTGAAGCATTGCTCAAAGCCTAAAAACTTCATGATGTCGAGGTTTACGCTCGGATGCAGACGAACGCCGCCCTTATATGGGCCGATCGCATTGTTGAACTGCACGCGAAAGCCGCGGTTTACCTGCACGCGGTTTTGATCGTCTACCCACGGCACGCGAAATACGATCTGCCGATCCGGCTCGATCATGCGTTCGAGTATGCCCCAACGCTCATACCGGCTGTCGCGCGCGAGCACGGGGGCGACGCTTGTAAGAACCTCGTGCGCCGCTTGATAAAAGGCCGGCTCACCCGGATTCGTTTCTACCAATCGATTTAAGACGCGATCCACATATTCCATCTGGTTGTCCTCCGCTCTTTGGATCATATAAAATATATTGTTCGCATTGTACGCTTCTGTTTTTCAAATTGCAAGAAGAAATTGTTTTAGCATTCATCACAAAATTTGCATAATACAGCATCAAGAATTGCAAATATCCAGAGATTTAGGGGAAAAACAATGATATGCGAGCATTAATATGCAGGATTTCATTCATAAATCTGTGCTATGCAGGAATTACTGCACGATGTCTGTACGGATGGAACGGGAGCGCGAGAGGAGGGGGACGCAGACGAAAAAAAGGGCGGCCGTCGCATTCGGACAGCCGCCGGGAATAGGGTCTCGTTTGTGAATCAAAAGGACTTGCTCAGTCGCGCGCCTTGGATTTGATCTCATCCAGCAGTTTTGCGGTGAAATCGTCCAGCGTGGAAGTTCCGAGGTCGCCGTCCTTGCGCGAACGCACGGAGACGAGCCCCTGCTCGACCTCTTTGTCACCGAGAACGAGCATGTACGGGATCTTCTGCATCTGGGCTTCGCGGATCTTGAAGCCGATCTTTTCATTGCGCAGATCCGTTTCGACGCGAACGCCGTGCGCTTCGAGCGCCTTCTGCACCTCGACGCAGCGTTCGGCCGCACGATCGGTGATGGGCAGGACCTTGACCTGTACGGGTGCGAGCCATGTCGGGAACGCGCCTGCAAAGTGCTCGGTGATGACGCCGATGAAGCGCTCGATGGAACCGAACACGACGCGGTGGATCATGACGGGACGATGCTTCGCACCGTCTGCGCCGACATACTCGAGGTCGAAGCGCTCCGGAAGCTGCATGTCGAGCTGGATCGTGCCGCACTGCCAGGTACGGCCAAGGCAGTCGGAGAGGTGGAAATCGAGCTTCGGACCGTAGAACGCGCCGTCGCCTTCGTTGACCTCATAGTCTTTCCCCATCTCGACGACAGCGTTGCGCAGGGTGTTCGTGGCGAACTCCCAGTCTTTTTCGTCGCCCATGTGATCCTCGGGCATCGTTGAAAGCTCGATCTGGTAGGACAGGCCGAAGGTGGAGTACACTTCGTCGAACAAGCGCATGACGTTCTTGATCTCGTCCTTCATCTGTTCCCAGGTCATGAAGATGTGCGCGTCGTCCTGCGTGAAGCAGCGCACGCGGAACAGACCGTGCAGCGCGCCGGACAGCTCGTGACGGTGGACAAGGCCCAACTCGCCCATACGCAGCGGCAGGTCGCGGTAGGAATGCATTTCGGTCTTGTAGACAAGCATGCCGCCCGGGCAGTTCATGGGCTTGATGGCATAGTCCTCGTCGTCGATGACCGTGGTGTACATGTTGTCCTTGTAGTGGAACCAGTGGCCGCTCGTCTCCCAGAGCTGACGGTTCAGGATCATCGGGGTGGAGATCTCCACATAGCCGTAGCGCTTGTGGACCTCACGCCAGTAGTCGATGAGGGTGTTCTTCAACACCATGCCCTTGGGAAGGAAGAAGGGGAAGCCGGGACCTTCGTCCATGATCGTGAACAGACCCAGTTCCTTGCCGAGCTTACGGTGATCGCGCTTTTTCGCCTCTTCCAGCATCGTGAGATACGCGTCGAGGTCGGCTTTCTTTTCAAATGCGGTGCCGTAGATGCGCTGGAGCATCTTGTTCTTTTCGCTGCCGCGCCAGTATGCGCCCGCAACGCTCATGAGCTTGCAGTTTTTGACCTTGCCGGTCGAGGCGACGTGCGGGCCTGCACACAGATCGACAAATTCACCCTGACGGTAAAAACTGATGACCGCATCTTCCGGCAGATCGCGGATGAGTTCGACCTTGTAGGGCTCACCCTTTTCATCCATGTAGCGCATGGCCTCTTCGCGCGGAAGCTCAAAGCGTTCGAGCGGGAGGTTCTCCTGCTGGATCTTCGCCATCTCCTTCTCGAGCTTTTCAAGATCCTCAGGCGTGAAGGGCGTGTCTACGTCAAAATCATAGTAGAAGCCGTTCTCGATCGCGGGACCGATGGCGAGCTTGACGTTCGGATACAGGCGCTTGACCGCCTGCGCGAGCACGTGCGATGCGGTGTGACGGTACGCCCAGCGCCCGTCCTCATCCTGGAAGGTGTTGAATTTGATCTCGTGGTCGCCGTCGATCGGACGGAAAGCGTCGCTGTGCGCACCGTCGATGGTACAGGACAGGGTCGCTTTGGCAAGGCGCGGGCTGATGGACTCCGCAATGGCAAGCGGCGTCGTGCCGTCGGCGTATTCACGGCGGCTGCCGTCCGGGAAAGTGATAAACATAACTGCATTCCTCCTGTTTGATAAAGGTTTTGCCCCGATACGCGGGTAAAAAATAAACTCGCCCCTCGATGATCGATTCGAGGGGCGAGGGGCTCGCGGTTCCACCCTGATTTTTCACTCAGATCCTGCGGTAACGGGCAGGCCCCGGCACAGTCGGCGGGCGGTCTTCCCGTTTTGCCTGCTCCTGCCGCACTCTCAGCAAACGCGCGGCTCTCTGATCGGATCAGCGTCTGTAAACGGTACTGCTTCCGCGTCATTCCGTACACAAAATTTATTATATAGATAAGGAAAGGTGTTGTCAAGCGGGCAAAGCTGTGCTATGATAACTCTTTGATACTGGGTTATTATGCAAAACCTTACCATACTGCGATAACTTTGGAGGAACTATGGCTACCATCGAGAAACTTGAGCACGACCAGGTCAAACTGACCATCGAGATCGACGCGGACACCTTTAACGCTGCTTTGCAGCAGGCTTACGTCAAGAACGGCAAACATTACAACATTGCGGGCTTCCGTAAGGGCAAGGCGCCGCGCAAGGTCATTGAGAGCATGTACGGCGAGGGCGTATTCTTCGAGGATGCGTTCGAGCTTTGCTGGGGCGACGCCTATGATGCGGCGCTCGAAGAGAACGGGCTCACCGCAGTCGACAAGCCGACGCTCGACATCGAGAAGATCGGCAAGGACGAGGGCGTTGTCTTTACCGCAGTCGTGCAGCTCAAGCCCACCGTGAAGCTCGGTGCGTACAAGGGTATAGAAGTAGAACAGCCAACGTATACTGTTGAGGACGCCGACGTCAACGCCGAGATCGAGAAAGAGCGCGAGAAGAACGCCCGCTTTGTGGATGTGGAGCGCGCAGTTGAGAACGGCGACCGCGTTGTGATCGACTACAGCGGCAGCGTGGACGGCGTGCAGTTTGACGGCGGCACGGCGGAAGAGCAGACGCTCGTGATCGGCTCGAACACCTTTATTCCCGGCTTTGAAGAACAGCTCATTGGCATGAACGTTGGCGAAGAGCGCGACATCACCGTGACCTTCCCCGAGGAGTACCATGCGGAGAACCTCGCAGGCAAGGAAGCTGTGTTCCACATCAAGCTCCACAACGTGCAGTTCAAAGAGCTGCCGGAGCTGGACGACGAGTTTGCAAAGGACGTTTCCGAGTTCGATACGCTCGCCGAGCTGATTGCCGACAAGCGTAAGAAGATGGAAGAGCAGGCTGCAAAGAATGAGAAGATCGCGATCGAGAATATCGCGCTCAAGACGGTCTGCGACAATGCCGAGGTCGAGGTGCCGGAGTGCATGACCGAGCGCCAGGCGAACTACATGCTGCGCGACATGGGCTACCGTCTCCAGATGAGCGGCATCTCGCTCGAGGACTACTGCCGTTATGTCGGCACGGATCTCAACGCGCTCAAGGCCAGCTACCATGACGAAGCGGCGTCGCGCGTCAAGATGCAGCTCGTGATCGAAGCGGTCGGCAAGGCGGAGAACGTCACCTGCACCGACGAAGAGATCGCCGAGGTCATCAAAGAGTACGCGGAGAACAACGACATGCCCGTGGAAGAGTTCGAGAAGCAGATCAGCGACGACGACCGCGAGTTCCTGAGCGACCGCAAGATCGCGGAGAAGACCGTGGCGCTCATCGTGGACAATGTGAAGCTCGTACCCGCAAAGAAAACGGAAGAAAAATGAGAGGCGTAAGCCTGTTTCAAACAAAGGAGAGCATACATGAATCTGGTTCCCATGGTCGTGGAGCAGACCAACCAGGGAGAACGCTCCTATGACATCTATTCCCGGCTGCTGAAGGACCGCATCATCTTCCTCGGCGGCGAGGTGGACGACGATACCGCCAACATCATCGTGGCGCAGATGCTGTTCCTTGAGGCGGACGATCCCGACAAGGATATCTTCCTCTATATCAACAGCCCCGGCGGCTCGGTGAGCGCGGGCATGGCGATCTACGACACCATGCAGTACATCAAGTGCGAGGTATCGACCATTTGCGTCGGTCTCGCCGCGTCCATGGGCGCGTTCCTGCTCACGGCGGGCGCGAAGGGCAAGCGCAGAGCGCTGCCGAACGCAGAGATCATGATCCACCAGCCGAGCGGCGGTGCACGCGGACAGGCGACCGACATGAATATTCAGGTCGAGCAGATCCTCCGGATCAAAAAGCGCCTGAACGCGATCCTTGCAGAGCGCACCGGCCAGCCGGTGGAAAAGATCGCCGCGGATACGGAGCGCGACAATTACCTGACGGCTGCGGAGGCGAAGGACTACGGCCTCATCGACGAGATCATCGAGCCTCGGCGGTAACGGACCGCACGCACCGAAGAAATTCAGCGATAAGGAAAGAACGAAATGGCAACAAAGAACGACGACAAGCTCAATATCCGCTGCACCTTCTGCGGGAAGGCGCAGGAGGAAGTGCAGCGCATCATCGCGGGTCCCGGCGTCTATATCTGCAACGAGTGCGTAGAGCTCTGTCATGAGATCATCGAGGAGGACAACGAGACCGCACCCGTGGCAATGGACGAAGTGCCGAAGCCGCAGGAGATCCTCGATACGCTCAATGAGTACGTCATCGGGCAGCAGGCGGCAAAGCGCGCGCTTGCCGTTGCGGTGTACAACCACTACAAGCGCATCAATGCGGGCGAGCAGAAGGATGACGTTGAGCTGCAAAAGAGCAACATCGTGATGCTGGGGCCGACGGGCTGCGGTAAGACGATGCTGGCACAAACGCTTGCGAAGATCCTGAACGTTCCCTTTGCGATCGCGGACGCAACGAGCCTCACGGAGGCCGGGTATGTCGGCGAGGACGTTGAGAACATTCTGCTGAAGCTCATTCAGGCTGCCGACTACGATGTGCAGCGCGCGGAAAAGGGAATCATCTATATCGACGAGGTCGATAAGATCGCGCGAAAGAGCGAAAACGTCTCTATCACGCGCGACGTGTCCGGCGAGGGCGTGCAGCAGGCACTGCTCAAGATCCTTGAGGGCACCGTGGCGTCGGTCCCGCCGCAGGGCGGCAGAAAGCATCCGCATCAGGAGTTCATCCAGATCGATACGACGAACATCCTGTTTATCTGCGGCGGCGCGTTTTCCGGCATCGATAAGATCATTGAAAAGCGCATCGGTCATAAGCTCATGGGCTTTGGCGCGGATGTGCAGTCGAATGTGGAAAAGGACATCGGCGAGACGCTGAAGAACATTCAGCCGGAGGATCTGCTGAAATTCGGACTCATTCCGGAGTTCGTCGGCCGTATGCCCGTGATCGTGACGCTTGAAAACCTTGATGAGGACGCGCTCATGCGTATTCTCACCGAGCCGAAAAATGCCTTGACCCGCCAGTACCGCCGCCTGTTCGAGATGGACGGGGTGGGACTCTCCTTTGACGACGATGCACTCCGGGCGGTCGCAAAAAAGGCGATCGAACGCAAGACGGGTGCGCGCGGCCTGCGTGCGATCCTTGAGGACGTCATGCTGGACATCATGTTCGAGATCCCGTCTAAGGAGAATATCAGCGCCTGCCGTATCACAAAAGGCACGATCGAAAAGACGGAACAGCCCGTGCTGACCATGAGCAGCGAACCGCGCCCGAAGCGGGAAAAGGCGGAAAAGCCTGCCGGAAAGAAGAGCGCGTCCACGCCGAAGCAAAGCGCGTGACACGAACCTGAACGCCGCGCGGGCCGGGTATCCTGCATTGTGGCAGTGCCGGGGAGGAGTTGGAACGAGATTCTCCTTTCCGGCTTTTGTTTTACGGAAGCGCCGGAGGCGGAAACCCCAGCAGCGGAATCTGACGAAAAATCCGAAACGCCGTATGGTGTTCCAAGCGGAGGCTGTGGTATAATAACGATATGAGTACGAAGAAATGGATTGCTTTGGTCATTTTGATCGTCACCCTGATTGTAGCGCTCGCAGCGGCGTATGTGATTGCCAGGGAGGACATTTACCAGACAGATCGCACACCGGTTTCCACGACTGACCCGGAGCCCACGGCGACGCCGGAATCTCCGGAAGAGCCGGAGCCGTCGCTTGTTGCCTGTGTCGGCGGCGAAACGGACGAGACATTCCGCAGCGCGGTCAATGCCGTAAAGGACATCGACCTGCTGGACGCGGCAATGGAGCAGCTTTCGGACATGTCCGTGGATGCGGTCGTACTGTATGTGGACGGCCCCCTGTCCGGGACGGATGATGCGGCGCTTGACGCTTTGCTTGCACGCGGCGTACCCGTACTTGCTTATAACCGGGCGGGCGCTGTCTTGCCGGACGGCGTGACGGTGATCGCGTTTGAGACCAACGCGCCTGCAACGGCGAAGGAAGCGCTGGAGGCGGCGATCGTTTATCCGCCGCACGATACGCCCGTGCGTCTGTTCGGCTTGTTCGAGAGCGAGGAAAGCGAAGCCGCACAGGTCTGGAACGAAGCGGTGAGCGCAGGCCGCGTGCTTTCCAAGGGCGTGTACTCCGCGGACAAGGCGGCCAAGGAGGGCAGCGTTACCGAGTGGCTCGGCAAAAAGCTGGAGCGCTACTATCCCGGTATGGTGGATGCGGCGTTTGCGGAGACGCCCGCACTTGCAGCGGAGGCTGCGGCGCTTATGGAGCAGCTCGGACGCGATGACTTTGAGATTTTTACCGTTGGTTCCAGCGTTGAGCTTTCCGCACTCGCAGCAAAGTTGCCGCGGATACTTCCTGCTTCGTCTGACATTGACGCGGAAAAAGCAGCGGCGGCGGTCGATACACTTCTGACCGCACTGCTTGCGGGCGAAACGCCGACGGACGTGCTGCTGAAGGCGGAGTAAGGCGCCGAGGACGATCCCTTTTCTTGCAAAGAAGGGAAAGGAAATGAGTGCCGTATAGTCGTTTGCCTGTTCGCACACGACGCATTCAGAACAAACGGATGATTCGTACGCGAACCGTCCGTTTTTTTGCAGGAACATGCGGGGGATGCCGCGCAGCGACGAAGCGTTTCCGACGGGGTTCTTATGTTGAACAGCCTCGAAACGGTCAGAATCACGATATACCGGCAAGCATCGTCGCCCGGATACCACGGCACTTTTCAGAAATGTCTTTGGAACTGCGATGATCGCAACGATTCCACGATAACGCAAGCGGCAGTACAGCCGTGGTCAACTACAACGGCGCGTTTTGCTGCGATGTTCGCAACGGGAATAACGATGTTTTCCGCCCGATTGGCGGCGACAACAATACCGTAGTAGAATACGCCTATGACAGCTGGGGCAGGCAAATCTCTTGCACCGGTTCGTTGGCGAGCACTTTGGGAGCACAAAACCCGTTCCGTTATAGAGCATATGTATACGATGCGGAGACCGGGTTCTATTACCTGCAAAGTCGCTACTACGATCCGACCGTAGGGAGATTTATTTCTGCGGATGTTTTTCTTTCCACCGGCCAGGGCGTGCTTGGGCACAATGCTTATTCATATTGTGGGGATAATCCCGTTTCAAGAATAGACTGTAATGGTGCAAGTTGGGAGGATTTCTGGGAATGGCTGAAGAGCCTGTTTGGTGGTGGTAATAATTGTGCAGGAAATGGCAGAGATGTGGAGACAACAATGGAAACTACGGCAATAACAACAACGCCAACAGCTGTAGCAATTCCTACTCCATCTCCAAACCCACAAGAACAAGCTGTTGCTATTGCCAAAGAATATGGTGCTACAAGTGAAGCATTAAAAATGATTAATAAGGCTGCAGGAAATATTGGAGCGCCATATCAATCGCCGCCGAAAGACGAAGGAACTTATGATTGTGCAAGTTTGGTTTATGAAGCTGCAAGAACAATTGATAATAGTTTTAGTGGAGGATCATGTCGTAAGCAACGTAAATATTTTAGTGGAGAAATAGGAAAAAACAGATGGACATTTCATGATGCAGAGGATTCTCTGAAAAAAGAAATGGAAATAATGATGCCGGGTGATTTGATTTATTGGAAGGGTAGTGGCTCACACGGACATGTAGCCATCTATTTGGGGGGGAATATATATTAGATGCAACTATATCTGGTGGCGGGGTAGCATTCCGACCTTTCTTTGGATATACGAATAATAACCCAGATGCTAAATATAGTGGTTTTGCAAGATTTATTGGTCAGTAAGGACCAATGCTATGAAAACGAGGACAAATGCTATGAAAAAAATACTCCCCTTATTCATATTAATTGGAGTTTCTTCTATTGTGATTATGGGATGCGTTCTAGAAAATCATTATCTTAAACAACAAGAATCACCAGAACCAAGAACACAGGATAGTAGCATATCAACAATAGAAGAAATAGAGAGCTATGTTTGCAACATCCAAACATCGGTATCTAGCGGATTGGACTACGGGTGTGATTTGGTATGTTGGATAGATGGTTTTGGATTTCTCTATAATGTAGATAATACAGGATCTGCAGAGGACTACTCTATCCATTTTAGGCTTAATGAGCTTAATAATTCATGTGTTATTTATTCTGTTTTTCTTCAAAAAACAGCTCCAACTTTTATTTCATATAAAATTGGTGAATTGAGATATGGATTACCTTTGTCAAACAATATATATGGGATTCCATATTTGATAAATGTACGGCTTTGCGATTCAGCCGATCTAAAACCCGTTTGGATTGATAGGACATTGCTTCATCAAAAAACAGAAAGGGAAATTGAGAAGTCAGGAGTTGGAGTCATTCGTAGATACAATTCAGAAAACCAAGAAATAATAATGTCTTCGGCTGAACTAAATCAAAAAAAGGGCGATGCTCTTATTCTGATTTTATTTCTCAAAAGGATTGTGAATCGGAGAAACACTATCATGCGGACAATGGAGCTGAGTGCATTATTGTAATTTGCGATAATGTAGATTACTTATTTGTACAAGAGCTAACGAACACGAATGAGCAAGGGAACGTAGACTACTATCTTCGGGAGGTAGTGATTCGCAACCCGTACTATCGATTTGGTAAATACAAAATAGGCGTTGGTAGCAAAAGAGAAGAAATTGCAAAAGCATATCGCAAGAATGCAGAATGCTATGAAACGGAAAAGTTGGGTAGTGGATATATAGATGGATACTGGCTCTATGTGCGCTTTATGTATGATGAAAATGATTGCGTTTCTCAAATGAGCATTTCACAAGAATGAGGTGTCAGGGGGACGGTTAGCGTGAAAACGAATTTGGAGAAAAGTACAGAAAAAAACGCTTCCGTTCTTGACCGAGAACACAAGGGGGCGGTTAGCGTGGGATGAATTCGATATTTCGTCCGCATTGTGTATATGTGTTCGCTCGCCGGTGCATGGTTGTTCCTCTGTGTTGACGGATTGACAAAAGTACAAGCACCTTGAAAAACAACCTTCTGCTGTTCATAACGGGATAGTAGTAAACTTGTGTTCACACGCTCGGCAGACTGGCAAGCAGAAAGATCGGGCTTTCAAGCGACTATATTACGACGCTGACCTATGTACCGGGAAACGGAACGAACAAGACGACCGGGCTTGTTTCAACATACCGGAACGGCAGCGACGCGGCGTATTCGTACACCTATGACGACAACGGGAACATAACCGAAATCACGCAGGGATCGACCTCGATCACCTACGAATACGACACGGCGAATCGTCTGACGAGGGAGAACAATCAAGTCACCAATCAGACGGTCACCTACGAGTACGACGTCTGGGGCAATATTCTGAACCGGAAGGTCTATGCGTACACCGTGGGCGATCTGACAAACGTACCGTACACGGAGATCAAGTACGAGTATACCAACTCCGCATGGGGCGACCAGCTCACAAGCTACGACAACACGGCGATCACCTATGACGGCATGGGCAATCCGACTTCCTACAGAGGATATACCTTCGGCTGGAGAGGGAAGCAGCTTGTAAGTGCAGGCAACAGCACAGACTCCCTGACATATGAATACAACGAGGACGGCTTACGGCAGAAGAAGACGGTCAACAATGTTGACACAGACTACTTCTACAACGGGTCGGTGCTGATCGGCATGCAGCGAGGAACGGATAAGCTGCTGTTCAGCTACGACGCATCCGGAAATGTCGTTTCCGTCGATTTCAACGGCATGGAATACTACTATCTGCGCAACGCACAGGGCGACATTGTCAAGCTGATTGACGCAAGCGGAGCGTCGGTAGTAGAATATACCTACGATACGTGGGGAAAAGAGGTGCAAACGACCGGGTCGCTTGCGGGTACGCTCGGCTCCTTCCAGCCGTTCCGCTACCGCGGGTATGTGTATGACGAAGAAACTGGACTGTACTACCTGCAGAGCCGCTACTACGATCCTACCACGGGTAGATTTATCTCCGCCGATACTTTGCTTAGCACAGGGCAAGGTGTGTTGGGGCACAATGCGTATGCGTATTGCAGTGATAATCCTATTATTCGAATTGATATTTCTGGCAAGATAGATTATATATTTAAACTAGATGGTACCTATACTGTTGAAGATAATAGGAATAGCTTCGAAAAATTCTTTGGCATCCAAACGCCTGATAAATATTATATCGAAGTTGATGGTATTAGATACTTAGCAAATAGCAAAGAGACGGTAACGCTATATGCTTTCGATAATATAGAATTGGATTTTTTAGACACCAAATTTGATGAACTCATTTCAGAAGCGGAAGAGGAGGCTGTCACGTTTGAACGGATAATGGCGGAGTCCATTGGTGGGAATCTCGATTTTAAGCTTCAATTGGATGATTCGACTTTATATTATGCAGATGGAATAGTATATAATAAGAATGAAATGGGAAATTTTATGTGGTCTTACTTACTAAAGAAAAACGGATATGGGAGATTAATTTCTGGTTCTTTAGCTCAAGGCGGAAGCTTATTTGGTAAACAACATAGATTTGATGAATCACATGATGTTAAAGCTAGAAAAGCGGGAATCGCATATTATAAAAAACAAAAAAAGGCAGGATTAATCAAGTGAGTGTTCGTATGAAGAGAATATTATTAATCTGTATAATAGCTACTATGATTGCAATTACAATCTTCGTGACTTTTGTGATGAGGGCGAAGTGTGCATCAGACAAGAAAAGCATTGAATATGAAGTGGATCAACTATCACAAGAAATCGTGAGACATGAATATGAAGAGATAAGATTTCAAAAAGAAGAAAACCAGATAATTCTTATTGACAAGGACGGAAATGAGACAATTATCCCAATAAACCAATTATTGAGCAAACAAATTGTTCAAGTATATAATAAGAATAATATGGTTTTCTACGTCTTGGACGCAGCACAGGATGATGAATATGGACTGGTATTTACGATTGAATCTTTTATGGACATGAATGGAATATGGTCAATTGAAAGAGTCGGTAGAAACTTATACTATTATAAAACATATCGGTGACGTTGGCAACGGTTGCCATGTGGACTGTTCGATGAAACACAAGACTAACTATTAAAAGTCAAGACCAAAGTAGGTGAGTTTGAAGATTATTTGAAAGTTCATCGCCGCCCATGACAAACAGCCTGCAAGTGCAGGAAAAAGGCAAGCGAAGGCGATGAAGGGAACAGGAAACAGCACTGCGCATGCCAACGGGAGAACAAGTGTAGCGCTTGCAGGCTTCGGTTTGTCAAGGGAACACGAAGGGACGGTTAGCGTTATCGGTTCAGCTACGATGCATCCGGAAATGTCGTTTCCGTCGACTTCAACGGCACATATTACTACTATGTCCGCAATGGACAAAACGACGTTATCCGTCTGATTGACGGTGAAAACAATACCGTAGCAGAATACGCCTATGACAGCTGGGGCAGGCAAATCTGCTGCGCCTGCTCTCGCGCGAATACCTTGGGAACACAAAAAGAGGGTATGCGCAAAGCCTTCAAGGCACCGGGGCGAAGAGGAGCAGGGCGGCCGGAAGGAATCGATATAGCGAAAGATGGCAGGGATTTGCCGGTAGAAGCAGCGCGTCAAAAATCAAGTACGGATTCTATTGCTGACAAGATGTCCGACATGTTTTCGAATCATCCATGGCCTGTTGAAGAAGGAATACTTATGCCGGTTCGTTGTATAAAATAGGAGTGATAAATTTGATTCCGAAAAAGATCCAATCATATTTTGAAATTACGCAACAAATCAGGGATCGGGACAACAGCATAATTGAGGGCGTACTGACGTGCTGCAACGCACAGGATTTTGAAGTATTTGTGGTCGGGGAAATCAAACGCCGTCCGTTTTCAAGAATGCACCTGTTTTCGGAAAATGATAGAATTGTAATAGAAGCCCGTTGCAGAAAGTGCGGTCGGGTTATTCCGTTATTTGACAGCGGTTCTGATGGATATGAGAAATGCGGGAAAAAACAATACACCCCTATGCCGATGAAGCCAGTCGATTGCAAGAAATGCCAAAATGGAGGATTTTCCGTTCGCATCAGGTATGAATACCCTGATATTCAAGAGCTTAAGGAGCTTGAGGTACCCGAAATAGATACTGCATTTACCTGGATATGGATAACGTTAGTATGCAACAAGTGCGGAGCCAGGTATGAGAATTTTGTTGATTACGAAACAGCCTAGAGATGAAGCGAGATGATTCCGATAAGGCGGGATTACAGAGGCCTTTCGTGAGGCTTTTGGAAGCAATATCAGTATATCCAACGCTCAAATCCTCATAGCATAGCAACCAAGCCGGCTGAGGTAGGTCTCAAAGGAAAGCGTGATCCTGCCTATGCGCCGCACAAGTACCGTGTCCAATTCTCAAAGGAAGCGTCAGCCGATGGCGGGGAGAAGGAGCGACCGAGTTTGATGGCGTTTTTTCAACGCAGGAAATGCGAGTTTCACTGGCAAAACGGGGTCTCCCTGCGAGCTTGATTAGCAAGAGTTTTCAGGAATAGAGCGTTCGCGACCGAAGTAAAACAGAACGCCCACAATAGAGAATCCGTGTCGAGTATAATAGGGGTAGAGAAAAACCGAAAGCCCTTGAAAACAAAGGCTTTCGGCATTTATCGTGGCGTTCCCGCCCGGATTCGAACCGGGGGCCTTCCGCTTAGGAGGCGGACGCTCTATCCTGCTGAGCTACGGAAACTCGTGTGGGGTTTTCAACATTTCCAGCGGATTTGGCGCTTGGCCGCCGTCCAATCAGGAGGCGATCGCCCTATCCTGCTGCGCTATCGGTGCATAGCATTTGGTTGTATGCATACCGCTCAAATGAATAGGCCTTTCGTTTAGAGGACCCCGCTGAGCATAGTCGGTTTTGCTGCGCTATCGGCAGGCGCGCTTGCACCCTTGATCGTTCGCCAAACCGTCCACGGAGTGAACAACCGACGAAAATGCGTCAATGCCGGAGCACTGCCGCCGCATTTCATGATTATATGGGCGTACCGTCCATTTGTCAAGACCGGCGCACTGCAGAGCAAAACGCCTATGCCTGAGAGTCGGTCTGACGCAACGGGAGGAGGACGGTCGAGCGGACGTAGGCTGCCACAAGTTCGGCGGCCAGATCGCGTTCCGCACCATAGGTGCTGCCGTGCGGTGAGTTCTGAAGCGTATGCTCGGTCAGATCGACTTGACGCAGACCGTTTCGCAGCAGCCGTCTGCTCGAAGTCGAGACCTTGTTGTCATACTTCGCCCAGAGCGCAAAGACGGGGCAGCCAATGCGCGGCAGGCGGGCGCGCAGCCGAAGGATCAACCGCTGCAGATCGCAGAGCTTCCGCGTGCAGAAACCGCTGTACATCTGCGCATAGGGCGCGAGCTCGCGGGTACGGGCCTTGTCGCGTTCACTGTAGGCGATATAGGGGAACAACGGGCTCAGGAGCCGACCGAGACGCAGATATGTTTTCATTCGAATGGGCGCGCTGATGAGCACGAGCGCAGCCGTTCCCCGCTTTGCAGCGATATGTCCGGCCAGAATGCCCCCGAGCGACAGCCCGATGGGGACGATCTTCGTGCAGCCCGCGGCCCGGAGCCGGTCGTAAGCAGCGAAGGCCGCGTGAAGCCATTGCGCGCCGGTCGAGCGGTCGAGCGCACGAATGGTTTCTCCGTGGCCCGGAAGCAGCGGCGCATATACCGTGCAGCCCTCGCGCGCCAGCGCTTCTGCCACGAGCCGGACATTCGCGGGCGTGCCGCCGATGCCGTGCAGCACGAGACAGCCGACCTCGCCGCCCTGATGAAAATACGGTGCGGCGACGGCGTCAAACGGCGGATGCTCATCGAGCATCGCACGGTTCGGTTCATAGCCGAAAATCTTCATCACGCTCACATCGCTCCTTCCGAGCGGGTCACAGCAGTTTCTTTGTCTGCCGGTATACGTCGCCCGAGCCGACGGCGACGACCAAATCGCCCGGCACACCGTGTTCGTCGAGCCAAGCGCGGATATTCTCAAATGTACCGAGATACACGGCGTTTCCGCCGGAAGCGTTGATCCCCGCTACCATGTCGCGCGCATGAACAAGCCCTGTGTCCTTTTCACGGCCGGGATAGATGTCCGGAACAAGCACGGCGTCCGCGTCTGCAAAACAGGTCACGTTCTCGCAGAAGAGCGTTTTTGCGCGCGTGTAGCTGTTGCACTGGAACACGCAGTAGAGATGTTCGTGCGGCACGCGGGAAGCCGCATCGAGCGTTGCGCGGATCTCATTCGGATGATGGCCGTAGTCGTGGAAGTACCGCACGCCGTTGCGCTCGCCGTAGTATTCAAAGCGGCGCTTTGTGTTGGAGAACGCATGCATGGCCTCGGCATATGCGGCAAAGGGAATGCCGAATGTTTCCGCGACCACATAGGCGCCGAGAGCATTCAAAACATTGTGCAGGCCGGGGACCGTCAGCGAGACGTCGCCGACGGCATCGCCGTTTTTCGTGATCGTAAAGGACGGGAAGCCGTTTTCATCAAAACGGACGTTTTCTGCGCGGTAGTCGCCGCTGTGCAGACCGTAGCTTTTGACCGTGTGTTTGGACTCCGCAGCGAGCGCGGCAACGCGGGGATCGTCCGTGCAGGCGATAAACAGGCCGTTTTCCGGCAGATGATCTAAAAACTTGCGGAACGCCAGCACGATGTGGTCGATATCCTTGTAGTAATCCAGATGATCGTCGTCGATGTTATTGATGAGCGCGACCGTCGGCGCAAGCGTCAGAAAACTCTCCACATATTCGCAGGCTTCCGTAATGAAGGTGCCGTCGTGTCCCACGCGAACGCCGCCCTGCAAAAAGTCCACGAAACCGCCGACATGGATCGTAGCGTCCTTGTGCGCGGCCTCATTGATGCGCGCGAGCATGGAGGTGATGGTCGTTTTTCCGTGGCAGCCGGCAATGGCGACAACGGACGGGAACCGCTCCGAGATCTCGCCGAGCGCAGCGCTGCGTTCCAACTCCGGAATGCCGAGCTCTTTGGCAAGCAGACGCTCGGGGTTATCCGGCTTGATCGCCGCGCTGTAGATCACAAGATCCGCGTCCCGCAGGTATTCGCCCGTATGCCCGATCGAATAGGGGATCCCAGCGGCGTCGAGTGCGTCGGTAAACTGCGTCCGCTCGCGGTCGCTGCCGGAAACCTTGTGTCCCTGCGATTGCAGGATCAGCGCAAGGCCGTTCATGCTGCACCCGCCGATGCCGATGAGATGGATTCTCTTTGCGTGATCGATCTGTGCCATTACCGTTCCTCACTTTATCATCTTCATAACATCTTATTATACGCCGTATCCACGCTCTGTGCAACAAAATTCCGGGTTCGCGGGATCAGGCCGGCTTGCGCTCCAAGGCAATACAGAGCGTTTCCTCGCCGTCGTAATAGAGATGGAGCCGCAGCGCTTCGGCAGCGTCGGAGGCGGAACGCCCCTCTCCGCCGCATTCCTCGATCAACGCGCGCCACCTGCGACGCGTCGTGTCCGGAACCTCGCCGTAAGGATCCAGCGCGTCGAGCGCAGTGCCAAACACATTCTGCGCAAGTCGGAGCGTTTCCGCGAGCGACGACGCATACCGATCCAACAGAGCCTGCTCGATGAGACTGGGCGATTTCGCCGTGACCGGCTTTTCCGGGAGTGAAAAGGAAAGCGTAAGGCCGGAGACGCGTTCGCCGCGCAGGGAGGGGGCCATCGTGCATTGCCGCTCCATGTCGGCGTCAAAGAGCGCATAATCGCCGTCGTCCGATGCCTGCAGCGTAAACCCGGCCTCGGAAAATGCGCCGAAAAAATCGGATGCAAGCCGCCCGTCCGTGCTGAGCGTCTGCGCGGGTACGGGCGCGGGAAGGGCAGACGGAACAGCTGATGTGGAAAGCGCCGAAGCGTCTGTGCCGGACTGCTCCGCGTTTTTAGCATACAAATACAGCCCTGCAATACAGCAGAGCATCAAAAAGCCAAATCCCAGATTTTGCAGCAGACGAAGAGCCGGTTTCATGGGAAAAGTATATCACAATTCGAGAAGGATGGGGATATGATTACTGCTTTTGGCGCGTTTTGACGAAAAACAAAGACGCCGCCTTGAACCGCTACGCGTCTCTGCCGCCGCGCTTTCTGAGAAAATCGCCTGCACCGGCACATGGCGCACCCGCGACCCGTACGATGCTGCGAGGACAGTTCACGCCGTCAATGGGGTCGCCCGATTCGTTCCGCATGGAGGTGATGCGGAAGGGACGGCCGGGGGTTCCGGGCGAGAGCAGTTCCAGTGTCTCGCCGACATAAAAGCGGTTTTTTGCCTCAACAGTGCAGTAACCGTCTGCCTCCGTGCCGCCGACGACGCGTCCGACATAGCGGCAGCTGCTCTGATATGCACCGTCCCATGCCTCTCCGCGCACGGGGCCTTCATAAAAACCGGTGCAATAGGGACGGTGACTGACGGTGTCCAGCTCCGCATCGATCGCATCCTGCGCCGCCGTGCCGTCGATCGCCATGCGGTATGCGTTCGTCACGCCCGCGATATAAAACTCGGATTTCATTCGACCCTCGAGCTTGAACGAGCACACGCCCGCCTCCGACAATGCGCCGAGCAGATGCGAAGCGTTCAGGTCAAACGAGCTGAGAATATAGCTGCCGTCCTTTGTTTCTGCAATGTCATAGTATTCATTCGGCCGCTTTTCCTCCTGCAAGCGATAGCTCCAGCGGCAGGATTGTGCGCAGGCGCCGCGGTTGCCGCTGCGATCCGCAAGAAACGCGCTGAGCAGACAGCGGCCGGAGTACGCCATGCACATTGCGCCGTGGACGAACGCCTCAAGTTCCAGCTCCGGCGGCGTATTTGTGCGAAGGAGACGGATCTCCGAAAGCGAAAGCTCCCGCGCCAGCACGATCCGCTTCGCGCCGAGCGCATAGTAGACGGAGGCCGCGCGGTCATTCATGCAGTTTGCCTGCGTACTGACGTGCAGATCGAGCGCAGGACAGGCTTCGTGCATGGCCGCGATTGCGCCAAGGTCGGATACGATCGCAGCGTCTGCGCCGAGCGCATGCAGTTCCCGCGCATAGGATGCAAGCAGCCGCGTCTCACTGCTTTTGACAAAAGAGTTCACCGTCACATACAGACGTTTCCCGGCACGGTGTGCGATATCCGCCGCCTCGTGCAGCGTGTCGAGCGTGAAGCCTGCGCTCGCCGCGCGCAGCTGAAGCATGGGGCCGCCGGCATAGACTGCGTCCGCGCCGAAGCGCAGCGCGGCGCGAAGTCCCGCGAGATCCCCTGCGGGCGCGAGAAGCTCCGGTTTCCTGTTCCGTGTCATGCGATGACCCTCCTATTGCAGTTCGCGAAAATAAAGCCCCGCCGTTCGCCGGAAAGCGGGCGCGTTCCCGGAAAGAAACGCCCGGTAGACGGACGCTGCTTCCTCTCGCGTCTCGACCGTGAAGCGGAACACATGAAAATCCACGGGCGCAATGCGTTTGTCACCAAGGTACAGCGGAACGCTGTTCAAAAGCTCCGCATACTGCCTGCCGCGGCAGAGCAGCGTGAAGCGCTCGCTGCGCTCGTCGATCAAAACGTTTTTGCCCGTGCAGCGTCCGCAGCCGTCCTTTCCGCGCGCGGGACAGGCACGCATCCGCATCAGAGGCAAATACCCGTAGACGAGCAGGCCGCGGGGAAGCGTACCGGTCAGCGCGCCAAGCCGCTGCATCGAAAGTTCAAAGGATACCGTGACGTCTGCAAGACCCAGTTCGCGATAACGATCAAGCGCCGTGCTGTTCAAAACGTTCAGTCCCGCGCCGCCGCAGATCGTAAAGCCGAATTCCCGGCCGAGACGGATCGCCCCGAGCTCCTCCGCCGTTACGGCGGTAAGCCCGCCGGATTTCAGCCGCGTCAGCATCGCACGAAGCAGGTCCATCCCTTCCGGAAAGCATACCGCGGGGATCTCCGCAGCGAGACGGCCGCCGAAACGCGCGATGAGACCGGGGTTTTCGTCGATCTCCGCTGCAGGAAGAATGATCTGTTCCGCTTCGGGCGCATCGAAAATCTGCGCCGCCGTTTCAAAGCGCAGGCGAATGCCGGGCACGTCGCGCGGGACATGCAGCGGCAGCGCCGCCGGACAATACCCCGTGTTTTCATAGGGAACACGCCTGCGGCGCAGCGCGCCGAGCTGTAAAAGCGCATCCCTGCGCATCCCTTTTTGCACGGAAACGGGAAGGGAAAGCCCATCGTCGAGCGTGACGCAGCATTGCGTGACGCGATAGGGTGTACCGCCGGTCTGCATGAGATTTTTTTCAACGGTCTCCCGCGTGAGTGCGACCGTCTTTGCGGGTTCGGGCGCGGGGCCGGAAAGCACGGCCGTGTGCTCGCCGTCCGAGACCTCGATCGACGCGGGCCTGCCGGAACATGCCGTAAAGCGTACCGCGACGGGAATGGTCTGCGGCTCCTTTTCACACAGCGCGGCAAGCGCAGGCAGCACGGACGAGGCGGCCTGTACGTCTTCTTTTCTGCGAACGCCGAACATATCGCTCGTGCGGCAGCCCGTGAGGTAGCCGTCGGTAAAGCCGCTGCGGGAAAACACGGCGCGGAGTGCGGAAAGCTCCGGCGTTTCGCCCCGCCGCGCAGCGCAGCAGGCGGAAACGGCGGCAGCAACATATTCCGGGCGTTTCATGCGGCCCTCGATCTTGAGTGATGTCACGCCCGCGTCCTCCAGCGCAGGGATCTGCTCGATTGCGCTCATATCCTTGAGCGAGAGCGCGTATTCTTTTCCGTTCAGACGAAAATTCAGCCGGCACGGCTGCGCGCAAAGACCCCGATTGCCGCTGCGCGTACCGATCATGGAAGAGAGGTAGCACATGCCGGAAACGCACATGCAAAGTGCGCCGTGGACAAAGCACTCGAGCTCTATGCCGGTCGTTTCACGGATGGCGCGGATCTCGGAAATCGACAACTCGCGCGCAAGTACGGCCTGCGCATAGCCGAGTTCTTCCGCCATGGCGGCGCCTTCCGCGTTATGGATGCACATTTGTGTCGATGCAAAGCGCCGAAGCGACGGATAGCGTTCCGCAGCGATCTTTGCCACGGCCAGATCCTGCACGATCACAGCATCCGCACCCGAAGCGGCGATCTCATCGAGCGTTTCGATGAGCGAGGGAAGCTCATCGTCCGCGACGAGCGTGTTCAGCGTGACATAAACGCGCACGCCGCGCTCGTGGCAGTATGCAACGGCGTCTTCCAGCGTGTCGTTTTCGAAGTTTTCCGCATTGCGCCTTGCGTTGAACCCTTTTGCGCCGAGATACACCGCGTCCGCACCGCAGCGGACGGCGGCGAGCAGCTGCGCATGGCCCCCCACGGGTGCGAGGATCTCGATCGGAGCTTTTCGTGACGTTTGCTCTTTCATAACGTCAGTCGCGGTTTGCGGCGGAGCGCTCCATGCAGCGCTGCTGCGCGGCACGGCTCTCTTCAAACAACAGGCGAAACATCCGTTCGAGACCCGCGCGATCCGCCTCGACGACCTCTGCGGTCATCGCGTCCACGATGGCCTGTTCGCGCGCCGCATCGCAGATCGGCAGCCCCTGATCCATTTTGACGGCAGCGATCCGCTTTCCGACCTCGAGCCGTTCCAGATACAGCGCACGCATTTCGCGATTGATGCGATCCATTTCGCGTCGAAGCGGCAAAAGTTCCGTGTTTTCCATTGCAGTTCTCCTTTGATCGTTGTTCCGGGCCGGTCATTGCCAGCTTTTTTCGATGCGGACGCAGGTTTTTCCCTTGCGGCTTTCGCCGGCAAGAGCGAGGATACGGAACCTTCCGTAGCCGCGGACGGACACGAGATCGCCCGCAGCGCCGGCGTCGCTTGCGTTCGCCTGCAAACCGTTTTTGAACACGCGGCCTTCAAGAAACAGCCGCTGCGCTTTTTCACGCGGGAGACGGCAGGCGCGCGCGACGAGCGCGTCAAGACGCAGACGCATGACCTGCACGGTCTCTTCATACAACTGCGGCATACAGACCTGCGCGGGCGCATCCGTGCGTTCTGCGGTCACGCTGGTACAGCGTACGGTCTGAAGCTCCGCGAGGATCAGCGCCGCGGCTGGTTCTGTGCAAAAGATATATGCGCCGTCCGCATCCGGCAGAATGTCGCCGATCGAATCGCGTTCCAGACCCAAATGCAGCAGCGCGCCAAGGAAATCCCGATGCGAAAGCGCTTCCGAAAACCGTGCGCTTTTCGGTCGGATGCGAAGGCAGACGATGGGAAAGGGGATGTCCGCGTCCCGTTCCGTGTCGGGCCGGAAGCACGCCATCTGTCGTTCGCAGTCCGGAATGCCGCCAAAACATGCCGCAGAGACACCGGCGAGCATTCGACGCATCGAGAGCAGCAGCGCCCGCTCCTGCTCCGACAAAAAGGGCGAAAAGACGGGAATGCCATGCCGATAGGCCCGCTCCGCAAGATCAAGAAATCTGTTTTTCAGGCGTTCTTCCTCGGCGGTCATTGCGCCTTACCCTGCCGAACGCCCAGCATCGTGAGCGAAATGCGCTTTCTTTTCGCATCCACGTCCAGAACCTTGACGCGAACAAGGTCGCCCACGCGCAGGACCTCCGAGGGATGCCTGATAAATCTTTTTGTAATGCGCGAAATATGGACAAGCCCGTCCTGGTGTACGCCGAGATCGACAAACACACCGAAATCGACGACGTTTCGCACCGTACCCTCCAGTTCCATGCCGGGCTTCAGGTCGGAGAGTTCCTTGAGATCGGCGCGGAGGGCAATGTTCCGGATCTCCTCGCGTGGGTCGCGCCCCGGCTTTTTCAGCTCGGCCACGATGTCCGTGAGCGTCGGGATACCGAGTCCCAGCGCAGAAGCGAGAGCGCTCTTTCCGATGGATTTGACACGCGCGTCCAGCTCGGGCATACCGTCGCCGCGCAGATCGGCCTCCGAAAAGCCGCAGCGAGCCAGCAGCGTGCGCGCCGCGGCATAGGATTCCGGATGCACGCCGGTGTTATCGAGCGGTTCCTTGCCGCCGGGAACGCGAAGAAAGCCCGCCGCCTGCTCGAATGCTTTTTTCCCGAGCTTCGGCACGTCCAGCAGCGCCTTTCTCGATGCAAAGGAGCCGTGCTCCTCGCGATAAGCGACGATATTCTTTGCAAGCGCAGGTCCGACGCCGGAGACATAGGACAGCAGCGATACGCTTGCGGTGTTCACATCCACGCCGACGGCATTGACACAGTCCTCGACCACGCCAGAGAGCGCTTCTCCGAGTCGCTTTTGCGGCATGTCGTGCTGGTACTGCCCGACGCCGATGGCTTTCGGGTCGATCTTGACAAGCTCCGCGAGCGGATCCTGCAAGCGTCTTGCAATGGAAACCGCGCTGCGCAGGGACGCATCATACTGCGGGAATTCCTCCGCACCAAGTTTAGAGGCGGAGTACACCGAGGCGCCCGCCTCGGACACGACGGCATATTCGACCTTCCCGGCATAGTCTTTTAACATGTCCGCGATGAAGATCTCGGATTCCTTGCCCACCGTGCCGTTTCCGACGGCGATGGCGGTGACTCGATGCTTTTCGATAAGCCCGGCAAGCGTCTTTTTCGCTTCCGCAGTCTTGTTCTGCGGCGGTGTCGGATACACGACCGTCACATCCAGCACCTTGCCCGTCTCATCCACGACGGCGATCTTGCAGCCCGTGCGGTATGCGGGGTCAAAGCCCATCACAACGCGGTTTTTGAGCGGCGGCTGCATGAGCAGCGGGCGAAGATTCAGTTTGAAAACGGAGATCGCCTGTTCTGCCGCCGCGTCGAAGGTGTGGGCGCGCAGTTCGTTTTCAAGCGACGGATAGATGAGCCGCTTGAGCGCGTCGCGACCCGCTTCCAGCACAAAATCCCCCGCCTTTGTTCCGGGCGCCGTCACAGTCTTCTGCCGCACGGCCGTAAGGCATGCTTCGGGATCGGTTTCGAGCGCCGTTTTCAGCACGCCCTCCTTTTCACCGCGGCAGATGGCGAGCAGACGGTGCGGCGCGATCTCGCGGAGTTTTTCTGCGTGGTCGTAGTACATGGAGTAGGTGCCGTCCTCCGTGTGCTCGGACGTCGAATGCAGCACGCCGGTTCGTTCCATGAGCAGACGCACGGAGCCGCGCACTCGCGCGTTGTCCGCGATCCGTTCTGCGAGGATGTCCGATGCGCCCTGAAGCGCTTCTTTTACGTCCGCGACACCCGATGCGGCATTGACATACGCTGCTGCAAGCTGCGCGGGATCGTCTGCGGCGTTTTGCTCCGCAAGACGGTCCGCAAGCGGCTCCAGTCCCTTCGCCTTTGCGATGGAGGCGCGGGTGTTGCGCTTCTTCTTGTAGGGAAGGTACAGATCTTCAAGCGCGGACAGCGTTGCGGCGTTTTGGATCGCCGCACGCAGTTCCTCCGTCATCGCGCCCTGTGAATCGATGGAGGCTTCGATCTCGCCGCGCCGTTTTTCAAGATTGCGCAGGGAGCTCAGCTTGTCCGAAATATCACGCAGCTGCGTATCGTCGAGCGAACCCGTGACTTCTTTGCGGTAGCGGGCGATGAAGGGGACGGTGTTGCCCTCGTCCATGAGCCGGACGGCGGCGTTCACCTGTGCCTGCGGGATGGAAAGCGCAGCTGCGATCCGTTCGTTGATGCTTTGCATATCGGTTTTGTATTGTTCTCCGTTTCAGATGGTTTTCGCGAGGCGGGAGCTACTTACTCAATGGGCTTGAATCCCTCGCCGTGTACTTCGGTCGCATTCGTCACGAAGATGAACGCCGTTTTGTCGATCGATTTGACTAGGCCGAGCGTTTGCGCGAATTCGCTTCTGCGCGTAATGACCATGAGCAGCTGCTTTTCGCGTCCCGTATAACCGCCGCGCGCAGAAAGGACCGTGACGCCGCATTCGGTCTCGGCGGTGAGCGTTTTGCGCATGTCCTCGCCCGATTCGGTCACGATATAGATCACCTTTGCATAATCGACGCCCTGCATGATGCTGTCGATGATCTTTGTCGTGACAAAGATCGTTACAAAGGAATAGAGCGCGACCTCAATATTGCGGAACACGCACACGGCGAACACCACAACGCCCGCATCCACAAACAGCAGCAGACGGGAGACCGAAAGATTCGGGAACGCGCGGTTGAGCAGCAGGCTCAAAAGATCCGTGCCGCCGGTGGACGCGCCGCGCACAAACAGAAGTCCCATGCCGGCGCCGCAGAGCGCGCCGCCGAAGCAGGCCGCGAGCAGGATGTTGTTCGTATAGTGTGGGAGAACGGCCGTAAACAGATCGATGAACAGAGACAGCAGGACCGTTGCCACCGCCGTGCGCGCAAGGGGACGAAAGCCGAGCTTGCGCCACGCGACGATCACGAGCGGCACGTTTAGAAGGAAAGTCCAAAGGCCGATGCTGATCCTGTCGCCCACAAGATATGCAAGCGCCGTCGCAAGGCCGGAAACGCCGCCCGGCGCGATATCGTTCGGCGCGGTAAACATGGAAAGACCCGCGGCGACGAGCGCGCTGCCCAAGATCAAAATGACCGCATCGAGCGCGGCGGCCTTGATGCGCCGCGGGGTCACGAGTTCAGTCCTTTCAGCGCTTCGGGGAGGAACAGGCCGTCCTTGCGCACGAGCTTGCCGTCGAACCAGATCTCGCCGCCGCCGTACTGCTTTGTCTGAATGCAGACGATGTCGAGGTGCAGCTGCGAGGTGTTGCCGTTGGGCGCGGTCTGATAGCAGCAGCCGGGCGTCAGGTGGAAGGAGCCGCCGATCTTTTCGTCATAGAGCGTGTTGCCGATGGCGCGGTTGACCGCGTTGTTCACGCCGAGGGCAAATTCGCCGAGATAGCGCGCGCCCTCGTCCGCGTCGAGCATTTCATTGAAGCCCGCAACGTCGCCGTCGCAGGTCGCTTCGACGATCTTGCCGTTTTTGAACGTCAGGCGCGGGTTGTTGAATTTTTTGCCGTAACGCATGGCGGCGGTGTTGTATTGCACAACGCCGTTTGCACTCTCGCGCACGGGCGCGGTGTACACTTCGCCGTCGGGAATGTTGCACTCGCCGCTGCACGGGCAAACGGGAATGTCCTTGATGGAGAAGCGGATGTCCGTTCCGGGCCCCTTGATCTCGACAAGGTCGGTTTTTTCCATCAGCTCCACGAGCGGTTCCATGTCGCGCCCCATTTTTTCGTAGTCCACGAGCGCAGCGGAAAGGAAGAAGTCATAAAAGTCGTCATAGCACATGCCGGCTTTCTGTGCGTCCGCCATGGTCGGCCAGTGCAGATAGACCCAGCGCCGCTCGTCGATCATGACCTCGCGCAGACGCTTGCGGAACGAGCGGAAATAGGACATTGCGCGAGCGTTCACAGCGGAGAGTTCGGCGTCGTTTTCATCAATGCCGACATCCACGTGCGCCGCAATGCTTTCCCACATATTCAGTTCCCAAGCGACCTGCTTTTCAATATTCGACTGCATGGCCTCCGGATGTTCCGGGTCGATGCAGTCGTAAAACAAACGGGAGAGCTCGTCGTCGGAGAGCCGCATAACGGGGTACAGGCCCTTCGCCTTCGCAGCGCGAAGCAGCGCCTTGTTGAGCGGGTTTGCGGCAGCGCCGCTGTTGATCGCAAAGATCTCACCCGGCTGCAGCTTCAGCGATTGGGTCAGGAGCAGATTGGCAAGTTGTTCAAGCCGCGGGTCTTTCATAAAGCATATCACCTCACGATCCATTGTAATGCAACGGCGGCGGCGGCGCAAGAGATTCACAGTTTGTTTCATTGTGCTGTTTTTTGCCGCATGGTATGATAAACGTATGAAATTTTGCGGTTTTACGGGAGGCGGAGCGTGATGACGCTGTTCGGTTCGACGGACGTCGGGATCGACCTTGGCACATCCAGCATTCTTGTCTATGCAAAGGACCGCGGCATCGTGCTGAACGAGCCGTCGGTCGCGGCGGTGGAGCGCGCGGGTGGAAAGCTCGTCGCCGTAGGCAGAGAAGCGGAACAGATCCTCGGACGCGCGCCGCAGGACATTGCCGTGATCCGGCCTTTGCGCGACGGCGTGATCTCAAACTTTGATGTGACGGCGCGCATGATGCGGTACTTTTTCAAAAAGGTCATCAAGAACTCGGTTTTCTACAGGCCGCGCGTCGTCGTCTGCGTGCCTTCCGGCGTGACCGAGGCGGAAAAACGCTGTGTCGTTGAGGCGGCAAAAGAGGCGGGCGCGCGCCATTGCTATCTGATCGAGGAACCGGTAGCCGCGGCGATCGGCGCGGGACTGGATATTCAAAAGCCCAGCGGAACGATGATCGTGGACATCGGCGGCGGCACGACGGATATCGCCGTGCTGTCCTATGGCAGCGTGGTCGCTTCCGCATCCATCAAGTGCGCGGGAGACCGTTTTGACGATGCGATCCGGCAGTACATGCTGAAAAAACATGCGCTCGTGATCGGGGAGGCCACTGCGGAACGGATCAAGATCCAGTACTGCCGCGCGCATATCGAGAAGGAACAGCAGATCGTGGATATTGCGGGACGCAGCAAGCTCACGGGATTGCCGGAGTCCGTTCCGGTTGCGACGAATGAACTGGTGGACGCGCTCCGTGAGCCGCTCGGGTGCATTTTGGAGTGTGTTCGGAGCCTTTCTGAGAAAACGCCGCCGGAGCTTTCCGCGGACATTCGAGAGAACGGCGTGCAGCTCACGGGCGGCGGCGCGATGCTGTCAGGCCTGTCCGAGTATTTTGCTGAACGGATCGGACTGCCGTGCCGCCTTGCCGAAGATCCGATCGCCTGCGTCGCCATCGGCACGGGGCGTGTGCTGGAGGATCTTCCCACGTACCGCCGCGCGCTTTCCGAGTACCGCCGCGGCGAATACTACAGCGCGTGAGCTTCGACCCGGGAGCCGCAGAAAACGGGAGACTTTCGTATCGAAACAGGCGCAGGCACGCTTGAGATTTTACATCTTTCGGCGAGAGTTTAAGGTTTGTTCATGGTTTCTCCACAGTTGACTGCTATAATACAAAAAACGTTGCAGGCGCATCCTTTCGGCCGCAGGACCGCCGTACGCCGCGCATGCCGACGAGTTCCAGAGGGAGGATTTCCTTTTGAAGAAAATACACGTGAAAAAATCCACGGTGCGCAAGTTCCGCCGCGCGGGAAAGCAGATCAAACGGTCTGCACGATTCGCCGCCCAATCTGCGGGCCGCGGACTGTATCTTGGCTTCCGCAGCCTTAGCCGCACGCTCATGCGGCTTCCGGTCAAAACGATTTGGATCGGCGTCGGCGCGATCTCGACCGCGTTGGTGCTTGTCATCGTGCTTGCGTTGGCGCTGCCGGGCAGAGCGCCGGCAACGGCAAACGCAGACGCAGCCGAACCGTGGAGCATTTCTGCCATGGCCGACCCTGCGGCGGATGCGCCGAATATCATGGAAACTGCGGGGGGCGAAAACGGCGGAAATGATGCGCTGCCCGCGGCGGACGTACCGGATACACAAACGCTCGATACGCCTGAAGTACAGACCCGGAGCGAAGGCGAGCCCACTGTCGCAGATGCGGCCATAACCGACGGCGCGATCGATATGACCGCTTTCAAGGAACTGTCGGAGGGGGATGATGATCCGCTCGTGTCCGAGATCCAGGCAAGGCTGATGGAGCTTGGGTACATGGATTCTGATGAGCCGACGGAGCATTACGGCCCGCTGACGAAAAAATCAGTCAAAGCGTTCCAGGCGCACAACGGCCTGAACAGCGACGGCGTGTGCGGACTGACGACATATACGCTTCTTGTTTCCGACAATGCAAAGGTCTATGTTATGCAGAGCGGCGACGAGGGCGAGGACGTCGAGTCCGTCCAGCAGCGCTTGTATGAGCTGGGCTACATCACAAGCAAATCCAATGTGACCGGCACGTTCGGTGAAAAGACCGATGAAGCCGTAAAGGAATTCCAGAAAGCGAACAAGCTGACCAACGACGGCAAGGTCGGCGATAAGACGATCGAAACACTCTTTTCCGAGGATGCGGTGGGCAAATGCTTCCGCATCGGCGACAAGGACGATACCATCAAGTCCGTGCAGAAGCGGCTGAAGAAACTCGGCTACTATAAGGGCGACGCGACCGGCGAGTATACCAAGACCACCGCCTCGGCCGTCAAAAAGTTCCAGGCGATCAACGGCCTCGTCGTGGACGGACAGCTCGGACCGTCGACGAAGGACGCGATCCTTTCGAACGACGCGCAGGCCTACGTTATGCAGCTCGGCGACTCGGGCAGCGACGTCGAGAAGGTACAAAAGCAGCTCGCAAAGCTGAACTATATGCGGTCCGCGAACGCCACCGGCTATTTCGGGGAAAAGACGGAGGACGCGGTCAAGGCGTTCCAGACACGCAATAAACTCCATTCCGACGGGAAGGTCGGCAGCGGAACGTACAGCGCGCTCTTTTCATCGAGCGCGAAGAAAGCAAAATCGACATCGACCGGCGGCTCGTCGAGCGGCTCGGGCAGTTCCGGTTCGGGCAGTTCCGGTTCGTCCGGAAATTCCGGTTCGGGCAGTTCCGGTTCGTCCGGAAATTCCGGATCTTCCGACAGCAAGGGGATCGAAAAGATGATCGATATTGCCGAAAGCAAACTTGGCTGCTCCTATGTCGGCGGCGCCAAGGGACCGAACAATTTCGACTGCTCCGGTTTTGTGTACTACTGCCTGCGGCAGTCCGGCGTCAGCGTCAGCTATATGACGTCGATCGGTTGGCGCACCACGAGCAAGTTTAAGCGGATCTCCAGTCTCAAGGACTGCAAGCGCGGCGATATTCTCGTATTCTCAGGAACCACTATGGCCAAGGGGCACGTCGGCATTTATCTCGGCAGCGGCAAGATGATCGACGCCGGATCTTCGGAGGGCTGCGTGCGTATCACGAAAACGGTTCTCTCCGGCAAATACTGGCCGAGCCACTTCCTCATGGCATACCGCGTATTCTGATGTGAAATCCAATCGCAGCATTCCGCGCTCCGCTTCGATGCCTTTTCGAGCGGGGCGCGACCCGTCTGCGGGCATAGGATCGGACGAAACCGCACAGACTGTTTCGGTGCGGAGGACACCCTGCGGAAACCGGCGGCAATCACGTCCTGACGCTTGACATACCCCGCGCCTGCTGGCGTATAATATAGGTACGATACTTGTTCGGAGGAACCCGATGAAACGAACGCTTTCCGTGCTGCTTGCACTTGCATTCGTCCTGACGCTTGTGGCGCTGCCCACAAGCGCTATGGCAAAGGATGAACTGAAAAACACCGACCCGGATAAATACTATATTGTGCTCGACCTGAACAACCAGGTCGTGACCGTGTATGAAAAGGACGACGCGGGCGAGTATACGCGCATCGTCCGCCGCTTTATTTGCTCGACGGGCAAGGATAAGCCGTCCGGCGAGGAAGCTTATGACGACAGCACGCCGACGCCGTCCGGCATCTGGAAGATCGGCGGCCGTGAACGGTTCGGTAAGTTTGCGAATTTTTCCGAATACGCCCGCTATTGGACGCAGTTGGTGCAGGACATCTACTTTCATTCCATCCTGTTCAGCAAACGCGATCTGACCACCGCAAAGAGCGGCTCCTACGGTGCGCTCGGCGGCGCAGCCTCCCATGGCTGCATCCGCTTGCTCGTGGAGGATGCAAAATGGTTGTATTATTATGCTTGCCCGGGTACGACCGTTGAGGTCACAAAGTCGCTCCCGTCGGACAGAGGCCTGAAGTCGGCGCTCCGCGCGCAGAGAAACGAGACGAAGTTTAAGCTGTATAAAGAAATGCAGATGAACTTCTTCGACAATGCGGAACTGCCGAACGACAAGGCGTGGGTCACACATGATAATGCGGCGCTGCGCAAGGAAAGCAAAGCGAACGCAAAGCTCATCCATTCGCTGACGCTCGGTGAAGAGCTCGAGATCCTGCTCTATAACGACGCGTGGGTCAAGGTGCGCGATATGGACGGCAAAGAGGGGTATGTTTACCGCGGGTATATTTCGCTGACGGAGGGCAAGACGGACACCCGCGAAGATGCGAACGTGATCAAGGCCACGACCTGGATGTTTTCCGAGAAGGACGACGCCGTGGAAAAGCGTATCTGTAAGGTGCCGACGGACACGACCGTGCGAGTGCTTGAGGTGGACGAGGCGACCGGGTTTACGAAAATCGAGTATTATACCGAGACGGGCTACGTTTTATCTAAATTTCTCAAGGTCGCCTACGGCATCGATATGGGCGATCAAAATGCTCCCGTTGTAAGCACGACGCCGACGCCCGCAGCGACCGCAACGCCGGAGATCACAGCCACGCCGGAAACGTCCGCGGATGTGGTTCCCGAGCAAACGCCTGCCGCCTGAGCGGCATCGTGAGGCTTACGATGAAGCAATTTGACGTTGAGCCGGTTTCGCTGCTGCGGCGCAGCGTTTACGGCTGTTCCATGGTATCCTCCGAACGGACGGTCTCGGAGGATATTCCCGTGCTTGCAAAGCGGTACCGCGCGGCGCGTCCAAATGCAAGCTGGCCCGTGCTGCCGTTCTTTGTGCTTTCCCGTGGGTTTAACCGTGCGACGGGCAGATTCTCGCTGTTCGTCGGTGGAGAGGAACAGGCGGAGGGACTGGAGCTCGCGGAGCTTCCCGCGGGTCTGTATGCGCGGATCATTGTAAAACCGCGCTTTGCTTTTCTGCTCGGCAGAGAGATCGGCAGGGCAAAGCGGTATTTTTATCAAGCATGGCTTCCGAACAGCGCTTATATGGGCCAAAACCTGGAATACGAATACCATACGGCAAAGAGCATGGAGCCGCGCCCGCAAGTGGAACTGATCTTTGGGATCCGGCCGCGGTGAATACGGCTGCATCTCCCGCTTTCCTCGGATGAGCGCCGGCTTGCCGCTCTCCGCGCCGATGCCTCGGAGGCTTTGAAGCAGCGCAAGAAAAAGCAGGACGTGAAGCCGCCGCCTTTCAAGGAAAGCAGCATAAGACGCTGCGATCGAAGCCCTGCAGGCGGGAAACGTTTTCTGCACAGTATGCTCGGTACATAAAAACGGACGGTTCACATGTGAACCGTCCGTTTTCTCGTGCCGTAAATGAGATAGCTCTTCCGAGTTTCCTGCGTCGGCAGAAAGCAATCACCACTCCGGCGCAAGACATGCGTCGAGCGCGGCCGTGATCTGCTCCCGGTCCATGTTCTGCCCGATAAAAGCCAGCTTGGTGCAACGGTCACCGTAGGTCGCGTCCCAGGCCTTGCGCAGCGTGGGATTCGCTCGCAGCGCCGCAGCCTGCTGCCCTTTCGGCGCAGCGGCAAGCCAGCGGCCGTAGGGAACGGCGGAGATCTGTTTGCCTGCCTGTTCAAAGATATAGGCGGTATCCGGTTCGTCGGCGAACCAGAGCGAGCCCTTGCAGCGGATGACGCTTGCGGGGAACCGCCGCTGCACATAATCGTCGAACTTCTTCGAATCAAACCCGCGTTTTTGCCGGTAAACAAAGGTGCCGATGCCGTACTCGTCCGTTTCCGGCTCGCCCGCATGCGCGATCGCGTCTGCCCAGCCGGTCGATGTGATCGCCTTTGCAAAGCTGAACGCGTGCGTGAAAAGGATCTCTTTGCAGTCCACTGCTCCGTAGTTTGCCTCGATGATGTGCGCGCCGGGTTGGAGCGCGAGGATCATTGCGCGAATACGCTGTTTTTGTTCCGTAGTAACAAGATCGACCTTGTTGAGTACGACGGTATTGCAGAATTCGATCTGCTGCACGAGCAGGTTTTCGATGTCGTCCTCATCGATGCCGGGGCGGGTCAGCGCGTCGCCGTTGTCAAATTCGTCTGCCATGCGCTTTGCATCGACGACTGCGGTAATGCTGTCGAGATAGCATAGCTCGAGAAGATCCTCCTGCGCGGCAGAGGCGTTCGGGGAGGGCGTCAGCGACTGCGCGATCGGGATCGGTTCGCAAATGCCGCTTGCTTCGATCAGGATCGCATCAAAGCGGCCGGACAAGGCGAGTTTCAGCATTTGCTTGATGAGATCCTGCTTGAGCGTACAGCAGATGCAGCCGTTTTGCAGGGGAATGAGGTTCTCGTCCGCTTCGCGCACAAATCCCTTGTCCGCGATCAGGCTCGCGTCCACATTGATCTCACCGATGTCGTTTACAACGACTGCAACGCGATAGCCCTTTTGATTCTGAAGAACATGGTTCAGCAGCGAGGTCTTGCCCGCGCCGAGATAGCCGGTGAGCAGGGAAATGGGAATCTGTTTCTGTCGCATGGATGTTCGTCTCCTTCTGCGCGGTCGTGTGCGGGATGCCCCGCGCCGGAGCGCATTCTCTTTTCTGCCGATCATTATAACACAAATCTTGCAGCCGCAGTACTCGGCAGGCCGTGGCACATACTTGCGGCGCAGGGATCACAAGGTGATTTTCGCGCAATTGCAGAACGGCTCAGCGATCTTCCATAGCGCGGTCCATTGCCGCGATGAAGCGTTCGGAAAGAACGGTCCAGCCTGCAATGTAGATAGTTCCGTTTTGAAAGATGAGCTTCGTTGCCTTTGTACTGCGTTCCAACCGTACGAATTCGGAAAAACGATACACTTTTTCGTTCCCGAACATTGTGCGGTAACGGAAGGTGCTGCTGCCCGTCATGACCGCCGACTGGTTTTTCCAACATAGAATGGCGCCGATACCGGCAGCGAGCAGAGCGGCAAACGCGATCATGCGAATGAGGAATGCCGTCTTCAGAACAAACGGGCAGAGAAAAGCCGCAATGATCGCGACAATACCGAAGCCAAGCACCAAGGTCGATTGATACAGATCTTTTTCTTTCATGCGTCCCCCTCAAATAAATAAATAAATGCATCTATGCTTCATTTATCCTTCTCCATTCTTAATCTGTAGAATTGTTGTACCCATTCAGGATATTCTTTGTATAAGTTTGCATTCCGAATCTTTTCTAGTGTTCTTTTGCCAACACGTCTATCCATAATCGCAAAAACCTTGATGAGATAATTCTCGCTCTCCAATGCATCCTTAATAGACAATTGCAAATACTCAGTTGCCGCTGACAGAAAATCACAATCGGAAAAGGTCACATCATTACTCCATTTCTCTTTAAACGCAGAATTATCGTAATCCCATTTTCCTGTTGTTTTCCACGTTTTAAAGACATCAAGTACCTGCTTGTACATATCAACCCACGAAAAATTCGCAAGTTCTTTTCCGTCAAGTCTAATAGATGCTCTGCCATACGGATTGTGTACATCGTAGTAGTAGCGAGTTAGAAAACAAGTTCAATAGCATTTGCCATTTCATTAATTTTAACTTGCAGTTTGTGGTTTGCTCCATCCTGTAGATGAATTAAATCTTTTACTTGAATCCAGGAAGAAAGTACTTCTCGTAAAGGTGCAGAATCCACAGAATCACCGCTATAAAACTTGCCCTGAATTATGTAAATAGTGGACGATTGATTATCGATATATACAGCGTCAATTTGCTTATCGCCAGCACCGTCGGTAATGCAGTCTTTTGTTTCATATGTATCGAGGTTATGTATGTTGCGAAGATACCAAGCAACAAATCTCTGTCCGTCATTTGGATAATTTTGTTGGTAGTATTCTTGGGATATTTCTGACAGGATTTTATTATACATAGTGATTACCTCCAAAATTATATCATCTTGAAATGCCTTAAAGCACTCATAATAGCTTCTTCTTTATCTTTTGTGCATTGTGGCTGTTTAACGTTTTCGGATTTCGGCTTGTTATAATTCTCTCGCTCAATAATCCCACACTTGGTTTTAACTTGTGCTATGTTGAGCGATGAAACTTTTAAACCAAATCCTTCAAACACATAATCTTTGATTTCTTCATAAGTTGCCTTTGCTTCGGATGATGTTAAATCCAGCTCGTCCATATCAACGGTAATGTCGATATATGTATCCGGCTTTTTTCTAACCAACTGAACAACCGTCTCAACATGTGTGTCATCGTCCAAACTCAAACTCATATCTTCCTCAATAATCGGGAGCTTGAATTTGATGGACTTGAGCCACTGTCCGTTGGGTTGGCGTTCCTCATATATCTGGATTTCGGAAATCAATGCTTCCATGATCTGCCGCTTTTCCTGCTCGCTCATGACGGCGTACAGCTTGTCGAAGTAGATCAGCACCTTGTAAATGTTATCCCCGGTGAGCTTTTCCGCTTCGATTGCCATTTTCTTTGCTCTGGCGGCGATCAGCAGATTTTCTGTATCCTCGATTTTATCATACATCTTGTAAAGCCGATCATCAAGGTCTGCCTTGCGTTTGTAGTAGTGTTTATCGTCCGGGTCAAGGGAATCTATTTCCTCCATCAGCTTTGATTTCACAGAATAGCTCTGCCGGAGCTGTTTTTCGTAATTGGCGATCTCCTGTTCAATGGCGGCAGTGTCCACCTTCATGTTGATTTTTTCCTGCATCATGGCGGCAAACTTGGGATTGCTGACCAGCTTCACAATAACCTCTGCCACAGCGCTGTCCAACAGTTCCTCGTTGATCTGCTTTCGATAATCGCACTTGTGCCCACGGGTCATAGTGCGGTGCTTGCAGCCGTAATAGAAGAAATCCTTGTACTTTGTTCCGTCCGACTTGTGCTTGATGCTCTTGTTGCCATACATCCCGGCTCCGCAGATCGGGCACTTGACGATGCCTGACAGAAGATGCACTTTGGTGTCCTTACCACGATTCACGTGTTCATACTTTTCAGCCTGAGCCAGCAGCTTCACCTGTGCTTCGTGCCAGAGTTCTTCCGACACGATCCCCTCATGCTGGCCATCCACCAGCAGATAATCGTCCTGCTCCACAAGCCGGTAATCGTTCCTGGTGCCATGCACCTTCTCTGTTCTGCGTCTGCCATAGGCGATTTTCCCACAGTACACAGGGTTTTTCAAAATTCTCCGGATAAGAGCCGCATCGAACAGCGGATTTTTTCCGTTCTGCCGCTGGATTTTGTGAATTCCATGTTGATCAAGATATTTGGCAAGACCATTTGCGCCCATATCGGTATGCACATACTGATCGAAGATCACCCGAATGGCAGCTGCTTCTTCCTCGTTGATAAAAAGTTGCCCCTTTTCCAGTTTATAGCCATAAGGCGCAAATCCACCGTTCCATTTGCCCTCACGAGCTTTCTGGATTCTGCCCTCCATTGTCTGAACACGGATGTTCTCACGCTCGATTTCGGCAACCGCTGACAGAACGGAGATCATCAACTTTCCTGCGTCCTTGGAGGAATCAATGCCATCCTCCACACAGATCAGATTGACGCCAAAATCCTGCATGACTTGCAGAGTGGACAGCACATCTGCCGCATTTCTTCCGAAGCGGGACAGCTTGAACACCAGCACGAAGGATACGCCATCTTTCCCGGATTTTATATCCTCCATCATACGGTTAAACTCGGCCCTGCCCTCAATGGATTTACCAGACTTGCCGGCATCCTCATACTCACCGGCTATCTCATAATCATTGTACTCAGCAAATGCTTTCATTCTGGATTTCTGGGCATCCAGGGAGTACCCGTCGATCTGCATGGCGGTGGATACTCTCGTATAGATATATACTTTTATCTTTTCTTTTTTCATCTCACAATCCTCATTCGTGCCACCATAGGCAGCACCGTTATGTAACCCCTACTCCGAAACCACTCTCAGAGTAGGTTTGGACACTCATCACACGTATATTATATCATGTAATGTCCGTTTTTTCAATAGATTCTGAAAAATGTTTGGAATTATTCACATATTCTTTTACTCTATTGTCCAAACAAATAGGCGGCTCCGGAAGATTATCAATATCCAGAACCGCCGCATATTTCTCTATTAAATTGGCAAGTAAATCGGCAAAGCCGCTCCATTCATCCTTTTTTCTGTTATCTATAATGGCGTACCTCCTGTTTTTTCGTGCTGAGGTTTGTGTACTCACGGATGATCTCCGGTGGGATGCGGTCAAGAATGGCACAGGCATCCGCATAGTCCTGCTGCAGCTTGGCTTCCTGTAGCTTTTTCAGCGTACTCTGCTGCTGGCCCTTTTCCAGAGCAGCGGTCAGATCATCGTTTTTCTTTTTGAGTGCTTTTTTCTCCGATTCTGCAGTGATGAAGCACTTCTGGTATTTCTTCATCTGCGTTTCCATAGCGGCGACATCGGGGATATACTTATCAAGGAAATCCATGACCTGTGACGTTCTGTCTTTGTAGTTGGTAAACTTCACATCGGAGAGCATGGCGTCCAGTTTTTCTTTCTGCTTGGTCAGCCGTGTCATCTGTTTGAATACCCTTGTGGGGATATGGTCACGCCCGGTCTCGCTGGCACTCTCACCACGTTCCAGATCGGGATACTTCTTGACAATGTGTTCCCAATACTTGTCCTGCCACTGAGTCAGCTTTTTCTTGTTCCCCAAAATCTCTTTGGCGCACAAACGCTTATCTTCCGTCAGCGGGACAAAACAAAGGTGCATATGGGGCGATTTCTCGTCCAGATGCACCACAGCGGATATGATGGTTTCGGGAGTTTGATTCTGCTTGATGAACTCCAATGCTTCATTGAAAAACTCCTTTAGATCGGAACGCTTCTTGCCCTTGAAGAACTCTGGCGTGGCAGTAATGAGAGCTTCCACCACACGAACGCTGTCAGAGCGTGTGCGGCATCCGGCTTCTGCAATCTGACGCTCGGATTCAGCCCTGTACTTCCTTTCGGGCTTGATAAGATGGAAATTCAAGTGTGTACGGGACGGGTCAATGTCTGGATTGCTGGCGTATTTCTCCTTAGTGCGCTCGTTATGCGCTTCAATGCCGCTGATCTCCGGTCCCTTATATTTCGCAAATCGTAAAATAGCGTACTGTGCATTTGCCATTATTTGTCCCTCCTTTTCTGCCATACGATGTCGTAGCCCAGCACATCGGCAAGCTCCACGACTTCCTTGTATCGGATACTTTCTCTTTGTAATTTTGCAGACAGGTTGGAAACGCTGTCACTCCATCCGTACTCGTCCGAGAGCAGGTCAACCACCTGCTGCATGGTCATTCCGGCACGGATGATCTGTGCCTTTATTTCGTTGCGTACATTCATTTTGATAAAATCCTCCATATATTTTGTTTGTGATACGGCGAAAACAGTACGTCATACGGCATACCTACTTCACCGATTAGTGAAAAATCTGCAATCTCTGAAATCCGTTCAGAATTTCGCTTGTGATGTCCTGTCCATATATGACCATAACCCACTTTGCTGTTCCGTGTGGTTCGGTCTGGAACAGTGAAAACATCTATTATTCCGTGAACGGGGCGCATTGTTCAGAGAAGCACGATTTCGTGAAATGGTTTCGTTCTGAGGTCAAAATCTTTCCTGTTTTCATTACCATTGATTTTCAATGCCCGAAAATAGGGCATCCGCCAACAGCATTAAAAAATAATAGCGAAACTGACTGAAAAGTACGTGTACCAAGTGTACTTTCTGTACTGCGGTACACTTAGTACGGATGGTACACGTATTTTCGGGTCAATATCATTTTTACAGAAACGGTCTTTGCAGAAGCTCAATGCCGACAAATCCTCTGGCATACCTCCCGCCGCCGATATTGACCTTATTGGTGTACTCGATGTTGTACCGGCTCTCATTCTGTTTGAGGAACGAGCAAAAGCTCTTTTGGGAAAGGCTGCTCAAAGCGTTATCGTCACACCACAGCTTGTAAACGGCGTACAAGTCTTTGGAGCTGACCTCGTAATCTGCCTTGAAGCGGATATACCCCTCGGAGCTTAAAAACTCGATGATGTTGTTTCCGTCTGATACGGCAGCGTCCATATTCTCCTGCGCCGACTGGCTGACCGTGAACTTGTAGTCGTTGTCGATCAGCCGGTGCAAGCCCTCCAATGCCCACAGGAAGATGCTCTCCGCTTCGGCGCACATCTTCTCAGCGATATACGGATCGTCCTTTCTGTTCGGATCTTTCTCCTTGGTGGAGAGGATGATCTGTCTGCGGAAAAAGCCCACGCTGCGGTCATAAAGGGATTGCAGGACACCATTCCCCAAGCCGATGAAGCGCACATACAAATCCCCTTGATAGCTTTGCTGTCCCTTTTTCTCCAAATCCATCGGCAGTTCCGCTGTGATGATTGCCTTGATGTTGTTGGTCTGGGGTAGAGCTTCCAGCTTCATATCATCGTCCAGCATCACAAGCTCATGTTCCAGATCGGCACGAGCAAAGGGGCTTGTCTCCACCTTGGCGATACTGCCCGTGTTCATGTTACTACCCAGCAGCGCACGAAGGACAATACCGATGCGGCTTTTGCCCTCGCCGCCCTTGCCGATCAGCAGGAGCATCTTCTGTCCTTTGGTGGAGGGGATAAAGCAATACCCCATGAACTCCTGCAAGGTAAGAATGTCCTCCGGCTCCAAAAGCTGAGATAAAAAATGCAGCCATGTCACAGGCTGCGGAGCATCGGGATTATAGGCAACAGGCAGACGGTTTAGGCAGAAGTCCTTTTCCGGGCTGAATGTGCCGTTCAGATAGTAAGTGCCGTTTACCACATGAATACGGTCTTGGTACAGAGATAACTTTGCGGTGCAGCACTCCATCCGCATGACATCAAGCAGATTGGTGACTTTCTTTGCAACGCCGCTTGTCACATAATACTTGATACGGTCATAGATCACCTTTTTCAAGCGGTTTTCATCGTGTACTCTGCCGTTGACCGTGAAAAACGCATCGTTCACCGTGACCATCGGATAGTCCCGTAGAAATTCTTCACAGAACATGGTTTCATTGATTTTCTTCCCGTCAAACCACGCAGGATTTTCAACGTGTGTGGTCTGCATCATTTCCTCGCTCATGGCGCACATCCTCCTTTTTCTTACTTGCGGTGTACTCTTTCAGAAAAGTGATCTTGCTGCCTTTCATCAGCTCGTCCACCACGGCAACCCGTTCTTCCAGATCGCCCACTGTCAAAATGTCTGCCAGATATTCGATATAATCAAGCATCTGGCAGGCTTCCACAAAACGGTCATCCAGAGCATCGTCCGGTGTCTTGGGTGCATACCGTACTTTCCAATCTTCCAGAAGATGCAGATAATCCGTCAGCGCCCGGAAGCACAGCATTTCGTCCTCCCGGAACTGACGGATACAGGGATGCTTCGGCTTGGGTAAAACTGCGGCAGTAGGCGGTTTCTGGTCAAGCCCGAAATCCGCTGTCAGCTTCTGCGCTGCTTCATAACTGCTCAGATCGAACAGCCTTGCCACGAAGTTGATCACATCCCCCTTGGCTCCGCAGCCGAAGCAGAAGAAATAGTCCTCGTTCAGCTTCAAGCTCGGATGCCTGTCGTTGTGGAACGGGCAGCAAGCCATACCGTAGCGGCTCACCTTCAGCCCGTAGTGTTCGGCGGCTTGTCTTACGGGAACTGCCGCCTTGATGGTTTCAAATAAATTCATACGCATACCTCCATAATTAATTTGACAATTCTTGCTTGTCACCTGAATATACGGAGAAAACAGCTGTCAACCGAAAAATCCGGCACTTCTGCAAAAAAAGAAATCGCCGCCCTGAATTTTTGCAAAAATGCAAAATACACAGGGCGGCGAATGTTCACAATATGCATCTTGATATTGTTCCGCAAATAGAATATAATATTGTTAGATTTAGACGAAAAGGGGTGTTGAGGATGCGCTATTTATCAACTTTTGAGGTGGCAGAGAAATGGGGGATTTCTCCGCGTCGTGTGGGTGTTCTCTGTAGCCAAAACCGCATCCCCGGCGCACAGCAAGCAGGAAGCCGTTGGATTATCCCAGAAGATGCAGAGAAGCCTGCTGATGCCAGAATCAAAAGCGGCAAATATATCAAAGCAAAAAATAAGGAAGGGGGGACATAACGAGTGGAGAATACATTTTTGCCCGGTACTGTCAGACAGCGGCTTGCCGATCTGATGAAATATCACAAGGTATCTCAGACTGACCTTGCGCTAAAAATTGGATGCGGCGACAGCTTGCTCAGCCGTTTCCTAACCGGAAAGACGGACAAGATCGGTGACGAAAACATCATCCGGATTGCCAGAGTATTCAATGTGTCCACCGACTTTCTTTTAGGCGTGACCAATGTTCCCGATAGAAAAAATTATGAGATTGACGAGCTGGGCTTGTCAGCCCAGGCGGCACGAAACCTCTACACCGGCAAGGTTAATGCACAAGTGGTCAATCGGCTCTTGGAAAGTCCCCGCTTTGCTGAACTAACCTACATATTGGAGCAGTATTTCAATGACACTATCGCATCCGGCTTTGCAGCTCAGAATCAGCTTTACGCTACCCTCGCCAATCTGACAAGAAGTGCCGTACAAACCGATGCAGCAAAAGAAGCTGCCAAGGACATTAGCCGTTTACGGACACCGGCATATCAGGCAGATCTCGCCACCATTGAAGCTCAATTTATGGCGGCAGTCAAAGAAGTGAAGAAAGAGATCGGTCACGATTTTACAGTACAGCAGGCCCTCACCAAAGAAGCCGCCGAGCGAATGTTTACAGAGCTTACAAAAGGTCAGGATATGGAAAACCCCAAGGTCACACCGGAGCAAGTGACCGAACTGATTATCGACAGCGTTGCCGGTATGGATGGGGTCAACCAAGAAGCACTGGACAAGCTCAGTCAGGCGTTGACCGCCTTTATGCAGACCACCTTGGATCAGGCGGCAAAACAGGAGAGAGACGATGAAAAACCGGAGCAATGAGCAGCTCTGCGCTCTGGCACAGAAGGGGAATACGAACGCCCGTGACCTGCTTCTGGAAAACAATTTCGGTTTTATCCGCAAAACCGCCAACGAGATTTATTTCGGTATGAATCTGGGCGAAAGCGAACTCAGTATCGACAAAGACGACCTGGAGCAGGAGGGCTGTATCGGCTTATTGGACGCCATCCCTCGCTTTGACAGCAGCAAAGGCACTAAGTTTCTGACCTATGCAGCACCATCTATCCGAAATGCCATGACCAATCTGATACGGGATGCGTTTTCTCAGTACGAACAGCGGATGGTTGATACCAAAGACGGGCTTGCTTTTCAGAAAATCCGTCTGGATGAAGTTGTCCCCGATGAGGAACGGATGCTGCATATCGAAGCGATTGCTGACCCGATTGCCAAATCACCGGAGCAGATTTATGTGGAACAAGAAATATTGCGTGAACTGTATGCAGGACTCGATAGGATTGGAAGGCGAGAGCAAGCCTATCTGCTGTACCGTTATGGCTTCACAGACGATATAGAGCATACGACGATTGGAGCAGCAATCCACTTTAATCTGAGCGAAAGCCGAGCCAAGAAAACCGAGGAACAGGCTATGGACAACCTCTGGTTAGAGTTGCCGTGGTGGTTTTAGTGCGTGTCGCTGCGGAGGGACGGGGGGCTTATATATACCTCTGCTTCCTTCTCCGGTCAGTCGGATTTTGTTTCTCAAAAATTCTGCATTTGTGTCAACACCGTTGTCACAAAATCCGCCTGCCCTACTGCCGCCGAAAAGCGTCTGTCCGCTTCAATCTGCCTATGTCGCAGATGCCGCAGCCAGCCCCTTTCCAGCGTCAGCCGGAAGCAAAGGTATAACACACTAGACTTTCCTACGGAAAATCGTGTGCCAACAGGGCTGCTACTCGCCCCTATTGGAAACCCAGAGCCAAAGGGATTGCCCCCCTCTGGACACCTGCAATTTTCTTCACACAATGGTACCCAAACTGTAAAAACTCAGTTTGGAACCGGCACGAAGAAAATGACAAATCTGAAAACTCTCTTTGATCTGTATCAGTGATTTTTCAGATTTTCCTACATCAGCAATTGCCTTGTGTTTGCAATTTCCCATGTGTCTGCTGTAGACAGATTTATTCTTAGTTACTCAGAGAGAGGGCCTTAAACTCAAAAAGGCAAAAACAAAAAAATACTTAAGGAAAATAAAAAAGAAGAAACTACATAAGGAGGAATGCATATGGCTTCACTAACACATGTCTGTATGTGGTCAGATAACGGCTGGAAGCGAATTACAGCAGAACAAGCCTCCAGACTGCATCCAGGTGGGACTGTATCTGCTCATAGCGGTCTGTTTATGTGTGAACTCTGTGGCCAGTATGTCGGCCTTTCTAATGGAAAGATTTATACACGATATTTCTATCACAATTCTGCCGAAAAAAGTAAAGATTGTCCTGAACGAACATTCGGAGCTGGTTACTCAATCTCTTACGGTTCTCAGGAACACGATTTGCCTATCCGTATTACAGTATCCTCATCTTTTTTCAGCTTTGAAGTCGGTTTGATTCGTGCGCCAATAAGTTTGCTCAGTAAGGACTTCTGTATAGAAATTAGACCAAAGGGAGTATCTGATGTACGCTATGTGTTCACCAAAGAACGCCTGAATTGCGACAGCATCACATATCTTCCGATCGGTGAAAGACCATTTGAAAAATACACGCTCGGTTTTCAAAATGGAAACGAAAAATTACGTGAATTCTGGCCAGCAGAAATTAAAGGTATTGATCCGGACGGCACGTTGTTTGAAAAAGTTTCCGGCAAAAAACTCTCATATGATGCCGATGTTGAGATTGATAAAGAATACTACCTGCTAAAACGTGGCTACATCTATAGGGAGTCATTCAGCAGCGTGCGAATTCAAGAAATCATGCAAAAACGAATCGGGAGTGAAACTTGGACTCTCTATGTGGTTTCTGCATCTGCATTTAATGAAGATGCAGCCCGATTCTATCTCGACTTTCATTGTCGGCTGACAGATCACCCTGTTTCATTACAACCAGTATGGCCGTTATTTGTCGAAGGTAATTACATAGTAAAGCACAATCAAAGCAGTATGTATATGATTGTCGAGGGCAATGTCGCGGCAGTTAAAACATTTCCTTCTGTGACAGTTCGTCAGCTAAATTACAATTCATCTCAGCCAAAACTATATGAGGTGTTTTGCTCCGGTAGGCAGCAATTGATATCTGCTGGCCGTACTCAGGCCTTACAATATACATACCTTTGGAAAGAGCCTCTTGACCATGTGGGCCTGCATCCAGAAGTTTCAGTAACCGATATTGCAGGTGCTGAGGTTGATCCTGGCGAGACCGACATTCTACCGCACGACAAAACATTGCGCTTCAAATCAACATTTGATGGAGAGCTAATTATCTTCAACAATAACCGTGTTGTAGATAAGCGGAAATTATCCGCTGACAAATATATAGAGTTGAACGGACTATCCTACGGTTTAGGCGTTCAAGTTGTCATTGGCCTTGATGTCATCTGGCAAATCGATTTCAAGAAGCAACAGCCCATCGTTGTAAATGACGAAATTGAAATGCTGAAGCGAATTACTAATGTATCAGGGGCAACAATCCCGGCTCCGCACTCTTTGCGAAATATGTTAGCGGGTATGAATTGCTATCCGCAGGTATGTCAGTGGATACGAAAATGTATTAAAAATGGCACCATTAATGAGCAATCATACCGCAGATTGCAAGAGGCCTATCGCAGCATGAATACGAATAGATAAGGAGATGCATTATGAATTACATTGATCTTCTTACTCAGGAAGAAAAACCAATCCTCTGCAGAATCATCACTGGTAGAGATTTTAAAGAACTCTTTAAAAGAAACGAACAGGAATTCTCGAAAATACGAAAAGGATTCAGAGCCAAATCATTGACAGAGCAGCAAGCGCTTTCGATTGCTATAGTCAATGTTGATAAGCCCTTTATTGCAATGTGGGTCAATACAAGGGTAGATATCTGGCTTAAGGAAATTCAGGAAAACATTGAGGAACTTGAAGAGGAGGGTTCAACGCATGACATTGCCCTGGCATCGACTATGCTTGACTCCGTCTTTGCCAATAATGTTGATTTATACATCAAACTTGCAGGAAAAACTATGGATGCGGATGCCCGCTCTAAACTTCATGAAAGAATGGAGAGCATCAAATCTGAGCGTGCAAGGAATGCGGAGGTGGCTGACCGTATTAAGGTTTTGGAAGAAGAAAAACGCCATCTACTCGATCAAATTGCTGCTGCTCAGCAGAGTGTTAATACTATAAAGGCAGAATACGAACGGAAAATACAAGAGCTTGAACAGGATAAAGACACATTGGAATCCTTGTTAGCTGAGGCGCAAGAGAGAATTACTGAGTTGCAGACTGCTCCTACCGCTGCTAAAAGTGACGATGCCGATTATCTCGCACAGTTTGACGATACAGATACTTCTGTTCTGCCCTCTGTTGGTAGCGATGAAATCGTTTCTTTATGTGGTGTTATCTCAGATTACAATGGGCAGAAATGGCTTATTCGACATGCTGATTTGAGTCATAATGGGCACTATCACATTTTCCGCAAAAATGAAGATGTTCCGCCGTACTTCACAAATAGAGACAAGATTTTCTATAAGGACGGCCCTTCCAATGACGGTTTTTATGGCATTTGGACTTGGTCCGCAACTCCGAATGAGAAGGACCCTTCCAAGGATTATATATTATCCCGGTACAACATGGACCTTGATGCCATTGAAGTCGTTACCATTTCAGAAGCATCAAACCTTGACAACCTGATCAATCTGCTGAAAAACGGAATCGAATACCAACCTCATAGTCATAGAGTCATGTTCGCCTTTTATGCATCCAAAGGACAGTACATGGGCATTCTGTGCAACACCCAAGAACTCAACACGGTTAATGGAAAAACTGCCTTTGCTGAAGATTGCATTGAAGTACCAGTATATGAATTTACCGGTGGCAACATTTTGCGTTTGGATAATGGGCTCTCTTTCTATAGAAATGCGTTTGCTGGTCTTCCAAGTAAGCTTTATCAATTGAAAAGTCCCCTTGATATTGTAAAGAATATCGTTTTCTCTTCAATTTCTTGGGGTACATATAAAACAAGAGGGTTGACTCGTGCCGAGTATAGAACCTTCAAGGATTTTCTCGGTGCAATTCCAGTTGACGACATAACGTGCAAGATTGAGACTGCGTGCCGTTGCTCCAATTCCGCTGCTAAAGAATTGCTGGATGAATTCCTAAATGTGGTCTGGAAATACGTTGATGGAGATAGTTTAGAAGACGAAATAATCCTCTCTGCTATTTCTGCAAGTACTGAACTTCAGGAAAGAATAAAAGCACTCATTCGTACGGATTGGGAAGCAGAGAATAAGAGTTTATTAGCTGAAGCCCAGAAGAAACTCGATTCACTTGATGCCCAGTTAAAATCTGCTACTGTTAGTTTAATCGAAGCGCAAGAAGCATTTAATAAAACTAAATTGGAAGAAGAACGTCTTGCCGGTGTCATAGCAGAAAAGGAAAAACTGGCTGAGGATGTTGAAGTAGCAGTTGCTGAAAGAATACAAAAGGCACGCGAACACGCGGCAGATTTCATTGCAAATATGGCTTTTGTTGGTGGACAACCGATTCAAGTTGCAGCCACAGAGACTCCTGCCGCAGTTGAAGTTTCGTCCAAACCTGTTATTGCCCCATATCACACTTTTTCAGCATTCGAGGACCTCAATGATCTCGAAGCTCATCACTCTTGGGCAGATGTCATTAATACAGCCGCATTTGAGCTCAAGGAAGCTGGTGTAGCAGAAAAATACAGAAGCAGCCTAGCCGCGTTCCTCTGCGCTGCCTATATCGAAAAACAGCCAATTTTTCTTGTTGGCCCTAATGCAATTGACATTGTTCAAGCATTCAGCGCAGCCGTAACAGGTCATCAATATGGAATCCTCTGCTGTGAGGGCGGTTATTGCAATCAGGTAATCACTGAAATTGGCACCGATGGCGAAGACATCGTGATAATCAACAATCTTCTTGCAAGTGGCTGGATGAACAGACTCCCGGAGATTCTTTCTCAAAAAGATATTTTCTATGTTGCCACCCATCCATATGCAGAAGATATCCAAGTTGAGCCAAAGAGCCTGTACGGATTTATGCTACCGCTGTTTACAGAGTTTTTTGTGGATGAAAAAGCTACCGGAAAATACTATGGAGGTTATTTTGCTGAGGACTTCAAAACCTACTCAACGCCAAAGGGTGCACGTAAAGATTTAAGGGTCCTTTCAAAATTGAAGATAGGTTCGTTAGTCAGGAACCGAATCAACAGACTTGTTGCTACGATGCACGGCATTTACTCTGCAACAACAACGGATGAGGACTTCTTATATGCTGTCCTTCCTATTGCTTATGCTTCACTGGAAATTAATGAACTCACAGAGGCGATTGCTGATCCTCAAAAGGGTATCGCAATTTCTGAAGGCCTCAAGCGTGATCTGCAGTATGTTTTAGGAGAATTCTAATGAATAAGTATAATGGGCTGCTTTCGTCAGTGGCGCACAAGTATCATATCTGCAAAGGAGCACGAGAAACAGAGAACGAATGGAAAACTCGTCTGGTGTATAGTATCTGTGGAATGATGGCTTATGCTTCGCTCTGGGACGACTCGGAAGAAGGCACCATTTCCATTGTGCACTTAAAGAGGAAAGTCCGCAGCATGCTTGCAAATTACAAATCAATGTACCCGGAGCTGTCTGGCAGCTTACCATATGTTTCTGAAGAGCTCGAAGATGAGATTGCAGACCAATTCTTAAGCACTGGCGTGGTTTATCACCGCCCCAACCGAATAGTTCCATCAATGAAGCATGAAGAACCGTTTGGTGATATCTTATTTCAAAGAGGTATTGCTCTGGATAGTATTTCCTGTGTATCCGGTATTGGATTTTATTCAAAACAGTATGGAGCAAAAAATACAGATAGGATAAAGGCAATGTTCGGTCTCGACCAAGAGAATTTACAAACATTGTGGCGTATAACGCTGTCTGCTACTTCTTGGAAATCCGATCTGTCGTTTGAGCAAAATACAGAGTACCTTCGCTTAAAACCGCCCTTCTCTCAAGGGTACTGGGTAAACAAGCCGGATACGACTGGTACTGTTTCGATTCTTCGAACCGGAATGAAAGGTTCACAGTTATACTATCTTTACCGCTATTATGGCACCACGATGGAAGTCTGCCCACTCCCACAGTGGCAGGTAGAGTTCTACAATTACAGATCGCTTGCATGTGCCTGTCTCTCTACCTATGGAACATTGCCGCCAATAGAGTATTTCGAGGATGGAGCATTAGTTCATATACGTATGAATTATTTACTCCCACCACGTGAACTAGAGTTTTTGAAACTCTACAGCTGGCCTGAGACATGCACATCGCTCCCGTGTAATTTTAGGCGAAAACTCTCAATAGAAGTCTTTACAGCCATTAAAAATGTTCTATCTGATGAGGGATATGAATTTAAAGGAGGGACAATCTGATGCCAAACGGAGCAAATTCTGTTCATAAGCAGTTGCGAACGGAGTTGGAAGACTATATTAAATCACAGTATTTCGGAAAGTCTCCCCTCCTGCTCTCTGCCTTAAGCGATCATATTGATGATGAGGGACTGCTTTACCAGAAACCCTTTATCGAGTCATCTCCTGCATACGTTTCAGTACAAAATGGCATTGAAACAGCATCCATAGAACCTTGGCTGAAAGATTACTTCTTGCAGTTGGCAGGAGCGGGTATCGGGGTTTTCCCATCTCCATTTGCTCACCAGATATCTGCGCTTGAAGCAGCAACCAGAGGTGAAAATCTGTTTGTGTCAACGGGTACCGGCTCTGGTAAAACTGAGTGTTTTATGTGGCCGCTTCTTGCGAAGATGGCTGATGAAGCGAGAAACTCCAAAGAATCATGGGCAAAACGAGGTGTTCGCACAATTGTTATGTATCCCATGAACGCTCTGGTTTCAGATCAGGTTAGCCGACTCAGAAGGATGATTGGAGATCCTGATAAGAAGTTTATCAAGATATTCAGAAACACCTGCGGTGACGAAGTTCGCCGTCCCCAATTTGGTATGTATACTGGTCGAACCCCATACCCTGGAGCGCAGCCTTCTACAGAACAGGACAGAAAACTTGAAAAAACTTTGGCCAGAATGTCTTTCCCGCAAAGTGATTCTGAACAAGAATACTTCAATCACCTTCTCAAAGAGGGAAAGATCCCCGCAAAGGCAGATATGCATCAGTTTCTGCAAGGACTTCATGAGAGTAGGCATATTCCAAACGATGAGGACGCAGAGCTAATAACCCGCTTTGAAATGCAGCAATTTTGCCCAGACATTCTCATCACAAACTATTCTATGCTGGAATATATGTTGCTGCGCCCCAGAGAACAGAAAATCTGGGATGATACTCGCGAGTGGCTTGCTTCGAACAACGAGAACAAATTGCTGTTTGTTATTGATGAAGCACACATGTACCGTGGTTCATCAGGCGGTGAAGTTGCGTTGCTGATTCGCAGACTTTTCCATAAACTTGGCATTAGCCGTGACCGCGTGCAATTTATACTTACAACCGCAAGTATGCCCAACAAGAATCAGCAAGACGTTGATTCAGTAATGAAGTTTGCAAATGAGCTTACTGCCTCCGACAAAGCAACCCGGTTTTGCTATCTCACCGGCGAAAGAGAAGTCATTGATGGTCAGTTGAAATATGACATACCCGCTGAGCTTCTCTTAAGCTCAGATCCTAGCCAATTTGAGGACAAGGATGACTTAAAGCTTTCTGCGCTCTTGTCGTTCTGGCGTCAATTGGAAGGCTTTGACCAGAATATCAACTCCTTGGAAGCGATCTGCAACTGGATGTACGACAATCTTGTCTATTATCGCCCGTTCCATGAACTCATCAAGTATTGTCGTGGGAATGCAGTATCCCTGGGAGAGTTGTCTTACGGTATCTTCCCGGATCTCAGTCAGGAAAATGCTTTAAAAGCGGTCAGTGTCCTTCTGGCAATTGCACCACTTGCAAAAAACGCCAAGGGTTCTGTCCTTTTCCCTGCACGCATGCATATGCTTTTCAAAGGCATTTCTGGAGTTTATGCCTGTGCCAATGCGAATTGCAGCCGTTCTCATTCGGAAGGAGGTCTCACTTTAGGTGAGGTCTATTTGTCTGATGGTAATTTGATTTGCCCCCATTGTGGCAGTGTGGTCTATGAGCTTTATAATGACAGACGCTGTGGTGCGCTATTCTTCAAGGGCTATGTCCTTGAAGATGACTCGGAACTTCATGGAAATGTATACCTGTGGCGCTACCCCGGTCAGTTAATGGATCACAGGATGAAAGAAGTACATCTGTTTATTCCAACTGACGAGTTTGAGCTACCTGCAAAACAGGGTAAAAACGCCATCAAACCCTGTTATCTTGATGTGAAGAGCGGGTTTATCAACTTTACGGATGACTCTTCCGCTGGTAAGTCATGGATTAGAAAGCTATACTACTGCAACTACTCTGCAAAAGGCAGACCGCAGATCATTACCTTCCCGACCTGCCCGCATTGCAGGCATCAACTTTCTACATCGCAGCTTACCTCATTCAGCACTCGAGGTAATCAGTCTTTCTTCAACTTGATTAAGTCGCAGTTCCAACTGCAACCTGCTGTACCAGGAAAGGACAGTGATCCTGTTCGTTTTCCTAACGAGGGACGCAAGGTTTTGCTTTTCTCTGATAGCCGTCAACGTGCAGCAAAACTGGCTAGAGATATGTCTGATGCTTCGGACATTTCTGCTGCAAGGCAGTTATTTGCAATAGCGATAAAAACAATGGAAGAGCAAACAGTCGAGCAATCCATGAATACGCTGTACGATTATTTCTGCCTTGCAGCTGGTCAGCGTCATGTGCAGATGTTCCATGCCGATGAACGCACAAAATTCGCTGAAGATTGTGCTTCCGCGCTGAATAATTACAATCGATGCGTAAAACGGGGAAGGGACTACACTCCGCGATTTACGATTGCGAACGCGCCTGTACAGATGCAAGAATACCTTCTTCGACTGTTCGCTGGAGGTTATAACACTTTGTACGACTCCGCTACGAGCTGGATTGAACCTACCGATCAGGCGCTTTTTGATGCTGTCGATGCTCTCGAGGAAAACCATGTGACGGTCACCGATGAGGAGTTTATCAATCTCTTCAATGCTTGGATTCTATCGATCTGTGATATGTCTACTGCTCTTGGCCATACCATCAATGATACGGTTCGGTTAAAGGTTCGCCCAAAGCGAGGTGGTTATGGACTTGATAAAGATTGGGAGTTTTCGAAAGTCATCCGAGAGATCATGGGTTGGAGTGACGGAAATGAAACTGAGATGGCTTGGAAACGAGTATTGAAAGAAGCATTCCTTGACTCAGCGCAACCTGATAACGGCAAACTATATATTGATCTTTCCAGAGTAAAGACACGTTATGATGCTACGCATGTATGGTACAAGTGTGAGCAGTGCTCTGAGTTGACACCTTTCTTCCTAAAAGGCAGATGCCCAAGCTGCGGTTCTACTCATATCCACAAGATGGAATCCGACGAATACGAAGCACTTAGTTTCTGGAGAAGGCCGGTTGCTGACGCGGTTCAGGGTGAGCCAATCCATGTGATCGACACAGAGGAGCATACTGCTCAGCTCTCACATAAAGACCAGCGTGACGACCTTTGGAGTAAGACCGAACAATATGAGTTACGCTTCCAGGACTTGATTCAAGATGGTGAAACGCCTGTCGATATTCTCAGCAGCACAACCACCATGGAAGTTGGTATTGATATTGGCTCCCTAGTTGCAGTTGGTCTGCGAAACATTCCTCCAATGCGTGAAAACTATCAACAGAGAGCTGGCCGTGCGGGCCGTCGTGGATCTAGTTTATCTACAATCGTTACCTTCTGTGAAGATGGCCCTCATGATACATTGTACTTCAATGACCCGATTCCCATGTTCCGTGGCGATCCCCGCAGGCCGTGGATCGATGTGCGAAGCGAGAAACTCCTCCAGCGCCATCTGGCTATGGTTGTCTTACAGGAATTTCTCGCAGAAAAACATATGAGCCTTGATACAGTTCCCGCAGCCGTTTTTCTCGAAGATTTCCTTGACAGTTTCAAGAACTATCTTGCTTCCTACAGTGTTGATAAGGACAAGCTCCTTTTGCCTATTGGAGTGGTATTTCATTATTCAGAGTTTGCGGATGAACTAAAAGAGGCCCTTGATACACTTAAAGAAAAATGCCATGCTCATCCCGAGCTTTTTGGTGTAGATGAAGGCGCCAAGGAAGGCGATGCAAAAGTTCTCTTGGATGCTCTTTATGAAGAAGGTATCATCCCAACATATTCGTTCCCGAAGAACGTCGTCAGTACTTATATACCAGATATGAACGGGAAAATCCTTTACGAGGTTGAACGTGGACTTGATGTAGCTATTGGCGAATATGCTCCTGGCAGAGCAATTGTGGTTGATAAGCAAACCTATCAGATTGGCGGATTCTACTATCCTGGAAGTGAACGTCATCACGGTCAATCACTAACCCCGGCACGTGCCTACGCAGAAGACCCAAATTATGTGAAGCAGATTATCTCTTGTCCTGAGTGCGGCTGGTTTGGCTTGATGGAGGAAAACACAAAACAGTGCCCATTCTGTGGGAACGATGATCTCAAAATCACTCGTGAAATGATGCGTCCATGGGGCTTTGCACCAAGAAATGCTGAAGCAATACCGGATGTTCAGCTATCAGAAGAGTATACCGCCGTACAGCAGCCTCTGTATTCAACTCTACCAGATGCAGAAGAAATGAAACTTGCCCCAGGTTGCAAGAACATACGAATTGCTTCACGAACAAATCAGCGAATCATCATGCTGAATAAAGGATCGGATGACAAGGGCTTTATGGTCTGCAAAGACTGTGGTGCTGCTATGCCAGGCGACGATATTTCTGTTCTGAATGACGTTAACAGGCCATACAAGTCAAAGTATGCTCGAAGCAGATGCCGTCACGGTAATTCCTTTAATGTGAATCTTGGCTATGACTTCATAACTGATATGTTGGTCCTTGAATTCACAATTGACGACAAGGTTATTGATGCACGCCGTAATGATAATCCATGGCTTAACCGTGCAGCTCAATCCTTAGCTGAAGCACTGCGACTGGTAGCAAGCAAAAAACTCGATGTTGAATTCACCGAACTTGTCACCGGTTATCGTCTCAGGACTGGGGCTGAAGCCTCCTATGTCGATATCTATCTTTACGATAGTCTATCGAGCGGCGCTGGTTATGCTGTCAGTGTAGCCGATGCAATTGCCGAACTACTATCCGATATGAAAGAGCTGTTGAGTTCCTGTGATTGTGGATCTGCGTGTTCCAAATGCCTAAAGCATTACAGGAACCAATATGTACATGGCATGCTTGACCGCTTTGCTGCACTTCAGCTCCTTGAATGGGGTGTTGATGGCATAAAAGCATCTCCTATCAAACCAGAGACACAGATTAACATGATCATGCCTTTAGCGAATATCCTTAAGCAATCAGGCTGCGAAATCACTGCTGATAGTGAAATTACCGCAGCTGGACGAAGAAGCAAAAAGAAGGTTGTTATCTACCCGGCAATGTGGGTTGAACCACATGCGACAAACACCATTTTCGTGAGCGATGCTTATATCAAATATGCCAAGCCATATGCCGTCCAAAAGATTCTCGACAACATTTGAAACAGACTGTCGTCTTGAAACTCCTGGTTGCGAACTGGAATAATACAGAGCCCACCGATCATTGTTGACCGGTGGGCTCTGTCACACTTATTCTCAATCAATCAACCGATGCTCCGGTGTGCCTTTCACATACCGTTCCAAGTTGCCGTCAAGAACCAGCTGCGCATACTCCAGAGGTTTATTATAGATTAGCCAGTCCAGCTCTGACCGCTGATACATATTGTCGGCAACCTCGTTCTCCACGGCGATCGTGTCAATGGAAATCATGCTGCCATCGACAAATTTCAGTTCAACACAGGCAGTATCCATATTGAACTCACAGGAAATCAAGCGTTCCATATTCGTCACCTCAAATCATCCCGAAGTGCTGGAGTGCCTCCTTGATTGCTTTTTCCTTATCCGGTGGGCATTGGGGCTGTTTAGCGTCCTCAGACTTCGGCTTGTTGTAATTCTCACGTTCGATGATACCGCACTTCTGCTTTACCTGTGCGATATACAAGCTGCTGACTTTCAAACCGCTGTGCTCCAACACATAATCTTTGATTTCCTGATAGGTAGCTTTCTTTTCCACATCGGTCAAATCAAGCTCATCCATATCCAGATCAATCTCGATATGTTGTTTCGTATTAAGTTTGGACAATAAACATACCGTCTCCACGTGACACGTCTCCGGGAACATATCGACGGGCTGAACCGTTTCGAGGCGGAAGCCGCCGTCCGCAAGAATGCGGAGGTCGCGCGCAAGCGTCGCCGGATTGCAGGAAACATAGACCATGCGCTTTGCTGAACTGTCCAAAATGGCTTGCAGCACACGCGCATCGCAGCCCTTGCGCGGGGGATCGACCACGAGCGCATCGATCGGAGCACCGAGCGAAGGCAAGATGTCCTCAACGTTCCCGACATGGAAGCTTACATTCGTGCAGCCGTTTTCCGCTGCGTTCCTTTCGGCGTCGCGGACTGCGGGCTCCACGCTCTCAATGCCGATCACGCGCCCTGCGTGTGCCGACAGCAGCAGCGAGATCGTACCGACGCCGCAGTAAGCGTCCACGACAGTCTCGGCAGACTTCGGCGCAAGCAGGCGGACGGCCTCGCCGTAGAGCACGGCTGTCTGCACGGCGTTTACCTGTAAAAACGACTGCGGTCCCACGGAAAAGCGCCGTCCGGCGATCTCTTCGGAAAGCGCCGCCGCGCCCGCGAGCAGTCGAAAGCTCGTGCCGAAGATCACATTCGTATCGCGATCGTTGATGTTGTGGTATACGCTGTCCACGTCCTGCAGGAGAGCGAGCAGCTCCGCTTCATGTGGGAGCTTCCCGGTCGTGACGATCACAGCCATGCATTCGCCGGTCGTGGTCACGCGCGCCATGACGTGGCGCAGAATGCCGCGGTGGGTCGACTCATCATAGGCGGAGATGCGATAGGCCGTCGCCCATTCCGACACGCGCCGCGCCACGGATACGATGCGCTCGTCCTGGATCGGACAGTCTGCGAGCGGAACAAGCGTGTGGCTGCGTGGACGGAAGAAGCCGAATGCGACGCCGTGCTCAGCTGCCGCAAGCGGGAAGCTGCCCTTGTTGCGATAGCGCCAGGGGGTGTCCATGCCGAGCGTCGGCTGTACGGCGATTTCTCGAAAGCCGCCGAGACGGGTCAGCGCGTCCGACACGAACCTCTGCTTCAGACGAAGCTGCGCCGCGTAGTCCAGGTGCTGCAAGGAGCAGCCGCCGCAGGCCGGATACGCGGGGCATGACGGCTGCACGCGATCCGGAGATGGAACCGAGACCTCGAGAAGCTTGCCGACGGCGTAGCTCGCCGTGACTTTGATGATGTGCGTTCGGACGGTCTCGCCCGCAAGCGCGCCGGGGACAAAGATCGCGTAGCCGTTTACGCGGCCGACGCCCTGTCCCTCGGAGCCGACAGCGTCGATTGTGATGCTGAGTTCGTCATTTTTCTTGACGGGAATATCCGTATGCTTCATTTGAGTTTTACGTTGTCCTTTCCGAATTCTGCTTCCGCAGCCTGTAAAAATTTATCTGTCGCCTCAATATAGAGGTTTTCGGGAACGCCTTTTTGAATGCGCTTCGCAGCGTCAAAGAGCACCACCGGCGTTGCGCCGGGGTATTGTCGGAGGAACGCGGCGGCGCGGCGCATCTCGTCCGGCGTGAGCGAGGCAAAGCGCAGAAAGACCGTCTGCTGAAGCGCGGCGAGCGGGCGCAGATCTTCGATGAGCAGAGAATTCGTGCGCTCCTCGCGAATGTTCAGCTTTCCGCGTACGGCGACGGGGGAATCGTCGTAAAATAGATTGCCGCATTGTTGGAGCGTTCGCGGGAAGAGCACGCACTCGACCCTGCCCGTCACGCCTTCAAGCTCGGCATATCCGACCATGCCGTTGCCGTTTTTTGCCGGCCGCTGCTTGCAGGAAGAGAGCATGCCGCCGACCTCGACGCCGCTGCTGTCGGAAACGCCCGTGACGCCGTCCGCTTCCTCAAGATCCGCCACCGTGAGCGGGAAGCGGTCGAGCGCCTGCGAAAAGTTGTCGAGCGGATGCCCGGACAGATACAGCCCGGCCGCCTCGCGTTCGCGCGCGAGCAGAATGGCGCTGCGCAGCTCCGGAATATCCGGCAGCTTGATGCTGACCTGATCGAGCATCGTACCGCCGCCCAAGTCAAACAGCGACATTTGTCCCGCGTTTTTCACTTTTTTTTGCTGCATGGCGCCGTCGAACGCCTGCTCGTAAACGGCCAGAAGCTGACTGCGCCTTGCGCCCATACTGTCGAAACAGCCCGCGCAGATCAGAGCTTCCAGCATGCGCTTGTTCAGTCCGTCCGTTCGCTCGCAAAAATCAAAGAAGTTCCGAAACGCCCCGCGTTCCGTTCGCTCCCGCACGAGCGCATCCATGACGCCGCCGCCGACGCTCTTGACTGCCGCAAGCCCGAAACGGATGGCGAGCCGCTTGGAACCGTCCTCGTTATTTCCGACCTGCTCGACAGAAAAGCGCGACCGGCTCCGGTTTACGTCCGGCGGGAGAACGACAAGGCCAAGCCGCCGCGCCGTATACACATACTTGGCGACTGCGTCCGAAGCGCCCATATAGCTGTTGATGAGCGCGGTCATGAATTCGACCGGATAGTACAGCTTGAGGTATGCCGTGCGGTAGGCAAGAACGGCATAGCAGGCAGCGTGGGATTTGTTGAACGCATAGGACGCAAAGTCCATCATCTCGTCAAAGATACGATCCGCCACCGCCTCCGGCACGCCGCGTTTGACCGCGCCGTCCACGCCCTCCGTACCGTGGATGAAGAACTCGCGTTCCTTTGCCATGACGTCGTGCTTTTTTTTCGACATGGCACGGCGGACAAGGTCGCTGCGGCCGTAGGAGTAGCCCGCGAGCGAGCGCACGATCTCCATGACCTGCTCCTGGTAGACCATGCAGCCGTAGGTGTTGCTGAGAATCGGCTCAAGCAGCGGATGCGCATATTTGACGCTCGAAGGATCGTGCTTGCCGCGGATATAGCGCGGGATCTGCTCCATGGGGCCGGGGCGGAAGAGCGAAATGCCTGCGATGAGGTCCTCAAAACAGTCCGGCCTGAGCTGCAGCAAAAATTGCCGCATCCCGCTCGATTCAAGCTGGAACACGCCGTCCGTATCCGCATGGGCGATCATGCGATATACCGCGGGATCTGTAAACGGAAGATGGTCGAGATCGGGCGCGTCGCCGTCGTGCGTTTCCCGAATGAAGGCCAGTGCGTCGCGCAGCACCGTGAGGGTGCGAAGTCCGAGAAAGTCCATCTTGAGCAGTCCCAGCTCCTCGAGCGTTGTCATCGGGAACTGCGTCGTCAGGACGGAGTCGTTCATTTGCAGCGGCACGACCTCCGTGATCGGCACGCCGGAGATGACGACGCCCGCCGCATGGGTCGAGCTGTGGCGCGGCAGACCCTCGAGCTTCAGCGACAGATCGATGACCTTTTGCATGGTGGGATCCGTGTCGTAAAGCGTTTTCAGCTCGGGCGAGAGCTTCAATGCGCGCTCGAGCGTCATGTTCAGCTCCGCGGGGACGAGCTTGGACAGCCGGTCAACATCCGCATAGGGAATGCGAAGCACGCGCCCTACGTCGCGCAGCACCGCGCGCGCGGCCATGGTGCCGAAGGTGATGATCTGCGAGACGTGACCCTCGCCGTATTTTCTGCCGACATAGTCGATGACCTCCTGCCGACGCTCATAGCAGAAGTCCACGTCGATATCCGGCATGGAGACGCGTTCCGGGTTCAGAAACCGCTCGAACAGCAGATTATAGCGGATGGGGTCGATGTCCGTGATGTCCAGACAGTAGACCGCGAGGCTGCCTGCGCCGCTGCCTCTGCCCGGGCCGACCATGATGCCGTTGGACTTTGCGAAGTGGATGAAATCCCATACGATGAGAAAGTAGTCGACAAAGCCCATGTGCGATACGACCGAGAGCTCATAGTCGAGCCGGGCGCGGATCGCATCGTCCGCGTTCGGATACTTTCGCGCAAGCCCCTCGTTGCAGAGCTTGCGAAGGTAGGCTTCGTTGTCCATTCCGTCCGGCGCGGAGAAGGAGGGCATACGCCGCACGCCGAAGGCGATCTGAACATTGCACTTGTCCGCGATTTCGCGGGTGTTGGCAATGGCGTCCGCGTCGTCGGGAAGCGCAAGGCGCATTTCTTCCTCGGATTTGACGAAAAACTCGTCCGTCTGCATCCGCATCCGGTTGGTTTCGTCCACAAAACGCTGCGTCTGAATGCAGAGCAGTACATCCTGCGCCTCGGCGTCCCCGCGTTCGACATAGTGAATGTCGTTCGTTGCGACGGTTTTTATGGAAAGCTCCTTCGCGATGCGGCGGAGACCGGGCAGGACCTGCTGCTGTTCGGGAATGCCTTGGTTTTGCAGCTCGATATAGAAATCGCCGTGAAAAATGCTCTGAAGCCGCGCGGCGAGCGCCTTTGCGTCGTCATAGCGATTCTTGAGCAGAAGCTGCGGAATATCGCCCGCAAGACAGGCGGACAGGCACACAAGCCCCTCCGCGTGCTCCGCAAGAAGGTCGTAATCGATGCGAGGCTTGTAATAGAAGCCGTGCAGAAACGCCTCGCTGGACAGGAGCATGAGGTTTTTGTAGCCGGTCTCGTTTTTTGCGAGCAGGATGAGGTGCGCATATTCGCGATCCTGCGACCCGTCGCGGTCGAAGCGGGAACGGGGCGCGACATAGGCTTCCATGCCGAGAATGGGTTTGATCCCTTCTTTTTCGCAGGCGCGATAAAAGTCGATCACGCCGTACATGACGCCGTGATCCGTTATGGCAAGCGCATCTTGGCCGAGCGATTTTGCGCGGCGAACGAGTTCCGGAATGCGCGCCGCGCCGTCGAGCAGGCTGTATTGCGTATGCACATGCAGATGAACAAAACCGCCCATCAAAGCCTCCTAATCTTCGTACTCCTTTGCAAGCGCCAAAAGCCGCGCAAGCCTGTGGTTCATGCCGCTTTTACCGATCTCCGCATAGTCCGCAAGCTCCTGCAATGTCGCGTCCGGGTATTGCATCCGCAGTCGTGCCGCTTCATAGAGCGGCGCGGGAAGATCCGACAGCTCCTGATGCTGCTCGATCCGCTCAATGGCCTGCAGCTGCAAAAGCGCCGCGGTCACGGTCTTGTCGATGTTCGCGGTTTCACAGTTGCTCGTGCGGTTGATGTAATTGCGATAGTCCTTTTCCGCGCGTACATCCTCAAAGCGGAGCGCAGCGCTCGATGCGCCGATCAGCGCGAGAAAGCCGGAAACGTCGTCGCCCTTGAGATACACGAGCCAGCGGCCTTTGCGATGCGCGCTTTTTGCGGACAGACAGAACGACGAAATCCGCTCGGACAGCGCCCGTGCAAAGCCCTCCGTGCGCGCCGCGATCTCCAGATGATAGCCGCGCGCGGGATCACTGCAAGAGCCCGCACCCAAAAACGCCCCGCGAAGGAAAGCGCGCAGCTTGTCTTCACTGTCGGTCAGCGCGGCCGGAAGCCGTTTGTCAAAATTGAAGGAGATCACACCGTTTTCGCGCGACAGCACGGCCGTGTCGAGCAGGAGCCTCTGGCAGTCCGCGCCGGAGAGCGTGACGAGCGCAAGCGGGAGCTTTCGATGCTGCTGCTCCTTTCGACCGAGCGTGACATCCAGAGAATACAGATCGGAAGAGAGCTGCGCAACGCGTTTTGCAACCGCCTGCGACTCGCTTTGGCAGATCAGCTCGGGCGTTCTTGCAAGACGGAGCGTCCCCGCAGTATGTACTAGCCCCGCGAGTTCAGACAGGCAGCAGTCCTGCCGCTTGACGCGGGTGCGGCAAAGCTCGTCTTTGATCGTGATCGTAAAAGACATGACTCGTCTCTCCTTATAAACGGGAAAAGAGGCCTTGCGGGTTGTCCGCTCAGTTGCCGTTTTGGAAGCGCTCGCGAATGTCGGCTGCCTCGAGGATCAGGTCGCGATGATAGACGCGAATGTTAAAATGTTTGCTGTGGAAGCGGCGCGCCATTTCCTCCGCTGCGGCGACGGAGCGGTGACGGCCGCCCGTGCAGCCGAAGCAGACGCGCAAAATGGTCTTGTCCTGATCGCGGTAGAGCGGCAGGAGCTTTTCGAGCGTGTCCTCCATGCGATCCATGAAGTCCGTTGCAAAGGGCTGCGCAAACACGAAGTCGCTGACCTGCTTGTCCAAGCCGGACAGGTGCCGAAGCTCGTTCACGTAGAAAGGATTCGGCATAAAGCGCATGTCGAGCACGATGTCCGCGTCCACGGGAACGCCGCGTTTGTAGCCGAAGCTGACCAGCAGCAGCGTCATTTCCTCGTTCTCATATTCCGGAAGAACCTTTTCGATCACCTTGTGAAAATTTCTCGGCGCAATATCGCTCGTATCCAGAATATAGTTTGCGCGGTCGCGCATTCCCTGCAGGTAGACCCGCTCGCGCTTGACGCCCGTGTCCGCGTCGCCCGCTTCTCCGAGCGGATGGCGGCGGCGCACCTCGTTGTAGCGTTTTTTCAGCACATCGTCGCGCGCGTCAAGAAACAGGATCTCGTGATGCACCGTGAGCGCATCGATAAAGCCCGCGACGGTCTCCGGACTTCTCGAGAGCAGGCTTTCGCGGCTGTCGATCGTGACGGCTGCGCGCTCGACGCGCGGCGAAGCCGCATGGCACAGCTCCACAAAGTCCTGCAACATGGAGGAGGGCAGATTGTCCACACAGAAATACCCCTGCTCCTCAAGACAGCGGAGCGCAAGAGATTTCCCGGCGCCGGAAAGCCCCGTAACGATCAAAAGATACATAGCAGTCTATACCTCGTCCCAATATTTCAGCTCGCGTTCCAGCTGAACGCCCGTATCCAAAAGCACGCGCCGCCGGATCTCCGCAACGAGCGCGCGCACGTCCGCCTCGGTCGCACCGCCCATGTTGACGATAAAACCAGCGTGCTTTTCGCTGACCTCCGCGCCGCCGATGCGCAGCCCTTTCAGGCCGCACTGCTCGATGAGCCCGCCCGCGAAATGGCCCGCAGGACGCTTGAACACGCTGCCTGCGGAGGGAAGCGTGAGCGGCTGCTTTTCTCTGCGGCGGCGTGAAAATTCCGCCGTGCGTTCCGCAGCATGGCCGTCGTCCGGGGCGAGGACGAGCTCCGCACGAAGTACGATGGAGCTCGGCGCCGCAAAAACGCTCCGGCGGTGTCCCAGATCTTCGTCGCGAACGGTCACGTCCGAGATTTCACCGCCGCGATACACACGGACGCGCTTGAGGATCGGCTTCATCTCCGAGCCGAACGCGCCGGCATTCATGGCGCAGGCGCCGCCGATTGTGCCGGGGATTCCCTCCAGCCCTTCCATGCCGGAAAGCCCCGCGGCAACGCTTGCGTGCGCCGCACGGGCGAGCGATTCCCCAGCGGCCGCGTGAACGGTACAGCCGTCGATGAGCAGCGGAAAAAACGGCGCGTCGAGCCGCAGCACCAGGCCGGGAAATCCGGCGTCAGGGGCAAGGACATTCGTCCCATTTCCGAGGATGCGGAACGGAAGTTCGGACTCCTCCGCGGCGGAAAGCGCACGGCACAGCTCCGATTCGGTTTTCGGACGCACGACAAACGCCGCCGGGCCGCCGATGCGAAAGCTCGTCAGTTCTTTGAGAGGCACGTCGGTCTTGACGTCCATATCGGACAGCAAGGCACGAAATTGGGCATACTTTCTTATCATATTTATCATTATATCAATTCTCGCCGTTCAGCACAACAGCAAGTCGTTCCGAAAACGCTGCTTCGGCGCCTGTTTCGCCGCGAAGTGCGCGTTCGGCGTCCTGCAAAAGCGCATCCTTGTGACGCTCAAATGCAAAGGGCTCGGGCGCAAGGAGCGCATCGGTATTCTGCTCCTGCCAAAGACTCAGAGAATCGGAAGCATAGGCGACGTTTTCTATATAGCGCCGCACGGGCAGCGCGCCGAGCGTCGGGACGGTCTTCTGCACCTCGTCGGAAAGCAGAAACACGGCAAGCTCGCGGATGAGCGCAAGCCTTGTCGCGTCCGTGCCAGCGGCCGCGCCGAAGTACATCGTCTCGTCCGTATAGCCGGCAAGCGGGATCGCACGCACGGCAAGGTTGCCGCTGTCGCTTCTCGTGATGTCCCCGTAAGCGCGTGCGTCCGCAACGGCGGCAGAGATTTTTCCCGCGAGAAAGTCGGAAAACGCCCGGCTTTCCCCGACAAGACCGAGCTGCGCGCCCCATATGGGCGGCACGCAAAGCTGCCCTGCATCGAGCCAGGATTGCAGCATCGCGACCGAGACGCCTTCCCCAACATCCTCCGTGTCCTCTGTTCCGATTTGCTGCGCAAGCTGCTCGTTGACAAGGAGAAAATGACCGCTTGCCAGATAGGGGACGGCATAGAGCAGACCGTCCGCCTCCGCCGCACGGAGATTGCCGAGCAGCGGCGGAAGGGAGACGGGCTCCATGGCCGAGAGCCGTTCACGGTACAGCAGACCCGCAGGAAAGGAATACGCGTCCGGAAATGCGCCGCGGGCGATACGTGCGGCGAACATGTCCGGCGTGAGGCCGATGACCTCGATGTGAACGCCCGGGTGCCGCTTCTGGAAGCGCTGGCATTGCTCCCGCAGAAACTTCGTCCCGCTGCCCTGAAAGGGCTTGAACGAGGCGATGTGCCAGACCTCGATCACGCCGTACCAGTCCGGCTGCTCGGGCTCGAACAGCCGCGCCATAGGATCGTCGGAGAGCGCGCGAAGCAGCGGCTTTGGCGCCAGCAGCAGAAACAGGAGCAGCAGCAGCGCGCCGACGGCGCGAAGAATACGCAAGAAATCCCACCTCCCTGTATATATCCATATGAGCCCGTACATACTTTCTATGAATCCGACAAAGCAACAGCGCTTTCGCCGCAGGAGGAAACGGAAGAAAAAAAGAATCAATAACGGACGTACCGACAGGAGGGAAATGCACATGGAAATCAATGCCGTCCGCAGAGGACAGCGCATCATCGTCCGGCTCATGGGCGAGCTGGATCACCACAGCGCCGAGCATGTGCGGCAATCGCTCGACATGATCCTGACCGACGTGACCGTTCGCGAATTGCAGCTTGATATGACCGGCGTGATCTTTATGGACAGCGCGGGGCTGGGCGTCGTGCTCGGCCGCTACCGCACGCTGGCGGCGCGCGGCGGAAAGCTGATCGTGTCCGGCGTTCGCACGCCGATCGACCGCATCTTCCGCATGTCAGGCCTGTACGCGCTCGTGGAGCGGGCATAGAGGGGAGGAGGGGAACACATGGCAGACAACGAAATGCGTCTGGATTTTTTGAGCCTGTCCGAAAACGAGAGCTTTGCGCGTTCCTGCGCGGCGGCGTTCTGCACGCAGCTCAACCCGACGATCGAGGAGCTTTCCGATGTGCGCACGGCGATCTCCGAGGCGGTGACGAACGCCATCATCCACGGATATGAGAACCGGAGCGGCATGGTGCATCTGCGCTGCACGCTGGAGGGCGACCTGTTCACGGCCACAGTCAGGGATGACGGCGTGGGCATTCGCGACATAGAGCAGGCGCGGCAGCCGTTTTTTACCACGCGGCCCGAGCTGGAGCGCTCCGGCATGGGCTTCACGGTCATGGAGGCGTTCATGGAGGAGGTCGTGATCGAATCCGTGCCCGGGCAGGGAACGAGCGTGACGATGAAAAAACGCATTGCGCGGCGGGACGGCGCTTGAGCGAAGGGCTGCTCACGCAGCAGGAGACGCGGGCGCTGCTCAAACGGGCGCGCGCCGGCGACAGGACAGCGGAGGAAACGCTCGTCTCCGCGAATCTTGCGCTCGTCAAATCTGTTGTGAAAAAATATCTTGGCCGCGGCGTTGAGTACGACGACCTGTATCAGCTCGGCTGCATGGGGCTCGTCAAGGCGGTACAGCACTTCGACACGGCGTATGAGGTGCGGTTTTCGACCTATGCCGTGCCGATGATCGCGGGTGAGATCAAACGGTTTCTGCGCGACGACGGGATGGTCAAGGTCAGCCGTTCGCTGAAGGAGCTGGCGATCCGTGCTATGGCGCAGGGGGAGCGCCTGCACCGGGAAACGGGCAGAGAGCCGGGCGTTGCGGAGATTGCAGCTGCGCTCGGCGTCGACGCAGAGGAGGTCGCGCTTGCGCTCGATGCGGGACGTCCGCACGTTTCGCTGAACGAGCCGGTCTATGAGGACGAGGGCGCGGAGCGGCAGGAGCTGATCGAGGACGGCGCAAGCGAGGGCGCGCTTGTGGACAGGCTGCTGCTCAAGGAATTGCTCTGCACGCTGGAGCCGCGGGAAAAGCAGATCATACTTCTCCGGTATTTCAGAGACAAAACGCAGTCCGAGATCGCAAGACAGCTCGGCGTTTCCCAGGTGCAGGTTTCACGGCTCGAGAGCAGGATCCTGAAAAAATTACGGGATCGGTGCAACGAAACGCCAAACGGCGAAGTGTTAACAGCAAATGGAACCGAGAGCGAAGAAAAAACAAAGAACGCTTTCGGTGCATAAGGAGGATACAATGATGAAACGTATACTTTCGATCGGGCTTGCCGCGGTGCTGCTGCTGAGCGCGGGCTGCACGAAAAAGGGCGGCACTTCCGCCGCTGCATCCGGCGCGGCCAATACCGTGACCTATCCGGCTGCCATTTCCGAGGAGGATTACGAAGCGCAGTGGAAAGTGCGCGAGGACAACCCCGTCAAGGACGAGACCATTGCTTCTTTGAACGCTTTTGCGCAGAGCAGCGCCGAAAAGCTCCTCACGAACGCGGGACAGAACGAGAACTATTCGCCGCTGTCGCTGTACTATGCGCTGACGCTTCTTGCAAACGGCGCTTCCGGTGAAACAAAGGCAAATCTCGAGTCCGTGCTGCACACGGAGAATGCGGCGGCCATGGCAAAAGAGCTCGGAAACCTGCTCCGTATGCTGTACCGCGACAACAAAGCGGCCAAGCTCAAGATCGCGAACTCGCTCTGGATGCAGAACGACGTGCAGTTCCAGGACGCGTTCAAAGCGACTGCCACGGACGATCTCTATGCGAGCCTTTTCAACGTGGACTTTACGGACGAAACGACCGTTGACAAGATGATTGCTTGGATCCGCGAAAACACGAGCAATTTGGAGCCTTCCTTCTCGCTGGATCCCGAGACGATCATGGCCATTATCAACACGATCGATTACCGCGCCGCATGGTATGATGAGTTTATGAAGGAGAAGAACGAGAAGCTGCCGTTCCATACCCTTGCAGGCGACATTGACGCGGAGTACATGACGCAGAAGAAGGAGTTCACGACCTACTATCGCGGCGATGGCTTTGCCCGTGCGACGCTGCGGCTTGCGGAAGGCGGCGAGATGATCTTTGTCCTGCCTGATGAAAACACGACGCTGTCCGAGCTGCTTTCCCGCGAAAACGCGCTGAACACCCTGCTCGAGGGCGGCGAGAGCCGCGATGCGGACATCACCTATCGGATCCCGAAGTTCCGCTTCAGCAGCGATTTCGACCTTGCGCCGCTGATCAAGGCGCTGGGCGCGGAGGACATCTTCACGGACAAGGCGGACTTTTCCGCAATGACAGCGCAGCCGGCCGCGGTCTCCCAGATCAAGCAGCAGTCCTTTATCGAGGTCAACGAAAAGGGCGTTGCGGCGTCCGCATACACAATGATCGACGCGATGGCGATGGGTCTGCCGCCGGAGGGGCTCGAGCAGCTCGACTTTACGCTGAACCGCCCATTCCTCTATGCGATCACGGCGGACGGCGGCGCGCTGATGTTTGTCGGCACGGTGTATGCGCCTTCCATGGATTAAACGGCAATCGCCCGCAAGAAAAACGGTCTGTCCCCGCCGGGGGGCAGACCGTTTTGTGCCGCGGAGAAACCACGGGATGGCCGAAAACGGCTCATTCGCCGCGCTCGTCGCCGAAGAAGAACAGCGCGACCGTGCCGATGCCGGTGTGTGAACCGATGACCGTGCCGACGCTGTTGATCATGACGGGGCCGTCGAGGTTCGGGAATGTTGCTTCAACGAGATCGGCCACCTTGCGCGCGTCATCGTAGCAGGCGGATTCGGAGATGAAGCACTTGCCGGAGTACGCCGCGCCGCCGTCGGCGTGGAGCTCCATGCACCTGACGATCTCGCGAATGACGTTGTTCTTTCCCTTGACCTTTTTGCGCGGGATCAGATGGCCGTGGCAGTCCATGTTGAGCAGCGGGCAGATGCCGAGGATCGTGCCGATGAGCGCCGACGAGGCGGAGACACGGCCGCCGCGCTTATAATGCTGCAGATCCGTCGAGAAGAACCAGTGGTGTACATGCAGCTTTTTCTCTTCCGCAAAGGCGAGAGCCTCTTCAAAGCTCGCGCCCCGGTCGCGCAGGTCCGCGACCGCGTCCACGAGCAGACCGTAGCCGGAGGAAGCGCCGAGCGTGTCCACGATGGCGATCCGGCGCTCGGGATAGCGCTTTTCGAGCGTATCCCGCGCGACACAGGCGGAGTTGTAGCCGCCTGACAGCCCGGAAGAGAAGCAGAGATACAGAATGTCCTTGCCTTGCACCAGATACGGCTCGAACAGCGCGACGTGCTCATCGGCGTTCGGCTGCGAGGTCGTGGGCATCACGCCCTTGCGGATCAATTCGTAGAAGTCCGCAAAGGACATGTCGAGGCCAAAATTGTCATTGTGCTGTACGCCGTCGATCATAAAGTGATACAGTGCGCACGGAATGCCGCGTGCGTCCAGATACGACTTGGGCAGATCGACCGTGGAACTTGCGATCAGTTGGTAGCTGCTGCTCATGATAAAATCCTCCGCTATCTACTTGATAAAGGTTTCGACACAATCGGTCGGAACAGTTCTGATGGTTTTGTATACCAGATAGTATAATCACAAAAATCATATCGCGCAAGTGCCGGCGCAACAGTTCACATTCTTGACAGATTGCGGGGGCAAAGCTCGGAGAAAACGGTTGACCTCTCACGTCTGGCGGGCTATGATAATAAAGCGTGCGTCTGCATAAACAGCGGACGCAATTTGGGAACGGGGGAGCAGGAAGCATCCAAAATGGAACAAAAACTGCGTGAGGTCTGCGATGCGTTCCGCATTGCGGGGGAGTTTCTCGGATTTGAAGAGATCAAGGTCGGGAATGTGAACCGAACCTATCGAGTGGACACGCGCCGTGCAGACGGCACGGAGCGTTCTTATATCGTACAGGCTGTCAATACCTATGTGTTTCAAAAACCGGTCGAGGTCATGGAGAACATTGACCGTGTAACGGAGCACATCCGGGAAAAGACGCCCGGCCGCGTCGCGCTGCACTTTCATCATACGAAGGATCGCAAGACCTATGTGTTCGACGATAATGGTTTTTGGAGACTGTTTAATTTCATTCCTTCCGTAACGTATAATGTTTGCAGCGATCTCGATGTTGTCAAAAACGCCGGACGCGCATTCGGCGAGTTTCAGATGCAGCTTTCGGACTTTGACGCGGCGGCGCTGCATGAAACGATCCCCGATTTTCACAATACAAAGCGCCGGTTCGAGACGCTGTTTGCAAACGCGGAAGCGGATCCGCTGGGCCGTTCCGCCGAGGTGCGGGAGGAGCTCGCGTTTTTATCCGATATTCGGGAACCGGCCTGCCGGCTGACGGCGTTATACGAGCGGAGCGAACTTCCGCTGCGCGTCACGCATAACGATACGAAAATCAATAACGTGCTCTTTGACCGCGAGACCGGCGGTGCGCTTGCCGTAATCGATCTCGATACGGTCATGCCCGGGCTCGTCGGACACGATTTCGGCGATGCGATCCGATATGCGGCCAACGACGTCGAGGAGGACTGCAAACAGCCGGAGCGCGCGGGATTGAATCTTTCCGTGTTCCGTGCGTTTACCGAGGGTTTTTTGGAGAAAACAAAGGCAGCGCTGAGCGCACGCGAGATCGAAACGCTGCCGCTGTCCTGCATCGCGCTGACGGCGGAGCTTGCGACGCGTTTTCTCGGCGATTATCTTCTCGGAGATCCGTATTTCAAAACGGATTATCCGGAGCACAATCTTGTGCGGACGCGCTGCCAGATCGCGCTTGCAAAGGATATGCTGCGGCATATGGAGGAAATGCGTCAGATCGTGGAGACCTGCGCTGCAAGATAGGCTTCGAATCGAGAAACGATCCGTGGGCGGCGCTCGAGAGAGCGGCGATGGAAGAAGGAATTATCCTTTACGGGGCGTAAAATCTCTGGTACACTGAAAGAAAAGGAAAAACAAGGAGGATTCTGAGAATGCGGTATCGAAAGACCAGCGCGCTGCTTGTACTTGCGCTTGCGCTGCTGCTGGTTTTCGGCGCAGTCGGATGCGCCCAGTCGCAGACCGAGCAGCCGGAGCCCACGGTTCAAGAGACGGCAGAACCCGTCGTAACCCCGGAACCCACGCCTGAGGCGACCCCGGAGCCGACGCCGGAACCCACGCCGGAGCCGCCCGTTCTGATCAGCTTCAACTTTGACGAGCCGAAGGGCTTTACGCAGGACGGCGAAGATCCGATGCGCCTGAACGCGCCCAAACCCAAGAAGGACAAATCCTTCATCACGGTACGGCAGGAGCAGGGCGGCGTGCTGCCGGAGACCGAGGCCGCATATACCGAACGGCTCATGAACGAGCTGACCGAGCAGCTTGGCTGGGAACAGACGCCCGAGATCGCGATAGAATCCTTTGAAACGGCTGAGATTGACGGCCTGAGCGGACTGCGCGTGACCTATACTGCGAGCAATGCGGAGAAAAAGACCGTTGTGCGCGGGCTGGATCGTGCGGCGCTTGCGGGTGACACGCTCTATACGGTACGCTTCCTCGACATGACGAAGAAGGGCACATGGGGCGAGGACTTTGCGGCTTCTGCGGAGACGATGGATTTTTATTGGAGCGATGAGATCCCTACCGCGGAGGAAATGGGACTTGTTGACTATGCTGTCTGCGACGGACTGACGATGTATCTGCCCGACGGACTGATCCGGCAGCAGGTTGAAGGTGCGGACGGCGTTTTCATCTCGGATAATTTCATCGTGACGGCTGTGCGGGAGACATTTGACACTTGCCGCGAGGCGGGCTTCGATCCCGATACGCTGGACATGAAGGCGTATACGACGCTGCTCAAAATGGGCTACGATCTTGAGAACGACTTTCAGGACGATGGCCTCGGCAACCTGTACACGACCTATGTGAGAGACATCGAGGGCGTGAACCTGCTGTATTTCCTTACCGCGCGTAAGGGTGCCGACTGCTTCTACATCATTAATTTTGCATGCCCGGAGAGCGCGCAGGACACTTATGTGCCGCTGTTTGCGCTCTGGCAGCTCTATATTGAAGCAGAGTAACGAGAAAAACGCTGCGTGACACACGAACATAAGAAAGCGTCCGATCCCCACAGGGATCGGACGCTTTTTACAAGGGAGGAAACCGTTCTTGCAGCTCAGACGAGCCCCTGGGCGAGCATGGCCTCAGCGACCTTGAGGAAGCCGGCAATGTTGGCGCCGGCGACAAGATTGTA
>JABLTK010109078.1_pt1 | contig 166246 bp, 163 predicted proteins | sample 7160131 | NCBI WGS metagenome assembly JABLTK01 (sample SAMN14651221, study PRJNA627086) | human gut metagenome | isolation source: feces | host: Homo sapiens | reverse complement strand
TCCCTATTAGTAAGTAATGTTTGTTCTAAATTATCATAATCTGGATCCCACTTTTCTAAGTTTGAAGAATCTAATTTGAAAACTTTAAATCCAATATCTAAATCTTTGTTATCTGATTCTTCTAAAATTTTATCTCCAGCTCTCCTAATTCTTTCCTTACCAATTTCACAAATATTTTTATAACCTGCTTTATAAGCTTCTGATTTTTCATCTGTGGCTTCAGGAACTTGAATCAAAATGAATCTTCTTTTATCTCCTTTAGCATTTAATTTTAAAACAGCATGTGCTGTTGAAGATGAACCTCCAAAGAAATCTAATATTATGGAATCATTATTTGAACCTACTTTTTGAATAAATTCAATTAAATCTATTGGTTTAGGAAATGAAAAAACATTTTTTTCCATAATTTCATTGAAATCATTACTACCTTTCCCATTAGAAAAATCAATTAAAGCTCTGTAAGGATTTTCACGAACATAATATTTATTGTTGTTATCAACAAATTGATATTGTTTAATGTAAACCTTCCAATTATTATCTCTCTTCTTAAATTCAATAAAATGATTTTTTAATCCCCATTTAAATTTTGGTTCACTCCATCTCCAAGTATTTGGTTTTCCTTTTTTACCTCCAGAATAAATTATAGAACCTTCAGGTGTTTTAATTGGATAATCCATTTTTTCACTATAAGAACCACCATAATTCAAATCTCTTAAATAATATTTCCCTCTTTCTTCAACAAATTCATCAACTAGTTTATATTTAGGATCATTATCAACATTAACAGGTTCTTGATTGATTTTAACTTCATCGATATTTTTTGCATAACATAAAATATAATCAAATTCAATAGCTATATTTTTACTATCATGTCCACTTCCGGATTTATTTTTTCTAATAAAATTACAAATAAAATTAAATTCACCAAATATTTCATCACATAATTTTTTTAGATTGAATTCTTCATTGTCATCAATACTAATGAAGATTACTCCATCATTTGTTAATAAATTTCTAGCTAATTTAAGACGAGGATACATCATATTGAGCCATTTTGAATGATATCTTCCAGTAGTTTCTGTATTTGTACTTAATTTAATTCCAATGCTCTCTCTCTCTCTCTCCTCTTTAACTATTTGTTCAGTCAATTCTAAATAATTTTTTAAGTTATCTTTATAGTTATCTGAATAAATAAAATCTTTTCCAGTATTATATGGTGGATCAATATAAATCATTTTAATTTTGTTGTTGTAACTTTTTTGAAGTAATTTAAGAACTTCTAAATTATCTCCCTCAATATACAAATTTTCAGTTAAATCCCAATTCTTAGATTCTTCTTTACAAGGTCTTAGAGTTCCAGAACTAGTTTTTTGAGATTCTTTAATAGCTTGATTCTTACCGGACCAATTAAAACTATACTTTTCAGGACTTTCATCAATATTATCGCCCAAAATTAATTTTAATTTATCAAAATCAATATTGTTTTCTGTTACAATTTCAGGAAAAATTTCTTTAAGCTTAGAAATATTATCCTGAATTATGTCTTTACTTTCACCATTTAATTTCATTTTAATCCCTTAATATCACGATATAACTGCATTAAATATCCATCATCCATATCAATTAATGGTTCATACATAAATGAATTTACATGAATATTTTCACTAGTCATTAATTTAACTCTTTCAAAAACTTCATAATTATCATCATATTTTTCCATATATAAATCAATTAATTTATGTGTTTGATTATAATGAAAATCATCTGTTTCATCACTAATTTTATTAAGTATAAATTCCTCTGTCAATAATCTAATAGCAATAGATAATATTATTTTATTCTTAAGAACTTCAAAAGTATTATTTTCATCTAAATGTATAATTTCTGCTTCTTTTTTTATCATATTATAAATATTCTCTTCAAGATTATCTTCTAATTTAATACCCATTAAACAGTATATGTCTTTAAAATCATTTACAGTTTTATATTTTGTTTCAGATTTAATATGTAATAATTTTGTTAACTCCTCAAATTCATTATTTTTACCCTGCAATTCCATAATGTTCCTTATGAATGGAATCAAAACTAAAAATGTTTTATTATCAAATTTTTCATTTAAAGAATCACACAATCTTTTAACTGGGTTAATATGTAATTTATCTTTTTTAAAAGAAATTTCAGAACCTTTTTTAACTGCAAAATAATTAATAGTATTTAACCTGGATTTTACAGTTCTAAAAAAATCAAAATTATGTGTTAATATTATCATTTTAAATTTATCGTTTTCTGAAATATCTTTTAGATATTCAATAATAGCATATTTATTTTGATAGTCAAATGAATCAGCAATGTCATCAATAATTAATAATTTAGAATTTATATCACTATCTTCTAAATCAGTCTCCTGAACTTTAAGATTAAAAAGAATATTTAATATGTATATTGCTCTTTTTTCACCAGAACTTAAAAATTCATTAATTTCTGAATGTGTTTTTTTCTTAGTGTTATCTTTTTTATAAATAAATTGAATAACTGGAATTTCATTATTTAGTATTACATCTTGTTGATTTGAAATTTCCAAATTAAATGGAAATGAAAAAAAACGTTCATTAAATAAATTAATAACATCTTTCCAAATTTCATGTTCTTTTTTAGCATCTTCAATTATGGAATTAATTTCTAGTTTACTACACTCATACAATTTAATCAAATTGACATATTCATCATTATTATCAAAAATATATGATTTCCATAATTTTTGTTTAAATAAAACTTCATTATCTAAAATTTTACTAATAATCAAAGGATTGTTTGTTAAAACATCTCTAAATTTTTTCAAAACCCCATTTTTTTCAAATGTTTTATCAAGACTATCAAAAACTTTTTTAATCTCTGAATTATCAAATATTTTATTTTTTTCTTGATTAATTTTTCTAATTAATTCATCACTAGAACTATAAACATTATCCAACTTTCGTTCCTTTAAATTATTTTCATTATTTAAAATAATTTTATGATTAGCCTCAAAAAAATTATTCTTATCTAAATCTTTAGCAATTTTTTCAAGATTATTATGAGTAAAATTATCTCTAAAAATTAATGAATTTGATAATAATTCCATATATTTAGAACTGAATTTTTTAAAATTATTCATTATTTTATCATTATTCCAAATATCTTGGGTTTTATCATTGAATAACTCATTATATTTAAGATAACTATAATCTTCAAACTCTTCAGAATGATTATCCATTAAAGAAAACAACAATTCTAAAAAATTGTATTTATTAAAATCCTTTAATAAAATATCTTTTAAATCATCTTTTTTCAAACCACTTTTTTTAGCCAATATTTTAATCAAAGCATTTTCTGCTTTATTAATTTTATTATAAATATCATCATATTTTTTCTTAAGATTCTCATTAACTAATAATTTAGACACATGATTAAAATTATAATTTTCATCCATACTTTTAACAACAAAAATATTTTTTTTAAAATCATCGGGACTTTTTATTAAGTGAAATTTATCATTCATATTTTTTTTGATTTTAATTTTATAATTATATGAATTATTTGTAATTTTATTTAATGGTTTAATATTATTACATAAATCATTAAAAGTATTAGCAAATGATGTTTTCATTGTTCCATTTGGAGCATATATTAAACAAACAGATTTTTTACTAAAATTTAATTCTTGCGTTTTCAATTTAGAAATTCCATGACAATTTTCTAAAGTTATATCAATAACATCCATTTAAATCAATTTCTCCTTCAATTTATCAATTTCACATTCCAATCCTTTAATCTCAATATTTAATTCAACTTTACTATTAAATTGAGTTTCTTTTTTAATAGCTGCTTTTTTAGTTTTAATTTCACTTTCTAAACTAGCTATTTCATCATTAATCCTTTTAATTTCTTCAACACTTAAGTTAACTTCATGACCAACTGATTTTGATCCATTATATTTAATTATATTTTGAATTATACTATCATAAAAATTATAAAAATTTGAATAATCTAAATTATCTAATTTTAAATTTTCAAATAAAATTTCATCTATTTCATCCATATCATCAAATAAAATCCAATCTGTTGAAATAATTTCATCTAAAGTTATTTTACTTGAATCTACTAAACTTTCACTTTGATGTGACACAAATAGTTGAATATTATCCCTAAATTCAAAAACAAGTACCATTGGATAAGGTATTACTCTCATTACAATATCTGCAATTCTATTTAATTTTTTATCTTCTTTTAAAACAATGTTAATTATTTCAACTTCAAGATAATCTTTAACTTCATCTGTATAAGAATCAATACCTATATTTTCTTTGTTAAGTGAATATAACCATCTAATTTGTTTAACATAATTAGTAAATATCTTTTTATCACTAGATTTCAATCCACCTTCACTAAAAATAACATCTTTAGCAATAATATCATTTACCTTGCATTTATCTGGAATTGTTAATAATTCTTCAATTAAAACCATGAAAATCACTTTAAAATTAAAAATGAAATTAATTCAAATTCTTCTAAACCTTCAATATTATTTTTAACTGGAGAAGTTCCACCTTTTGTAAATAAACTTCTAACTCCAGTTTCTTGCTTTTTACCAATTATATTTTCAATACTTTCTTTGAGAAGTTGAGAATATTTATCCATTTGCCTACCATTATCTGTTTCCCTGTCAAATGATTCAACTAGGTTTCTAAATACTTCTTTTTTACCTGAACATAATTTTTGATAGTAATCTAATATTTTTTTAGATTGAATATAGTTTAATTTAACTTCTTCATCTTCATTAATGTAGACTAAATAATATGGAGTTAATGCATTTTTATCTTTTGATTCTTTGACTCCTTTAACTTGTCTTAATAAAAATATTGCCCCTGGTTCAAACTCCTCTGCTGGAACTATTGAATATATTCCAAATGGAGCATTATCTAATTCTTTTCTATGTTTTTTCATGTACTCCATTAATTCTATTTTAAAATCATTGAATGTTAAATCTGTAATTGATATTGCATCTGAAACATCTTCTAAATCAATAACTTGGTCTTTAAGTTTTTCTAATTGATTTTTACGATATTCTAAATCATTCATAACTTTATCATTGTTTACTATAATATTTTCTTCACCAGTTGCACTTACATCAACCATTACCATTCTGTTTTCTACACGGCCTTTAAGGTTAATATATTCATCTAATTCTATATTTGGCCAGAAGTTAACTAATTGAATATCTTTATTTTTAGAACCTATTCTATCTACACGACCAAATCTTTGTATGATTCTTACAGGATTCCAATGAATATCATAATTAATTAAATAATCACAGTCTTGTAAGTTCTGACCTTCTGAAATACAATCTGTTCCAATTAAAATATCTATTTCTTCAGTCATTTCAGGATTTATAATATTTCTGTTTTTAGATATCGGTGAAAAACTAGTTAATATTTCATCAATATCTGTATTTCTAACTGCTTTTAAGTTAGTTTTATTATCTCCAGAACCTGTAACTAATGCAGTGTATAATCCATAATTATCAAAAATCCATTGCGAAATATTTTCATATAAGTATTTTGCAGTATCTGCAAATGCTGTAAAAATCAATATTTTCTTATTATCTTCATTTATAGGATTTTCTATTTTATTTGAAATAACTTTCTTTAAATCAGCGAGTTTTTCATCTCTAAAACAATCAACTTCTTTTGCTTGTGTAAATAAAAATTCTAATTTTTCTTTATCTAATTTTAAGTCTTGTTTCCATTTAATTAAATCCATATCTTGAAGTAAAACTTTTGTTTTTTTACCAAACATTAATTCATCATATTCATCTTCTTCAGGATCAATTAAACTAATATCAATATCTTCATTATATTCTGAGATATTATCTATTTTTTCAAGTGTTTTATTGATTTTAAAGAGTAATTTTTCTATGGTTAATTTAAATGAATGAATTGAACTTTCCATACGTTTTAATAGATTTATTCTCATTAATTGAATAAGACTTTTTTCTCTGTCTGTTTGTTTGAAAACAGATTTACCTTCTCCAATTGCAATATCATATTTTTTTGCATAGTCTTCTCTTTTTTGAGGCAAAATATATAAAAATGGAGAAAATACACTTAAATTAAGTCTTTCAATTTCATTATTAATTTCATTTAGAGTTGGAAATTCTTTTTTAATATCAATATCTGAACTTTCATTAATTGGGTCTAATCTATTTGGAAACTCTCCAATTTCTGCTAAATCATAATATTTTTCAATGTGTTTTCTACTTCTTGCAATTGTTAATGTATCTAGTAATTTAAAGTATTCTAAATCCATCATATCAACGAATTTTTCACCAGTACGAGTATTATCATCTAATTTTGACCATTGGTTAAAAATTGTTTGTGCATTTCTAAGAGTATGATTAATACTAGATATTCCTATTTCTTCGAGTGCATTATCTTTATCTTCTGTAATGAATGCAATTTGATTTTTAATATCATTCATCTTATTATTTACTGGAGTTGCAGATAACATTAAAAGCTTTGTTTTATGCCCTTGTTTAATAACATCATTCATTAAACGCTGGTATCTTGTAACTCTATCTTTAACTGCAGGATTATTCCTAAAGTTATGTGATTCATCAATAACTACCAAATCATAATTTTCCCAATTAATTGTTTTTAAATCTATATTTCCTGAAAATCCTCGTTCACGACTTAAATCTGTATGATTTAAAACATCATATCTAAATCTATCTTCTGCAAAAATATTTCTTTTATCATTAAGTGTATAAATAGTCCAATTTTCTCTTAATTTTTTAGGCACTAATACTAAAACCCTATCATTTCTTAACTCGTAATATTGAATAATTGCAAGGGCTGTGAAAGTTTTACCAAGACCAACACTATCTGCAAGGATACAACCATTATATTTTTCAATTTTATCAATTGCACCAATTACTGCATCTTGTTGAAATTGATATAATGTATTCCAAATTTTAGTTTCTTTAAGTTTATTTCCTTTTTTAACAATATTATCTTCATCTAATTCATCAAGATAATTATAGAAAATATGATATAATGACTTAAAATAAATAAATTCCCCTGAATTTTCTTCATACATTACTTCCATTTGTTTTAATAGCTTATCTTTAACATCAGTTAAAACCATTTCATTATTCCATAATGTATCAAAAGATAAAAGTTGAGAATCAGTGAATTCTTCACCTGCCATGAAATTATTAAAATCTGCTCTATTTGACCCAGTTATACCTAAACCATCGGTTGTAAAATCAACACTTCCATTAATAACAATATCTTCTTCTGATTTATTATGAACATGAATCATCCTAGGCTGTGCAACATTAGGTTCCTTAAAAGATTTTATTTCAACTTTATCTTTTAACCATTTAGCACAGTCTTTAGCAACAGCACTTTGAGTCATTTCATTTCTTAATTTTAACTCAAATTCATTACCAAAAATATTATTATTAACTATTTCGTATTCACGAGCTTCTTTATCTTTATTTTTAGAAAAACTAGGAGTTGTAAAAATAAAACGCATTTCATCAATTTTATCTAACTCTTTTTTAAGAGCACTATAAGCATACATTGTAAAATAAGCAGAAATAGTTGAAACTTTAGAACCTTTTCTAATATGTTTTTCAAGTTCTTTATAAACTGTTTCACCTAATTGATTATTAAGAGTTTTGAATTCTGGCAAGTAAAAATTCCCCTTTTAATTAATTATTCATATTTTTATAACAATTCTTAAATATAATTTGTTATTTTGTTTCATTCTTTAAAACTTAATATTTTTTGATGAAAATAAATATTTAACAAAACCCGAGATGTTTCTAATATTGGCCACCATGGTATTGGTGATTATGAAATGAAAATAGCTAATGATGAAGATATTGATTACTTTATAAGCTTATTTAAACCAAGATTACAAGGAAAAATTGTAATATTTATTAAGTAAACTTAAATATGCATTTTAATATACTCAATTAATTTCCACAATTCCCTATCCCCATGATTTTCATTGGCAAGTTCCTCAACAAGCCATAGAGCTTCCATATATTTCCTGGCAAAAGCTAGTGCCTGTGCTTTCAACATTTTTAAATCGTAATCATCAGGATTATTTTCCAGTGCAATATCTGCTGCTTCAATGACACTGCTATATTCTCCAAGATCCATTAAAACAACTGATTTTATCAATAAGATTTCAGAATTTAAATAATCCCCGTCAATACTTAATGCTTCATTGCAACATTTCAATGCTGAGTTTAAATCTCCCAAATTAAAATAGCAGTCTGCTTTAAAATAAAGTGCATCTTTTGATTTATGATTAATAAACAAAACTTTATCAAAGCATTCTAAAGCCTTTTTAAAATTATTTGACAATTTTAAAGCAAGGCCTTTGTTTAACCATGCATTCAAATATTTGGGATTAAATCCAATAGCCAAATCAAAACAGGTAATTGCTTCAGTATATGATTTTTTAAACATTAAGCACTCACCTTTTGAATACAGTGCCATATCATCAGCAGGATTAATTTCCAATGAATTGTTAAAGCACTCAAGAGCATCATCAAATAAATCATATTCCATTAAAATTTTACCCACATGAAACCAGATAAAAGGGTTTTCATCATCTCTGCTTAGGGATCTGTTGTAACACTCCATTGCTTCAACATATTTTTCAAAATGATTTAAACAGCATCCTTTTAAAGCCCACAGATGAGGGTTATCATTATCTTTTTTTAAAAGCTCATCACATAATTCCATAGCTTTTTCATATTCATAATCATTCATAAATTTAGAAATGATTTGCAAACTTTCAACATTCATATATAACACTGCAACAATTTGTTAATAATCTTTTTAGAATTCACCTTATAAAAATCAACTGGAAATAGTTGATTATGATAAAAACTCATTTAAGCCTTGTTTTAGTAGATGGTTTTTTGCGATTCATCTTTCCAAGATTATCATAATAATGAAAAAGAGTCACAATCCTTATTTTAATAGATAGTTTTCTGCAATATGGTACGATGGAGATGGAATGTATAGAAGGGTACTGTCACAATCCTTATTTTAATAGATGGTTTTCTGCAATCCTTCCAAGATTATCATAATGCGGAAATGGATGAAATGTCACAATCCTTATTTTAATAGATGGTTTTCTGCAATGGAATAATTGATAGTTTATTGTCTGATAGTGATGTCACAATCCTTATTTTAATAGATGGTTTTCTGCAATATGTTAGCATACTATATAAATGTATTGTTTTTTTAGTCACAATCCTTATTTTAATAGATGGTTTTCTGCAATAAAGGTTTCATTCCACACTCTCAAGCATCTTTAGAGGTCACAATCCTTATTTTAATAGATGGTTTTCTGCAATAAGAAGAATTATCAATTATAAATAGTATGTTATAGTGTCACAATCCTTATTTTAATAGATGGTTTTCTGCAATAAATATAACGATAGTGATAAAATGAAAGCGGTAGAGAGTCACAATCCTTATTTTAATAGATGGTTTTCTGCAATGGAAATAGTAAAATAGGCAACGATACACTTGTATTGTCACAATCCTTATTTTAATAGATGGTTTTCTGCAATTTGTTAAGCTTAAAAAGGTTATTAAGTGTCAGTATGTCACAATCCTTATTTTAATAGATGGTTTTCTGCAATCGCAATAGACTGTAGAATAACATCTTCAAAAGAAGGGTCACAATCCTTATTTTAATAGATGGTTTTCTGCAATGGGGTATTCTATTTGGTTTTAATAGTATTATTGAAGCGTCACAATCCTTATTTTAATAGATGGTTTTCTGCAATTTCATCCTCCCATATCCGAAACAAAGCTTGAGCAGACGTCACAATCCTTATTTTAATAGATGGTTTTCTGCAATAAGGAAAAAGGGGCAAGTATTTAATCAATTTAACTTGTCACAATCCTTATTTTAATAGATGGTTTTCTGCAATGTTAAAAAAATCGTAGGGTACTATAATCAGTACCAAGGTCACAATCCTTATTTTAATAGATGGTTTTCTGCAATAAGCTTGAGCAGACTCCGTAGTCTCATAGCTTTAAAAAGTCACAATCCTTATTTTAATAGATGGTTTTCTGCAATAATTATAAATTATTATATGATCCTAAACTTAAATTATGTCACAATCCTTATTTTAATAGATGGTTTTCTGCAATAAAAAAGACAAGGAGGATAAAAAAAGCTATGACTTAGTCACAATCCTTATTTTAATAGATGGTTTTCTGCAATATAGAAACAGTTAACATAAAATAGATGACTCCAGAATAGTCACAATCCTTATTTTAATAGATGGTTTTCTGCAATTAGAATTTGGAGCATATAAAAAGAAAATGTACGGGGTCACAATCCTTATTTTAATAGATGGTTTTCTGCAATTATAATTGGTGGAAGCAAGTCAAGGCTCATGTAGAGGTCACAATCCTTATTTTAATAGATGGTTTTCTGCAATAATGTGTCTGGAACTATATCCAATTTCATTTATTATGTCACAATCCTTATTTTAATAGATGGTTTTCTGCAATGCTAAAGTAGCCTCAAAGGCTACTATTAAAAGGGCGTCACAATCCTTATTTTAATAGATGGTTTTCTGCAATAGAAATAATGAGTTTCTTAGAACTCAAACTCTCACGTCACAATCCTTATTTTAATAGATGGTTTTCTGCAATGAGTTTGACGGAATCTTTGAAGCTTTGTTTATTTGTCACAATCCTTATTTTAATAGATGGTTTTCTGCAATAAAAGGTTCTATGTTGAACATTTTAAACAAGCAGTTTGTCACAATCCTTATTTTAATAGATGGTTTTCTGCAATATAGATACTCAAAAATTTAATGCTTTTTTTGAATGGTCACAATCCTTATTTTAATAGATGGTTTTCTGCAATTATTTGCAAGGAGTGGAGAAGGTCCAAGTATCAGGTCACAATCCTTATTTTAATAGATGGTTTTCTGCAATTATATTATGCGATAGCGATATAACAAGCACTGAAAAGTCACAATCCTTATTTTAATAGATGGTTTTCTGCAATAAGATTTTATCAACGGTGTTAACACCGTTGAAAGAGTCACAATCCTTATTTTAATAGATGGTTTTCTGCAATGATGAAAAGAAAAATTATTATATTTCTATATGAGTGTCACAATCCTTATTTTAATAGATGGTTTTCTGCAATCCAGAAACGAATTCGACCCATTATTTGTAATAAAAGTCACAATCCTTATTTTAATAGATGGTTTTCTGCAATTGCTACATACTATAATATGTATATTACAGTAGAAACGTCACAATCCTTATTTTAATAGATGGTTTTCTGCAATATTGGCAAATAAGGTGAAAAGAATGAATGAAAATAAGTCACAATCCTTATTTTAATAGATGGTTTTCTGCAATATCGGAGTATTAAGAAAAAAGTGACAAGACAAGTCAGTCACAATCCTTATTTTAATAGATGGTTTTCTGCAATGAAAAAACCATTAAGTGAAATTAATTCTTCACTTAAGTCACAATCCTTATTTTAATAGATGGTTTTCTGCAATAAGGAACATTAGATGTATATTTTCATAATACTGTAGTCACAATCCTTATTTTAATAGATGGTTTTCTGCAATTTAACTCTCTTTTATTTTTTTTTGCCGGTCATCGTTGTCACAATCCTTATTTTAATAGATGGTTTTCTGCAATTCAATGATAGTTTTGGATACAATTCATCCTTCCAAGAGTCACAATCCTTATTTTAATAGATGGTTTTCTGCAATAAAGGAAAAAACATGTTAAGCGAAAACACAGTGAAAGGTCACAATCCTTATTTTAATAGATGGTTTTCTGCAATTTAAAAAACCTATACCATAAGTTTTATACTTATATTGTCACAATCCTTATTTTAATAGATGGTTTTCTGCAATAAGAGGACAAGTTAATTAAGTCCTATAATTTGTTAAGTCACAATCCTTATTTTAATAGATGGTTTTCTGCAATCACACTATCGTGTGAGGTCTAATTTTATTATAAAAAAGTCACAATCCTTATTTTAATAGATGGTTTTCTGCAATTAGATACCCAAAAAGCAATAAAAAGCATAAAAATGGTCACAATCCTTATTTTAATAGATGGTTTTCTGCAATAATGAAGTTGTTTATGGTAATCCTTTTGTAAGGAAGTCACAATCCTTATTTTAATAGATGGTTTTCTGCAATATAATTATTATATAGGTGGTTACACCTAAAAAGCCTTGTCACAATCCTTATTTTAATAGATGGTTTTCTGCAATAGCAACATAGAGCATTAAGATATGCACATAGTAAGTCACAATCCTTATTTTAATAGATGGTTTTCTGCAATAGCCGCGAAAATTTCTCAAAATTTCACTTTTTTATGCAAAAAACTTGTATTTAGTGACAGTTTCTGTGAACTTTACTTTACCCAACCTCTGTATATAAATTATTGCACAAATTATTTAAATAATTTTCTATTAAAACTAGCTAAAATTAAAGCAATAATTAATATAATATAAGAGTATAATCATCAAAACCACATGATAAAAATAATCTAAAGAAAACTAGCTAAAATACTGATTTATTTAAAAAATAAAAAGTATTAATTATTTATAAAAAAATATTATTTAAAGAAAAATTAGGCAATCTTCACCACCTTCTTGAAAATCCAACATAATTTTTCTCGTCTCCTGTTAAATATTTACCAAGCAATCTTCCCTGATAAAGAATTATATCCTCATAACTCATTTTTTTATCATTAAAATTAATTTTGGAGTTTAATTTATCCATTATTTTAGCTATTAATAGTTTACGAGCTTTATCCTGAATCCTGATTTGACCTTCATCAAATTCAAAATCATCAACATCAACCTGATTTTTATTTACAATAGCTAAAACTGTTTTATCAACTATCTGCTGTCTGAATTCTTCAATTAAATCAAATACCAAACTTGCCCTTCCATATCTGTCAGAGTGTAAAAAACCGCAGTACGGGTCAAGACCTGCCAAATATATGGATTTCCACATTTCACTTTGAAGAACAGCATATCCGTAATTAAGAAGGGAATTAACAGGATCTGTTGCACCACGACCACTCCTTAGGTTAAATCCCCATTTTTCATCTAAAACATGCTGAAATCCCATCCAGTATTCAACTGATGCTTGTCCTTCAAAACCTAATATTTTACTTCTTAAATTATCACTTGTATCTTTTTTTAATCCATCTAATTTATCTAAATAATAATTCAGTTTATCCCTTTGTGCAGTTAAAAATTCATCATTTGACCTTGATTTTGCAAGTGTTCCTAAAACTGCTTTTTGGTTTTCAATTTTAGCATTGATAAAAGCTTTTGCTATTTGACCGCTTCTTTTATCAGCCAATGCAAAAAATTGTTCTTTTTTAACTATCACATTTTTCTTTTCTGGAGGAGTTAATCTGTAATCGACATATCCTTTCCAATTTATTGATACACAGTCTATATCATGATTAGCCAGTAATGTTAATGCATCAAAAGTTATTGAACCTTTTCCAGTTAATAATATTTGAGATACATCTTCTGCTCTGAAATAGTCAACTTCTTTACCATTTTCTTTTATAACAATTTGATTGTCTCTTTTTGCAACAGATTTCCCAAAACCGTCTACAACTAATTTCATTAAAAATCACCTCAAACAAATACATATTCTTCTTTTTGCGGCAATGACATGGCCCCTTCAATTAATATGGAATCAACACAGGATTCACAAATTGGAAAAAGAGCTATACTGTCTTTGTCTGAAGATAAGTAAAAGTCAAACTCACTTGCAAGTTCAAATCTCTCTTCAATTTCCAGCAGTCCGCAAAATACTGATTTTTGAATTCTTCTAAGTCCATAGTACCTTAATCTTTTTATAAGATTATTTCTTGGAGCGTCTTCTGAAATATCATACATTACAATAACCATCATTTTTATAGAAACCTACTCTTCGCCAATAATTTGTTTAACAGATCCAAAACCCTGTGAAACTCCTTTACCAAATCCAAAGTAGTCAGGAATTTTAAATCTTACTTTAAACTCTCCTGTAAAACCAAGCATTTTAACTGATTTATAATTAACACTAACTGGTTCTAAGTGAGTTTTAACATAAATTCTACGGTTTACAATAATTCCTAAACCTTTTGCCATAGATAATATATTGCCTATAAGAATTTTGTTTAAGAATAGTTTCTTTTCCTTCCAGTCATCTAAATTATTATATTTTTTAAAATTCTGAGTATTGAGAGCCATCCAGGGAGTTATAAACTTATAATGATACTCTTCATTACTTGTGTTTACATCTACCTCTTTTTCACGAATAATTTTTTCTTCAATTGAATAGTGAGTATGGTCCAAATTAAGCTCTTTTAAATCACCTGAAATATCTTTTAGAACATCTACTCCTTCTTCAATTCCAAAAATCATAACCTGGCCATCAAGAATATGATACTGAACTAAAGGATATGAGTATAAAAATTTCTCATTACCATAATGATTATGTAATAATGGATGATTTTTAAATTTATTTCCAATATATCCTCTAAGTTTATTAGATTCCTGTGAAATATCTTTATCTGTTTTAATTAACAAATTACAAGTATTTATTTTCATTTAAAATCACTTATTTAAATTTAGGAAACTCTGCCATTTTCATATATTTTTCAATATCAACCCAGAAAAATTTAGAATAATATAAAACACGATTATATAAATCCTCTGCATCTTTTTTATTCATCGGATTTAAACCATGTGCTAAAATAGAATCATTTCTTTTATTAACTGCATTTTTTAATCTTTCATCTGCAAAATATTTTTTAGCTAAATCTTCACCAAATGCTTCTAAAATCTTGTAAGATTTGTCTTTTGGAACTTTAAATGTTTTGTCACGGTCTTCATATTCTTTAATATTCCAGTTTTGAATCATTTTAGGAATTTCTGGATCAAATTTAGTTTGGGTTTTAAACTGTTTTCTGTTAATATGGAAAACTTTATGATTTTTAAATTTTTCAACATCAATTAAATCATGACTATTAAGTGATACCTGTGCAATTAATTCTATAGCCCTATATAATCTGGCAACTGCATCATCAAAAAAGCCTTCTTCAATTTTACGATGAGCATTATTTAATAAATCAGGCAGATAATATTTCATAGCTTCTTTTTGATTATTTTGTATTTTTAATCTTAAAAATTCCAAATTATTGTTTAATTGATTTATAAATTCTTCAGAATTATCAAAATCATTATTTAATAATTCATTAGGACATTTTTGAATGATTTCTTTATAAAAATAACTTGGAAGCTTAAATGATTCAATTTTATCTAACTTTTCATTATAAATTTCAATTCTATCATTGAATTTATCCCATTTTTGATAGAAATTAACTAATTTAATATAAAATTTAGCTAAATCTTTTAATTCCCCATCATCTAATTTTGCTTCTGCTTCTTTGAAGTTTTGAATAGCTGCTTCAAATTGATAATGATTAAAGAAGTTTTTTCCACGATTAAATTCCAGCACAGCATATGTGTCATATGGATCTTTTTGAGGTTTTATTTGTTCATGGCCTGAAATAACAATTCCAACACCATCTTTATTTCTAACTTCTGCATTTTCACTCATTTTAGAACCTACATAGGAATAGTTATAAGAATCTGTGTATTTATCACCAGTTGAAGCTAAAACTAAACCTGCAGTCATCGGTTTTGTTCCACCAGTAAAATCAATTGTTATTTCATCCCATCCTTTTTTGTTTAACTCAAAAAGAACTTCTTTTGATTTTTCAAATGCATCTTCAATACTTTCATGATTATCAACTTGTTTAGTTAAATAATCATATTTATGTTTTGTATTTTTGTTTATTTCATCAACAACACTTAATGTTTTTTCAGAATGTATGAAATAAACTAATTTTGGTTTTATATTATCAATAGAATGGATTAGAGGTTCTGGAGAACCTCCAACACTCATAACTAATACTTTTCTATTACTCACTTAACACACCTTAATTAAATTCCAATTTAACCCAACCAAACGGTTTTCCCTGTTTAGTGACTTTTCTGGATTTTGGAAACTCAAACTCGTAACTTCTTTTAAAAGACTTTCTAACTCTGTCAAAAGATGTTGGATCATATTCTTTAAGTTTCATAGCAATAGATGTTGCCATTAAACCTGAACCTGCACCAATTTTAAGTAACGGTGCATCTACAGTATTTTTCTTATTTAAAGTTTCATAAAATTTAGATAAATACTCAATATCATATTTATCTGCAAAATCCATTTCATAATAAATTAAATCCTGACTAAACTTAAATAAAACATCTTTAAGATAATTTAAATCCAATATTTCAGATTTATCTTCAAGTTTTAATTGTCGATACATATTACTGTCAAAAGTTGTTGTTAAACTGGATTTGAAATTTTTATTTGCACCAATTGTTTCCAAATAACTTTTTACAACTTTACCATGTCTTGAATAAAATTGGTTTTTTCTTCTATCATCAGTTGCCATTACTGCTAAAACCTGCTCAATTCTTGGAAGATTTGTAGTTGTAGTGTCTGCAACTTGCATAAATCTAAATATATTATATTGAGCATCATTGCCAAAACCACTGGTGAAATGTTTTTTTAATAAATCATTAGATAAAAAACTATTATTGCGACGATTACTGGAAATATCTCTACCTATTTTATCCATATCCTCTTCAGTTAACAAGTCATAAAATATAGCTGTTCTAATAGCTCCTTTAATTGAGGAACCTGGAATATACAGTTTATCAGAAGTTTTGATATGTTCTTGAACCTCGTTAATAAAATCAACACGACTATTATCAATACACTGGTATCTGACAAAATCCTTTTTTATTTTTTTATCAAATTGTTTTAATTCAAAGTTGGAATTTGTTAGACTAGCTAAAAAAGTATCTTTTCTGTCATCAGATAAACTGGAGTAATAATTTGTCAAATTAACTCTTTTTATTATTTTGACAATTTGTCCTTTACTTTTAGCTTTAGCTGGAACAAATTCACAACAGTTATATGATTTTCCAGAACCTATGTGAATCGGACTTAAAGTAGTTAAACGTAAATCATAAGATTCGCAAGACATTATTTATCCTCCTCTAAGCTGCATTTTAATGGAAATGCAAATCCATATTCAATAGCTGGATTAACCTTACCTGAACTAACATTTCTTCCATAATATTTTTTATAATCTGTGAAAACTGATCCTTCTTTAAAGAATCTTATTTGTTTTCTAATTTCATTAGATGAGCTTTTTCCTCTTTTTGAATCTATTTCATAACTTGCAAATTCATTAATATGTGCCAAATCATCTGAATTTGGAATGAATCTTGATAAAGTTACAAAATAATTACCTTCATAGTGATTTAAAGAGTATTCTTCATCTATAAAATAATCAAACTGACCTTTTCCTGTTGAAATATCTCTTCCAAATCCACGGTCTTTTAAGAATTTAATAGCTGCTTTAACAATTGGTTTATAATCCTCATCCATAAATTCTACTAAGAAAAATAACCCCATATTTTTGAATTCATTTCCAGATGTGTAGAAAATACCTTCTGTTTCATTAGTTATACGGTTAACACTATTATTTGGAATAATATTTTCTCCAAAATTAACATCAATATTATAAGATTCCCTCATAAGCAATCCTTTAATAAAGGTATACTGATTATAATTTCTTAATATGTCACTTTCACTTAATCTACCTTTTAATAAATCAAAGAATAAATTTTCTTCAATGAATTTAACTTTTTTATATTCTTTAAAATCTTTAGGATGATACTTTTCTTCCAAATCTTTTGATTTTTGCGGAAATATAATTTTAGGATAAAATTTTATTTTTTTACCGTTTTCAAAATCTTCTTTAAATATAAATGGAAATGTTGAGGAAATTATAAATGGAGGTTCATCTTCAAAAGATTTAACCATTTCATCAACTTTTTCAGGATATAACTGACTTATTGCATAAGTTATTGCACCAAATAATGTATCTGAGTGAAGTTCTGGAAAGATTGATAAGGGTTTTAAATATATTAACACTTTTTCACCTCATATCTTAAATTTAATTATCTTTCCTTAGTTAATACTTTTAACAGCTTCAGAAATATCTGCATTTTCAATAATAACTTCTTCATCCACGTCTTTTTTATAATAATCTTGGCCTCTTTTTGTAATTGAAATATTGGTAAATTTAACTTTACCAAAACCTCTACTACCACTTCCTCCAAGATAATTGTCCTCTAAAAGACGCATTGCTTCAAATACGCCCATTAAATTATCTTCATCTTTTTCATAAACTGAAAATATGAATTCAAAAGCAAATGCTGATCCTTTTGGTATTCTTTCAATATTTCTTGGAGTAGCTTCTGAAGTAATACGATTAAGATTGTTTTCATATTTTAATTCTGCTCCACGAACAATATCTTCCTGTTTACTCCATAGTTCAATTGATTCTTCTGTTGGAAAAGCATCTCTAACAATTAATCTAGTAGGGAAATCTAAAGCTTTATTATTATCTGCTGATACTCCAAAGATTTTAGCTGCTTTGGAATCACCGTCAGTTGCAGGACCTCCTTCGTTTTTCATTACACTTTGAGCAGATTCCTTATCATTTAATTCAAATAAAGATCTAAGTTTTCCTTTTAAAGATGATCCTGGGATAAATGGTAAATCTGAAACTACATCACGAATAATAACATTATCAGTTCCTCCAATGTCAATATTATCGTTAGATCCGCCTATATGAAGTCCTGTTTCACAAACTAATTCTCCTTTAATAACAAAATTTTCTTTAAACATAATAATTTCCTCCTTATTTTAACTTAATTTCTTGGATAGTGATATTTATGATATGCTACAATTGATTCAAAAAAGTCTATAAATGTTTTAAAATTTTTCATTTTATCTTCTTCAGACCCAACATCCACTTTACTCATAGCTGCCATCATAAAATTATAAAATTCCTTTGGAACAGTTTTTCTTCCTACAGCAACTGCTAATTTAGGTTTTAAAAGATAAAATTCCGGTTCAATTTCATCCCATGTTGTTTTTTGTTCAATTAATCTAACTGCACCAAAGAATTTTCTTAGTTGGTTTGTTTTAAGCTGTTTAGATCCTTTCGCTACTTTATCTGCATATCCTCCTTCATCTGCAATATCTTTTATAGATAAATCAGATAGCTGATTTAAACTTTTTATTCTGTTTGTAACATCATTATAATTTTCATTTTCATTTTGTCTATTATTTCTATTATAATCTCTTGCCATAATATCACCTCATTCTTAAACTAACCCATGAAACAGGAATTTTAATCCAAGGCATAAATTTTAATCCTTTTTTATTTAAATCTTCAAAAACTTCCTTATCTTTTACTAATCTCAATTTATATTTAAATAAAGGTACAAATCTTTTAATACTCAACCTTCTGTGAACATCTTCATCCCATTTATTTTCATTAGACAGTAATCCCAGGTTTTTGTAATTATTTTGCCATAAATGTAACATTGAATAAACAATACCTTTAGACAGTCTATTATTTGTACAGTAATCTTCCAGTTTTACAGCAAATTCAAATAATTCGTCAAATCCTTTAAATAAATCTTTTGTATCCCAGTTAACAACTTCTCCAAACAATGTTATTTTATCCCTTCCGCAAGATTTTGCAGCATCCAAATATTCTTCAGAAGTTATAGCTGCTTTACCAATCGGGAATTTTGGAGAAACAATATTTATACCTCCAGACAAATTAATTGATGGATTAGATGCAGTCCATATTTTGAAAGTATTTCTTAATTTCTGTGCAAATTTTATAATATCATCATATGGTCCTAAAACCAGTAAATCATCTCCTCCAGAGTAATTTATATGGATTGTAGGGATTTCATAATCTTTTAATTTATCCGCCTCATCATCAGATAATTCACATCCATATTTTAATTTATAAACAAAAACACTTTCTTTAATTTCTTCATTGTCGTTTTGGATTTCCAATTCTTTTTTATCAAATTTATCCTCATCAAAGACTTTTGAATAAACTTTAAACTCAGATGCAATGTTATTTACAAATCCTGAGAAAAACATATCTAATTGAGAACTTAATGCTGAAACTCTTGAAATTCCAAGGTTTTCATCATAACTTTTCTTTAAGCCTTCGGAAAAGATTAATCCCAAATTATCCACATCCATTTTTAAAACACCTAATTTATTAGCACCATCACTAATTTTTGCTAAATGTTCAAAGTATAATGGCATGTATTTATGATTATCTGCAAAACGACCAAGGTTAGGAACTGTATTTCCCATGAAACTAAAACTAAATGAAACATTACTTTCAAATTCATGATTAGCTAAATCTAAAAAGTTTGTATCATTTAATTTAATAACTTCAACCTTTTTACAAGTTTTAGACAAACTATTAATTTTATCTGCAATATCCTTAGATTTATTTAAAAAGTGATAATCAACATTTGCAGGTTCAATAAAGTAACATTCACCTTTATCAGTAATACATTTAATCATATAATCTGCATTAGCTGCATTTTGACCTAATTTTTCATGATTCTTACAAGTTTTACAAACTACAGAATCTTCTTTTTTAGGATATGGAGTTCCACAAACTGAACATAAATCATCATATTTAATTTCCTCATCGAAATTAAAGACATCATCAAGATTATCTGAGAATTTATGTTTTTTATCTTCATTTAATTTATTGGATAATTTTCGAGTTATCTGACCAAATTTAGCTAAATCATCACCACAACACTCTATTGAAACTAAAGCTAAGTATAATTCAGCATTAAACTCATCAATAAAGAATTTATTAAGTTTTGATTTGATTTCAGCTAATTTTTCTTTTGCAGTTTTCGTATTTGGTCCAATTATTGTAAATCTTCCACCACCACAGAATAAAATGTTAGCTTCGCATAATTCAAGTTCTTCTGCAATATGTGTAGCTATTGCATCACAAAGCAGTGTCAGATAAAGAGATCTTCCTCTTAAACGTTTACTCATTCCGCTTTGTGCTTCCTAAGGTGAAGAGATTTTAAAAATAAATTTTTGAATTCCTGAAATATCTCCTTCAATAGCTAAATAACAGTTTAAATCATCCTTTTGAGTTAATTTAACATCACCATCACGATTAAATAAATATCTGGAAACTGCTAATGCAGCAGTTGTTTTTGAGTGGTCATATAATGAAATATCACTTTTAGATTTATATGCTGCTGAAGGCATAGTTGAAGCATATTTTTTTAATAAAGCAAGTAATGTATTAAAATCGGTTTTATTTTGAATTAATTCAAATTCAAAGTTAAATTCATCCCATAAACGATTATATTCAGGTACTAAATTCCACCCTCCCATAGTGTCCTTTTTAGCTGCAGGTTTTAAATTATTAAAACTTCCATCATCTAAAGACAATTTATTTAATGGGATATACTGTTCGTCAACTTTGTCATTACCTTCCAAAACAATTTTAGAAAATAATGAAATTAAAGGAGTTTTATTAACTTCTTGCGTATCATCAATATCTTCCCTTTCAGAAGCGGAATGATGATCTGCTTTTTTTAAAATACTGCACAAATCAGGATAATTAGATTTTGTATGGTTATGATGATATAAAACCAAATCCACAATATCATCATTGTAGTATTTATCTAAAAAGTCACAGGACCATTTGGCATGTGCTCCATTTTTACCATAATCATCCTGAGAATATTTTTTATATTCTTCAGAATGGCTCTTGTCTGTTCTTTGATAGAACTTTCCAATATCATGGAGTAATGCAGCAATTTTTAAATTTTCTACATTTTTAATTTTAAATTCCTCCTATCTTATTTAATATAATTCTAGTTTAAATTAATAAACATATAAATTTTTTTAATTGATTTTAAAGACAGATAATAAATTTTCAGCAATTTTACAATTAATTAAAACATTATATAATCCATTAATTCTAACACGTTAATAACAATTATGTACCTTTATTGTATATAAATATTACTAAAATTATTTAAAAAAAGTTATATATCAAAAATTGAATAATCACCATAAGGAGTTAAAAAGATGTTTTGTAATAACTGCGGATGTGAACTTGCAGATAATGCAACTTTCTGTTCCAAATGCGGAAAGAAAATAAAAAACAAAAACATATACATTGCACTGATACTGACATTCATACTGACAGGACTTGGTTCAATCTATGCAGGAAATACCAAAAAAGGATTAACATTACTGATACTCAGAGTACTTTTTGCTGCTTTGGCATTTTTTTCAAATATATTCGGCATTTTATCCGTTTTGGTTTGGGTTTACGGATTTTATGAAGTATATAACGATGTTCAAATTGCCAACAGAAATTCCAGTCCGAATCTGATTAATGATTTTAAAAACTGGAATCAGCAAAATAAGATAATAGCTATTTTAATAATATGTGCAATTTTAATCCTAACCCTCAACAGTCTCATCAGCTTTTCATCAACAGACAGCTATTCTCCAGGTGATTCAGCCACTTCTAATCATGTAAGCTACAGCTATGATAGCTATCCGTCACATTACGGGGGAGTAGATACATCACCGGATACAATTGCCAAAAATGATCCTGACTCCTATTATGACTATTATGAATACGGAGACAATCCTGATGTTGATGATTATCTGGAATCAGAAGGTTATGATTAAAATTATAATCAGTTATTCATTTATTGTTGAATTTTAAGTAGGAGTACATTTTTAGAAACATACTTCCTACAAAGACCTGCCATAACTTTAATAATTTTGGTGCAGATTATTAAATCAGGCCTATGTTATAATATTGTGTTTAATTAGTATTTAAATATTGTTATTAACAAGTATAAAAATAACAAGCATGAATGAAAAAAACCTGGTAAAAATATTAGCAGCTGCTGCAATTATCTTAGGGATTGTATTTATATCAGTTATTTGCATAGATACTCATGAAAGCACCAGCTTAAGTGTAAAATCACCAGACACTCTTAAAGACGGTGATGCATACAGTGTAGAGTTATGTGACTCCAAAGGAAATCCGATAGCTAATCAGAACATTTCCATTTCATTTGGATCAAATTCATTTAACCTTACAACTGATGAAAACGGAATAGCTGTCATGAAAATCAGTAATGTTCCTGCCGGTGAGTATGATATTAAAATCCAGTATGACGGAAACAGCCACTATAAAAATACTTCAGCTGTTCATCATGCGGTTATCCTGAAAATCGAAAAAACCCGCAGCCTAGATGAAATTCTTCAAAGCGGAGAATACAAAAAAAAGATTGGTGATTACCAAATTGTTGAATACAATTATATGGGAGACATGGAATCTGCACTGGTTGAAGATTCAAATGGTAAAAAATGGATAATGGGCGGAGACGGGTTTACATCTGTTTAAAAAAAGGAGTTTACCATCCCATTTCTCCAATCATGCTGACAACATTTTTGCCCTCATCAGTCAGACGATACAGACTGCCTTTGTGGGCGTCTTCATTAATGCAGACTATTAGGTTGTGTTCTTTTAAATCTGTCAGTACATTGCTGACATGTTTTATTCCTACTCCTGATTCTTCACTGATTTTTGTTGGTATTTTAACATCGTTTTTTAAGGTTTCCAGTACTTTTCGCCTGTAGCTAGAAATTGCAACATAGCTACATTTTTTCAATAATTCATCATTGCTATTCACAGTTACCACATTTTCTCTAAAGTTGCTTTTTAAAAATAAGACCTAATTTTTAATAATCTGCACCTTGCTTTATATTTTATATTAGCATGTAATATATACTTTGTGGTAATATTGTCTTATAAGATATGATAAATTGTCCATGTTTTAGATATTATTTATATGAAAACAACTAAAAATTCATTTGAAAATTGCTGATATGATAAACAAATTTAAGCTTTATCTAAAAAATGTAAAATTAAACAAAACAATACTATTTTTGCAGACAACTATATAATAATTAGAATATTACAAGAATATCGCTATATTAACACAATATATTCTATTAATTTTAACACAGTTGTACAATTCACGAAGCTGTTCAAAAAAAGCCAGTAATACTTTGACAAAACCCAAAGAATATTTTGAAGAAATTAGAAAATGAAACAAATTTTAAATAAGCAAATTAAAAATGAATATAAATGCTAAAAATAAATTACAATTTGAATATACAGCCTAAAAAAACCGAAAGAAACTGAACTTAAATATAAAAACTTATAAAGCATTATTTAAAAAAGATAATAATATGTCTAAGTTAGATGCTTTTTTTAAATTTAAAGAAAATAATACAGATGTGAAAACTGAAATCATTGCAGGTATTACAATCTTTCTGGCTATGGCTTACATATTAATTGTAAACCCTGCAATGTTAAGTGAAACTGGAATGGACATACAAGGAGTATTTATTGCAACTGCACTTTCAGCTGCAATAGCTACAATATTAATGGGATACATAGCAAACTACCCATATGCACTGGCTGCAGGAATGGGTCTTAACGCATTTTTCACATATACCGTAGTACTTACTATGGGATACAGCTGGGAATATGCACTTTTAGCTATCTTTGTCTCAGGTATAATCTTTCTGGTTATCTCACTTACTTCCCTGCGTGAAAAATTATTCTATTCAATTCCTGACTCTTTAAGATTCGGTATATCAATAGGTATCGGTTTATTTATCCTTGCATTAGGTTTAAGCAACCTCGGAATCCTGTCATACTCTTCACAGGTAATAAATATCGGAGATGCAAACTGGGCCACACAGCTAATAGGACTTGGAAGCGCTTCAACTATTTTTACTCTCGGAAACCTTTTGGCATTAATCTGTTTTGTCATCATAATGGTTTTAATGAAGAAAAATGTAAAAGGAAATATTCTAATCGGAATTATTGCAACATACATTATCGGAGTTGTTTTAGAACTGGCAGGATGTCCTGTTTTACCTGACCAGTCATTAATACCAACAGCTATAATCAACAGCAATCTGGGCGGATCACTTGGTAATGTTGCATTTAAATTCGGAGAAGCTAGCGGAGTATTTACCGGAGTAAGAGCATTTATTGATTTTATAATCATTGCCGTCACATTTCTGGTAATCTCTTTATTTGATACAATGGGAACCTTAACTGCACTTACAACAAAAGTTGACGGATATGATGAAAACGGCAAACTGCCAAGACTTAAAAAGGTTTTAAGTGTAGATGCACTCGGACCAATGATCGGATCCCTTTTAGGTACTTCACCTGTAGTTACATACATTGAAAGTTCCACAGGTATTATGGAAGGAGGAAGAACCGGTCTTACAGCTATTGTAGTGGGTATTTTATTCCTGCTTGCAATTCCGTTTGCACCAATATTTACAATCATCCCAACCTTTGCAGTAGCTCCTGCACTTGTTGTTGTAGGTATCTTAATGTGCGGACTGTACAAAAACCTTGATACAGGTAATCTTTCTGATCTGATTCCTGCACTTGCTGCCATTATTGTAACTCCACTTACCCAAAGTATTACAACAGGTATTATTGCAGGTGTATTTGCATTTGTTATCGTTAAAGTCTTATTCGGTAAAGCAAAAGAAATATCCAAAGCAATGTGGATTTTATTTGCACTTTTATTCATTTATATGGTTTTAGAGTTCATAATGTAGGAACTCTAACTTTTTTTATTTTTTGCTGATGTATTTTTATCAATTAAATTGGAAAATCAGCTAATTAAATGATAAGTTATTAAAAAATTATCTTATTTAATTAAAGACATTGCAAATATTTTAAAGCAACTGTTGAAAATAAGATAATTCCTATTGCAAATACATATATTTAAAATAAATTATATAACAAAAAAAAGAAAAAAGGTTTTATTTAAAAAACCTTATTGAATTTTAATTGTATTTCCGGTTTCAAATCCATTGTATATTGAAGTAATGATGTATTCCCCTTTCATTAGCCTAATGTTTAAGGATGCAATACCATCATCATTTGTAACTTTATTATAGAACACACCATTTACATTAAATGTAACAATCTGATTAGCTAATGGATTTCCCTGACCGTCTACAACTCTTGCATTGAATGCTGAACCATCAAGATACTTCATTTTTAAATCGCTAGTTTGTAATGTCGAAAGAACAGTAACATTGTTTCCTACATCATACTGACCATACATAGTAGTAATTACATATTTTCCAGGTCTTAAATTAATAGCTAAACTAGCTATACCATTTGCATCAGTTTCTCTGTAGTAAAATACACCATTAATATTAAAAGTTACAACAGTACCTTCAACAGGATATCCCTGACTGTCCAAGATTTTAACTGAGAATTTTGAAGCATTTTTATAGTATTTAACCATGTCATAATTTTCAACAATTTTAGACAATACTGTGACATTATTGCCTGCCTGTTCACCAGTAACTAAATTAAATACTGTGATAATATAGTTTCCCGGCCTTAACTGGATGTTTAATTTAGCAGTACCATTTTCATCAGTTGTTCTGTTGTAGAATACACCATTTATATTAAACATAACAGTTGTATTGGCTAACGGATTTCCGTTGAAGTCCAGAACAGTTGCGTAAAATTGTGTGCCGTTTCTGTAGTATTTAACTATATCCTTACTGATTATTGTTGACAAAATAGATACTGTGTTATTTATACTGGTTCCGAAGTATTTGGAAGTTCCACCAAATGTGGTAACAACAGTATAATTTTTACTGTCTAAATTAATAGCTATGGAAGCAGTACCATTTTCATCGCTTTGTCTAATATAGTCTCTGCCGTTTATTGAAATGGTTACATTCATATTAGCTAACGGATTGCCGCCAATATCTTTCAGAACAACTGCAAATCTTGTACCGTCTTTATAATACATTACAACATTTTCTGCTTCTAAAACTGTTTTGATGGAATTTATTTCAACATTTTCAGATACATTAACTGTCTGGTAGTTATCTTTTGTGAAAACTGCACTGATTGTATAATTTCCATAAGTTAAGTTTTTAAATATTAATGAACCTGTTCCATTAGTGTAAGATAATGTGTAAGGTGTATTATTTACAAGAACTGTTAAATTTCCATCAAGTTTTTCAGACAAGTTAACATTTACTGTTATGTCTCTGTAATCTTTATCTACAGTTACATCCATAGTGATTTCCTTTTTAGCTACTGTAAAATTAGCAGTACCATTTGCAGCATTATATTTTTCACTGCCCAAATAAGATACATCAATATGATATTTTCCGGCATCCAACATTTCAGGTACTTCAAATACAGCCAAAGCGTTGACAACATTAACAATATATTTTTTATTGCTGATTGTTAAAACAACATCACCTGTTACATTAACACCGGCTACTGAAGTTAAATTAATACTGACTATAGGGTTTTCACCATAAACAATATCTGCAATGTCCGCAGTTAAATTAACATCGGTTTTGGTAACGCTGACGGTTTTTTGAACGAAAGATCCGTTATATAATCCATTGCTTTGATAGTTAGCTGAAATTACATAATCTCCAACTTCATCAAAGTATACATTAATCTTTGCAACACCGTCAACTACACCAGCTGTATAATTAGTTCCATTAATGCTGAAAATAACTTCACCGATTTTAGCCAGTTTGCCTTTACCGTCAGTTACAGTAGCTATAATTTCACTGAACTCCTGAACTTTAGGAGCAATGTTATTTAAAGTAACTGTTGTATTCTGTATATCAGTGATAGTGAATGCTTTAAGACATGCTACCTGAGAATTATATGTGTGGCTATAAGCTGAAGCTGAGTAATCATATAAATCTGTCCATTTCTTACCGTCATTACTGAAGTATGATACGCCCGGAGCATAATAACATCTTGTTGTTGAAACTTGTTCTGAAATAGGAACAGCGGCATATCCGTTTTGAGGATTTGCAAGTTTTACAACAATTTTGAAGATATCCCCAACAGCTACAGGAACATATTCTTTTAATGGAATTGTATAATATCCGCTTCCTTCATGTCTGCCGTTTTGGGTAAGCTGCAATACATCATTTACATAAATAGAAATTTCGTAATCAACAGTTGTATTGAAGAATGTTGATACAGCTGCAATTGCTTCGTTACCGGTTGCATTATAAATATTCTGATACCAGATAGTTTTTTTACCGGTTACCAGATAATCAGTCATTCCTGCAACATCGTACTGATAGTTTTTGGTGTATCTTACAGTATCATTTAAAATGTAGGTAAATGCCTGATTATCTTTATTTACAGCAAATAAAACTCTATCATAGTAAGAAATGTAGAAGTAACCCTTATCTCCCCAGGAACTTCCCCAGCTGTTTTTAACTATAAATGCACCATCACCTGCAGGAGCAGTATAGAAATTATTTTTTGAATAATTGTCATCCCAGCCAACTACCGTAATTGCATGATTTCCATTACCTGTATATGGATCATAATAAGCATTAGTTTTAGAGTTGAGATAACCTGCTGAGTGATAATATGAAGCATATAATCCGCCGTATTTTAAAATAGCTTCTTTTATAGCATCATTATCAGTGTAACTTGTACGTGCAGGCAAAACATAAATGTTTTGAATATGCATTTCACTGTCTAAAAGCGGGGATAAAGTTCCCTTATCATCAAATGGATCCAAAGTAGCATTAACCGGACCTAACCAGCTAGCCAAATAACCCATCGGCATTCCGTTATATCCACCCTCGTTAGTTTCCATTTTCCAGCCGTAGGCAGAATACATTTCAATTAAATTTTTCATGTTTTCCACAGAAAAATTAAATGTTTTATTGCTTGCTTTTAAAACACAGGTTTCAAGTGAAGCAAGTGCTGCAAATGCCCAGCAGTTACCTGAATCCTGCTGATTTTTAACATCAGTTACAAAACCATTTTCAGCTAAATTATATCTTGCAGGCAATGTACCATTAAATAATGATTTATAAACAAATAATGAGTAATTATTGGTGCTTGATACAATAGGACTGAAATTAGACTGATTTAACATGTTGGCATTGTAACTGGCTTTATTGTCAGTAAATGTAACTCCATCAACTGTAAGTTTAGGATTTGCATTGGAAAATATTGCTCCTCCAAATCCTGTTGCTGCATTTGATGCAAATTCAGAGTTTTTAATTTCAAAAGAAGTACAGTTATCGCTAAATAATGCGCCTCCGTTTAAAGCAGCATTTTTAGTAAAGTTGGACTTTATAACAGTTCCTGAACCATACATTTTATATACTGCTCCACCTTCATATCTTGCAAGATTATTTGTAAAATTAGAATAAGAAATTAAAATTTCAGAATTTAAACTACAGATAGCTCCTGCAAAGTTTGCAGAACAATTATTAAAAGTACTGTCTCTAACTTCCAAATCAGTAGAAAATGCATAAATAGCTCCTCCTGCATCATCTACAGAACGGCAGTTTTCAAAAACAGTGCCGACAACAGAAATTTTAGAATCCTTATCAGAAGCTATAGCTCCGCCAAACCAATGTGCAGAGTTATTAATAAACTTACAATTTGAAAGAGATAATTCCCCGTAAGGCAGATAAATGGCTCCCCCATACATCGCACTGTTATTTAGAAATGTACAATTATACAATGTATTTTTAGGCACATTAGTCACATAACCATAATAATCAGTACTGACATAATTGTAGATGGCTCCTCCGTATGCATTATTATATCCGTAAGAAGTATCATCAACAGCCACTCCGTTTTTAAATATTACATTAGTTGCACTAACAGTACCTAAATTCTTAACAGTTGCATGATTCAATGTTAAATCTTTTAAAGTTAAAGTATAGCCATCTCCAACATTAAAAGCAATACCATTAAACTTAATGATAGTATTTTGAGCACTCTGACCCATGAAAGTCATGGAAGAATATATTCCTTTTTTAGAATCCAGCTCATAAGTACCGTCTGCGAAATGGGCAGTACAGCCTGAAGTTAATCTGTTATACTGCAGGTACTTGTATGGACTGGATTGTGTTCCTCTCCCGTCACTTTCAGCAGATGCATTGAAATATATATCATTAGAACCTGTAAGAACGTTAGTATCTTCACCATGACTGTAAATAACTCCACCGTCATCAACAGCAGAAATTTCAATCTGTTCATCACTGCTAATGACTGTCTGGTTATCAACAGCATCACTAGCAAAAGCAGATGGAACAATCATTAATAATAACAAAAATACCGAAAAAAGTACAATTGACTTATTAACACATTTGACCACTTTTTGTTCCTCCAAAATTTAATTTTATAATATCGTATAAATATATATGGAATATAATTTTATACAATAATACATTAGATTTACTAATATAAATACACATATAACATTTATTTCGAAAATAAAGGCAATATACAAAAATTATCATATAATTACATAAGTACCACCATAAATAAAATAGCGATGTAAACTATATTTCAATTAAGCATATTTTAATAAATCTAATTATAAATTTATTTATAAACAAAAATATTTAAATTTATATCATAAAAGAAACTAAAATTAAAATAACTAATTATAAGGAATTATTTTATTATGCTATCTATCAATCAATGTTATTTGGATTTTGTTAAAAAAATCTTAAACCAGGGAAAGGAAACATATAAAGACAGCAACCACCATTTAAAAGAAAGTTTAGGTAATTTTTACGTAATTGATGATCCGTTAAACTTGAAATTTGTGGCAAAATACCAGCATATGACTACTGATATGATGCTAAACGAAATCAAATCAGGAAAGTACGATATTGAAGGCTGTCCTATTAAAAGTGATGCACTCTATGAATATGTTAAGTCATTTGAAAACAGTGACGATCAGGGTTTTGTATACACTTATCCAAACCGAATATTGGCTCATTTTGATGTTGACCAGTTTGAAGTGATGAAAAAAAGAATGCTGCATGCAATTGGAAGTAACCGTGCAGTAGCTGTTACATATGACCCGAAATTGGATCAGGACCGTGAAGACATTCCATGTTTACAGTTCCTGCAATGCATTGTCCGTAACAATGAATTAACAATCCACTGCTTATTCAGGTCCAACGACATCTTTGGAGCTTTCTATTCAAATATGTTTTTTATAGCATATATCGGAATTAAAATGAAAGAAGAGCTTAATAAAGAGTTATTAGGCGAAAAAGTAAACTTCGGAGGAATCCATTACCACTCCACCAGCGGCCATATCTACAGCAATGATATGAAAGCTGCTAAAAAATTAATAGCTATTAACAAATAGCTAACTTTTAACTTTTTTTAAATTGAAATTCTTTTTACAATAAAAAAAAAAAGAAGAAAAAAGTCCAGATTTAAAAATCTAGAGATAATTATCTGCCTTTTTTTCAAAGTATGCTTTTGGATGAGCACAGACAGGACATTTTTCAGGTGCTTCTTTTCCTTTGAAAATATGTCCGCAGTTTCCGCAAATCCAGATAATTTCTTCTTCTTTTACAAATACGCTGCCTTCCTCAACTTTTTTGAGTAAAACATCGTAACGTTCGTTGTGTTCTTTTTCAATAGCTCCTACTGCATCAAATAAGTAAGCTATTTCATCAAATCCTTCTTCCCTAGCTTCTTTTGCAAAAGTCGGATACATACTTGTCCATTCGTGATTTTCACCTTCTGCCGCATCTTTAAGATTAGATGCTGTATCCTGAATACTGCCTCCATGCAATAGTTTAAACCAGATTTTAGCATGTTCCTTTTCATTGTGTGAAGTTTCTGAAAAAATATTGGAAATCTGAACATAGCCGTCTTTTTTTGCCTGACTTGCATAGTATTCATATTTAGTATGTGCCTGTGACTCACCTGCAAAAGCTGCTTTCAAGTTTGCCTCAGTTTTTGTTCCTTTTAATTCTACCATATAAAAAACCTCTTAATTAAAAATAAACAGTAATGATAAATAAATTTTTCGAAAAATTTTAAAAACAAATATCAATAACAAATTATATACATATTAATACAGATTCAATTTATAATAGAGGTGAAAACAAAATGAGCAAATATTGTCCGAAATGTGGAAATGAACTGCCTGATGATGCGCAATTTTGTAATGAATGCGGATATTCTGTTTTAGTTGACAATAATCATACAGATGAAGAAACTCCCAAAGATGTTATGAAAACTGAAGAAGCTGAAACTCCTAAAAAAGATGCAGATGAAATATTATTTAATGAAGCTCCAGATAAAACTAAATCAAATAATGATATGGATTCTAAAATATTTAGCGACAAAGCTTCATTTAACCTTCCTAAAAACAAAATATTAATTCCTGTTGCAGTTATAGTTATTATAATTATAGGACTGGCTATTTTCAGCGGCAATATATTTTACAATCCCGACAGCATCTCAATAACCATTACTGATATTTCAGCAACCGGTGAGGAAAGCGGTTATTATTACAATGTAAATGCTATCTTTAGCAATCTTCCGTCAAATACCCAGGGTTACCTTCTGAAAACAACATACTATGACAGTAATGGAAATGCATTAGCTTCTACAACTGAAGGGTTAAATACTGTAGACAACAGCGAATACGGTTCCTGTTTTGCATTTTACAACAGCCCAAAATATTTAGCAATAGATCATGTCAAAGTTGAAATCATACATGACGGCAATGCCATAAAAGAAGCTACAGGTGATTTTGACCGGAACAAAGCAGATTTCTCAAATGACAACAACACCACACAGTCTTAAGAGAAATCTTTTAATTTACTTTTTTATAAAATTGTTCTACTTTTTTTAAACATATGTTTAAATTTTATCCTATAAAATTAAATAAGACACATAATCCGCCACTGATGAAAATAAATCAGCACAATCCCTTTTAATAAAAATCAATAAGCAAATTTTATATAATACAAAACGCATATTATAAATCGTGATAAATATACTTCGTTATATTTATGTTAAGAGGCGAGTATTTATGAACAGCGATATGAGTGGAAAAGTAACAATAATAACTGGCGGAGGAAAAGGAATTGGATTTGGTATAGCTACAGCATTTGCAAAAGCAGGGTCAAACCTTGCAATTACAGGCAGAACTGAATCCACACTTTTAAAAGCAAAAGAAGAACTTGAAGACAAATATGATATAAAAGTATTGCCTATTGTAGCTGACGGCGGATATGAAGACCAGGTAAAAGATGCAATCAAACAGATTGCTGATGAATATGGAAGAATTGACGTATTAATTAACAATGCACAAGCTTCCAAATCCGGATTAAAACTTGTAGAACATACAAAAGAAGACTTTGATTTAGCAATTAATTCAGGATTATATGCAGTGTTTAATTTTATGAAATATGCTTATCCATATCTTAAAGAAAGCAAAGGTTCTGTAATCAACTTTGCATCTGGTGCAGGATTGTTTGGAAGAGACGGACAGTCATCATATGCTGCTGCAAAAGAAGGAATCAGAGGTATGTCAAGAGTAGCTGCAACAGAATGGGGTTGCGACGGAATCAACATCAATGTTGTATGTCCTCTTGTAATGACTGCCCAATTAGAACAGTGGAGGGAAGAATATCCTGAAATTTATGAAAAAACAATACAAGGCATCCCATTACAAAGATTTGGTGATGCTGAAAAAGATATTGGTGGAACCTGCTTATTTTTAGCATCTGAAGCTGCAAGCTATATCTCCGGAGAAACAATAACTCTCCAAGGCGGATCCGGTTTAAGACCATAAAGAAAAGACTCATTTCTTTTCTTTTAAAACTTTTTTTTACATTAAAATTTTACTCCAGATATGTAACATAAACCATACATTTATATATGATGTAAACTTAATTTTACATAAGTAACATATATTTTACATAGTTGCTGCAAATACTGGAGGAAAAAAATGATACTTGACATATACAATGACAGCATTAAATACTCAATTAAAAACTCAAAATCACTACTTTACTTTGGACTAACATTATTTTCAACTTTTATCATATGGATGGCATATATTTTAATATTAATCCATTATCAGGATGTTAATTTAAATTTAAAATTCGCCAGTTTAATTGTACCTTCATTACTAACATTAATACCAATATTTTTATTTTTAGGATATGAATACAGAATACTGGAAATCTCAACACATGGAATGATTAACGGAACAGATAAAGTGCCTGAATTCAATAATCTGAAAGAAATGCTAATAAAGGGAGTAAAAGTATTTCTTGTTAAATTCGTATACTTTGCAGTCCCCATAATAATACTGGCTGTTACCATTACCCCATTTTTAGACAACATCTCCGGAGGAATAATCCAAACTGCCGGAGCAACAATATCCCTGATATTGGCAATCATATTATATTTTGTAAGTTTCATAAGCCTATCAAATATGGCTGCTCATGACAACTTCAAAAAAGCATTTGACTTTAAAGAAATAAAAGAAGTAATTCTGACAATAGGCCCTGCAAGATATGTTTTATTCTATATCGGACTGCTGATAATAGAATGTGTAATTGCATTTGTGCTGTTTGCAATCACCATGACAGCTATGATGATTATCGGAACTTCAGGAATAAATACACTTACATCACCTGAACCACTCTGGTGGGCAATGTTTTTCCTTACAAACCTCATATTTTCACTGATAATTGCATTAGCCGAATTATTCAAAACACGCGGAATCGGTCTGATTTATGAACCAGTTGAAGAATAAAAAAAAGTGTTATCCTAATTGGATAACATTTAATTAATATTTACATTTTGGGTATGAATCGGATCACCATTAACCTCATTATATACTTCAATTACTGCTTTTGTAGGCATTTCATTTCCATAATAAAATGCATCAACTGAATATTTTCCAGGATGAACATTACTTCCGGTATAGGCATATGATTCATATAATGTTAAATTATTGGAATTATAAAAACGAACTTTAACTTCCAAGTAATCAAAATCCTTATCAACATTTAATGTTCCTGTCAAATCACCTGAGGTAACACCATAATCATTAGATATAGCAGCACTCAAACCACTGAAAGATACAGAATCTGAAGCAGCCATACTATCTAAAACACCTAAACCAGCACTGGCAAGCAAAAACAAAACAATTATGATGATAGTTAAAACAGGAATTAAAAAAAGCTTTTTGTCCGGTGTAACTTCCTCTTTAGTTTGCACATATTCAGCAATAGCTAAAACACCAGCAACAATAAATATGACACAACCAATCACGCCATAATAGCCAATAGCTATAAAAAGACCAAGACCAAGAATTATATATTGAATTGCAGCTATTCTAATATCCATTTTAGAAATATAAACTCCCAAAAGACCTAAAATAGCTATAATTATTGCTAAAGATCCGTAAAATACAAAATCCGGAACCAGACCAGATAAACTAAAAACATTTAACCCTTCAATTATACCAATAATTACAGCTACAATAGCTACAATTGTAGAAACTGTTTTTAAATTTATAGTAATCTCCATAAAAAATCACCACATCACATACTATTTATATACAACATATGTAATATAGCTTTTTAATAATAGAGTTATTCTGCATCCATTTCAACAAAGATGTTTCTTCCTGCTTCCTGAAGATATTCACTAACATCCTCATCAAATTCACCAACATAGGTTAATTCGTAAGGACTGACATTTGTATCTTCATAAACGATGACAAATGCATTCCATTGCTGATAATAGTATAATTTATTCTTTAAAATAGTTGTAGTTAATGGACAGCCATCATCATTAACCTGACTTGGCAATTTAGTGAAGTACTCCTGATTGCGATGCTGTTTGAAAGTAACTTCAAAAGGGCACATATCAGCTATCTGATTTACTAAATCACACTCCACCATATCTGCATGATACTCATTATCATTAATGGTTATTTTAAATTTCATTTACTTCACCTTACTATATATTATGTTTTAAACAATATTTAATACTATCTTTAAAAAAAGTATTTAAAGCGAAGTTAACTATAAAAAAGAGTGAAAAATTGTGAAATCAATCACAGTAAAATTAAATGTTTTTTCCAAATTCAAAAGCCTGATTTAAAGCATTTTCATTATGGTTAATTTCACCTTCACTTTCAGCATTCAAACCATAAACAATGCCTTTTTCAGATTCAACACCAATGCAATTTAAAAATCCTCTCAATTCACAAACTGCAGGTTCCAATGATTTTTGATTATCACTAGCTGCGGAAAATAAGAAATAATAATCCTTATCATTTAACTGCCTGGCTTTTGGAGTTAATCTGTCAATCATTGTTTTCATTTGTCCGCTAATTGTATTAAAATAAATAGGACTTGCAAATACAATAACATCTGCATTTACCATATCTTCCAAAATCCCTGACATATCATCATGAATAACACATTCTCCAGAAGATACACAGCCTAAACAGCCTTTACAATAATTAATAAATCTCATTGGAAATGAAATTTTTTTAACTTCATTTCCTGCATCTTCTGATCCTTTTTTAAATTCTTTAGCTAATATATCACTATTTCCACTTACACGTGGACTGCCGTGCAATATAACTACTTTCTTACTCATCTTTTTCACCATACATACTGTCTATTGTATCTTCCTTTTTATCTTTGCTGATTTCTTCATATTCATCTAAAACATCACTTTCCTCATTGATGTTTTCAGCTTTCGGAATTTCTTTAATATCTTCCTGAGTTTTACTGATTTTATAAGCATCAGAATATAATAATCCTACTGAATATGAATTAAATAATTTCATAAATGTCATCATGAAAAATGCAGCTAGAATAACTCCAACATATGGAATCATCATAATTCCCATTGAAATCATGAAAAATACCATATTTAAAACACATAATACAATAAACCATCCAACAGTTTTAAACCAGCCGATTTTTCCGATATCATTAAAAACTTCAAAGAAGTCCAATCCGTCAGAAAAACTTTTATTAGCTGCCATTCTTGCAATTCCCAAATTAGTAAAAATTGACTGGATAACTGTTACAACAACTGTTACTAAAAGAATAATCAAAAAAGCAAACATGAAGCTGGAAAGCAAATCTGGAGGAATATCTGTATTTCCATATTGAATATAAGGAGAGATATCAGTAAATATTTTTAATATTCCGCTTCCAAGAATTGTAATAAAAATAATGATTGCAGGAACAATCCCATAAACAATACTTAAAGCAAGATATTTAAAAAAGTTTGAAATATCCCTGCCTACTTTAAAATCAGGAATCTTTTCTTCAAGATTTATCCCGCATTCAATTACAGAAACAGAAAATCCCATAAGATATACGAAAAATATAGAGCTAATCAAAACAGATATAACAATCACACCAGGATTATCCCCGGCAAATGAAGAACAAACTGAATACAAAACAGAAAAAACACTCAAAACTCCAATCATTGCAAACTTGTTATAGTCACATAAAGGATATACAAATGATTTTTTAATATTTTCTCCCAAATCCATATTAAACAACCTCTAAAAATAAAAATATTCTATGTAACTATTTAACAGTAAAGCTATATTAAATTTTAGATTAAAAAAAGAAATGGTTCATATATTTGAATATAATAAACCAACACATCTGTAATAAAACAGATAGAAATAGGACATAACAATAAATGAAGCAATAATAGAACCTGCAACTGGAATAATCACTGAAATTCCAGCTCCGACAAGAGTTATGATAAAGCCAACAATCATCAGTAAAATTAACCATCCGATGCTTTTACCTATTCCTATTTTCTTTAAATCTTTAAAAACTTTAGAAATATTTACTGCCTCAAAAATATCATCATATTTAGATAATCTGGCCATTCCAATACTGGAAAACAACATGAAAATTACAAAAAGCACAATTGCTGTAACAACTGTAATTGACATGGAAGTTAAAAATGAATTTGAAATTGAATAGATGCCAGTTTCATAATATGATTTTATTATTCCTGCTAAAGACTGTAAAAATCCGGAAAAATAAGCTGTAATATATACAAGAATTAATGGAACTATAAAGTAGCAAAACTGAATTACAAATAATTTTAAACCGTTGACAAAGCCTGTTTTAAAATCAAAATCAGGCAGCTCATCACTCTTCTTAAAAGCATAGTTTACAACATCTAACCCATAGCCTAAAATTAAAATAATTGCAACAAATGAAACAACATTTAAAATTATCTGTAAAACTGAACTGTTAGCTATTGAAACATTAAGAGTAGCTAAAACAACAACAATACCGAATATTGCAAATTTTTTAATATCACTAACCGGATATTTAAATGAATCACTAAAAATCTCACTTATATTCATCTAAAACACTCTCCAATGAAATAATATTGATAATTAACTATTTAAAATTAATCGTAAAAAAAGAAAAAAAAATTGGTTTTATTCAATAGCTGAATATAATAAACCAACTGATCTGTATGCAATAAATAAATTATATGTTGAAATTAAAAATGCTGAAATTAAAATACCGACAGATGGAATTGATGAAATAAATGTTTCAATAAAGGTAAGAATAGCTACAATGACAAATAATAAAATCATCCAACCAATAACTTTACCTATACCAATCCTTTTTAAATCACGAGCTGCTTCAGGAATATCAGCACCTTCAGACAAACTGTTATACTTGGCAAGTCTGCAAATTCCCATATAAAATAATAATGAGAAAATAACAAGCAATATTATACCTATAATAATAGTTATTGCTGCAGAACTTACTAAAGACATCATTAAATCTTCAGAAACCATATTTACAAAATTAGAACCATATTGGGAAGCATAAGTTGCAACTTCAATATACTGATTAAAGAAACCAGTTGCAAAAGCTACAATAAGAGTTATTATTATCGGAATAATGTAGTATACAATAAGCATTACTATCATTTTTAACCCGTCAATAATATTTTCCCGCAAATCCAAATCAGGAATTTCATCAGATTTTACAATAGCCTTTTTTACAACACTTACACTATATCCAGAAGTTATAATAGATGCTACAGCAGCAACAATACCTAAAACAGAAGAAATTATTGCATTTCCAATTTCTAAAGAACCTAATGAAGATACAACCATTACAATACCAATTATGCAAAATTTGGTCATGTCGGAAAATGGATATTTTAAAGAATCATTGAAAATCTCAGTTAAACTCATTTTAAAGTCCTCCTTTTTAAATTAATTTAAATAAAAATCACTCAAACTGTGAGTTAATATTTATTTATTGAAAAATAAGTATTTAAACATATTGTATAAAATATTCAAAAAAAACTTAAAAAAAAGCCTCAAACAGGTCAGAAAAAAATAAAAAAAAGTTATCTGATAAAAGATAATTAAATTTAGTTATCTACACCAAAGGATTTTTTAAGTAAATCTACGTTTACATATCCTTCTTTGTAGATTTTACCAGTAGTTAAATCATTAATAACTACTTCTGCAGGAGCAAACATTCCCTTATCGATTTTGTAGAAGTCAAATTCAGCTTCTTTAAATACATCGAAGAATGGTTTACCATATCCGTCAGCTGCAGATGAAGGTAATTTAGCTGCAACATCAGCTATATCATCATTTTCATCAGATTCAACATAGTAGTAAGTTCTTCCACCAAATAAAACTGCATCGTTAGTTTTACCCATAGCTTTAAGTCCGTCAGGGTCAATTGGTGCAATAGGAGCAATACCTGCAGCATGTTTTACTTTAGTTACATCAAATTTAATAGCTTCCAACATTTTGTAGGTTCCGTTTTCAACAACTCTTCCGGAAATTTGGATAGAACCAACAAGAGAAGAGGTAGGAGCTACAAGTAAGTAAACATCTTTAACATCCACATTACATTCATCAGCAATGTATTGTGCAACATCTTCACCAGGCAATACATCTGCTTCTAAAGTTAAAATAGCTAAATCAGCTTCTGTGTCTTCATAACCAATTTCTTCATAGGTTTCAGCCGGTTTTTTACAGATTGCTCTAGCAGGACCAGAACCAAGTGCAAAGAAATCTCCTACAGATACAGACCATCCTGCTTTTTGAGATCCTAATGTAGAAATAGCTGGAGAATCAGTTTTAATTTTTACTGAAGGAAGAGCGAATTTTTCAGATAAATCACCAGGAATAGAAATTCCAACATCAGCAAGACCACCAAGACAAACTTTAGTGTAAAGTTCACCTGCTTTGAAACTTCCATCAACATTTACACCACAATCAATAATTGTAGCACCATTTGACAATTGACTAACAGCAATGTTTAATTCATCTTGTTTTTCAATCATTACATCTACGGTTTTTTTAGCTTCTAAGTTTACACTTACCATTATTTAACCTCATAATTTACTAAAATAAAATATATTTTTATTACTATTAATATTTACCTAAATGAATCTTAGATTCATCATATCTGCTTTCAGGTTCTTTATCTTCTTTAGGATAACCAATAGCTATTACTGAAAATGGGATAACATGGTCAGGAATATTAAAATAATCCCTTAATGCATTTACTCTATCTTCAATTGGGTAAAATCCTAACCATACTGCACCAAGACCCTCAGCAACTGCCTGAAGCAGTATGTTTTGTGTACAGGCAGACAAATCCTGCTGAATCATAGGCATGACAACATTATCCCTTTCAGTATTTCCCAAAACAATAATCAGTTTTTGAGCATTTTCAGCTGGTCTTGCATATCTGCTCATTTTAGAAACAGCTTTTAAATCCTTTTTATCAGATACCACAATGAATTCCCATGGCTGGGAGTTGAAAGCTGAAGGAGCCTGCATTCCTGCTCTGATTAAATTTTTTATTTTATCTGTACTGACTTTCTCATCAGTGAAACTTCTAACGCTCTTTCTTTTAAATATCATGTTCACTGTATCACCTTACTCATTAATTCGCCCATTTCATCATTTTTAAAAGGATAAGTTTTACTGTCCATCAGCATATGAATCTGATCTGCATAATTTATAGTAATATCCTCATCAGCCAGTATATAATCTCCACCTCTGGTAATTGAAACTACAATACATCCTTTAGGAAAAGGAATATCCTTAATTGGCTTACCTGTATACTTCCAGCCAGAAGGAACAACATATTCCGATAAAATATGCTTTGAATGGTCTTTTATAAAATCATGATTATTTTTAGCCAGTAATCTTTCAAATAAAGACTCATAAATCGGACGGTTATTCAGCAGCATAGGAACAGCATATGCAATAATAGCTACAATCAGCATAGCTACCAGAGATTCTGTTGATCCGCACATTTCAGAAAGCAAAACAACCCCTGTAATCGGAGACCTTACGGTAGCTGCAAAAAATCCTGCCATTGAAATAACAATAAACTTGTATATCAAATAACTTTCAAGACCAAAAATAGGAATTACAACAGAACCAAAAATAGCTCCAATAAATGCCCCTAAAACCAGTAGAGGCAAAAATATTCCCCCAGGAGTTCCTGCTGAAAAAGACACCACTGAAAAAAGATATTTGGCTACAAGTAAAAATATCAAAATACCTAATGACGGAATAGCTACATCAAGCATATCCAGCATGAAATGTCCTCCGTCAAGAATTTCAGGAATAAATAGTGCTACAACACCAGATATTAAAAATACACATACGAATTTAATTTCAAGTGGAATATTAGACATTTTAGCCAATCTGTCATTTGCCCTAATCATTCCAACATTGTAAACATAACCTAAAATACCTAAAAGCAGTCCTAAAACAATCAAAAGCCAGTAAGATGACAGCGGAAGATTATGTAATGGGAAATTCAGAACTGTTGCCTGTCCAAAAAATGATTTGGATATAAAATCAGCAACAACTGATGCAGTCAATGCTATAAAAATTAGTGTTTTATCAAAACTGTGATTGATTTCTTCAATTATAAAAATCACTCCAGCTAACGGAGCATTAAAAGCAGCTGTAATACCTACAGTTGAACCGGCTAAAATAAGTCTCAGTTCATCTGTTCTTGATTCCTTAAAAATTCTGGAGATTCCCTTTCCGGCCATTCCTCCTATTTGAACAGAAGGACCTTCAGGACCTAAAGACAGACCACCCAGTGCAGTTAAGACTCCGGCACTAATTTTAACTGTTAAAATTTTCAACCAGTTAGTGTTTAAAAAACCTTTAACCTCTGCATTGATTTGCGGAATACCACTACCAATACTATCAGGTTCCCATTTTACTAAAAAAGCTGTAAATAATCCTAAAATAGCTAATATGATAAACCATACTATAATTAAAAAGATATTTCCATTAATAAATTCCAAAAAATTTCTTAAAATACTTTCTGATGAGTATAAAAGAAATCGATATAAACAAACCATTATTCCGGCAAAAATACCTACAAATATTCCCTGAACAGCCAGTTTGAAAATATGTTTCGGATTATCTACAACTGACCTTAATGTCTTTTGAAGCATTTTCATAGTATAATACTTTATACCTAATAATATTTAAAAAATTAGTTAGATGACCGCCATGTGTTTCCACATTTTGCACATCTGATAAAATTTGTTGGAGCTTCATCTGCAGACCTTGTTTGTACTGTCCACCAGTAACCTTTAGTTCCGCCACATTTATAACATGTAATTGTTGTAGTAGGCAATGCTACATTCTTATTATCAGTAACTATTACTTCTGCTTTAGGATTTGTTTCTCCCTTAACTTCATACTGGTCTTTAACTTCATCAGATAAAGATTTTTCATATCCGCACTTGCATTTTAATTTTTTATTCATAGGAAGTAATATAGCTCCACATTCAGGACAAAATTCCATTACTTAATCACCTTATCTTATTTTATTTAATTGATTGAGTATTTATAATTTATTATGTTTATGCTACTGATAGAATAAGAAGAAAATATTGCTTAATTTTTATGTAAAAATGTTTAAGAAATACTGATAAATTAAAATTTTAAAAAAAAGAAGTTAAATGTAGAAGGATTATCCCTCTACCATAATCAGCTTCCCTGACGATGGATCTTTATAGACTTTTCCCAGCTCAGTGAAACCTTGTCCAGAACTTTGAGATGTGTCTGGAGTATCATTTAATTCTTGACCTTGTGTAACTTCTGAAACCTGTTTCATAGATTCCATAACTGCCTGCTTTTGATCTTGGCTCATGTCGGAAAAAATAACGCTTTGCATATTCCAACTAATTACAACAAATATTAAAAAACCTAATGCAAGAACCAGCATTGCATCAACAAGGTTTGTTGTACCTGCCATAGGATCTATGTCATCATCAGAAGCTCTTCTCCTTCTTTGTTTTCTTCTAACCATAAAATCACTGTTTATTCATGAAAAAAAGAACTGCATCAGATAACGCATCTAAATCAGAAAGATATTGGTCATACCAACCTCTTCTAATTTTAGAAATAAAATAACATAAAGCACCGGAACCGATACCCACAACAGTAGTATCGAATGCAATAGTTAATGCATCTGCAAGGGTATTTACATCCCCAGCACCTAATGCTGCAAGACCTGGACCTAATGGAATTAAAGTACCCATTAATCCTAAAGTTGGTCCGACACGAGTAATAATATCTGTATTTCTTAAACTTTTATCAATTTTTTCTTCTTCATGTTCAACTAATTTACGAGCTAAAGCTTCTCTAGAATCACTATCTAATGCTTCTGATTTTGCAATCTCAGTTAAAACTTTCTTTTGAGATTTTGGAATATCAGAACCAGATATAACATTCATCAAATCATCAACAGAAGCTGTTGTATTAATTTTAAATATTAAATCCCTTATTTTTCCGACACCTACTTTTTTCATTGATGTGTATTCAGATATGAATCCACCTAAAGCAATAACAGAAACAACAGCAATTATTAATAATAAAACCATTACAGGAATTGTTAAACTTTGAGATATAACATTTAAAGCTCCGCTTAAATATTCTGTACCAGGTATTGAACTCATTTAATATCACCTAATATATTTATTTTAATAAATTATCACTTCTTTTATATAAAACTACACCTACAATCACTAAAGCAACTAAAGCAACTAAAATTAAAATTAAAGATTGAGAATCAATCATAGTTACTCCGCCAAATTGCCCCTGCATTGCTTGGGCAATACTTGGTATTACAATAGCTGACAACAAGAAATAAGCACCTAAAAATAACATGAAATTTCCCAATACAATAGGATAAGGCTTATCTATAAATTTAATGATAGTATTGGATACAAAATAGGTTACAATCATAACAACTAACAATGCTGCTGCAACATATTTACTTAAACCCATAAATGAAAAACCTACAGTAGGCGCTACAATTAAAACAGAAGCAATAATCGCTCCAAAACAACATGGACAAGGAGCAACAACCGCTAAACAGGTAGCAGTAGTTGTATTTTTATCATGAACTTTCCATTCTCTTATAGTAAACAATCCCGCGATAATCATGATAGATGCCATAATTATATAAAAAACAGTATTATAACTATAAATAGCTTCAGTAATCTGTTCAGCAAAGAATGATGCAATATATGTACATAATAAAACACCACCGCCATAACCGATACAGATACATGCAAATAATTTTTTTGACAAGTTAGCAAGACCAGATGCCAAACCAATTTTTATTCCAAATATGATTACGGCAGCCAGTACACCAAATTGCCACATTACACTCATCATATCCATATTTATTTCCTCAATATAATCAATAATACATTAATTACATATTTACCATTTCTACTTTAAACTATATAAAATTTATTTTAAAAAAATAAGAGAATTGTAAAATTCTCTTTTAAATTTTAATCTATTTTTATTGTGTTTCCCACTTGGAAATCATTCCAATATGAAGTAATGATATACTCTCCAGCCAATAATGTTATATTTAATGATGCTATACCCTCTTTATCAGTTACTTTCTGATATAATACACCATTTATGTTAAATGAAACATTTTGATTAGTTACTGGATTACCTTGACCGTCTAATGTTTGTGCAGTGAATTTGCTGCCGTCAAGGTATTTCATAGAGAGGTCACTTGTTACTAAAGTCGGCAAGACATTTATATTGTTACCTATAGTTAAACCCTCAAATATAGTAGTTATTATGTAATTTCCAGGTCTTAAATTAATATTTAACCTAGCTACACCATTTGAATCAGTGATTCTATTATAGAATACACCATTAATATTAAATGTAACATTTTTGTTTATTGCTAGAGTTCCGTCTTTATTGTAAATTTTTACTTCAAATTTAGAATCATTTCTGTAGTGCTTAGTTAAATCACTTGACTCAATTAAAGATTTAACAGTTATATTAAATCCTTCACTTTCACTATTAACTGGATTGATAGCAGTTAAAATATACTCACCAGGTCTTAAATTAATATTTAACCTAGCTACACCATTTTCATTAGTTTGACGTGTATAAAATACACCATTAATATTAAATGTTACTTTAGTATTGTTAGCTAACGGTTTACCATCAGTACCTAAGAAAGTTGCAAAGAATTGAGTTCCGTTTTGATACATTTTAACAAGATCTTTACTTTCAATAGTGGTTTTAACAACAACATTTGAATAAACAGACATATTATCATACATTGTTGTTACATCATATACTCCAGGCCTTAAATTAATTGCCAAGGATGCAATTCCATTGGAATTAGTTGTTCTATTATATTTTTGACCATTTATAGTAAATGTAATAGTTTTATTAGCTATCGGATTTCCAGCTCCATCTTTTAAGGTAGCATTAAGTTTTTCTGAACCACCATAATATTTTTCAAGATTTTCAACTGTTAATTGTATGTTTTGTGTGTTTTCACGTTCTACAACAAGTATTTGATGTAATGCAAGAATAGTTGAACCTGTAGACTGGAAAAATACAGTGTTATTGTCTTTAGTTAAACCAGAGGTGTTGAAAGTATAATAATCAATTGAATTTGAAGTTTTATTCCATACATCACTTTTTATTTCACCATTAAAAACAATATTCCCTTCATTTTTTTGTCCGCCTGCTGCAAAAACATATAATGTTGAATTAATCATTGAAGTAGAGTCAATGTTAAATTTAGTATAAGCTCCGACATCCAAATTTTTATTATTTGTTTTAGAAAGTAAATCTGCACCTTCACTCATATAAACAGTTTTACTAGCACCATTTTCATTATTAGTTAAAAGTAATAAAGAACTTGGATAAACAGCAGTTAAACCACTTGTTTTATTTAAAGTAAAAGTATTTAATCCTTTATTGATTAAATCTGTAACATTATAAACCGCAAGTCCGTAGCCATGTTTACCGTATGCTCCTAAATTAGACTGGTCACGGTAATGGGCAATTGGTGTAATGATTTTATTATTGAAAGTAACTATCCAATCACTTACATCAGCTTGCTTATTCCAATTATATGAAACATATAACAATCCTTCTTTTAACTCCCCTTTAAAATCAATATTCCATGTGTCGCTTCCATTTGTACTTTTGGATCCTAAATATGATGAATCATCTTTATTTAAAATAATTACATCACCAGTAATATCATAAACACGTGTAATTGTAGCATTCATGGCAGGATATGCCAAATCTTTTCCTAAATTACCGTTATAAACCACCATAAAATTACTGCTGTTGGTGTCATTTAAAATACCGTTTTTATCTTCAACAATAACTCTGTAAACAACATTGGTATTATTGTTTCCTAAAACAGTATTTTCATCAATTGGTCTAATAAAAGAATCTATTATATTTACTGATTTGGAAGAATTAGCTTTTAGAAAATCAACCAAATAAGAACCAACAACACGGCCATTATCATAAACATAAACAGTTACATTAGTTAAATCCTTGTTAATGCTGTTAACTGTAATAGTTAAATTATTAGTAACACCAGCATAAATAGAATTTTTATATTCTGAAGCAATATTAGTAGTAACCACAGGAGATTCCCTGTTAATTACTTTAAGTAATTGAACACTTGATTTAATAGAACCATATCCCTGAGATAGTGCAGAATATGTAAAATTACTATTATCCCCTATTTGGAAATAATCTGTAACATTCCATTTATTATATATATAATAATCCTTCACTATAGTGTCTTCCGGAATAAAGAGTTGATTATCATTAAACTTATATGCTCCATTATAGCTGGATAACATTATTGCTTCAAAGTTAACTTCACCTATGTCACCAGTGTAATTTTTTGTATAAATTAAATTACTTACAGTGCCCTGAGTCCATGACATTCCCACATTTAACCAATATGTGATACTGTCGCTGTCCCCGTCATTATATGCAATAAATAATCCAATCATTTTTATTCGTCCATCAAAAGCTTTACCTTCAAATGGAGTGCTAGTTACATCTATTTTAATTTTTGAATTAGGACCTAAATCTTTTAAATCACCTAAAACATCATAAACCATTTGATAATCAGAATACTGTTTTGTAGTATGATTATTAATCACATACACATTTGGATCACCAGCCTGATTACCAACATAAGTTAAATTTTCATATCCCAATACCTTACTATTTCCTGCTGTGTTTAATGTAGTATTTGAGTGTAAAGCATAGGTTTCCGAATTTCCACTACCTGAATAGATATTTACAATTACCTTAGCAGAAGTAATTTCCTGCACACCATCAGGAATTGTATATTCAAGACTTCCTGTAGTACTCCAAGGGTTTGTGCTTATTAATTCTGCATCACCTGAAACAGTACCCTGATCAATTTCAGGCATTGAATCAGCTGTTTCTGCAAATGCACCATTAATTGTTAATAAACCAACAATCAATGCAACCAATATAAAAAAAAATTTGTTTTTAACATTCATCTTCCTATAACCTCGTTTATAAGGATTCAATTTATTAAACAATGAAAAAAATTGTTTAATGAACTTTATTATAAAAAATGTAATATAAATAGGTATTTAAAGTATTACTTATAAATTAATAATTTCAAAAAAAGTAATACTTAAAATTTAGCTAAAATAAAAGTATTACTTAAATCTATTTTTTTATCAGAGAAGTAATACTAATATAGTTAAATTTATTAAATTTTAAATCAATAAAAATAAACATTGAAACAGAACTTTTAAAATTTTTATTTTTTATTAAAAAAGAATAGAAATATGGTGATTTAATCAAATAAGCTGATTATGTTTCAATAGGAGGTAATATATGAATTTAGGTAATAAAAAAAATTTTTCACCTATAATACCATTTATAATAATATTAGCAATAATTATATCATTAAGTCCAACGGCAATTTCTGCACAGGAAAATGCAACAAACTCTGAAATTCAAAATATAACTGAAACAACTGCTGATAACATAGAAATCAACTTGGAAGAAAACAGTATCTGTGAAAATAATTCTCAGGAATGCAGCTTCCCACAGTATAAACTATCTTATAGTAATGAAATTAAAGAAAATAACCTTCCTAAAAAGGCATTGCTAATAAGCGATAATCCTGGGACAAACATATTAAATGATGCTGCCTGCGATATCCTAAACACATACAAATATGTAGATATACAGGTTAGAAGCTGTAATCAAATTTGCAAAATGAATGAAAATGAGTTATGCACTCTTGTGGAAACTAGCGATATTGTTATTATTAACTGGTTAACTTCTGATGCTGATTCAGTATTTACTAATTTACTACTAAAATATCCAAATCTATCAAATAAAGAATTATTTTTATTTTTAGAAACATCCAGTAGCTCTCAAGCAAAAAATTTACATTTGGTTAGAAATTCAACAATAAATCATAAAAAAATATTTTCAGATAAAAGTATATATACTGAAGAATTTTTAAACAAGTACTTTTCAATGACTAAAAGAGGGCAAAATTACGATGTATATTACGAATATATTACAAATGGAGATGGAAAATTAGTCAATGCAGAATTTAACAAAGCAGTGTTATATAAAAATTACAATAACAAAGAAAATCAAATAAATGAAATATTGTGGGCTTTAAATATTACCGGATACGAATGCAAATATTCCGATCCGCGTTTTAGTAAAACCTATGAATACGGAATATTTAGAGAACAGTACATGACACTTGAAGAATATAAAAAGAAATATTTTGATTCCTCAAGACCATATACTGTGGGTTTACTTGAAAGTAATATGTATGTAAGCAACGGTCAATTACAGCCATATTATGCACTAATCAAATCATTAGAAGCTAAAGGATGCAATGTTATTCCTGTTGTAGCAGCTGGCGGTTCTGAAAACCAGTTAAAAGTAATGGTAAAATACTTTACCAATGCTCCAAGTTATGAAGCCTATTTAAATAATCCGTTGAAATATACAAATAATGTCAATGCAATAATTTCAATGCCTGCATATGGTATTGGAGGAAATTTATTTGATAATACAACCAAGTACTTTGAAACTGCAGGTGTTCCAGTATTTCGTGCGGTCCATTCTGATTATGTCAGTAATGAAGAATGGGAATTAAGTGCTACAGGACTTCCTGGAAATCGTAGTGATAAATGGTGGCATGTAGCAATTGGTGAAGCACAGGGCATTATTGAAGCTACATTTGTTGGAGGAGTCACCCATGAAATTTCTTCAAAAACCGGAGCTCAGTTAAGCGGTTTTAAAGCTCATGAAAAAAATATTGATTTGTTTACTAAAAGAATTGTTTCCTGGATAAATTTACAATATACAGTTAACAGTGACAAAAAGATTTCTTTAGTTTACTTCAACTATCCTCCAGGAAAACAAAATATCGGATCAAGTTATTTAGATTCAATTACAAGTGTTTATAATTTATTATATGAACTTAAATCACAGGGATATAATGTGGGAAAACTCCCAACAACTGTTAAGGAACTTGAAGACATGATGATTAAAAGCGGTATTAATGTAGCAACCTGGGCTCCCGGTGAATTGGAAAAATTATCCAATCAGCCAAATATCGTATTATTACCAGTTGCAGAATATGAAAACTGGTTTAATAGTTTAGAACCAATTTCTAAAGTTCAAGTTATTGAAGGTCCTGTTGCATATATTGGTCAGTTAGCTAGAAATGCAATAGCTATTAATTATACCTCACCAATGAAAGATATAATTAGTGACTGGTATAATGGCGTCAAATCATTATTACCTGAAAATTATACTGAAAGTGGAGTCATGCTTTTAGATAAAATCGTTGCAGCTTTAAACAAATACTTACAAAGCGGAAATAATAGCGATTATCAGGAATATTTATCTCTTAAATCCCAATGGAAAGCATTGAATATTCCTGGATTAAACGGATGGGGAGAAGCTCCTGGAAACATTATGACAGTTACAAAAAATGGAGTAGCATACTTTGTAATTCCCGGTTTAAAATTCGGTAACATATTCATAGCTCCAGAACCTCAAAGAGGATGGGAAGCTAAATCAGATTTACTATATCATAGTTCTGCAGTAGCACCTACACACCAGTATCTGGCTGCATATTATTATATGCAAAAAGAATATTCCTCAGCTATGGTTTTTATTGGAAGACATGCAACACATGAATGGTTACCTGGAAAAGAAGTTTTACTGTCAACAACTGACTACGGATCAATTGTAGTTGGTGACGTTCCACAGATATATTTCTATATTTCTGACGGATTAGGAGAAGGATTAGAAGCAAAAAGAAGAGGATTTGCAGTTATGATTACTCATTTAACCTCACCTTTAGCTTATACCAGTCTCTACGGCAACCTAACTGCAATAGCTAATTTAATAAATAAATATGAAAATACTACTGATAAAACTCAAAAAGATACAATAGCTTCCAACATTAAGTTATTAATTGAAAAAAATAATTATATTCAATCTATGGGATTAACTCGGGAGGAATTTGAAAAATTAAATTTAAATGAAGTGGTTAAAGCTGCAGATAAATTTTTATTTGAAGTTCAAAATACCCTTTACCCACTAGGTTTGCATGCTATTGGTCAAAATTGGACAGTAACTGACATTAGTCGTAGCGTAGTTGCTGCACTGTCCCAGGAGTTTACATATGATGGAATAACCACAACAATATTTGATGAAGTTGCAAAATACCTCTTTTCTAAAAAGTATTCTGAATTAAATGCCTTAGAAAGAGATAAAGTATTAAACACAAGTGAACAAATAGTAGCTGCATTAATATTCTCAAACAGTACTACAGTAGCTAATGTTTTAGGTTCAGACAACCCTAGTTTAATTGCTACAATGAATTATGCAAGGTATTATATTTCTTTAATCTATGCTTCCATAAACAATGAATTAACATCATTTATTAATGGATTAAATGGTAAATATATTCCTGTTGTAGCTGATGGAGATGTAATTAATATTAATTCACTTCCAACTGGTGGGAATTTCTTCCATGATCAATCACAGGAACTGCCAACAGAAGAAGCATATAACTATGCCAAAACACTGACATTGCTTACACTGTCATCTCTTAATGAAAAAACACAAAAAATTGCAATGGGAATTTGGTGTGTTGAAACAGCAAGAGATAACGGTGCATTGATTTCAGTAGTATTATATCTGTTAGGTATGCAACCTGTTTATACTTCCTCTCCAAGTGCAGGAGGTAAAACTGAAGACGGTGACAGTGCCGGTACCAAAACTAAAATAATGCCAAAATTTGTCGGATTAAAAGATTTGGTCAGACCTGAGGGATGGGCTAAAAAAAGAATAGATGTTGTTGTCATTACAAGCGGTAACTTTAGGGATTTATACAGTACCCAGGTTTCCTTATTAGACAATGCATTTAGAGTAGCTTTAGCCAGATCATATTTAACTATCATTAATAATAAAACATTGATGGAAAGTAAATATGGAAAAGACATGAAAGAAGCATTGGATAAAGTAATGGAAGGCATCGGATATTATGGAGTCGGATCTGAATCTTTTGATGAAAATTATGTAGCCCGTCATTGGGTTAATGATTTTATATACTACAAAGATTTGGGCTATAATAATACATATGCCGGAGAAGTAGCTATTACCCGCGTATTTGCACCGCCAAATGGAGATTATGGAGCAGGTATTGCCAAATCCGTTTCATTAAGTTGGACATGGAACAATACCAATGATTTAGCTAAATTTTACTTAGGCAGAATGGGAAATATGTACTCTAAAAATTACTGGGGCGAAACAAATCCTGTAGTATTTGCAAGAGTTCTCAATAATACTGATGACATTATTGTCAGCCGTAATACAAATGTTTACGGCGTTGCAGATAATGATGATTTCTTTGATTACTGGGGCGGTCTTTCAATGGCAGTTTCATATATTAATGGAAAAACTCCTAATATGAATGTGTTAATGTATGGTAATAAAGACAAACCGTATATCAGTTCCATTGAAACTGTATTGTCTAAAGAAACAGCAACCAGATACTTCAATCCAAATTGGATACTTGGAATGATGAATGAAGGATACAGCGGAGCACGTTATATATCCAATAAATTCCTGAATAATTTATTTGGATGGGCTGTAACAAGACCAAATGCAGTAAACAACTGGATGTGGGATGAATCATATAATGTTTACATCAAAGACAAATACAATTTAGGAGTAACTGACTGGTTACAAAGCGGAAACAATAATTATGCATTTATTTCATCTGCAGGAACCCTTTTAACTGCTGCATATAACGGTTACTGGCAAACAGATAAAGGAACACTGGAAAATTTAGCAACAATGTGGGCAAATTCCATAATTGTAAACGGTGTTGCATGCTGTGACTGTAGCTGTGGTAATATAGCTATGTTAAAATGGGCTTCACAATACATTAATCCTGATTTACTGGCTAAATTTAATGACCAACTTTATCAGGCTACTCAAAATAACATTTTTGCCAATTCATTTGTTCCGACAAATTCAAATAATCCAGATTCAAATGAAGAAAGTCAAAGTTCATCAAAAGCTACAAGTACAACACAATCCAGTATTATAAGCTATGGCGGATCCAACTCTCAAATATCTTCAAGTATTGGTATTGACAGTTCCCAAAATCCGTCCTCTTCAAGCAGTGAAGTTTCAGCTTCTGAACAGGAATCCGGAAAATCTTATGAAGTATCCAAAGACACATCTTCCAGTTCATCTACAAAAGGAGATATGCCAATATCACTGATTATCTGTGTTATTGTAATGGTGCTAATATTCGGTTACGGTTATTATAAACGAAAAAATGAAGAGTAAAACACTAAATTAATAATTTTTTCTTTTTTTCTTTTTTTTATTATTCTTTAATTTCTTTAAAAACCCAAATTTTCACTTATTAATAAATATTAACTTTAATAAAATACTGTTTTTTATTGTAAAAACATCTAAACATTTAAAGCTAATAAGAAACATATATTATTATTAAAAATAAAATGAGGCCAATTTATGTTTTGGAATGAGAAAATCGAATGTATGTCAAGGGAAGAACTTGAAGAACTACAATTAAAAAAGCTTCAAAAAACAGTAAAACTAGCTTTTAACAAAATTCCATATTACAATAAAAAATATACCACATGTGGAGTTTTCCCAGAAGATATTGAAACTTTAAAAGATATTGAAAAACTGCCGTTCATCACAAAAGATGATTTAAGAGAAAGCTATCCTTACGGTCTTTTTGCAGTTGACATGAAAGACATAAAAGAAATACATTCATCTTCAGGAACTACCGGAAAACCTGTAGTATCCGGATACACCAGAAAAGATTTAGATACCTGGGCAGAAACAACTGCAAGAGGATTGGGAATGATGGGTGTTGGTGAAAACGATATTATTCAAAATACCCACGGATACGGATTATTCACAGGAGGATTTGGTGTTCATTACGGATCACATAAAGTTGGAGCAACAATAGTTCCCATATCAACAGGTCAAACCAGAAGACAAATTGAAATAATGAAAGACTTTGGAGTAACCTGTTTAATTGCAACACCGTCATATGGAATTCACTTGGCTGAAGTAGCTGAAGATGACGGAATCAACCCAAGAGACATGAATCTTAAAGCTATCGGATTTGGAGCTGAAATGTGGAGTGAAGAAATCAGACAAAAATTAGAAAATCTCTTTGGAGCACCTGCATACAACATTTACGGACTGACAGAGCTTATGGGACCTGGTGTAGGAGTAGAATGCAGTGCTCAAAAAGGATTGCATATAGCTGAAGACATTTACTATCCTGAAATAATTGATTCCACAACCGGCAAAACATTAGGAGAAAACCAAAAAGGTGAACTGGTATTAACAAACCTTGAAAGAGAAGGTATGCCTATAATCCGATTTAGAACAAAAGACCTGACTTCACTTACCTATGAGCCATGTGAATGTGGAAGAACAAGTGCAAGAATGAGCAGAATAACCGGTAGAGCAGACGATATGATTAAAGTAAAAGGAGTAGCTATATTCCCATCCCAAATAGAAAAAGCATTACTTAAAGTAGGTGATGTAGAGCCTCATTATTTAATTATAGTTACAAGACCTGGAACTTTAGACCAAATAGAAGTAAAAGTGGAAGCTTCCAAAAACCTTTTCTTTGATGGAGTAAAGGAAATGGTCGATATTCAAAGCAAAATAGCTAAATCTATTGAAAATGAAACTGGAATAAGAGTAAAAGTAACATTAGTTGAACCAAAAAGCCTTCCAAGATATGAAGGAAAAGCTAAAAGAGTTATAGATAAAAGAAATTTACACTAAGGGGATTAAAATGAACAATATGAAAGTAAAACAATTATCAATATTCTTACAAAACAAAAAAGGAAGCTTATATGATGTTCTTGAAACATTATCTGAACATGATATAAATATAAGAGCACTTTCACTTGCAGATACTTCTGATTTTGGTATATTAAGAGTTGTAGTAGATAATCCTCAAAAAGGAGAAAAAATACTTGAAGAAAACTATCTAGTCAAAACAACTGACATAGTAGCTATTGAAATGACAGATTCGCCTGGAGGATTATCATCTGTTTTAAAAACTATAAAAGAAAATAACTTAGATTTAGAGTATTTATATGCATTTACTCATGATAAAAAAGATAAAGCAATTTTACTTTTACATACTGATAATTTAAATGCTTTAATAGATGCTTTAATTAAAAATGAAATAGTTATAGTACCTCCAGAGGAAGTCTATAACTTATAAAAAAGGTAAATTTTTTACCTTTTTAATTTTCCTTATCTGCCGGCGGAGTGTAAACACGACTAGCTAATTCACTGTCAAGTGTATACATTAAATCAACAGAATTTTGTGCTCTTTTTACTTTACCTACCAGTTCCATTGCATTTTCTTCTTCTTCAACTTGTTCTTCAACAAACCATTGCAGGAAATTATTGGTAGCATGATCTTTTTCTGTAATAGCAATATCAACTAAATTATTAATAAGGCCTGTTACAGTTTGTTCATGAGACAATACATGTTCAAATGCAGCTAATGGAGAATCCCATTCAGTTTGAGGTCCTTCAATAGCATCCAATTTAACAGAACCGCCTCTTCTAATTATATAGTCATAGATTTTCATTCCGTGTTCCAATTCTTCTTGAGCTTGTACTCTCATCCAATTTGCAAAACCAGGTAAATCGTCATCTTCAAAATAAGAAGCCATTGACAAATAGAGATATCCTGAATACAATTCTGCATTTACTTGTTTATTTAATTCTAATTCCATATTATTAGAAAGCATATTATCACCTTTACTAAATAATTGGATATATCTATTATATAAAGTTTGAGATTATACGAATAAAAATAAACAAACTATATTAAATTAAAAAAATTAAAAAAATATATAAAGTGTGGTAATATGGTTAAATGTGATAACTGCGGAGCATCAATTGAAGAAAGCGACAATTTTTGTATGAATTGTGGAAATAAAATTGAAAAAAAAACAATGAACATGACATACTTCCATTAGTAACCCTAATCAAATGTCCAAATTGTAAAAAACAGATACTGAATGAATGGAAATACTGTCGTTTTTGCGGATATGACACGAGCCAACCAAGCGGAACATCACTAATTAAAAAAATAGTTGATGATGTTGCTTATAATTCAAATGTTTTAAGATTTTGCACTACCTGCGGTAAAAAATATCATGACGACTCAAGTATCTGTCAAAATTGCGGAAGTGAAATTCCAAAACCAGAAGAAAATTATTTCGGAGACTTGTCTTATGAAAACTTCCAGCTACTCTATATAAACCAGATTCTTATTCCATTATCCGAACATTACAATACAAACTTTAGAAAAATTCTTATAAAAGACCATTTTAACCTTTCATATGACGAAGAATCACATATACTGTATTTACTAATTGAATATGCAATACGTAATCCTAATGAAAATATTATCCCTTATTTTGAAAAAATATTAAATGAAACAAAAGAAAATTTTAAAGATATTGAAAAGGCTGTTTTAAATAAAGTAAAACCACAAATAGAGGAATTATTCAATAGTGAAGGGTTGACATTCAAAAACAAAAAACAAATTAGTGCTGCCGAATACCAAACTATTAAAACACCAATTACAACAGATAAACACGGAGGAGGTACAAAAGCACTGGCAACATTTGGTTTCGGACTATTGGGCTATGCAGCTTCTTCAGGTGTGAAAACTGAAGTAAAAACTGAGAAAGTTAAAACACAGGATGCTAAATACTGTTATACAACCATCAATATTTCAAAAAAATATGTAGATATTGATATTGCAGTATCCCGAGAAAATAACACTAAAGTTATTCTAAAATGGAGAAATATATCCCTATTTAGCGATGATGACTACTTTGTATTAGATTCCGGAGAAACCTTTAAATGTGTACTTTACAGTGATGAAATTAATGAAGTAATCACCTCATCACTTCTTGACGTTGCAGTTACCCACGATTCCATATTAATTCACAAATACCGTCCAGAAATATTATTAAAAGTACAAAAATTTTTAAATGAGCTAATAAACCGGGAAATTAACAGTTCTAAAATAAATGAATCTTCAAAAACAACTGTTAATCTTGAAAAACTAATTGAAATGTATGACAAAGGATTATTAACCGATGAAGAATTTATTGCTATGAAGAAAAAAATTAATTAAAAAAAGAGGGTTTATTTAACTGCATTAATTACAGTTTTTCCACCCATATAAGGAACTAAAACATCAGGAACTTTAACACTGCCATCTTCCTGCTGATAATTTTCAAGTAAACAGCAGATAGTCCTTTCAGTAGCTATTGCAGTACTATTTAAAGTATGCAATGTTTGTGCATCTCCGGAACCTGCTTTTCCGAAACGTGTTTTAGTTTTTCTTGCCTGATAATCCTTACAGTTGGTACATGAAACTAATTCTCTGTAAGCCTTGGAACCTGGGAACCATGCTTCAAGATCATATTTGACAGCTGCATTATCATTAAGTGCTGAGGACACAATAGCTACTACATGATAATGTAGACCTAATTTCTGATATATTTCTTCAGTTACTTCAAGCAACTTTTTATGAGCATTTTTGGACTCTTCAGGAGTTGTGTAAATAAACTGTTCAATCTTTTCAAACTGATGAACCCTGAATATTCCCAGTGTATCTTTACCGTGAGATCCTGCTTCTTTTCTAAAACAGGTTGAAAGGGCACAGTACTGAATAGGCAAATCTTCAGGAGCAATGATTTCATCTCTGTGAAGTGCCGCTAAAGTCTGTTCTGCAGTAGCTATCAAATATAAATCTTCATCAGCCACTTTGTATAAAGTTTCTTCAAATTCTCCTAATTCAGAAGTTTCTGCAGCCACTTCCCCTTTAACAAAAAACGGAGTTTGAAGTGGAATATAACCTTTAGATTCCAATTCATTTAAAGCAAACTGAATTAAAGCCAAATTAAGATGTAAAATATCCCGTTTTAAATAATAAAACCTTGCACCAGCTATTTGAGCTGCTGTTTTCATATCTGCACCGTCAATTTTTTCAATTAAATCAACATGGTTTAACGGTTCAAAATCAAATTCAGGAATTTCACCGTATTCTTTTACAATTTTATTGTCATCTTCAGTATCAGAAATAGGTACATCCTCATCAATGATATTTCCTACCTTATATCTGTAATCATCACGTAATTTTTTATATTCCTCAATTTTAGGTCCTAATTCCTTAATTTCATTAGCTACTTCTTTAGATTGGGCAATTACTTCTTCCAAATTACCTTCCTGTTTAGCTTTTTTAAATGATTTAGATAATCTGTTTTTTTCAGAACGTAAGAAGTTTAATCTTTTTTCCCCTTCTCTCCATAAAGTATCATATTCAATAACTTTTTCAGCAGTTTCTGTTCCTCTAAATCTTTTTTTCTCAGAATCAAAAATTAATTCCGGATTTTCTCTGAATAATTTTATATCTAACAAATTATGTGTCCCCTAATTAGTTAATCATATTATAATTTATTTTTTTTATTTTTTATATTTAATGATTTCATATATTTAAAGCATAATCTATTTTTAAGATAATACTCATTTTAATTACGATATTTTCACATTAACAGAATATTAATTAATATAAATCCAAATTAAATAAAAATAAATATCTTAAAAGTGACAATAAAAAAAGAAAAAGAAGCGATTAATAAAATCTCTTAAATTAAGATATTATTATTGTATTTCCTGTTTGGAAGTCATTCCAGTAAGATGTAATGATATATTTTCCACTCATTAATCTCATAGTTAATGAAGCAACACCATTATCATCAGTGATTTTATTATAAAACACACCATTTATGTTAAATGTAACATTTTGATTAGCTAATGGTTTACCTTGACCGTCTAATGTCTGTGCAGTAAAGTTACTGCCATCTCCATAAATCATATTAAGGTCACGAGTAACTAAAGTAGGTAAAACAACTATATTGTTACCTACATCTAATCCTTCATACATTGTTGTAATAATGTATTCTCCAGGCCTTAAATTAATTGCTAAACTTACTACACCATTTGAATCAGTTGTTTTAGTGTAAAATACACCATTGATGTTGAAAGTTACATTTTTACCTACTGCTAAAGATCCGTTTTTATCATAAATAGTTGCTTGGAATTTAGAAGCGTTTAAGTAATATTTAGTTAAGTCACTTTGTACAATTAAAGATTTTACTGTTATGTTAAATCCTTTTTCTTCACCAGTTACAGGATTGTAAGCAGTTAAAATGTACTCACCAGGTCTTAACATAATACCTAAATCAGCTACACCATCTTTATCAGTCTTTTTAGTGTAGAATACACCATGAATGTTAAATTTAACAGTAGTCTTAGTTAATGCTTTTCCTGTGCTGTCAGTGAACTTAACATAGAATCTAGTATCATTTTGATACATTTTAACTAAATCTTCACTTATAACAGTCGGATTAATAGTTACAGTAACATTCTTGGATATTTTACTGTAGACCTCAGATTCATTATATGATACAGTTGCTGTATATACTTTAGAATCTAAATTAAGTCCTATAGAAGCAGCACCATTATCATCAGTAGTTTTAGCATAAGTTTTACCATTAATAGTAAAATATATACTATCATTAACAATTGGCCTACCTTGATAATCGGTTAATTTAGCAACTAAACGAGTTCCATCATGATAAATCATTACAACATCATCAACATATAAGTTTACATCCATATTTGGAATTACGGTTATGTTTCCTTTTTTAGTCATGGAAACATATTTAGCATCACCAGAGTAAGTTGTAGTGATATTATAATCTCCAACACCTAATCCAGGAATATTTACTTTTGCAGTTCCATTAATTATGTTTGCAGTGTATTTTTTACCTTCGATTTCAACAGTAACAGTACCTTCTGCATCTTTAGGTAAATCCACACCAACACTAGAATTTACTCCCTCTTTAAATTCAGGAACAGTGACACCCATATTATAATCAGATATTTTCAATACAGTAAATTTAGTTGTGTTTTGAGCACTATTATAATTGTTATCACCTATATATTTAACAAATACATCATAAGTGCCTGCTTTAAGTCCGCCTATTACTTTAATTGTCTGACCTTCATTAATAGCTACTGTATAGTTCTGATTATCAAGTGTAATAGTTACATTGCCCGTAGCATCACTATCTAAATTAACAATAATAGTTGCATTTTCACCAACTTTAATATCTTCAACATTAATGGCAATTGTAGAATCTATTTTATTAATTTTAAAGCCACCAGAAATATTAGTTCCATTATAGTTATCATTTCCAGCCCATGTAGCACTGAAATTATACAATCCAGCAGGTAGCTTATCAGCAGAAACATTTCCCTTACCGTTAATAACTACTACAGAATAATTTTTATTATTAATTGTTACAATTACATTACCAGTTAAATTAGTATTATTTACACCATTTAAAGTAGCATAAATAGTTAAATTTTCACCATAGTTAACATCTTTAATAAATACATTAAGATTTGGATTAGCTTTAATAACATTTACAGTATGGAAAACTTCAACTGCTTCATATTTATTATTACCCCGATATCCAATTTTAATATATTGAATACCTGCTTCTAAACCGGTCATATTCCATAATGATACGCCTTCATCGTCAATTTTAACATAATAATAAATTTCACCAACAGACATCAGCACCCAACTAGGATTAGCATCTTTAGGTAATTCAACTTTAACAGTTAAATTTTCACCAAATATTATACTATCCTCAGCAATTACATTCATTTTAGGCTTTTCTTTAGATACAACAGTATTATTCCCATCATACTTAAAAATAGCATCATTACTGTTTTTATTTTCTAAAACGCTTCCATCTTTTCCATCATATAACACATTAGAAGTATCATTTAAATTTTTCCCATTTTCACTGTTATTATATTCCAAGTATTTTCCATCAATTACGTGAAACTCATTATTTACTGTGTCATTAACCATACTGGAAGTTACATTTTCTGCATTAACTGCCGAAATAGATAGTATGAATAAAATCATAGTTGAAATTATTAAAATTTTACTTTTAAGCATTTTCTACCTCCCAAAATAATAAAAAAATATTATTTCTCAATTATACTTATTCCTTTAAAAAATGTAGAAACAAATATCGTAAAAAAAAACATGAATAACAAAACATCATAAAAACAATCTTCTTATACAAACAAATGTATATGCATTTAAATATTTATATATTGTTAAAAATAATAGTATTTGGCTTTAAAAAAGTAAAAGAGATATTATAAATTTATTCTAAAAATGATTTGAAAAATTTTTCAAATTCCTCATCATCCATAGGTTCCGGTGTTGTGAAAACTTTATTCTCCATAATATTTGTAGCTAAGGCTTCATATTCACTAGCTTCATTAGATTCAGGGTATTTTTCTACAACGGTTTTTGCATCTAATTCACTTTCCTGAATTAAATTGCTTCTATTAATAGTTCCAATAATACGAGTTCCTATCTTTGATGCAAATTCGCTGACAATTTCCTTTTCATGGTCAACATTTCTGCAGTTGCAGATTATTCCGCTTAAATTTCCTTTAAGTTTTTTAATTCCTTTAACAATATTATTAGCCGCATATAATGACATGTATTCTCCGGAAGTTACAATTATTACTTCATCAGCATACTTTTCACGTAAAGGCACTGAAAAACCTCCGCAAACAACATCTCCAAGTACATCATAAATGACTACATCCAAATCCTTATCAAAAACACCTAAGTTTTCAAGTCTTTTCATAGCTACTATTACACCGCGTCCGGCACAGCCAACACCAGGTTCAGGACCTCCACTTTCAACACATAAAATATCATTGTATCCTTTTACAATAATATCCTCTTCACTGGGTTTTCTGTTATTTTTAAGTGTATCCACAACTGTCGGGATTCTTCTACCGCACAATGTACGTGTTGTATCAGCTTTCGGATCACATCCAATAACCAGACAGTTTAAATCATTATTTGCATAAACTGCAGATAAATTAGCTACTGTTGTACTTTTTCCAATTCCGCCTTTTCCATAAATAGCTATCTTTTTAATCATTTAATTTCTCCTTTTATGTATTATTCTTAGACCTGATGAGATAATTGCACATACTGTAATAAATATGCATAACATTAAATTTATAATTATAGGAATTTTAAAGAAGTTAAATAAAACAATTATTCCCGGAAGAGCATAAAACATTAAAGCCACTAAAGTTCCAAACTTTTCATATTCTAAACCTTCAGAGCTTGTTTTGAAAAACTCCATTAATTTCAGGGTTATTATAATCAAAAACCAAAACGGCAGTAAATTTACATAACACAATGCAAAAGAGCTTAACATGATAAATGCAAAATCTGATAAAACATCTACCTTTGCCCCTTTGTTTTTATTATCTATTTTGTATCTTCGAGCCAATTTTCCATCTAAAACATCACTTAAAACAGCAAAAAAGTAAATGACAAATATAATTATCAGATTACCATTTAAATAAAAAACACTGCAGGCAAATAAAATTCCAAAAATTATTCGAGATAAACTTAAACTATCAACCAAATGCCTTTTATTCATAGATATCTACCTTTCAACAAGTTTATAAATAAAATCATTAGCTCTTACTTTTGTCGGAATAGCTACCCCTACATTATTGCCTCTTTCAACTTTTTTGACATTTTTGCCGTCAATCTGCATTGAATCAATTTTATGTTTTATGGAGCCGGTAGTTTTTCCCTGTATTAAAATTTCATCTCCAACAGCCAGATCATCCCATACTTTAAGTTCTGCAACTTTTACCCGGTTAAAATAGTTAACAACCTGACCAATATCTTTTTTAATGAATTTTGACTGATTATTTTCACTTGTTTCATATGGTGTATTAAAGTAAAATCCAGTATCAAATCCACGGTTAAATACACTTTTAAGCTCTTCTATCCATTGAGGATTTACTTTGTACTCCTTAGGATTTTCATAATATTTATCAATAGCCTGTCTATAAACATTAGTTACCATTGCACCATAATCAGGACTTCTTGCTCTTCCCTCTATTTTAAATGAATCAATTCCTGCTTTAATCAGCTCAGGAACATGTTCTATCATCATCATATCCCTTGGTGAAAAAAAGTTAGTTCTATAACTGCCATCATATGATTTTGATATTACAAATGATTCCTCATTAACTTCCGACAGATTTATTACGCAGTCGTTGTTGTCTTCTTCAAAAGTCAGTGTCCAGTTTTTACGGCATGGCTGCAAACAGTCTCCACAGTTCGCACTGCGGCCATACAAACCTGAACTTAAAAAACATCTGCCGGATATTGCCATACACATTGCACCATGTATGAACACTTCTGTTTCAATCGGAGATTTTTTAACTGTTTTTTTAATATCTTCCAAACTAAGTTCCCTTGATAAAATAGCTCTTTTAGCACCTAACTTCTTAAGTGTTTTCAGCATGAAGGAATTGGAAGTATTTTCCTGAACACTTATATGTGCTTCAAGTCCATTATCTACAACATCCTCTATTAATCCTATATCAGATAAAATAATTCCATCAATTTCAGATGCTGCAATTTCTTCTAAATTATTTTTTAATTCTACAGCCCTGTCTTCGTTTAAAATAACATTGCTGCATAAATAAGTTTTGGCTGAATATTGTTTAGCAATTTTAGAAACTTCAGATAAATCATTAAGAGAAAAATTTTTAGCATTTGCCCGCATATTAAAGTCATCAAGACCAAAATAAGTGGCATCTGCTCCGTTTTCTAAAACTGCTCTAAGGGAAATAAAGTTTCCTGCAGGAGATAATAATTCAACCATAATATCTTAAGGTTTATAGTATGTTTCAGCTTCAATATCATCAGGAAGCTCTGTTGGATAACATTCATTTAAACAACCTAAGCATAAATCTTCTTTAGGCATTCCAATAGCTTTTACCAATGATTCCAAACTGATATATCCTAATGTATCAATATCCAATTGCTGTCTTATCTCTTCAATAGAATAATTAGCTGCAATCAATTCTTTTTTACTGGCCATAGCTACTCCATAAAAACAAGGAGCTACAACTGGAGGACATCCCACTAAAAAGTGTATTTCAGCAGGTTCCGCTTCTTTTACAAAATCAATTAAAGATTTGGAAGTTGTTCCACGAACAATACTGTCATCAATTAAAACTATTTTTTTACCTTTAATAGCTTCTTTAATTGGATTCAATTTTAGTCTGACAGCCAGTTCACGTTCTTCCTGTGTAGGCATAATAAAAGTTCTTCCAACATATCTGTTTTTAATTAAACCTTCACCATAAGTAATTCCGGAAGCTCTTGAATATCCGATAGCTGCAGGAATTGAAGAATCAGGTACCGGGATAATTACATCCGCATCAATTGGGAATTGTTCATATAACTGTTTTCCAATATTTAGTCTTGTTTGATATACATTAACTTCATCAATTGTACTGTCAGGTCTTGCAAAGTAAACATATTCAAACATACAATGAGCAAGAGAAGTTGTATCAGCCAGTTCCAACATGTAACTTTGAATTTCATTATTTTCAAAATATATAACTTCTCCAGGTTTTACATCCCTTATGAATTTAGCATTAATTACATCAAAAGCAACAGTTTCAGAAGCTATGATAAAATCATCTCCTCTTTTAGCTATTGCTAAAGGTTTCATTCCGGCAGGATCACGAACTCCATATAAATCACCATTAACAAGTATAGTTAATGCATATGATCCAACTAATTTTTTAGAAACTGCTTCAATGGATTCTATAATACTTTTACCATTAGAATAATGCTCTTTTCTTAACATGTAACAAATTACTTCAGAATCAGTACCTGATTTAAACTCATAACCTTCACGAATAAGCTCACGCCTTAACTCATCAGAGTTTACAATATCTCCATTATGAGCCATAGCTATAAATCCATCATCAAAATCAGTCACAAAAGGTTGTGAATTTTCAAGTTTAGATTCACCAGTAGTTGAATATCTTACATGCCCAATAGCCATATTTCCCTGAAGATTATTAATTTCATAATCTTTAAAAACATCAGTCACTAAGCCCATACCGCAGTAATAATTTAATCCTTTATCTGGACTAAAAGTAGCCATTCCTGCAGATTCCTGACCTCTATGCTGAAGAGCATATAAACAATAATAAATCAAAGAAGAAACATCCTTAGAATCATCTACAGAATGTATTCCCACAACACCACATTTATCTTGCATTTCTCCTTGCATTGACAATCTCCCATATATCATATAATTATTAATTATAAACTTTCTTTTTATTAGTATAAAATTATAGTGATTTAATCCCAAAAATTCTCAAAATTATTTGAGATATCATAATCATCTTCAACTTCTGAAGTTTTATTTAAATCTCGTTTCAAGTCTTCTTCATCATTTCCAACAAATATTAAAGCTGTTTTGATAATTTTCAGCCAGTCTATTGCGTCCTGTCTTGATTGGGCACCAATATAACCCTGACCAACAATAATATTCTCCGGTTTAAACTTATTTGTAGCTATTGTAACTTTTTTTGCATCTGCAAGGTCTTCTCTAAAAGCTTCCTGCCACAAATCATTCAAATTATAAATTTCAAGGAATTCCTTAGAGTAAATATCCTCATAACGAGACTTGAAAGCGGTAAAATCAGATTTTAAATCATCAATAGTTTCTTGCAATTCCTTATTTTTTAAAGATACATCATCATAATCTTCAATGAGTTTATTGTAATCATCAAGTAAGCTATTGTATTTATGAGTTAATTTTAATAATTTATTTTCTAAAGTATGAACATTAACTAAATTTAAAGAATAAGATAAAGCTGCACGTATAATGGAATTCAGTATTTCATCAGCAGCCAATTTTGAGTCAACAGTTTCATTTTTAATAATGTTATTATAATCAAATAAACCGACATGATTAAAATCCGTTTTTAAATCATTGAAAAGTAAATTGTAATTCTCATCCTGGCCATAACCTCCAATGAGAATAATATCTCCACCGTTAGCTACTTTTTTTGCTATTTCAAAATTATTTGTAGGGATAATTGAAGAAACAATTATATTATAATCCCTTTCAAGCTGAGTATTATCTACAGATTTAGATACAACTTCAGCAATATCCAATCCAGATACAATTATACGTACATCAACTTTTGAAATTACGCTATTTTCATTTTCCATAGCTATAACCTAGTCTTGATATATTTTTTTATGCCAGTTCCAAGCAGATTCAACAATAGTTTCCAAATCATACTGAGGAGTCCAACCTAATTTATCTTTAATTTTTGTTGCATCAGCAATTAAAATATCAGGATCTCCTTCACGGCGTTCATCTAATTTAACTGCAAATTCTTTTCCAGTTACTTTTTTAACCATGTCAATTACTTCTTTAACAGAAAATCCTTTTCCATTACCTAAATTAAATACATTAGATTCATTTTCATTGCATAAATATTCATAAGCGTCAATGTGAGCTTTAGCTAAATCATTAACATGAATATAATCACGAACACATGTTCCATCTGGAGTATTATAATCGGTTCCAAAAATAGAAATGGAATCTCTTCTTCCAATAGCTGCATCTAACACTAAAGGAATCAAATGAGTTTCCGGTTCGTGCAGTTCTCCAATTTCACAATCAAAATCACAACCTGCTGCATTGAAATATCTTAAAGCCACATAATTAAAATCTCCTTTTGCAGCTTCACGTTCCAGTGCCTTTTCAGTTATGAATTTGGAATGACCGTATGGATTAATCGGTTTTAATTCCTGGTCTTCTGTAATAGGAACCTTTTCAGGATTTCCATATACAGCAGCAGTAGATGAGAGAATAAACTTATTAACTCCAAATTCCCTCATTATTTGTAAAAGATTAATTGTATTTTTATAATTATTTTTAAAATATTTTTGAGGTAATTCAACAGATTCAGCTACTGATGAAAAGGCTCCAAAGTGCAAAACTCCATCAATATCGTACTTTTCAAAAACTTCCCTTAAATCTTTACTTCCAAAGTCATAGTTTTCAAAATGTCCCCATTTAACAAAGTTTTCATAACCTTTAGAAAGATTATCAACAACAACAGTTTCATAACCTGCCTGATTTAGGGCTTTATTAGTATGAGCACCTATGTAACCTGCTCCACCAGTAACTAGAATCATAAAATCACCTTAAATAAATTTACCTAATTTCAATAAAGCTTTAGGAGATACTTTTACTAAAGCTTTAACAAGTTCAGTAGTTGAAATTTTCTCAAAGTTAACATCCTGGAATGCATGAGCAATATTGTCAAGTTCTTCATCAGATAAAGTTAACATATACTCCTGAACTTTTTTGTATTTGTCAATTTCATGAGATAAATCATCACGGGTTATTTTATCGTATTTTTTAAGGAATTTTTTAGAATGGTCTCCTTCTTTAATAGCTTCAGCAGCTACCTGACCAGCATACATTCCTCCAGTCATACCGCTTATGATTCCTCCACCGGTTAATGGGTTTACCTGACCTGCTGCATCTCCACAAACCAAAATGTTATCATCATACATTTTTTTAGGCATTCCTCCAACAGGATCTCCACCAACATTTAATTCAACAGCCTGAGCATTTTTAGTTGCAGGACATTTAGCTATAAAATCATCCAAATATTCAATAGCTGGTTTTGTTGCTTTATGCTGGAGAATAGCTAAACCTACATTAGCTATGTCATCACCTTTAGGGAAAATCCACACATATCCTCCAGGTGCACATGACCCGAAATAGAATTCAATGACTGCTTCTCTGTCAAATTCAACATTTACCATTTCATATTGAACTCCGGATTCCATTTCTTTAGCTTTTGCACTGCCTTTAAGACCTGCCCATCTTGCAACATGACCTTCAGGACCGTCTGCAGCAATTACTATTTTAGCTTTAATTTCTTCAGTTTTACCCATAAATTCTGTAGAAACAATAAAGCCATCTTCAATTTTATCCATTCCAGTAGCTAAAGTTTTGATTCTGATTTCAGCTCCTGCTCTTGCAGCATCCATAGCCATATGTTTATCAAATACTTTTCTTTCAAGAATGTAACCTGCTTCAGGCAATTCAATTTCTTCTTCTGTTAACCAGACATCAGTTCCATCAGGAGAAGTAAGTCTTACACCATCAATTTCTTTAGTAATCCAGCGTGGGCTTGGTTCAATACCAAGTTTTGCAAGACCTTTTTTAGAAACACCTTCAGCACATCTTTTTGGAGCACCGATTTCAGATCTTTTATCAAGTAAAATGACTTTTGCCCCACCAAGAGCTGCATGTTTTGCTGCTGAAGAACCTGCTGGTCCTCCACCTATTACTAATACATCAGTTTCAATCATAGAATAATCTCCTTAATCTTCTTTCTCCAAAGCATTAATAGGACAAGCATCAACGCATGTACTACATTCTCTACACTCACTTTCATCAAATACTAAGCTATACTCCTTAACTTGTATTAAATTTCTCGGACAAACTCCTGCACATTCTCCACAGAATGAACACCAATCTTTTACAATCATAAATTAAAAGTCTCCTTTTTTATAAAAAACTAAAATAGTTTATGTTATGAATACTAAGTTCGTTATAATATTTAAACTCTTTTATACAACTTTTTACCTAACTAAAACAACCGGAACATCAGAAGTTCTTAAAAGCCTTTCACTAACAGAACCTATTTGATTTTGAGATACTTCATTTTCTTCAAAAGAAACAAATCTTTTATCATCTGAACCTAATGCATGGATAACAACCAAATCAGCATGTGCCTGATTAATGATAAATTTCATATCTCTTAAAGCATCAGCAGTTAATAAATGCTCAACAGTATCTATTCCTTCATCATTAGCCTTTTTAGTAACTTTTGCCAGAATTTTATTTCCATTATCTTCTGATTCACCATAGTTACTAAAAGAGAATTCCTCCAGAACATGAATGGCAGCTATTTTAGAATCAAATTTCTTAGCTATTTCAATAGCTACATCAGCAGCCTTATACCCATATTCAGATCCGTCAACAGGAACAGCAATAATATCAAACATTTAATTATTCTCCTTTAAATAGTCAGCATGACATAAGTTAATAAAGTTATCAACAGCTTTATCAACATCTTCACTATCATCTACTATTTTACCGTCTTCCATAAGAAGAGTTCTGTTACTTACTTCCTTAACAAAGTCAGTATTGTGTGAAATCATTATGACAGTGATGTTATATTCTTTAGATATTTTCTTAAGGGAATTAGCTACAATTCTTAAAGTAATCGGGTCTAAATCTCCAAACGGTTCATCTAAAAGTAAGAATTCAGGTTTTGAAATTAAAATTAAAGCAAGCATTACCCTAACTTCCTGACCACCAGATAATTCATATGATTTTCTATATAAAATATCCAAAGGCAAATCAAGCAATTCAAAAATATCTTTTACTGCCTCTTTAGTAGCTGTTTCAGGGAATTTAGGGAATAAATCTTCTAAAATATCAGGCATCAAACCTATTTTAGCTAAAAGGTCTCTTGCTTCACTTTCAGGCAAGTCAATTAAAGCATAAAGTGAGTCCAGCAATTCTTCACCTAATCCTAATTTTTCAGCTTTTTTCCTTGCTTGTTTTACAACATCCTGATTTTTATAACCTAAACGGGTAGCTAACTGGCTTAAAACAGTTGAATAATAACTTAAGGCAAATTCCTGATACATAAAACCTAATTTTCTTCTTACATCCATACGCTGCATACTTGGCATTGAAATATCTACCCAGTCACCATCCAGTTCATAAACAACTTTCCCTTTATCAGGCAATTCCAAATCAGCCAACATTCTAAGCAAAACTGTTTTACCTGCTCCACTAGGGCCAATAAGACTTATAATATTTTCCTTTTTAACATCAAAGTTTATATCCTTAATTTGTAGAACTTCTCCCCCAGAGAATAAATAGAATCTTTTATAGATATCCTCTACTTTAATAACAGTTTCATCAGTTGAAATGTTTTCAATATCTTCAGGTTCATCCATTTCACTTAAAAACTCATCAATAATCTCATCAGGATTGCCGTCTTTTTTAATTTCACCATTTTCAAGCAAAATAACTCTATCAGCCAAATATCTTTGAATTTCAGGTAAATGAGAGACAACAACAACTGTAATATTTAACTCTTTATTGATTTTTTTAACAGCATCAAGAATTTCTTGTTTTGTTTTAGGGCATGCCATTGTAGCTGGTTCATCAAGAAGCAATACTTTTGGCTGTTTTGCAAGTTGTCTAGCTATAATCAATCTTTGTTTTTCACCACCACTTAACACAGCAGCATAATGATCAGCCTTATCAGTTAGAGAAACCATATCCAGTATCTTATCTGCCTCATCACCAAATTCACTTTCAGCTACATTAAAATCAGTACTTTCTTCATCAAAATATTTACGAGCATATAATTTTCTTAAAACATTTTCACGGACTGTTTCAGGCCATATACCAAATGATCTTTGAAGATGAATAGCTGTTTCTTTTTTAAGTTGATTATAATAAAATTGAGAATCACCTGCACGAACAGTTACATCACTAACTGTTATGCTTCCTTCATCAAGTTCTTCAACTCCCCTAAGCAATCTTAAAAGAGTAGTTTTACCAGAACCACTTCTTCCCATTATTCCAAGGATTTCCCCTTCTTTAACTTCAAAACTGATATTTTTAATTCCGATAACTTTATCCTTGTTATCTAATTCATATGTTTTACTAATATTGTCAACTTTAATCATGTTTTATGCCCCAACAATAATATAGATAATTTTATAATTGAAGCTATATATATTTTAATTAAATATATTTTAAAATAAGTGATTAAAATGACTAACAGCAACAAAATTCAAGAATATATTGACACTTTAGAAAATGACAAACTAATGATTGAAACACATTTTGCAAATATTGAAAGAATACTAAAGGATAATGATGATTTAAACCAGGAAAAAGTAATTGCTTTATTATCCAACTTCAATACATTCAATATACAATATGATCAGTTATGCCATGATTTAATTGCATTTATAAAAATATTCCAACCAGATAAAGAAGAAATAAGAATATACAAAACTGAAGAACTTATTGAATTGTTAGAAGCTAAAGTTAATGAAGTTTCAAACTAATAATTATAATTGATAACCACACTGCCGGTTGAACTAGTAGTTGAGTTTTCAGCTACTACATTACCATTTTTAAGAAGTTCTATTTTAAGTTCATTGGAACTGCCGTCTGATTTTTCAATTACCATTGTTACTTTGTCCCATGGTGCGCAGTCTAAATTGTATGATTCATCTCCACGACCTGATACTTCGCGGATATAATTTGGATCTCCCACTTTACCGGACCAGGTTCCATTGTAAATTATATGTGCCTGATAAGGATAATTGGAACCTTCCTGTACTTTTTCATCAGCGGAAATAACATTTAATGAACTTTTGTTATCAGGCTGAGTTGAGTTATAAATAAATGAAAATAATAATAAAGCTATTACCACAATTCCTAAAACAATAGCTATTTTTTTACCTGTGCTAATATTCCATCCGTTGTCTTTTTTATTATTTGAATTAGCAGTTTGTGGATTTTTAATCGGATATGTACAATTTTCACAGTATACTGAAATATCGTTATTTTCATATCCACATCTTGGACACTTAACCATAGTATCTAATTCCCAATAAATTGTTTTTACTGTATTAAACTTATTAAAATTCATCATATTTAAATCTAATTGAAAAAAAATAGAATTTTATAAAAAATCAAATAAAGATGATTAATGATAATATTCATAAACATTAGTGGCTACTTTCTCATTCATGCCCTTTATTTTAGCCAATTCTTCGACAGAAGCATTTTTAACCTTATCCATAGTTCCAAATTCCTTTAAAATATTGATTTTACGTTTTTTACCAATGCCTGGAATATCATCCAATGAGGATTCGCTTATATTATCGCTTCTTAATTTTCTGTGATAAGTAATTGCAAATCTGTGAGATTCATCTCTAACCTGCTGAAGCAAATGCAAAGCCTTATTATTTTTAGGAATAATAATTGGTCTTTTAGAATTAGGAATATAAATTTCTTCAAATTCCTTAGCCAGTCCAATAATAGGAATATGAACTAAATTAAGCTCATCCAAAACTTCACAGGCCATACCTAACTGACCTTTACCTCCGTCAATAACAATCAAATCAGGTTCTTCATCTGTGTCAATCATTTTTAGACGGCGTGTTAACAATTCTTTCATCATAGCAAAATCATTAGGTCCTGGAGTTTCAATTTTAAAACGTTTATATTTCTTTTTATTTGGTTTTGCATCTTTAAAAGAAACTTTTGAACCAACAGCAAATTTACCTGAAATATTACTTATATCATAACCTTCAATAATTCTCGGAAGTTTATCAAGCTTCAGATATTTTTTAAGCTCAATTAATGAATTTTCCATAGCTTTCTTCTGATGTTTGATAATTTCGGCATTTTTTTGAGCCATGTTGACAAGTCTAAGCTTTACGCCTTTCATAGGCACTTTAATATAAACTTTATTGCCCCTTAAATCACTTAACCACTCTTCAAGCAGTTCAGTATCATCAATAGGTTCATTTAAAAGAATCTGTTTTGGAATATGGCGATTGAATCCGTAATACTGCTGAATAAATGCAAATAATATTTCAGAATTTGATTCATACTGTGATCCGCTCATTAAAAAGTCATCACGTCCAACAATTTTACCGTTTCTGATAGGCATTATAATAACTACAACTTCATTATCATTAGGAGCAATAGCTATTACATCCTGGTCTAAATCATCATCAACCAAATCAACAAACTGTTTTTCCATAATCTCTTCAATGGAAGTTATCTGATCTCTTAAAACAGCGGCTTTTTCAAATTGTTCATTTTCAGCTGCTTCAGCCATTTCCTTTTTAAGATTTTTAACAATAACAGAATATTTTCCCTGAAAGAACAAATCAATCTTATTGATTATTTCATCGTACTCCTCTTTTGAAATTTCGCCGGAACACGGAGCGTAGCATAAATCAATCTGAGAATTCAGACATGGTCCATCCATATTTCTGCAGGTCCTAATTTTAAACAATGATTTTAAGAATTTTACAGTTTTTTTAACAGAAGTTACATCTGTAAACGGACCGTAATATATTCCGTTTTTTGTAATGTTTCTTGTTATAATCAGCCTAGGATATTTCTCATTTGTAATTTTGACATAAGGATATCTCTTATCATCCTTAAGCTGCACATTATACCTTGGACGATGTTTTTTAATAAGAGTGGCTTCTAATATAAGAGCTTCTTTTTCAGAATTAGTTACAATATACTCCAAACTGTCAAAATGACTCATTAAAATTTGAGTTTTAGGCCTGTCCAGTTTTTCTCTAAAATAAGACCTGACTCGATTAATAAGATTTTTAGCTTTGCCAATGTAGATAATTTCATCATTGGCGTCCCTCATTATGTAAACACCTGGTTTTTTAGGTAAATTTTCTGGAGATTTAACTTTTGTTGACATGATTCTACACTATTTTAACTCAACAATATCATTATCCAACTTGACTCTATTATCAGCTATCATCAAATCCAAAACACTGTTGATTTTATTAGCTGTCTTTTTAGAAGTTGATTTAAATCCAAAATTCCTTGAAACTTCTTTCGGCAGGGATTTTGCAGACAGTGACTGTTTATGAACTAAAATTCTTTCAATATTTTTAGCTATTTCCTCATCAGAAATTAAATCAATATTAGGTTTATGCCTTTTTCTGATACTTACGTCATTACTTGCAGAATCATATAAAAAGTCACCAATTTTAATAATGTTTCCGGCATCTTCAGATGCACTAATAGCTCCATTAACTGCCTTTTTCAAATTAGCACCAGCTCTTTTTATATTGCAGCTGTCCTTAACCCTTTTAATAACTTCACTGATGTGAACCGGACCTTCCACTTCCACAATTTTATCAATAGACTTAGCTACTTCCTCACTAGACTTTTTAAACAGATCTTCCTGTGATGTTAAACCAATATCTTCAGCCTGCTTATACTCTACAATTTCATCCTTAAGTTTAACTTTTCCCGGAAGTTTCTTGTCATCAAATGCTTTTAATGTATTGTTATTTTTAAATCTCTCTTTTTCAATTTCAGCATAGTCTTCATTAGCTGTTTGAATAATGTCCTCCAAAGCCTGATCCTGGATTTGCTGCCTTCTTTTTTCTTCATGAATAGGAATGATAACATTTTCATCACTGGCTATTTCTTTTTTAAGTGCTTCCATTAACTTTTCCTGTTCATATCTTTTTTCTTCAGCTTCGGCAAAAGTCAATTCTTCTGTTTCATCCTGGGAAAACACATATTCATCTTCATCATGTTCAGGAGTTATGTAATCATTTGGATCATACTCTTCAGTTCTGTCAATTACAGCTACATATTCAGCAGGTGTTGGATTTTCAATTTCTTTTAATGATTTATTAATGTATTTTACTTCGTTTTTTAAATCAACAAGAGAATCTTTAACAGATTTGTTTTTACTGTCATTTGTTTTATGGTAAACATTGTTCTTTTTAAGAGGGTTAGTAATGCCACTTACTCCCTGATAATAACCATTTTGATTAACTGATGTAGATGTAGCTGATGTTTCCTGTGAAATATTGTCATCTTGTTGAGCATATTGATTTTCATCATCATAATCTTGATAATAATCTTCATCAATGATATTTGCTTCACTGTCTTTTTCATTATTAACATCTGAAATTACTTCTTCAAAAGCATTTGCCACAATATTAGAAGCCACATTATGAATATCCTCATCATCCAAATCCACATTAGACTTAAATTTCAGATTTTCATATAATTTTTCCTCATCCTCTTGTGAATTTTCATCAACAATTTCAGGTTCTACAACATACTTATCTTTAGGAGTTGGCCTATGTAACTTAGGATTTTCATTCTCCATTATTTCACCACCTACGGTTTCAATTTCCTCTTCTTCCAATTTAGATTTACCAATAATCGCACTAGTTATTGTTCCATGTTCTTTGTTTTCCAGTCTTTCATTATCAAAGAAAATACTTTTAATAGAACTGTTTTTAGATTTATTATCATTTGATTCTACAGAATCTGCTTCCTCATCAGAACTTAGTTGAGATTTAATTTCTTCCGAATTGCTTTCTAATTTAATGTCATTTTCAGATTTTGAAGTGTTTGATCCATCATCTTTAGATTTTATATCCTCATTATCAATGTTTTTATCCTTAGATTTTACCTCTTTCGCTTTTTCTTCGGGTTTTGAATCTGCAGCATCCTTTTTAAGATTTAATTCATTCTCATGTTCAATATTTTTACTAAATTTAATATCATCCATTCCAGTGTTTTCCTGCATATTTTTCTTTTTAGATTTGAAAATTGAACTAATGCCAAAACCTTTTGATAAAGAAGATTTCTTTTTAGATTTGTCTTCGTCTTTAATAGATTTATTTTTATTATTTGAAGATTTTTGATGAGTTTTTTCTTTAGATTCGAATGAATCTTCTTTTTTAGATTTTAAAGAATCATTATTAACTTCATAACCGCCATCTTCAGGAGAAACAACATCAACATCAGAAACTACATCCTCACTAAACTCAGAACCGTCATCTTCAATAGGAATAATTTCAACATCAGAAACTACATCTTCTTTAAACTCTGATTCATCATCTTCAGAAGAAACAACATCATTTCCATGATCATAATCCATTTTTTCCCTAAATTCAGAACTGTCATCTTCAGGAGAAACAACCTCAACATCAGAAACTGCGTTCTCATTAAATTCAGAACTGTAATCTTTAGAAGAAACAACCTCAATATTCTCATCATTATCAATATCAGAAACCACATCCTCACTAAACTCTGATTCATCATCATTTTCTTCAGATAAATAATCATCAACATTATCGAAATCAGTTTTATTTTCACCAGAGTCCCAATCATCTTCAGGAGGGATGACTTCTATATTTTCATCTTCCCCAATATCAGGAGTTGATTTTTCATTTTCTTTTTGTTCTTCAAGCTCTTTTTGTTTTGCAATACGCAATTCTTCAGCTAATTTTTCAGCTTCTTTTTTCCTTTTTTCAGCCAGTTTTTTAGCTTCTTCTGATTTACGTTTTTCTTCTTCACGGGTTTTTCTAATAGCTACTTCAACAGCTTCAAGTAATCTTTTACGTCCTAAATCCCTATTCCTATACCAGTCTGTAGACCATAAATGGTAAAGTTTCCATCCAAGACCTTTTAGGACTTGTTCCCTTAACCTGTCCCTGTCTCCAGCTACTTTACTTGATGCATACATTTTTCCATCAGTTGTAATTCCCAAAATATATTTTCCAGGATTTTCATCATCAACAATAGCCAAATCCACTCTAAATCCTGCACATCCAATTTGTTTATCTACTGTGTAACCATTTTCAGCCAGGAAACTGGCTATTGCATCTTCAAACGGTTCACTGGATTGCTGAGTTATTTGTGATGCTCCCAATGTCAAGTTTTCAGCATATGACAGGAATTCTTTTAGAGCTTTTACACCATATGGCGGATTGGCTGTTAAATGCATATCATAAGCCTTGAAGTTGGAAAATACTACACATTTTTCCCTTGCACGTGTAATTAATACATTTAACCTTCTTTCCCCACCATCCTGATTTAACGGACCGAAATTTAGAGACATTTTTCCTGCTTGGTCATAACCATATCCTACACTTATTAGGATAACATCCCTTTCATCCCCCTGTATTGTTTCAAGGTTTTTAACAAAGAAACGTTCATCCTTATTTTCTGAGAATAATGGCTCCAATTCAGGACGCTTTTTACGTTCAATTTCCAATTCTTCAAGAATTGCATTTTTTTGAGCAACGGAAAATGTTCCGACACCTAAACTTTTAGTATCCCCATATTTGTCAAAATGATTGAAAATTTCTTTTACAACATCACGAGCTTCCAAATGGTTTGCAGATGACGAACCTCTATCATATACAGTATTCGGATTATAATGTAATTTTAATCCCAGTTCAGGATCATCATGAGATGGAGAAGGATATACCAACAGCTCATTATTATAGAATTCCTTGTTTGAAACAGAAATTAAAGATTCATGACGGCTCCTATAATGCCATTTTAGCATTTTAACAGGGAATGACAGTTTACATAAATGGAGGATACTTTCCATATCCAATGAAGTAGCCATTTCCTCTTCGCTTTCACCAGTTGCCATTTGATCAAAGAAAGATGTTGGAGGCAATTGCTGAGTATCTCCCATTACAACTGCTGTTTTACCTCTCATAAATGCACCTAATGCATCTTCAGGTTTAACCTGACTTGCCTCATCAAAAATAACAACATCAAACTGCAATTCTTCATTTGTAGGGTCAAGATACTGTGCAACAGATAAAGGACTCATCATGAAACATGGTTTTATCTTTTTAATTATTCCTCCTGCTTTTTCCAATAATTTTCTAACTGGCAGGTGCCCGCTTTTTCTTGTAAATTCTCCAGCAAGTATTTTAGCTTCTGGGTTTTCAGTAGCTCCAAATATTTGTGGAATATTATTATTTAATTTTTGGAAAATTCTTTTGCGGTTTAGGGACAATATTTTTTTATCCAAATCTTCAAACTCTTTTATTCTGTTTTCATGCAATTCTCCGATAAATGTAGCCAGTTCCTGATTTTCAACAAATAAAATATTCAGTAATGAATCTGCAAAGTTTCCTTGAACCAATGCTTTAACATCATCTTTTTTAATGTCTCTTCTTTCAATTGAATCAATAAACTGTTCAGAGTCAGTTCCCCTGCAAGCATTTTTAGTATTCAAATACTGAGACCATAAGTGAAGACTGGATAGCTGTCCTCTCCAATTATATAGCTGTTCCTGCCATCTCTCAAAAGCAACATCACCAGTATCTCTTTTAAAGATTAGTTTACTTCTAGGATTTAATTTGGATTCTAATTTTTTAAGTTCACTTTCAAATAAATTTCCTGATTCAATATATTCAGTTAAATCTTCCTTAGGATTTATGCTGAACATATCATTAGATAAAATATCAATAGTATTTTGTGAAAAGATTCCATCACGTGTTAAAGATATAAATTCATTCATCCACTTTGCTATTTCTTTTAAATCATTGACATTTGCACCTAAATGCCAGTAATCACCATAATATTTGCGAGCTAATGACTCATTTGCATCCAATTGCTTTTTAATAGCTATTACTTGTTTTGCCTGTTCCAAATCAAATAAAACATCTTCAGGAGATTTAGGAACTGGACCATTATAATATCTTTCAACCAGCTCAATATGAGGTTTATTACCAAATAATCTGGATAATTTCTTATGGGTGCTTTCCCGAACTTCTCCAATTAATCTGTCAATGTCTGCAGAAAATATGCTTGAATTAAACCTATCTAATGATTTGGCTACTTTTTGATATTTTTCCAATTCATTTATTAATCTATAAGCATCATCATTGTTATTATTCCAGGCTCCAGATTTTAATATATCACCATCAATTAATTCAGAATTTTTAGAACTGATTATATCAAATGCTGAAAGAGACTTTTCAAATTCATTAAGTGTTTCCGGTTTTTTAATTCCATAAATGTCATAAACTCTTCCTCTTTCAACTAAAAAGTCATCTAAAGCATGTAATGTGTCATTAATCAATTGCTCAATTTCCCTTAAATCTGCAGGAAGCAAACTTTTTGGAGCACATTTACTCCACGGATTTTCCTTAGAAATTGTTTGATACAGCTCAGCCAAGTTTTCCAAAGATATGGTAATATCATCCAAATCCTTTAAAGTTAAAGTTTCAGGATGATCAAATCTGACCAATGGAATTATACGGTCACTTCTTGAAAAATGCTCATCAGCCGCTTCTTTTAAACCATATAACTGAAATGCTGATAATTGAACTCCATATAAAGGCTTATGAATAATTTCTGCATAATCATCAAGCTGCTGTCTTAATGTTTCAAGTTTTCTTATTGTCTGATCTATATTTATTGGCTCCTGAGACCTTACTGTTGTAGCTTTTTCCAAATCCTTCAGAAATTTTTTACGCCTTGTTTTGTGTGAATGCAGTTCCAATATAAACTTGCCTAATCCGACACCTGTCAGTCTGTCTTTTACCACATCTAATGCAGCCATTTTTTCACTGACAAACAAAACGGACTTTCCCTCAGCAAGAAGCTCAGCTATTAAATTTACAATTGTTTGAGATTTACCTGTTCCAGGAGGTCCCTCTACAACCAGATTCCTTCCTGCTTTAACATCCTGGATAGCTGCAATCTGTGAAGAATCAGCATCTAAAACTTGATACATTTTAGAGTATTCCAACTGAGAATCAATGTCTTCCTCTTTAAATGCTTTCTTATCATTAACACTTGGATTAAATATAGCCTGTATCAGTTCATTTTTAGTTAAATCCACATTATTTTCCCATGCTTCCGGATTTAAATCATTGTACATTACAAATTTAGTAAAACTGAAGAAACCTAAAGCTATATTAGTATTAACTTTCCATTCACCGATTCCTCTAACAGAATCTCTAACTTCTCTTAAATAATGGTCAATAGCTTCACCATATTTTTTAAATTCAAAATCCGGAAATTCAATACCATTTTCTTTTAATTTAGCTTTAATAGAGATATTTGTTTGAATGTCTTCTCCTGTCCACTCTAAATTAAAGGATTTGCCTACCTTTTTACGTTCCATTGCAACTGGAATAAGAACTAATGGAGCATGATTTACCTGTTTTGGTTTGGTATTATCTCTCCATTCCAAAAATCCAACAGCCAAATAAAGAATATTGTAACCCTGTTCCTGCAACATTGTTTTAGCTTGGTTATTAATATAAAACAATCTTTTTTGAAGCTCATTAGGAGTCAAATCTGTAGATAATGTTTTATCTCCATCAGTAAACCTTGAAAGATCAAATGGAGCATGATCCCAAATTGAAAATCCGGATTTTTCCTCTTTTTTCTCTTTTTTATTAGCTACAAAATACATTTTATTATTTTGCAGAACCAATGTCTGGTAAATGTTAATTGGTGATTGGTTTGAAATTGTAATTGTTCTGGCTCTGGTTTTAAAATTAAGAAGCTGATTTCTTAAAGTTAAATCTAAAAGCTCATTACGTAAGTTTTCAAACTCCTTTTTAATTTTATCTGATGAATTATTTAACATATTGCCCCTTTATTATATAAACTAAAAAAATTCAGAAATCATATATAATTATTTTTTCATTAATTAATAAAGTTTTCTAATTAAATAAAATTTAAATAAAAGCTTAAAAAAACGAGTAATATTCTTATAAATATCCATAATCACAATATAACTAAATTAAAGTTATATTAAAGATTTGTATGGTCCGAATGACATTAATTTTTCACTAGCTATTAATGAAGCGAATTCTCCTGCTTCTTCTGGTGAATCTAAAAGCAATCTCTTTAAAATATAAGCTGCCATATATGTGTCTCCACAGCCTGTTGAATCTGCTATATCCTCAACTTCAAAGGCTTCAATTTTAATTTCATTACCACAAATAATTCTGGAACCTTCACTTGCATTTGTAATTACAATTTCATCAATGTCATATCTGCTGTAATTATCATCATCAAATACAAGTTTAGCTTCAGATTCATCTAAAAATATAGCTGTAATTCCATTTAAAATATCATCCAAATTATCGGGTTTTTCTAATTTAATTGAATAATTTTTATCATCAATTTTCTCATCAGGAATGCGTAAAAAACCCTGTATGGATAAATAAATCGGCACATTGAAAGTTTTTAAATAATCAATCGTTTCAACAGGAAAATCATTCCTATTTAACGGATTTAAAACAAATGCATCAATTTCTAAAATATCATCAAAAACAAACTCCAACTGGTCTTTTAAAATTGGAATGTTTGCAAAATTGCTGTATTGTTTCCGGATGTCCAAATTATCGTTTTCAGGATATTCATTAATAAAATAATGAGTATCATCGCCAACAATAGGAATTAAATTACCTAAATTTGGAAAATCCCTAATTAAATCCAGATTATTGAAGTTTGCAACTGCAACATAATCCATATTAAATTCTTCAAAAACAAATGATTGAAAATAGCTAGCTCCTCCGGCAGCATATGTTTTTGAATTTTGAGTAATAATCTGGTCTTGTGCTAGTGGACCAATAACCACAATTGTCATGAAAAAAAGTAAAAATAAGGAATTTAAATTCCTCTGTCTTGCATTCTGTCAGCTTCAGATAATGTAGACATTTCTAAACCTTTCATAGCTTCTCCAAGTCCTTTTGAAACTTCAGCTAATACTTCAGGTTTATCATAATTTGCAGTTGCTTCAACAATAGCTTTAGCAAATGCTTCAGGATTATTGGATTTGAAGATTCCAGAACCTACAAAAATACCGTCAGAACCTAATTGCATCATTAAAGAAGCATCTGCAGGAGTAGCAATACCTCCAGCTGCAAAGTTAACTACTGGTAATTTACCGAGTTGTGCGGTTTCTTTAACAAGGTCAATTGGAGCTTCTATTTTTCTTGCGTATTTCCATAATTCCTCTTCATCTAAACCTTGAATAGTTCTGATTTCTCCTAAAACCATTCTCATATGACGAACTGCTTCAACAATATTTCCTGTACCAGGTTCACCTTTGGTACGAATCATTGCAGCACCTTCATCAATTCTCCTTAAAGCTTCCCCCAAATTACGTGCACCACATACAAAAGGAATAGTGAATTCTTTTTTGTTTAAATGATATTCTTCATCAGCAGGTGTAAGTACTTCACTTTCATCAATCATATCTACACCTAATGTTTCTAAAATTTGTGCCTCTGCAATATGACCTATTCTAGCTTTAGCCATAACAGGAATTGAAACTGCATCTACAACTTCTTCAACAATAGTAGGGTCAGCCATTCTAGCTACTCCACCAGCTGCACGAATATCTGCAGGTACTTTTTCTAAAGCCATAACAGCTACTGCACCAGCATCTTCTGCAATTCCTGCTTGTTCTGCATTGACAACATCCATAATAACTCCACCTTTTGTCATTTTAGCGAAGCCTTCTTTTAAAACATCAGTTCCTTTTTCCATGAAATATTCTCCATAAATAATTTATAAAAATATAACACTTACTATATTTTTCATAACTTATAATTGTTTACCTAAATTCAACAGTCGTGTCTACAACGAGTTAATTATAACATACTTAAAACATTCTACTTGATTAAATATTATATCAAAAATAGGTTTTAAATTTTATCCCTCCAAAATTAAACCCTTATCCTTGTACTGCGTTTATAAAAAGTGGAAGTAATTTAAATAAGCATCATTGTAAGAATCTATAAATCTTATAAGTGCACCAAATTCATCTTTGTATATTACAGTTGCCTTTTCATTATTAATCCATGTTTTACCAATTTCTGCTTTTTTTAATTCATCCCATGAAACATTTTTATAAGTTTCTTTATCGTCTAATGTGAATGCTGGGTGTTCATAAGTTACTGTTTCAGGTGTTACTGTTCCTTGTGGCAGGATATGTTTTACTGTTTCATTTACTGATTTGTAACCGTTTAATGCTTGTATTTCTTTTATTTTATTAATTAAACTTACTTCTAATTTTATTGTGCTTCTTTCCATAAGTCATTCCTCCATTTTAAAAAAAAATTAAAAAAGTTATTGTCCTGATATTATAGGACAAAACTTAAAATTGTTAACAATATTGAAATTGTACATAGTACAATTGGAAGTTTCTTTGGGTTATCCCTTTCAGATATTACTAATATTATGAATAGGCATGTTATAATTACATTGATTATATTTGTTAGTGTTATCATTTTTTTATCCTCCTTTTTTGAGAAAATTTAAATAATAAAAATTTTAATATATTAAATTGTGTGAGGAGATTTTCATCCCCTCATTAGTGTTATTATTATTGAGATGACTTGGAGTATTAATCCAAGTATCCCAATTAATTCTTTTCTATCAATGTTTTTCACCTCCTTGTAGTTCTATTATTATATTGGTTACTATACTATATAAAGGTTTCTATTTATTACTACTTATTTTTATAAAAAAAATAAAGAATTCCACTAAAAAAAAGTAGAATCCATCAAAAAATCATGTTCTCCCATCATCACTTACAGCCCAAGCAGGATTAATATTAGTAACACTAAACCTACTACCACAAATCAAAGAACCTAACCCTTTACCTTTTGCAGCAGCAGAAGCATCAAAATTAACCCACTTACCATTCAAAAATACCTGACACCAAACATGACCATACGTCTTATTACAATAAATTAACCCCCTAACTATCCTAACATTATACCCCTGCTCTTTTAAACTATAATACGCCAACTGATTCAAATCAGTACAGTTCAAAGGCAATCTACTTTTCAACCTTGACAAAGATTGAGATTGAGTATAAACATCATTATAATACAAACCATACACCCCTTTATAAAATGCATTGTACAATGATTTATAATCACTAATCTTAGTATTTGTAGCATTACTTATACCCTTTGTAACATTACCCACAACAACAGAAGAAGAAGCAGAAGTATTTGTTGATGTTTCATACCAAATAAAATTCGGAGATTGACCATTATGTTCAACTTCCCACAAACTGCATCTTTTAGCCATGTCCACATAAGTAGATTTATAAAACCTTTTACCATCTTTACCAGTCACATAATTAGGTAAAAATGAATGATCCTTATTGTCTACAATTGCACATTCTACAAATTCAGTTATCAAACCATCACTTTGATAATTTGTACCTCTTTCTTTTATTACACGAATAATAGTTGCATAATCTGCTTCTCTACCTTGATAACCATATTTTGGTCGAGTATTAAATTTCTTATTATTATTTACTAACCAGTACGCAATACGATTCATATCATTACCATACAATTCATACATTCTTCTTTCTTTACTCATAATCCCACCTTCTTTTTAAATTTTAAATCATCCAAATATTCCTTTAAAATACTGCATTTTATAATTGCATCTTCAAAACAACAAGGAACCTCTTTATCACAAGGATCATAAAATGCACATTTTTCACATTCTTCACTAATCATCCCAAAATAATCCCCCTATCAATTTTTAATGTACAATCAGTAATCTTGTTTGTTCTAAACGAGGATTCTCTCCAGCCGCTCCTCTTTTTACAATACCTTCTAACATATAACTTCCAGGGTCTAATCTAATCGGCAGTATTGCTCTACCATTAGCATCAGTTGTTCTTTCATAAGAAACACCATTTACAATAAAATTAATTACCGCATTTTCCCCTGTGTTAATTTCAGGATTGGAAGAAATAATTTTACCGTAAACAGAATTTCCATAATTTAATTCTAGTTTAACTCCATCTTCCCCAGCAAGGTCTGATAAACGACCCATTACTAATCTAGTGTTTTTTAAATCATCCATTGTGGTTTCTAATATTTCTTGTCTTGCAAATGTTTCAGAATGTTCATCATCCACCAAATCTGCATTTAAACCTGAACCTGCTCCATCCACTTCTTTTAATTTATTTAAAATAGTGGTGGGTGTTTCAATGTTTCCATCTTTACCATCTTTTCCTGCAGGTCCAGTATCACCTTTACTTCCTTTATCACCTTTAGGACCTGTTGGTCCTGTTGGTCCAGTATCGCCTTTTGGTCCTTTGAAATTTCCAATTAATATTTTTTTAACCATCACCAATCCCCCTCATAATCAGTTATTTTTTAAGAATGTAATTGTTTGATAACAGTAACCTGTTTTATTCTGCCCATATCCTGTTCTCACTCTTCCATCAGAATTAATACGGAGCAACATGTGTGTTCCATGACTTGAGGATATTCCAAAATCCGTAAATTCCCCATCAGTATCAGGGAGGTATTGGGAATCTGTAATTGTACCCCATTGTTTCCATGTCTCTGTAAATTCTCCAGCAAGATATAATCTTAAAGTTACAACGTTCCCCTGTCGTGTAGCAGTAACTTTTGAATCCCCACTACCAAAAACAGTTTGTGAAACAGTAGAGGGAATATAATTATGAGTATGATTTTTCGCGGCTTTATTTTCCAATATTGTTGTTACACTTACATTTTGGTCATATGCATAATGTATTTCATCACTGGTATGCTCATGCCCAGTATTTGATTTCCCATTCAAAGCACTATTTACCACCTTATTCTGCACAGGATTCTTTGAAGATGAAGATAAACTAGAATCAACAACTGTTTTATTAGCCCCATCATCAATATTCTCTAATTTTTTTTCATGATCGTAAACATAACAATTTACATCGGTCTGTCTATTAATTCCATATTCTACCGCCCACATACCATCCTCTACATCAGGGTTAATCTCGATATCACGACTTAGATGGCCGTGGTTAATATTTGCTTTATTTGCTAATTGAGTATTCATTTCTGTTTGTGTAACATACCCTGATAAGTCAACTGTTGTTTCAGTTGAACCAATTTTCTCAAATTTATTATTAACCCAAATATACTCATCATAAATATTACCATCAACAGAAGCTGAAGTATTTAATTTTAAATACATTACTCCAACTTCCCCTGTAGAGGGTAATGAATTTACTATTGTTGCTGTAAAACCAATTAATGAATTTATCTGAGAATTAATATTATTTACTTTCGCATCTATTTCAGTTTCAGTATAATACATTTCATCATGATTATGTCCAACATTTGATTTTCCACCTAATTTTGAATCAATTTCTGTTTTCTTATAATAATCATTTAAATGTTTAACAGCAATATAATTGCCAACATGTACCTGATAACTATTTGCTCCATCTTCACTAGCTATATTTAAATATAAATCACCAGTAGTTTCATCATGTTCAAATATTGGAGGGTTGGTTTCATCATTACAATAACACCATAGATTTCCTTCAGCATCTCCTGCTAAAGTGAAAAAACCTGGTGGAGGTACTGTAATATTTAATAATGGGTTTGCCCATTTGTCGAACAATTCATCAATGGCTTTACTTACTGTATTGGCATCTGTCTTTAATATGTCGATGTCTAGGAAATCTTCAATGTTTCCTATTTTTGTGCCTAGGTTTGTTTCTCTTAATCTTGCACATGCATTATTTAGTGCTTTTCTTTCATTTTCAGTTAGTTTAGTCATATTACACTCTCTCGTTTAACATTACCTATTTTAATCTCTTTATCACCATTTAGATAAGGATTATAACTTATTTCTGTTATTTGTGCTTTGAACACCTCTGAATCTGGGAATTTTACATATACAAAATCCCCTACATTATAATTGTGTCCTGGTGTTTCTACAAGGTCTACTTTTATGCTTTCATTTTTCTCTAACCATTTTGTGTTATCTCCTGAACCGTTTAATTTTTGCCAGCATCCAATCAGTACTTCTTCTACTGATTGTTCGCTAGTTTCAAATGGTTCTAATTTTGGATTACCATCACATACTGTGAGATAATTGAAATCTACAAGTGTTGGTAAAGCATGAATATATAATTCTCCTCTTGGTTTTACATAGGGGAATCTTGAAAATTCAAAAAGTTTTGTTGTATCACATGTTAATGATACAAAATCACAGCCTTTTAGTTTGAAAGTTACGTTGCCGTACCAGTAGTTGAATTTTGATTGTTTTGTGATTACATTTACTATATTTTGTTTTGAATCACTTTCATCACCAGTATATTCTGCAGTTATTTCTTTATATTCTCCTACTTTTTCTTTGACTGTTTTTGTTGCAGTGGTTGTTGTTTCTGCTTCTCCAGGAGTTAATTTAACTTTTTTACATTTACCATGACCCCATTTGTCCCCTCCACAGTATCCACAATAATCTGCGTCACATCCTCCTTTTTTCATGCTGCAAGTTATTTCGCCTTCGTACACTTTTTTAGGATTGTCGGTTAATGTTCCAGTTTTGCCACAATTAGGACAATAATTCTTCCAGGTTTTTGTGTATCTTTTATATGCTGTTCCTGCACAACAGCCACATGATGGCATCATGTTTACGGTTATTGTGTTGGGATCTCCTGTTGTGACATTTTCAGTTACCTGTTTTTCTACTTCTTTTTCAACATATTTCATGAATTTTATTGACTTATTTTTGTAGTCAATAGTTATTTCGCTTTCATCCTGAATTAGATTAGGTTGTTGGAAATATATCATTGAAGTATTGGGATCGTCATCTGCTATTCCTTGATTAGTTATTTCAATTCCTAGTGTGGATGCTCCTTTTATTTTTTTAATTTTGAGAATAGGGTATGATTCGCTGATATATTTTTCAACATCTAAAATAGTGCATCCTGGGATTTGACGTGGTGTAATGGTTGGGATTTTATTTGAAGATGTTGTATTTTGTGTGTACATGAATGGCATGTATTCGTAGTTTTCATAATCTTTTATATAGTGAATATTTTCTTGTACAAATGTTAAAGAAACAGTGTCTATTATTTTTAGTTCATTAGAATTAAAGAAAACATCTTTTTTTGTTGTTAAATATTTTGCAAGAACATATATCAAATATTGGAAGCTTAGTCTTCCACCTGTAATTGATAAGCTGTTTGGTGCTTTTGTTTGAGTTATGCAGTACGATTTGATTATTCTTGCTAATTGTATTATTTCATCCTGTTTTATGATGCAGTCAATATGGCTGTGTGATGGTAAATCTGCACAATCTACAATTTTAAGTGAAATGTTTTCAGAGTTATTGTCTTCAGTGTTGATTATTGCTTCTGCAAGTAGAAGTATCATTTGTCCCATGCCTATTTTAACATTGTAGACTTTGTTTTTTGATGAATCTTCATATATTTCACTATGTGATATTTCAAACTTGTTTGGGAAGTATTTTTGAACATCAAGAAGTACTAATAGTTTTTCAGCACAATCAATAATGTCTTGTATGTAAAAATCATATTCAAATAATGTTGGTGGAATATTATTGTTTACGTCAAGATTGTAAAATTGTCTAAGTATTTTTGAATAATCTACTTCATCAGTATTTTCTGAAGAAATTACTGGCATTATACCTAATGCATTTTTGGTTTCATCACTACTATATGATAATTCATTAGTATTTTCTCCAATTACAACACTTTCTACAATTTTATTGTGTGTTACTCCATAATTTGCAGGTTTTAGTAATTGTATTTCTTTTATAATGTTATTATTTTTTAAAGAATAATTTGTTTTAAATACTAATCCTGATTGTTTTTCAATAGCTTTTAATAAGTTGTATTTTGTTATTGAGCCTTGAACATTGATTAATCTTTTACTATAATCAATACTGTCAATATCTGTTTTTGTAACATTGAAAAATCCTTTCAGTAATTTGTTTATGAATAATTTGCTGATAATGATTGTGTTTCCATTTACATGTGAGGCATAATTGGGGTCTCGGATATAGAATGGTTTACAATTGTTTAATTCGACAATTATTTCTTCTGCATCTACATCAATAGATTTGTCTATATAATCAAAGGTGCATTCACTATTAATAACAAACAAACAATTATCAACAAAGATTTTGTTTCCTTGTTTGAATAATTGCTTGTCTCTTTTAACATTTGTAAGTTTATGTGATAGTTTTAATGTTTCATATCCTTGATATTCATCAGTAATATGTATTTCTGATAATTCAGTATCTAAAAATTGAAGAATATTTTCTTGATTATCTAAAACAACAACCATACTTTTTATCCTCCTTTTTCATAGTAAATTACATCAGTCACTTTACAATTGATACTGTTTTCAAAATTAAAATGATGATCCAATATGAAAAAACTAGAATCTACACTAATACAATTAGGATCTATCTTGAACCATTCACTATATTTTTCATAGAATACATTTCTATTTTCACAATCAATTTTAATCTTTGTTGTTTCAGGTAAGTTTGTTATAAACTCTCCTTCAAGTTTCATTAGTTGTCCAGATTCTGATTCAATTATTTGTATGCTTGTTGATTCATCTTCACTTAATTTATACAAAATAATGTCTGGTTTTACTTTTCCAATTGTGGTTATTGTTCCTGCGAAACTTTTTCTTAATGGGTTGATATTTCTACTTAAACCACTAGGGATTATTAAGTCCACTTCACAATCATAACCTCCAACCATTGCTTCTGCATCAATTGAATCTTCTATATAGTAATCAAAACATTCTTCAGGTGAGAAAAAGAAACTAATGTTTTTTAGGATTGGTGAATCTAATGTGTCTCTTTCAGGATACAGGTAGTCACTTACATATTTCATGATTTCTGTTGATTCTTCAAAATCATCTCCGTAAACTCTGAATTTTAATTTGATTTTTTTATCATCAACATTGACTCTTATAGGGTATTTCCCATCTGCTCCTTCAATTTTATATTTTTCTGTATCAAAATTAGCTCCACGAGGTATTTCTGTTTCAGGACTCATACTTATAAGGAAATATTTGCAACTAACACCATTAATATAGAAATCGCAGTCTTCTCCACTATTTTTTGAATAATATACTGTGATTTGCACATTTTTCATTTCAACCTGGAATGGAGTGACATTGTCAAATGCATCATCAATTTGTAAGAAAAACCTTAAATCATTTAATATTGTGTTGATTTCTGGAAATGGAATGCCGAAATTATGGAATTTTCCACCGAATTTAAAGTTGGTGTCATTTCTAGTGATGTTTATGCTGTCTAAATAGTAATCTAATTCATCAGCATCTAATGTTCCAACACCACAAATTAGGTTAATTGATTCTTCAACACTTATGTCTCCAGTTATTTCTATTCCATGAATCAGTACATTATTGTTTTCTAATCCTTGCCAGTTGAAACCTTCAAAGAAATGTTTTGTAGATAAAGCTAACTCTGGAGGTTCAAGTAATAAATTTGCAGTGCTGCCTACATCACCTAACAAATATCTTTTTGGAGATAAAGCCAATACTGGATATTCATAACCTGCATATCTTTCTTTAAGTATTAAAGATAAATTACCAAATTCTACAGTTCCATAGTCAAAATCTATGAAATTCCCATAAAAAATTAGATAGATTGGTTTACTTGCATCATATGTAAACTCACAGGATAACTCTTCCCATATGTCCTTAACACTGATTTGATTGGTATATGAATTTGTTGTTCCATTTACAACACAAACTCTTAAGTTTTTCAAACCTTTTTCAATTTTAGAAGCATTTAACAGTCTTCCTAATGCTGAGAAAACATAAGTTTCACCATGCTCAAGATTTGATAATGTGAATTCTGACAAATTCAATACTGAATAATATGATTTATATGAATCAGGAATGTTTACTTTCACTTTATCTGTGAAAACACCTAATAATAATGGACTGGTCATTTCAATATTATACTCTCCACTACTTTTAGAGTATAAAGGAATATTTGTATCAAAAACAATGTTTCCACTATCATCTTTTTGCCATTGTGATTTTGAAATTTGTAAAATATTATTTGATAAACCTGGAACAGGTTCTTTTACAGTTAATCCTCCAAAATTCAGATTTAGTGTTAAATCTAATGGAGCATCAGTTTTTAAAGTTATGTTTAAGTATGTTAAATCTGTAACTGTTTCTGTACTAATTTCAATTTCTTTGTTATTTGTATAGAAATCCCATACTTCCAATTGGGGTTTTTCTACTACAAATGTTGTTTTTGTTGAATGGCCACTATTGTTTTCATCAAGTGTGATTGTAAACAATCCTTCAGATGTTGGAGTTACATAGAATATTAATTCTGCTTTACCATTTGTTGTTGCTTGTCTCCATATGCCTGTGGTCCAGTCATAATATGGTGAATCATATGTGATTTCACAGTCCCCATTTGTGATTATCTTTATGTTTGCCGATATTTCTTCTGAAGGTTTTGTTCCACTGGTTTCAACCATTGTGCATTTTACAGCTACTTTTTCACCGTAACTAACAATATTTGGTTCAATGCTAATGCTTGGAATATAATTTCCAGTTGTATACACTACAATTACTCTTAAGTATTTCATTTCAATGTAACATGGGTTTGTAGATGTATTTTGTGGTAAATCAAATTTAACATCAAAATTTGGAGTGTTAATGTCTTTTCCTTTTAGATTCAAATTATTAAATTGAACTTCATATTCTCCAAAATTATTTCTAGGTGGAGCATTACCTGTTTTTGACAGGTTTAAACTACTTAATATGATTTCTGGATTTGAAAAACTTCCATGTGCAGTTTGACTTATCTGTGCAGAGTATGCTAATTTTCTATATGAATATTGTACTATTATACTCGTTACTTTAGCTGAATCTGGAATTAATCCATCATATTTAAAATCATATCCACGTATGGTTGATGGATGTTTTCTTGAACCATTTCTTCCAGCAATCGCATTTTTATATTTTGCTCCAGGATCTGCATAACCCCAATGTCCCACAGTATTTAAATCATTTGTAATATTTTCAATATGATCACATGAACGATAAGGTATGTTGTTTCCTTCTATATTTTGAACTTTACTAGGGTATCTTAAAATACTAGGCAATTTAATAATCCCTCCATCATTTTTTTTAATTTTTAATAAAACCATCATACTCTGAATTAAACAATAAACAGTTTAATTGAAAGCTAATGTAATCTCCTTTACTTACACCATCAGGAAAAGCAAATTCAACACTCACATATTTAGCACCAGCAGGTATTTTTGATGTTTTAATAGCACATCTTCCTTTATTACCCCTACCTTCATTAGCAATATCCATAATTTCCTGATTTTCAATTAATTTACCATCTTTATCGAAAAATACAAACCCAACAAGTATGCTTTCAATAGTGTTTTTTGCATCATAATTAGATGAAAACACAATACTGGAAGCATCATCAGGTATGTGTACTCCTTGATTGTTCTGATGGATTAAAAGAAAAAAAGGAGAAGTTAAATCAACATTCTCCGAGAGATATGTTTCTTTAACTTTCAAAGTATAACCATTTCTAAAAGGAACAACTTCAAAAAAATCACTATATGGGTTGAAATTAAAATCAAAATGTTCACAAACAAACAAACTAGATAAACTAGATTCCATACAATATTGAATATCTTCACTAAATTGGTTAGTTAATGAAACATCTTTACTTAATTTAAATGAATATACATTGTAAGATTCCCATTCATCAGGTTTTACATTATTTAATGAAACCATACATTTATGTGATTCAAAATCGTTTTTATCTTCCAGATATCCATGTTTGTTACTTATGATATTACCGAAGATTTCACATTCTTCAGGATTAATTTTTATAGTTTCCATTATCTTTTAACCTCTCATCCTTTTAATACGATTGTCTCTTTTAATTAAAGCTTCAGCAATGCGGTCAATTAATTTGGAATCAGTTATCACTTCTTTTAAAGTTGTGATTATTGATTTTTCATCAATATCTTCTCCTTCAACAGTAACATTAAGATTATGATCTATTGTTAAATGCACATCATCAGATGTATAAGACACTAAATTATCAGCAGTAGTATTATTCCTATTATGTTCAATATTCTGGAAGTATGCATTTTGATTTGTTTTCATTAAATCAATAATATTATATATTCCATCTGTAATGATTCCGAATACATCTTTAGAACTTCCTCCAGGACTTGCTGAACCAAAACTAACTCCAGAACCTCCGCGGAATATTCCTCCACGTTTTTGGAATTGTGTCATATCATATATTTGACCATTAACCATAGCTGCTACATGGCCTATTCCATTCCATGATCCATGAATCATGTGTCCTGATAATCCCAACATAGATGCTATTTCAATTATCATTTCTGCACCATCAAAACAGTTGCATCTTACTTGATCCCAAACTTGCTGATTACTATATTTTGAATTATAGTAGAATTCATAAGTTCCAGGGTTTTGGAATCCTCTTGCAGTTAAGATTTTTCTTAGAAGATTTTCAAAGTTTCCAGGATTTAATTGCGGTTGTTTTCCATCACGGAAATCTTCCACATGATAATCTGAAGGTATTTGAATTCCAAGGAACCATGGGTCGGCTATCCTCCATTTGTATGCAGTATTCATTATTTTATTCACATTAGTATCAGGAATTCCTGCAAAACAAGTATTTGGATTAACACAACCATTAACTCTTGCCAAATCATTAATTACGCTTGTTGGTAAATTATAATCTAAAAGATTTAACCATGATTTACTTTTATTGTTTTGAGGATGTTTTACTTTAGAATTAGTGTCAATTACTCTGCCTTTTCCTTGTCCTAATCCTCCAGCAGCATAACTTGCTATTGTGCCTTTTGTGGATTTTCCAAAGTTAATGCTTCCACCAGGTAATGTTCTGCCTCCAATTAATCCTCTTGTTGAATTAGTTGCTGGGCCTGCAGGCAGTCCACTACTGAAATGTGCATTGGCTAATTGATTATAGAAACTTGCAATACTTCTATGAAGGCTGCTGAATTTATTGTATGATTGTGTTTGTATGCTTCCTGCAGCTGAAACAATATTGTCTTTCATTACTCCCCATGCATTAGTCATTTTATTTGTTACATCTATTGTGGAGTTACGTACTTGATTTAAGTTCTGGGTTGTTGTTGATTTAATATTGTTCCATGCTCGAGTATTTGAATTACTCATGCTTGTTAATGCAGTTGTTACTCCATTACGAGTTGTTTGGAAGCTTGTTACTACTCCTGCAACTCTCATTTGAATAGCTCCTGCATTTAATGCTATTCCTGCAGTTAATGTTGAAAAGCTTGTTCCGATCATATTGTTGCTTGCAGTGATGCTTTCACTAGCTAATGATACTTCTTCAACAAGGCCATTATATTGGTCTCCAGTTTCTTCTGTACCTGAATTATTATTGCTTAAATCAACATTTGCACTATCTGTTTCAACTTCAGTGTTTGTTGTTACTGGAGTTGTGATAGTTGTTGAAATATTATTTAATGCATTTTCAACATCAGCAGTATTGAATCCATTTACAATGTTTTTTCCAACATTTTTACCTGCTTCATATGCTGATTTTCCTTTGTCTTTAACTCTTTGTAGCATGTTAAAGAATTCAAGTACTACTTTTTCTTGGATTATTCCTGGTGAATGTATTCCCATTGCGGAAAGCATTCCATCTACAATTTTTTTACCTATTTGCTTTGCATTTTCAACTAATTGTGAACCTGCAGATAGTATTCTTGAGCCTATGTTTAGGAATTCCTGGTATACTTTTTGAGGTAATTGCTTTATCCAGGACATTACTCCAGATACTACTTTTGAAGCTGAAGTTTTCCCATTACTTATCCATTGTGCTCCTGCAGTTATTATTCTTACAGCTAATGCTAAAAGATATGTTTGTGCTCTGTCAGGTAATTGTTTTAACCAGTTTATTATTCCATTTACAAAGTTAGAACCTGCTTTTACTGCATTATTCCATAGTTGATTTGCCCAGGAAACTACAGTTGAGATTATGGTGCTTAGTATTTGTGCATACATTTGCAGTATTGTTTGCCAGATTAAACTTAATGCTTGAGATAATGAGATTTGCCCAGTAAGGAATGATTGGAATATTCCTATTACTTGTCCTATTGTGTTCCAGATTATTTGCAGTACATTTATTACAAGTTGCCATGCTGGACCAAATACACTTAATAAGAATTCACCTACTGGTCCTAATGTTTCCATTAGTGTTAGGAAACCTTGGTTTATTAATTCAACAGGATTTCCACCATCTCCTTGTAGTGTTGCAAAGAATGATTCAAAGGCTGGGCCTAATGTTGATTCTAAAAATTCTGCAATTGGGCTTAGTCCTTCTAATAATACATTCCATGCATCTGTGAAGAAACTTAATGCTCCAGTGAAATCTCCTCTTAATAATGATTGTATTCCATTGAAAACATCCCATATTATGGTGAGTATGTCTATTGCAAGTTGAACTCTAAATCTGAAACTTTCAAATACTACTCCTATTGCATCGATGATGGCTCTTGTTCCATCAACTTTACCTTTTGCACTTTCTGGGAATATTTCATCCCATATTCCTTTCAACCAATCTACAACTGGTTTGAGGGATTCGTTTAAATCAGCCCATGCGTCTTGAATTGCTTTGATGGTTGCTTTTACATCAGGGTGGTTTATGAATGCATCCCATAATCTGCCAATATTATTTTTTATGGCTTCGAGCATGGTTCCTACATCTTTCCACCAACCAAAAGCTTTACCTACTTCATATATTGCTACTGCTATTGCAACTAATGCCACAACAACCCATGTTAATGGATTTGCTAAAATTGCTCCTGCAACTGCTAAAAAACTAGCAGTCAAACCCATATTTGCTATTTCAACACCTAATGCTCCAGCAATATAAGTTACAAAACTAGTCGCACTAGCAGCTATTGCGGGAATTACTGAACCCAAAATTACAATACCTAACCCAACTAAAGCTGTTGAAAGTACACCAATAGTTACTGCTGCTTTAGTCCAATCTGGCATGCTTGACCATGCTGATTGTAATGCTTCAACCATCCAAGTAATCATTTCAACAACTGTTATAATTATGGGAGTTATTGGGACAAGGATAGATTGTATTAATTTGCTTCCAGTTACTGTTAATGCTGCCCAAGCATCATCTAATGTTACAATTTCTTGTGCAGACTGTTCAAAACCCATATCGCTAAGTGTTTTGTTCATTGCTTGGAGTAATCCAGTTTTATTATTTATATCTCCATCCCATCCATTTTTCATGAGCATGTCTTGAGATATGCCTATTTCCTGCAGTCTTCTGAATTGACCATCCATTGCATCTGATACTGCAAGTATTGCATCTTCTTGTGTTCTTCCTTCTTTTACGAAAGCTGAACTCATTACTGCAGTTGTTTTAGTAAGTTCATCCATTGACTCTTTAGGAAGTTTTAATTTCACTCCCATTTCTAATGCTGCTGCACCTACTGCATTCATGTCAACTTTACGAAAACTATCTTGCATTTTGTCAACAGCACCATGGAATTGTTGTAGTTCTCCTTCAGTCATTCCTAGTCTTTGACCGAATCTTTCAAAACTTGCCGCTGCATTTATGGATTCTCTTGCTCCTTGCACCATACTGTTTACAAGGTCAAAACCAATCATTCCTACAGTCATACTTGCTGCTGTTCTAAGAAATCCAAGACCTCCACCAGCAGTTTTAGCTCCGTTTCCAAGTCCTCCGAAACCAGTTCCTGTTTTTTGTGAACTTGTTCTTAAACCGTCTAAAGCTAATTGTGCTTCTCTTGCATCTCTTGTAACATTATCTAAACCAGTAGTATGGAAGTTTAGCAATGAATTTACTTGTTGAAGTATACCAATTAAAACTAATAATATTGCTTTTAGTAGTTCTGCTGATGCTGTTGTTCTACTGAATCCCGAACCATCAATTGAATCTAAGGCTGCATCTGTTGAATGTGCACTTGTTCTAGCTCGATCTAATGCCATGTCTAATTGTGCTGCACTTGATGAAGTTGCTGTTAATGTGTATCCAGTTATACTATTTATTCCACTGCTTAAACTAAGTGCACTGGATGAAGCTTGTTTTAAACTTGAAGATAATAATCTGGCACTATTATTTGAACTATTCATCGAGGAAGATAATCTTGTAGCACTAGATGATACTGTGAGTAAATTACCTGAATTAATTGTGTTGATTGAAGTGTTAAGTCTATATGCACTATTCATCGATGTATCCATTGAAGTGGTTAATAGTTTTGCAGAATTAGATAATTGATTAATTGTATTGGGATTGATTGAATTTAATGCTGTTTTTGTAGAATTAGTGCGATTTGTAACTTCAGTTAATTCTTTATCTAACTGATTAGCAGAGTTTCTGGCTTTATCCATACTTGATGAATCAAATTGTCGCATTGCATTTTGAGCTTGTTGTGCTGCTTTTTGAACTTGCTCCATTTGTGCTTGTATCTCTTTTAATTGAGCTTTAACACGGTTTTCCAGTTCAATTATTAACTTTACAATATTATTGCTCATTGTTCTATTCCTCTGCTAATTTCTTGTTTTTTTCTTCTGACACGGTCTTTTAGAGAATGTGAAGCATGATTTGTACCTGAAGATTGTTTATCCTGTTTATCACGAACTAACGGTACTGCATGATTCAAGAATAATTTCTGCCTAATAGTTAAATCTGCTTGGTTTTCTGCTAACATATAACCGATGTCTTGAAGAGTTACTACTTCAATAGCTATGTTTTCATTCTTCTTCACGAAATTCTGCTATATTATTATCCATTGATTCAAGGTTATCTAAACCACTGAAAATTAATGCTTCATTTACAATTAAATCTAATGTTCCTGCTTTTAATTGTTCAAGGTCTTTTTTGGTGAATTTATCAGGATTGTCTGCATTGTCTAATACTTTTAATGCAAGGTTCATTTTTGCATCGTATTTCTTTTTTTCCATTGCTGCGAGACTGGTTTTGAATTTTGTGGTGTCTTCTGCAAGGCTGGTTTGTTTTGCTTTGATGGTGGAAATCATGTCGAAGTTTCCTACATCACGGTATGCTGATGTGAATTGGTTGTATTCAAGGTCGCTTATTTCTCTTATTGCTACTTCTTCATTATCGTACATTGGTAGTTCGATTATTTTTGTGTTTTTGATTCCGCCGATGATCATTTCTTTTGTAAGCATAAATATCACATTTTTTATATAATAATTTTTTTTTGAATTTTTAAAATAAAGTAATTGAATGAGAATAATCATATTCTCATTTCATTTAATCTGTGTAAACAGTGATTGTTTTTGTTTTACTTGCACCATCAATTAAAATATGTGATGGTTCTACTTTAGTTGCAGTTGGTTCACCAGTCAACTCTATATCATACACTCCATCTTCAGCAGTAAGTGTTACTTCACCATTACTTGAAGATTCAGCATCAACAGTTGTGGATCCTTTCATTAATGATACTGTGTAATCAGTTGTTAATTTAGCACCTTCCTTATCAACAAGTTTTATTGTTGCATCATAAGTTGGGTTGGGATCACTGTCTGCGTTTCTTGCAAATAATGCTCCAGCTAAATTTTTATAATGGTCCATTGTTGATTCAACTGTTTTTGATAAACAAATAATACTTAATTCATATTTAACTGGGTCTGCATTCATTGTTGCAGATGGTTGGTTGATAATACACATTGGACAATATAATTCGAATTTTTTATCACCGTTTCTAATGTAGAACATTAATTCAAAGTATTCTCCTGCAAGGTATCTTCTTGGTCCTTCCTCACTTCCCCAGTACATTTCCAGGTATTTTTCATCAGTATCATCTACTGTTAAGTTTAAACCAATTTCTCTTTTAACTGCTCTTGGTATTTTACACATGAACCTTGAGCCCATTCCTCTTGCATCATCAGTATTAACATTGTTTTTGATTTCAAGACTTATTTTATTGGTTTTACATCTCATTTCAGTCCATTCATCTTCACCAAATCTTCTCATTTTAACACTGTCTATATGGTAAAATGATAATGGTAATTTTCCAAAGTTAAATTCTGATAATTTTTTTAATGGTTGTTTACTATTGATTTTTGATTTGATTTCTGCTGATGCAGTTAAGAATTCTGATTCTACTTCAATACTTAAACTGTCCATCACCATACCTAAAATTTCCATCTCGTAGGTTGCACATCCTGCCATCACAGTATAAGAAGGTAAGATACTACTATTTGTACCGTAGATAATATCTCCTTCTCTTCCTCCCAATACTGCTTCAAGAAGGTATTCTAATGTTTCCATTTGTAAGTTGCAACTGAAACTGTTTTCAAGTACATAGTAAGCAGCTACACCAGATTGATAATCCCTACTTACTACTGAATCATATTTTGTAAATTGCTCTGGTGGAGATACATCCATTTCTGATATTTCAATATCAATAGATTCTCCACTAAGGTCTTTTTTTGCAAATTCTCCTTCTTTTACTAATCTTAAATATTTTAGTTCTTCTGTGGCTGTTACCATATTATCTTAGCCTCCATCACATTTTGGATTCTTAATTTTAAATCTTATTTGGAATGTTACACCTGCACTATACACATTTTTCTTTTTACCCAGACCATATGGAACCCATCCGAAATCCTTGGTTTTAATATTGAAAAATTCTAAGTCTCCAAATAATCTTGAACTTATTATTCTACGTTCTGCCTGTGAAACTATACTTGTAGCTTCATGAATACCTATCTTAGGATTTTTATTGTTAAGCACCTGTGAGGATAATATTATTTCTCCTTCAAAGGTTTCACTTAAACCAGTATCAGTAATATTTTTAAATGGTTCATCTGCCCATAATTCCAGATAAGGTAATTCTGGTGTTCCCAGACTTACACCCATAAGAGATAAATGTTTAATAGTGCCGTCTTCAATCATTTCAGATAAGACCAGTTGGAAACCTTCCATTAGTTTATCATAAGCTTCTATGAAATCTTTCATAATCCCACATCTTTTAATGTTTCAGACACATATTTGTTAATTTTTGATTCAGTAGTTTTAACTGCATGAGGATAATAATGGTATCCCATGAATGCTGCTACTTTTTTAGGTTTAGGGACAAAAACATCTTTACCAGATTTATCCACCCAATGCAGGGCTTTTTTGTTTTTAGCTGAGAAACTTCCACGACCATCATGAACATATTTTTCATAACCTGAAGGTTTTCCTCTTGCTTTTATAACATACATTTCATCTGTTTCTCTTCTTGCAGTTATTGCAGTTAAAAGATTGTAACGATTGTATTTTATCCTACTTTGAAGGTAAGTTTTAGCATCTTTACTTGCTCCATCACTTACCTTTTTACCTAATCTTGAAGGTACTTGTAATATTTTTTCTTGCAGTCTTTCCCATCCAGTATAATCAAAATCAAAATGTATCATAAAAAATCATCAACTCTTATAAAAAATTAAAAAAAAATGTTTAGATTGAGAAAACATGAATCTTAGATTTTTTAATGTAAGGCTTCATTCTTTTTTCAATGTCTTCTGTGAAAATATTGTTTACTGCCTCATCAAAATCAAAATTTTCATGATCAGTAATTCCCAAGTCCTGTCTTACAGCATGGCTTCTAATAATATTACTGGTTAATTCAATAATGATTTGTATTACATCATCAGGAATTTTATCTGGTATATCATATTTCTTTTTAACCCATGATTCCATTGCAGTGTAATAATCATTAATATAATTATCTAATTCAGTAGTTTCTAAATTAAATAATTCTTCAGTATTTTTATTAGCTCCACTGTACTGTTTGATTTTTTTTAAGGTGTTTTCATCCAACATAAATTATTCCTATGTTTTAGTCATTGTAATGGTTAATGTAGTTGAATCATCACCTACAGTATAATTACCTGTGCTTTCAAAGTTTTCATAACCAGTACATGTTGCACCATATGAATAAACTCCATAAGGAACATTACTTATTGTACAGCCTCCAGCACTACCAGTACCGTTACAAGTGTAAGTTTTACCATCAGTAATATTTGTTAAAGTTACAATAGCTCCTTCAACAGGATTTGTTCCATCATTAACACTTACACCAATATTTTTAGTAAGGATAACGCTGGAGTTTATGCTTCCTTTATGTATGCAAGAGCAGATGCATCAGACCATGCAAACTGAATATCAGCATACATTGTAGAAGCAATATAATACTTGTTAGATTTTAAATCAAATTCAGATTCAACAATAATATTGTCAGGATCAGCTAACCATTGAATGTTTTCTTTGTGAGTTAAAATTACTGGTTTTTTAGTGAAACCATTACGAAGAGTACTGAAAGCTGGAATTGGTACTAATGGTACTTCCTCAATACTGATGTCCCCATCTTTAGTAATAACTACATCATTAACATCATACTTGTCATGATTATCTGCTGCATATCTCCATACTGCTCTTTTAAAACTGTATGGTACAAATGCAGCTACCCCACCATCATTTTTATATTTATCAGGGAATAAATCCAACATTCTACGGAATTCTTTTAACGGATTGGAATCTGTTGCAGTTAAATCTATTGTTTCTTGATCTATATCAGAATCATCTTCTAATTTTTTCAAGATACCGTCATTTACTTTATATGAAGTTGCAACATTAGATTCAGTACTTGCAGTATTCCCATAGATTAATGTTCTTTCTAATGCTCTACCATTTGCATTACCAAATTGACCAGTTAAAGTATTCATGAAATTCTTTTGCTCAATACTGTCATATAATACAGTTCTGTGAACACCAGTTAAAGCACGATATTCTTCTGCATCAAAAGCCCTATTAGTGAATGTTGGGTCCTGTTCAGTATTTAATGTTTGAGGAGTTCCACCGATTCTTCCAGCTTCCAATTCAATATCAAAACTCATCATGTCCAATTCTCTTTTATGATTGTGAGTTGGAACAACTTTAGTCTTGTTTAAAAATGCTGTTTCTTCTTGAACAGCTTGCATGTATTTATCTGCTTTTTCTGCTTGAAGAACTCCTTTACCGAGTTTCCCACTTCCTTGTCCAATATCTACAAATTTAAGGATAAAATCTTCATTGTGCATGATTTTATCAGCTAACGCTTGTTCTACTTGTTTAATTGTCATTTTATATCAAACCTTCTCATAAAATTTTAATTATTAAGTATAATATCTTCTTTTTTTCTACCAGGTCATTCCCTTTAAATTCCTACCCATTCTCTCAAGGAATGATTTTTCAGAAGCATTGGCTTTTGCAAGGTCAGGATCAATACTTTTACTAACAGTAGCATCTGGATTAACAGCACCCTCAGCAGTAATAGTAGTATCCACTTTAACTTCCCCTCCATCATCATCTTTTGGAGGTTCTGATTTTTTAACAGCTCCAGGAACAGGATCATCTTTTGGAGGTTCTGGTGGTTTTTCCCCACCTTCAAGTTTAGTTATCCTTGCATCCATAGTATCTAATCTTTTATCGATTTTACCTATTGCTTCTAAAATTTTATTTTCATCTTCCACAGGTTCATTATTTTGTGCTGGAGGTTCAGTTGGTTCTTGAGGTTCAGATTTAGCAACTAAACCATTAATTAATTTTTCAAGAATACCTTCTGAAACCTGCACATTATTTTTCCCATTGTCTTCTTTTGTCATAACTTCCACCTCTTCTGGTGTGATATATTTTTTCACAAATTCTTCATCATTTTCATATACTTCAAAAACCGCCATAGGATGTGATGGTTGATCAACAATACTGATTGTTGATGGTTTCCAATCTTTAATGTCTTTAAATTTCAAAGCCATATTTAACCTCCCAATCCTCTACTCATTTGAGCAACACTTTTATATGGTGCAGCCAGTATGCTGAAACCATTGTATTCCCCATCTCGGATTGCTTGTTGTATTTCCTCATCAGTTACATCAACAGAAATAAACCATGATCCTTTTGGGTAAGTGTTTCCCCTAAATGGTGTTGGTGATTCAAGAATATATGATTCTAAAATTCTTCCTACAGGTTGGAGTGTGTGCTGTACATCAACTCCTAATCCCAGGCGATTGTATATTAATGATGCTTGTCTTATTGTTTCTTCATCCAGTATGTCTCCTGTTGCATCAGGGATTCCTGGTATGCAGACTGCACCTTTCACAATCATAGTTTTATTTTGACCCCTTTATTTTTTTTATATTGGAAAAAAAATTAGTTTCTGTTGGAGTTTTTTTTAGTAAAAAAGAAAGGAGGATTTTAAAAAAAAGGATATAAATATGTAAAATTATTAACTAATATTTTTTTATCCCCCTTCAATATATAGGAGTGGAAAAATAGAAAAAATATAAATTATCAAAATAAAATTTAATAATTAATCATTAAGATGAAAAAGAATAACTTATTTAAAACTACTGTAACTGCATTTGAAAAGTAATATATAACTATATTACTAAATAAACAAATAAAAATTAAAATTTTTATATACTATGAAAAACTAAAACTATAATTAATTAAATAGAGTCTTTTTACAATAGAATAAGGTGAAATACATGTTATGATATATAATTATATAATCTCCTTATTACTAATAGGGAGGACTTAACCTGCCATGAGCGATGAAAAATTGTTCTGGTTAAATGTTGTTTTAACTTTGGTAGAATTTATTCTTAAATTTATTTAAGGATAAATCTTAAGTAGTTGAATAAAAAACCTTAAGATAAAAGGCTTTTTGATTAGTATCTCCAGTACTAATTATGGCTCTATTTTTTCCTTTTATCTACACATATTATAAAGCTAATTTTTCTAAATATATAAATTTATGTTATTTTAAATTAAAAAATAGATTTTAAAGAAAATTATTAATATAATGTCTTGTTGTATGCATAATAAAATACATACAACCTCCAGAGACATTATAACCTTTTTACAATAGAATAAATCATTGTTCTAAACTTTAATAAAAGTAGTAGAACAGACAGTTTACAGTAAAAAACCTAGCAAAAATATAATACATCACACACTATTAACAATCATAGGCACAGTACAGTTTTTGCTATTTATTAATTTCTTCCACGTCCTTTATAAAACTTACTAAAAAAATAGAGTCTGTAAAATTTTACAGACACAAAAAATAAAATAAATATTATTTTTTGTAGTATGGATTTTCTTTAATAACTTCACTAATTAAATTATTTTGATTATCAAAAACTTGCTCAAGATAATGAGAAGCATAACACTTACATTCTTGTTCAAACTTACCATTATTTTTTGAAAGATAAATTATTATCTTTTTTTGACATTTATTTAATGGAATTACTTCAAAAAATATATTTTCCCCTTGAATATATTCTTCCATGTTATCCATCCAATATATAATATTATTAATTCTTTTAAATCAAATAGTTATAATTTATCAAATAATGATGTGAAATAAGGGTATTTTCTAATAAATATGTCAATTTCATAATCCATTAATTCTGGACCATTCATTGTACTTCTAGAATTTTCAATTTTATGTTCCAATAATCGTTTACTCAATAAATCTTTATTGGTAGCATTTTTTCCTAACTTTAAAGAATAACCTTTAGGTAACTCCATTCGAATTTTATAGGGTATCCAATCTTCCAGTTCTGTTAAATCTTGAAAATATTTTTTTAATTCATTTTTATTAACTTTATATTTTCTTTTATAAACCATAGATTCTCCCTCTTAAAAAAAAATGCTTTTTTACAATATTAAAATTACTGCCTCTTTAGAGTTATAATTTTTATATAATGTTTTATATTTCATATTATTTAATAATACCCACTCATCAAGATGAGGGGAAAAATTCTCTTTTTGCATTATTCCTTCAATATAAGCACCATTAGTTCCAATAGGTGCTAAAATAGATATATGAAACTCTCCAAATTTTTTATTTAAAGAAGGATTAAAAGTTGTTGAAACTGGAGTTTCAAATACTCCTATTTTTCCAACATCCACAATGAAAAAATCATCATTAACTCTTCTATCTAACTTTGTTGGAACTTTAAGATTATCATATTTATTAATTCCATTATTCAAATTAAATAAATAATCTTCAAAATATTTTATTTCATTATATGAAAACAATCTAGTTTTTCGCATATATTCCATCAACCAAGAAGAATCAATACCATACTCAACTAGTTTTTCCACTTCACAACTCTTAAGATTATCTGGAATAGAATATAATTCCAATAATTTATTTCTTGTTCCTATTAAATCTCTTTCAAATTCTAATTCATAACTTTTATATTGTTTCATTAATCTTTGCACTTCTTTTTCTACAATTTTACTTTTAATATTGTTCTTAAAATGATTAATACTAATTTTAGTTTGTTTAACTTTTTCAGTAATTTTACTTCCAGTATTTTTAATCTTATTACCTATATTTGATATAGTTCTAGTTATCTTATTTCCAATTTTAGAAGTTACCTTCAAAGCATTCTGCTTAATACCGCTATTATTCTTACCATACAAGTAAGAACTATGTGGAATATTAAAAGAACTTTTCTTTTTAAGATTACTTGGAGTACGATTAGTATATCTTAACCAGCATCTGCAGTTAGCTACATTTTCAGCACCACCATTCAAATCACCAGGATACATTAACTCAGCATGATAAGAACCATAAATATCAAAGTATTCATCAATAGGAACAGAAGCAATAATCCTTGCACGATGCCATGGTCTAGTCTTACCTTTACTACGGCCATTCATCCAAACCTTATAACTATAACCCTCATTTAATGCTTGAATAAAACTAATATTAGATTCATTAGTATGAATAGAATCTTTAACAATATTTTTTAATCTTGCCTTACCTGTATCAGCATACTTCTCACTTAAAATCTTCCTAATTTCACTGTCAGACAAATTCCTAATACTATTCTTCCTTAACTCTTCCTCAATCCTCAATTGCAATGATGAATTAATATTATTCAACCTATTATTGAAAAATCCTGAGAAAATTTCCACATTAGATTTAACAGCATGATTAACAAACCTATCATCAATTCTATGAATTCTTTTTCTTTCATTAACCAAAGTATCATTAATAATCTTAGATGTTGTCTTCTCAATATTCTTAAGCTCACCTACATTACCAAACAATACATCATCAATAACATGATTAATAATTTTATCCTGTAAATTTTCAACTTGCTTAAAAGCCTGATTACGATTCTTATATTTGTAAGTGAGGTGAATATTATCCTTCACAACCATAACTTCACGAATCTTACGAATCCTAAGTAAATATTCTAATTGTTGTTTATTATTCAAAAAAAATAACCCCCCCACTCACTACACTCTGCATATCCTAATAATTCATGTCATTATCTAAATCATTAATCAAACTGTTTAACTTCCCTTCAGCATCAATTGGATCATCACCATACAAAACCTTATCCAAAGACTGATTATTCATAAACCTACAATTATAATACTCATCATCTTCACTCATTTTCAAATCAAAAGATTCACCAAAACGATTAACAAACTCCCCTAAAGTCACTGCACCATTTTGCAGTAATTTAATTCCACGATCCAATACTTTATTTTCCTCATCAAAATTAACAGGCAAATACTCAAGTTTATGTGTAAATATTCCAAATTCCTTTTGAATAATAGTCTTATTAATCAAATTAGCCATCCTCTTTTGCAATGTAGCTACTGTAGATTTACTATAATTTTTAAGCAAAGTTTCAGTACGATTACTAGCAATACCTGTAGACTCAGAATCACCTAAACGTTCACGAGGCACACGATGAATACGACGAATACGATCACCAACACTACCTGACAATTCTAAAAAACTGCCTTCTTTTTTCTCATCAGCAATTTTAGTAACATTAACACTAACATTATTTTCTTCACTGGGAATAGTGAAAACTAAAGCAGTTCCAGGCTCATTGGACACTTCACGAAACTCCTGTTCCAAATCCTCTTCAAAATCATCAAAAGTATAATCTTCTTTTTCCTCAACATTACCTGTAACAGTAATAATATAATTCGGAATACCATGTGCTTTAAAATGCCCTTGCTGATATTCAATAATAGCATTATCAGTTAGAATAGCATCCAACTCGGACAAATATTTCGGTCTACCATAAACAAGACTTTCATTACTTTTAAGATTAAACCAGATTAAATCATTAGCACGATTTTCATCTGTAATATTATCATCCCACAAACCAGTTTCACGATTCAATTGCTTAATATTGTCAGGATCATATAATTTGAAATAATTTTCTTTATGCCCTATCTTTTGTACAACACGTTTTTTATCACGACACATTCTCAGGTATAAACTACTTACATGATTAACACTTTTCAACTCCCCGTTTTCCCTAAGTAGTTCTAATCCTGCAAAACCAAAAGCTTCTAAATCTTCTAGGAATGATTCTATTTCCTCATCAAAATTAAAATCATTTAAAAAATCATCTAATCCTTCAGGTATTTCTTCTCCTTCTTTAGAGATTATTTTTTTACCTGTGAAAATTGCATCTTCACATTTAACAGTAATACAAATATCATGCAAACCACTAATATCACGCAACTTATCTAATTGGAACGGGTCATATGCTGGGTCAATTATTTCTGTACCATATGTTAATCCATCTTTACTCATTTCTTGAGATTTAATCTCATATTCATTTAAAACACTTTTAATCACTGAATCTCTTAAAAAGTTACTTTTAACTATTTTAACCATTATTAATCTCTCCTTCTACGATTTCTTTTTCTTAAAACTGTAGGTTTTGTTTGAGGATATAAACCTTCATGTAACAATGATACACTATCTACACGGTCATCATGTGTTGTTTCATCATCAGCTATTATTTTCTCTGATGGGAATTTCACAGCTTGTTTCATGAAATCTTTCAACCATTTACCACGAACAAATAATATCCGTCCATTATTCATCCCCCGTATAGTTCTACTTGCTCTTATTAATTTTGATTTAGGAACACGAATAAAAGTAGGATGATAGTCTTCGAATTCGTTTTCCCAGTATCTTTTAACTATTTTACCTGCAGCTGCAGGCTGATACTCAATCCAATTATCATACTCTGAATGTTCATCCATAATCCTTGTCATGTATTGTTCTAACTTACCTGGCTTTTTTTGTGTGCTTTTCTGATTATGCACTACACCTACTTTTCCTTGTAATACTGTTGAAAAACTACATGCTGTATAATCAGAAGTACTTTTTTCTGTTGCTGCAATATCCCATGTAATTACTTCTTGAAGAATATCCTTTTCAGTTAATAATTCATTAAACTCTTGTTTGCTAATTGTTGCTGCTTCAATTGTATCATAATCAAATACATCTCCAGCTCTTATTTCATAATCCCAATTACCAATCTGATACTGATAATCTGCTTTTGATAATTCACGTAAATTAGCTAAGTATTTTTCTTTGTCAATATATGGATTATGCCAGAAATTCATTTCAAAAAAAGGGTATTGTCCTTTAACAAATTTTTCATTTAAGTATGTTGATCCATCTGCATCAGCAGGATTACTAATATAGTAAATTGCTAATGGGAAAGTCATTAACTTATCAGTTCCTCTGAGACTACGATTCAGGAATTGCAGGTTTACTTTTTCAAATTCTGAAGCTTCATCAACAATGATTTTATGATAAGCACGACTTTTGAATTTCTCTTTGTCTTTTTCCAGAAGCATATATGAATAATAAATCCGTGCATCATTTTCATGGTTAATGAAACATCTTTTACTTTGATTGTGTTCTATGTAATCGAATGGTTCTGTCCAATGGTCCAGGTAATCTACTATTCCTCCAGTCGCTATTACATTATCATAAGTAGACCGTAGAATTAAGCAGCGGTAGTATGGTACTTCATAATGTTGTAAGGCTAATACTGCTCCAAGCATACTTTTACCAGAATATGCGGAACCTCCAATTAGTTTTCTTGTGTGGCGGTCTGCAATTGCATATAATTGTCGGTCGTATGGTGTTACTGGAATATATGGGTTTTCAAGTATTGTTCTTCTAATCAACTTTTTTTGTTGTTGATCTAAGTGTATTTTCTTGTAATCTACTCTCATAATTCATCAGTGAATTTTTCTAAATCATCGTTAATGGTTAGTAATTCTTCTAATTCTTTGTCGTTCATATGGATTACATTATCATTTTCTTTGGTGGATGTTTCAATACTTCCTTGTATTTGAGTATTATTATCTTTAATATCTGTTGGTTGACCATGAGCTAGTCTGAAATTTCTATAGATTATTTCCGCAGATTTATTTAGATTTAGAAAACTATTTGCTCGTGTAGTTGGAGCATTCTCATTACTATTTTCTTTTAGTTCTTTTTGTATTTCTTTTAGTAATTCAAAATCATCATTGAAGAATTCTTGAAACTTAGCATTTCCTTGTTTGAATAATTCATAGTTCCACTCTCTTTCTTTTTGATCCATATGATTATCATATAATCTGCATCTTTCCACCCAATTCCATCTTGAAGAGAGTGTTTTTAGTTGACTTAGTGAAGGTATGTTTTTTTCTTCAGTATGCTTCGATTTCTTCAATTTTATTATCTGTGGGAATGTTCTTTTGGAACCTAAATCTCTGTATTCTTTGAATAGTGAATAGCTTTTACTTGGTTCTCCTTTTTGTCTTTCCCATGCTTCAGTCATAATCCCTCCATCCTTATATTTTTTTTGAACATTATTGTAATGTTTATTCTTTTTTGTTGAACACGAAATTTTAAAATACGGGATTTTTTATTTTCATAGTGAACAATATAATATTGTTTAGTTTTGAATTTTGAACAAAAAAAAGTTTTATTAGTTTTTTATAATAGTTTTATGAAATTCACAATAACAAACTGAAATCCATCAATCAAAACTACAATCAAAGCACCAACAATTGCTATGAATACTCCACTTTTTATTGTGAATAATTGATTATCATCATTAGCTTGTTCTTCCTGAATAGCCAATTGTTTTGTTTGAATTTCAATACTTTTATCCATTTTCTTTATCAGTTTTTCTAATTGCTTATTTTGAAACTGATCACTTGCTTCCAGTTTACTTATACGAGATTCCTGTTTACAGTATTTTTCATGTAAATCTCTTACTTGATTATGGGTCATTATTGTTTCCCCCAGTGTTAGTGGAGGTGTAAGTTCTTGAGATCCATCCAACTATTCCCCCTAATGCTACTGCTGCTAGTTCGTTGTTTCCCATATAAGTGCTTAGAATTCCTATAATTATTATTCCAATTATTGCTAATGTTGTGTTGTTGAAGTTAGTCATTATTATTTTCACTCCTAAAAAAAAAATTTGTTTTTAAAAAAAAAAACGTTGGGGAAGGGATTTGAACCCCTGCGATACTAGTGTATCATTAGATTAGCAGTCTAACGCCCTACCAGGCTAGGCTACCCCAACATTGTTGGTGGAGGGAATTGCACCCTCAACTTTTGAGTGGTTACTAAGTTACAATAAAAAATAAGCTATTACCAACATCATGAACATGTATTAAAGGAGATAAATTTTATATTATATTTATGGGAAGAATATTTTTTTTTAAGATATGTGATATTAATTATTTAATCTTTGGAGGATACCTATATATTTTAATGAAGAAAAAAATCCAATCATTCTATTATTCATTAAAAATTTGCTACCATTCCCATAATAATTTTTAAGAATAATAATAAATGAAAAGCGAATAATAAACGGATAAGAATATTATTTTTAAATTGTCAAATAATGATAATGCGAAGCTAATTGTACAATAACATATGATAAAAATATTTTTTTATAAGTGTTTTATTACAAGACCACAATTTTTACAAACAAATTCAGCACACCACTCATCATAATAAACCTTCTTACAGTCCCTTTCATGTTTCTTGCAAGAAGGACACTCTATTTCAGCATGCTTCAGGTTTTTAAAAAGTGTAGTTGCATCCAAATAATATTATCCTCCCATATATAATTATAATAATGTCTTTTATTTTTTTTTCACAAAAAAGATAAAATTATAAAATATTTTATCCCCTTCAATATATAGGAGTGGAAAAATAGAAAAAAAGATTAAAAATAAAAAAAAATTTAATCACTTAATAAATAACTATCAAGAAAATGCTCACCACGACTGATATATCCCTTACTTACAATCCATTTAATCATGGGATCCATCAAACCTTTTTCATATTCTTTAATAAAATAATTCAATGTCCAAAAAGTAACCTTTTCATTAAAAATTATCCTTTCAAAAAGTTCTTTAGATGTCTTTTTAAATTTTTTTCTATGAAAAATAATACTGTCAATTTCATCAATAGTTAAATACAATGCAATATCTTCACCAGGAATATAAATACATTCCTTATCAACATCATACCAATAATACTTCTCATTAGGATTTCTTAATAATTTAAGATACTTAATAAAATTCATAATATTACTCCTATACGTTTAGCTTCTTTATGAATACTCAAATACTCTCTCTTAAAATCATCATGCCTATGATTAGAAAGATAAGTAGTACCTAACTTATTATTCTCATTACTAATTAACTCCCCATCATTAATTAATTTCCTACGTTTTTGTTGATACTTTGCTTTCTGCTCACGTACCGCCCAGGTCCTGCAAGCTTCCCTGCAATACCCTGTTTTATTCTCAAACTTAATAAATACTCTGCCACAGTATTTGCATTTGCTGATGTAGAATCTTGTTTGTGGATCATTTAATGTTTTCTTCAATAACATCCTATCATCTTTCTAAATTTTTGGATAGTAGGTTTTTCTTCACTTCAAAAACAAACATGTGAAAAGGTAAAAGTTTACCCTGATATTTCACATATTCATTAATTACTTGTGATTTTTTTAATGCTTCATGTATGGTTTCTTGTTTTAATTCTTCATTTATGCATTCAAAATTGGAGACTGTTCTACTTAAACTAATGTATACTCTTTCATATAGATTAAAGTTATTGTTTTCCACATACTCCACCACAACAAGAAACTGAATTTTCAGAAGTGTTGAATTTACCCTCCTCAATCATTTCAATCAACTCATTAAGAATACGAGTAACATTCATCAAAGTATTAAGATTAACACTATGAATTATAACATCAGTATACTCCATGTCTCTCAAACTACCTGTGCATTCTTTATGAATAGTAAAAGATTGTTCTTCAAATTCTCTGCTTCTTGTTTTAATAAAATATAGTAATAATTTCTCATCAATCATGCATATTTATCCTCCATGTATTTTTTAACTTCTTTCATAAAAACTCCTGATTACAATATAACCTATCTTAATCATCAAAAAAATCAGTAAGACATAACACTAAACAACAACTAATAATTACACTTACACTAAAAACTACCCAACCATCCATCATACTATATTCTCCCCCCCCATTATCTCCAACTTGTTATTAACTCATACTCCTCAGGAGTTAACTTCTGTTTTAACCTTTCATCAAAACTTCTTACATCACCAGGATTATTCTCATCCCAACAAGACTCAATCTTTTGTGTTAATTTATTAATTTCTTCATTATTCATTTTCAATATCCTCCGTTTTTTATTAATAATCTACAATAATCCACATCATCTTCCATTCTCAAAACACAAAATATTTCATAATTTTTAAGAGCATTAAACTCTGCGAGAGTTATATTTGATGGCCGTGCAGGGTCATCTATTGAAATACAACACATTACTTCTGCATCAGGAGATACTTTTTGTAATAGTTCAATTAATCTTTCTGCTTTCATTCTTTCACTCCCATAATGGGTAATAGGCTTCTATCTCATAAAAATACATTTCTATAACCTCTTTTCAGATTCTGGAGGATGTTTAAATTTAATCTGAAACAAAACAGTATTATTCCCCATATCAGGATATATACATTGTAGTTCATGTTTCAACAAATCAACATGCTTATAACCTTCAAACCAAGCATGAGCATTATCCAAATCTTTAAATTTAACCTTTTCAACACTTCTCACTCTACGAATCAGATAATCATCAGTCCACTCAAAAGTACATTTTACCAGGTCACCTTCCTTCAATCCTTTATCAGATTTCCTTATTGTAGCCCTTTTTTCCATACTCCTTAACGGTTCCATGAAATAATTTTCAAATTCTAATGTTTTCATTTTATCAACTTTGCTTCTTTTTTATCATCATCCAACACTATATTATGTTCTTTTAGGTATGATTTTCCAAATAATTCTTCAGCATGTTTACATAACAGATAAGAATCAATTACTCCTTCAGCAGATATTATTCCTTCTTTTTCTAATTTTTCAAGTATATCATTACAACTCATTTTTGTATCTCCTTTTTATTCCTTGTGGGTTGTCTTTGACTTGGTTCCGCTACACCATACTTACTTAACAGATAATCCTGCTTATACATCCTCACTGTTTCAATTGCCGTGTCTATAAGTAAACTCCATTTAAAACTCTCATGCTTATCTCTTAATACCTCATGCCATACATCCTTCATGATTCCACCTTTTCTAAAACAGTAAATCTGCCATTACTACGACGCCTAACATGATCCTCACACCTGATACGATTTATAAATTTCTCTCTCCTATAACTAGTCAAACCATACTGTTCCTGCAACCTAGAAACACCTACACTTAAATTCTCAAGATAGTCTTTCCTGAATTTCTGATACTTTTCCTCATCCTTACTAACATCATAATCAGTTTCAACAATATTAAAAACTACTTTACCCATTATATCCTCACCAACACACAATATCTAATTTTTCAAAAACATTATAACCCAAATCAGTTAAACGTACCTCTTTTCTTCTTTTACTATCTGGATCAACATACTCCACTAAACCTTTCTCAATCAAATCATACACTGCATGATAAGTTGAACTTGTACAATACTTCCCTTTCTTTTCTCCTAATTTACATATTTGAGAAATTTCTTTTTGTGCCAATTCCATGAATACTTTTTTTCGTAATCTTCCCAGTTTCACAAACTGAGCCAAAATTACCAAATCATCAGCCATACACACATCACCTTTTTGGCACTTCATTAAATGGTACGATTGTTAATCCTTGTTTTTTACAATGATTTAGCACTGATAAAAATGGGACATTTTTATTATTGCTAATATTTTTTAATTGATTTTCACCAACACTGCCTAATTTTGTATGAATGCGATTTACTATTATCATAACTTCATTTAATAATGTAGATTCTACATTTGATTGGTTTTTGTTTTGTTCTTTGATTAGTTCAACTTGTAGATCCATTAGTTTAGTTTGGTGCATTGTGATTTTTTTAAGTATTTCTTCTTCTTTTTGACTTCTCATGTTTGCTGCTGTTTTGCATTGTTCTTCGATGAATTTGTCGAATTCATCTCCTAGTTTGTTTTTTGCTTGTTGATATATGTCATCTTGGATTTTGATTTTTATTTCCATTATTCCACCTTTTTATAACATTGTGATATTTTATCATTAATTAATAATTTTTTAAAATAATAATATAATAATATAATAATAATACTCTCAAAAATGTAATACAGCCATGTATTACAAAATAACAAGTATCCCTATGAAAACTGTATTACAGTATTCGTAATACAGTAATACACTTTACCCCACTATACTCGCAAAAATGTATTACACCTGTGTATTACACAATATTTTTAAATGCTCAATAACACTTTTAAGAAAATCCTCCTTAGGCAAACCCTTCTCCTTAGCAACACTCATCAAACTATGCTTAGCAGTCTTATTAGACAACAACATAGTATAACTCCTCTCACCTTGAGAATTATACAAATATTCAGCATAATCCTTAGATTCCACATCCACCAAATCAGAAAGTAACTCCCTACATTCTTCAGATTCAGGATTCAATTTCACCCACATTTTTTGCAAATTCTCCAACTCCATTTCATCAGCAATCAAATCAATCTTCTTATTCTGAATCCTATCTTCCACATCCATAATTTTAATTCGCACCAATTCTTTTTCATCAGTAAATTGTTGAGCCGCCCAATCCAACATCTCCCCAGAAGTATACTTTGACTTATCAATCAAAACCTTAGTACTAGGCTTAACACGTGAACTAATAGGCACTTTAGGAATCCCACTCATATTCTCACTCTTCTTTTACATTCTCTTATATGTTTACACTCATGTTTACGGTAGTGAAAGTCTTCACAACTACACCACCAACCATCTACATTATCCCAATTAACAATATTGGATCCGGTACGGCCTGATGATTTAAATTGTGCGAAAACTAATTCCACACAAACAGGATTATTGGAGGTTATTGTTTAGCCTCCCTCTCCTGTTTTTTAAACCATTCAAAAACTATTTTAGATTCCTCTTTGGTTAACTTTCCAGTTTTAACCATTTTTTGACGATTCTGATTAATCATCAAAGGAGTAATCTCTAAAGTAGAATCTTTACTATGAATATACTCCCTAACTTTCTGAACAGGGTCACTTGCAACAACACTCTCAGACACACTATTATTTTGAGGTATTGCATCAACCACATCCTTCTCCATGATCAAAAACAAGTTAGTTAATAAATACCTCTTCAAATAAGTAATGTAACTGCCTTCAGATTGCATGATATTCATACCCCTATTTAAAGGCACAATCTCAGGCATGGGAACGCTGGTGATAACTGATTCTCCAGGTTCATTCCAATTACGGACTTTCAATTGAGCTTCATCTAATGAAAAAGAAAACTCCAAAAACAATTCTTGATTATAGCACTCCTTAAAAATAGCTGGAAGTATATCTTCCAGCTCATAGTATTTAAAGTTAGCAAATTTGTTTTCCCCACTTTTAGGTAACTTCATAGCCATTAAATTTTTCTGAATCCTTGCTATTTTTTGATGTATTTTTTGGTGAGATGCCATTTTTAGTCCTCCTTAATAATTTCAAGTACTTTGTTTTCATCAATATTTTCCAATGATGCTTGAGAGTGTGGAATGAAACCTTCAGATTTCCAGTATTCGTAATACTGGATTTCTCCACCATACAGTCCATGTAAGGCATTCATAATACTCCTTGTTTTCTCATAAGTGCGGTCATGATTCACAATTACAGCTAAGAAAACTCTTCCCTGCCATCTTCCATGGGCATAAATATCTCCCCCCATCTTGTTAACAATTTCTAATGCCTGCTTGTAAAACTTGTTTTGCTGATCATAAGTAATCATACTAAACACCCATTATAATATGGATCCATCTGTCCCACAATACAGAATGCAAAAATGAATAATAAAATTATTAAAATTATTCCTTTTGCAAAGATTATTTCAACTTCATATTTTTCTCTCCAGGACACTTTTTTATGAAGTCTAACTGGAGTAGGTTTATTGTTGAAGAGACTCATAATTGAGCCTCCAACAATTTATACTTAACTTCTTTTTTCATACCCGGAGCATTAAGGAAATCTTTCAATTCCCTTAAGCGGGTTTGTTCCTCAACATACTCAGCATACTCAGCATATAATGTTTCGAACAATTCCCTTTGCTCTGGATATTCCTGTGCTAGAAATACAAAGAGTTCATCTATTTCACAGTAATCTTTGTACTGTGATTGGTTGATTCTGTATAAGGCATTACCAATCTTGTTTTCATTTTTCCAAAATTCAGGAGTAAACATAAAATTATTCCCTCCTGTTATTGTAGTATTCTTCACCTGCACGAGCAAATTCCAACATTTGCTCATTGGTGAGTTCATAAACTTGGAAATATTCCTCGTTTAATCTATGATTGAGTTCTTCTTGTGACTCATAATCTTCACTGAGGAGGAGTTGTTCAAATTCATCGAAGCAAACATCAACCTCTTCAGGTGTTGTGGTGTATAGGTTGTTGTATTTGCAACTCATACGCCCACACTCCTGAATTTCTGGAGTCCTTCTTTGAGGATTTTATTTTCCTCTTGAAGTGTTTTTGCTTTTAAAAATACATGTTCAATTTCTTCTTGGGAAAGAACTCTCCCAAAAACTTCAATCTTATCCATTTTTATCACTCATCTAGATTTTTTCAAATTATCATTCGGAGTTGCCGCTCCAAATTCTAACTTGTTAATTAATACTTGAACTTTGATATTTATAAATGTTTGTATTTTTGTTTGGTTTATACCCACTTAAATATAAATATTAATAACCATATATATAATATTATAAATAATAATAATTACCATAAAGGAGGTTATGAAAGTGACATTTACTAGTAAAGTCCAAAAACATGGAGGAAGTAAACTTATATCTATTCCAAAAACTATAACTGATGTTTATGGAATTGACAAAGGAGACACAATAATATGGGAATTTGATGTAGAGACAAAGTCTATTTCATTAAAGAAATTAGAATAATCTTCTAAAATCCCCTATTTAATTTATTAATAACATTATTAAGTTTAGTAAATATTAAATAGTAATCTCTATAAAAATAGTAATTGGTTACTAAAATTATATCACTCATCTAGTGTACTATTTTTTTTGTAGCCTCTAGTTTTTGAGAGGCGAGATGTTGCCGCATCACAGACCCCCTCATCAACTAGGAATTACATTTACTTATTTTTCAATAAATTTTAAATATATTCTCTACCCATATATTAAAATTGGTTACTAAAAATTTTCTCACTTGTTAGGTTAGACTTTTTTTATCGTAGCCAGTGTTAGGTGTGAGGAACTGCCATTCCTACGACCACCTACACTTTATACATAATTTACTTATTTTGCATTTAATTGTTCTTTTTCAACCTTACGATATTTTCGTAAGGTTCACCGGATTCATCATTTAGTTTAATTTTTAAATCAGACCAATACCTATTGGGATTTTTACTTTCTGTAAGTACAGCTATAACATCAATTATTGAAAAATAGTAATCTTCTATCTTTGAATCCCATTTGGTTCTTATTTGACTGTTTTGAAAAAGTTTAATTTCATTTTTATTATTCAATTTTATAGCCCCAATACTCATTTATTACAATTTACATTTTGTATTTAACTGTCTTATCAAATTTTTATTACTGTATCAGCTAGAAAATCTGGTGTAACATTCCGTTTCTTTTTTTGCTTTAAAATAGTATTAGACCATTTACGGAACTGTGTTGCTTCTTTACTGTTTATTCTATATCCTATTGATATGATTGCATCAAGATTATACCATTTTTCAGGTCTGCCTCGATTATTAGATTTTTTTAAGGATTTCTTAATAAAATCAGAATCCTCTTTAAATAATTTATTTGATGCTATGCACACTTCTTTTTCGATTAACTCTCCATCTTGAATTATATTCGCAAAATGCATGGAAATATTAGGATTAGTTGTTCCAAAAATTTCTGCAATAACTTTTTGACTTGCCCATAATGTATCATCACCAATGATAAATTCTCCTTCAACGGATCCTTCTTCACTTTGATATAATAATTTTTCAACTAATTTAAATTCCACCATGATTTATATAACCTCTACAATTTTACTCTTCAAAAAAGTTTTTTTTATTCTTGTTTTTATATTTATGTTATAAGTTAATATAAATGTTTCTATTCAAAAAATAAACCTTAAAAATACAGTATATTCAATGAAAATAATGAAACACTAAACATTATTCAGTATGAAAAAATGAAACGCATTGTGTTCTAAATTTTGGTGTTTAATTAGTTTTGTGAACTGTTAGGTTATTGTTCATTTTTATAATGAATATTTTTTATCTTTTTTTGTTATTAAAATATATTGATATTTTTAATTAAAAAAATAGAAACCTTTATATACTATGCAGTACAATATAATAATAGAAATACATGGAGGTGATAACATAGACATATTAGAAGTGATGTGTCAAATCATAACATGGATTATCATGCTATGGGCAAGTAGGAGGGAATAAAATCCCCTCTTACATTTGACATATTACTTCTTTCAAATATATAAAAGTTTATACACAATTAAAATTAAGGAGGAAAATTAAACATGATATTTACAATATTAATTTTAATACAATTAATTATAGCAGTATTAATATTAAAACAAGCAAAAAATACAAAAATATTATGGATCATCTTTTTCATAATAGGAATTATAAATATAATACATTCAATAATATATTAAAATGATTGGTTATTTTAATAAGTTTCACCTACTGAAACCCATTAATCTAACCTTCCCATATTTTTTTTATATTATAAAACCTAAAAAAGGAAGATGATAAAAAATGACTGACTACACCAGCATAAGAATAAAAAAAGAAATAGCTGAAAAAATACAATTAATAAAAATACAAAACAACTGCAAATCACTAAACGAAACACTAGAACAACTAATACCCCGAACAGTAAACGAAAACTACGAATTCATAAAAGAACAACCAATATTCACAATAAACAACACACCCATAACATTCACAGACCTGAAAAACAACAATACAGGCAAAACATGGGGAAACGAAAAACAAAACGCAACAATAGTATTTAAAGACAAACAAGGAGCATTTATAAGATTCAATGATGAAGATGAAGTATTCCTAGAATACTACCACTTCATCTAAAACCATTCATATTAAAAAATAAAAAAAAATAGTAAAAATAATGAATAATCTAAATCACCTATAAATTTTATCATGATGCTCATAATTATAAAAAGTAATAATCTTTTTTTCAGAATCAATTTCAAAAATCATTACAAAACTATTGTTCACATGCACTCTTTTAAATTTTTGTAATGGTTTTTTAAGATTTTTATAATGATCCCCATTATTAGATGAAACTGTTTGCTTAATCTCATTCATTTTATTACTAATGTTCTCTTTTTCTTTCCCCCCTTTAATTTTTTTTACTTTCTTTTTAAAAGTAGGTTTAATACAAATAGTATACTCAGACATATTATTAATCCTTAAAATAAAAAAAAATAAATAAATTAATCTGAAAATAAATCCTCAAGATTAGTTAAATGAATAGATTTTTCTTGCTCAATATTCTTCATCTCATTAATAAAATCCTCATTATATTCCTCATCAACAACTGAAGAAATAATATCATTTAAAGGTTTCATAGACTTTTTTGCTTGATTAAACCCATAATCTAAAGACAAATTATCTATTACAGCCATTTCATTTTTTTCTAGAAATTTTCTTACCATGTTCCCACCTTTACTAAAAAAATATAATCACCAATGTATATAATTATATATCTTAGCTATATTAATTATTTTCTATTTTTATACTTACTCTTTATCAAAAAAATGAGGGTTTAATTCTGGTCTAAAATAATGTTTTCGCTTAGTCCAAATAAAACCATCCCCTTTTGTGATTAAAGCAACATCTACCTCCCCCCCAACAGTTTCAAGACCATTTTGTACTTTTCGTTTAAGAGAAGTGATGTTAATTAAAGACTCTGCAAGATTGCTTAATTCATCTTTAGGGAGGGAAGCTATTAAAGGTATTAAAAGTTTGCTGTTTTTTTCTTTCAAATCATCCAAAAATGTAATAAAATTACTCATAATATTCTCTTTTTCATTATTAATTTCACCAAGAATAGAAGTCTCATTTCCAATATTTAAATTAGATTTAGTTAGTTTTATTAAATTATTTGAATATTCAGTAATAATTTTATCAAAATAAGAAATAACCTGATTATAATACATTGGATCAATTCCAGAGAAGAAATTATCAATAACGTCAGTCTGTGCAAAAGGCTTTAAAAAAATAACTTTTTCCCCAATTTCTTCATTCTCACAATCTTCAATAATAAAAACTTCTTCATTAATTGTAATAATTTTAAAAGAAATAAATGATGGAAACAAAGAATTTTTATCAAATCCTGCAATTACAACTCCAATATATTGTTCAAGGAATATCTTACTAATGAAAAATTTTTTTAAAAGACTCATAATATTTTTATAATCTTTCGGATTAAAATTTAAATGATTCATTATTAAATCCATTTGTTTATCATATATTTTTTTAATATTTTCATTTTTTAGAAAAATATCTTCAAATTTCTTTTGAATATCTTGTGAAACCTCGACTTGATTCTTAATAATTTCAATAGGATTATTCTCATCTTGATGTTTAATTTCATTAATCAATTTATTTGAAAATAATTTAATTAATTCTATTAATGGAATATCTTGTATTTGATTTTCTTCTTTAATTTGTTTTAAATAGTCTTCAAGTTTAGATTTATAATCTTCTATTTTTCCAATATTTTCCCGCCTCATTTTCTTCCTGAAATCTTTTATTATAGTTTCCATAGGTATATTGTAAAAATTTGCATTATTATAAATCATTATTCCAGAAGGAGGATTATTAGATAACATAAACAACTTATTAGCCCCATCATAAGTTTTACTATTCCCAATAGTAACTACACTATCTGCAGCTAATGCAATGGCTGTTGGAGTCATTATTAATATTTCAGATGTCATAATTAAATACCTCTACTTTATATTTATTACAATATAATATTAAATTAACCATTTTTACTCCAATAATTCATTGAAGTCGTTTTCTTTAAAAGTTTCTTCTTTTTTCTCAATATTTCGTAATCTTTCATCAATATCATAGATTAATTTTTCATAATCTTTGATTTTTTCATCTTTTTCAACAATTGTATTTTCTAATTTTAAAAATTCTGGAGATTTAACAGTAATCTTTTCAACTTCTTTACTAATTGATAATGCTGGTAAATGTTGAATATATTCCTGTTTTAAATCAGCAGGATTGGTCATGAAATATACTTCATCAGTACTGTTTTTTGATTTGCCTTGCAGGTCATTTACTTTGTCCAGACTCATACCATCATTATATAGTGTTGAAGCATGGAATTTTCTGAGCATGTGGCTGCGGAATCTGTTGTAGTTTCCTGCTTTTCCTAATCCTAATTCATTGTTTATTTTAATGAATTGTTGGTTTAGGTAGTCTTCATGTATTTTGAATAGTCGGGATTCTGGTGTTAAATTTTGTCTTGATAATAAGTGATGATTTATAGCTGTGACTGCTTCTGGACTGCAATAGGTAATATAATATTTCTGTGTTTTTTGCCTTAAAATATTAAAAGTAGGGACAACATTATCAATATTATTTAACACATCTATCATTTCCATAATATTATCTGTATTATGGTATTCTTTAGTTGCGTTCATATAGTCCATTACAGTTAAATTTAATGTTTCTCTTCTGGCACAACCTGAACTACTCATGAATAATATAATAGCCTTCATGGTAGAAGTACATATATTAACTGCTTCACGAATAATTTCTTTATCAGGTAAATCTTTAAAACTGATAGGTTTGGGATTATTATAACTTTTTTTATCAATTCGTGGCAGATCATGTATTTCAATTTCAAAATATTTATATACAACAAGAACTGGTGTGAAAGTATTTGATACAGTGTTATAATAATAATTATCCATCAAATACTTACGAAAATTTAATAATCTTCTTTTTAATGTACGATGTTTCCATCGTATACCCTGTTCTTCTTCTTTTTCTGCTTCTTCAATTAATTCGGCTAATGATAACTTATTCAATTCACAATATTTATTTATTGAATGTTTGTAAATATGCTGTGTTGTTTTTTTATGATTTTTAACAGAATGGATCTCATTTAGGATTTCTTCATTGGTTCTCATATTTATCAAATCTATTTTTCTCTTTTTATATTGTTTGATGTAGAGTGCATTTGATAAGTATGTGATAATATGTCTACTGTCGTGTCTACTATATGATATTTAGAAGCAATAGTATAAATCTCTTTTTTAACTTCATCACCATTATTAACATCATCAATATTTATTTTTAAAGTTAAAATAGAATCAATACCATCTAAAGACCATAAATGAATATCTAAAACATTATTAATATGATTTAAACCTTCTATTTGGGATTTGATTTCATCAACATCAACATTTTTAGGTGATTTTTGAAGTAAAACACAGACAGACTCATGTAATGCCTTACCCATATTATATAATAACCATAAGCTGATTATTAATGAAAGCAACGGATCTAAAAATGATACATTCCAAAACATTAAGATTACACTAATAACCAAAATAGCTATCCATCCGAATACATCTCCCAAAAGATGGAATAAAATAACTTTTTCATTAATAGTTTCTCCTTTATGAAGTTTAAAAACAGAAACTCCCTTAAATATAATTCCAACAATAGCTACTAAAAGCATCCATCCTGCTTCCGGTGCTACAGGACATAATAAACGTGAAATTGATTCATAAACTACAACAACAGAAACAATAATCACAAAAATTGAAGTTATGACTGCTCCTAAAATAGAAAACCTTTGATAACCATAAGTATAATTTTCATTTGGATTTTTCTGAGATACATGCTCCAGCACCCCAGCCAAACCAATAGATATAGTATCTGACAAATCATGTAAACAATCAGCAAGAATAGCTACACTGTTTGTAATTAATCCTCCAAGAATAACTATAACATTAAAAGTAATATTTAAAATGAAAACAAAAATTAGGTTACCTGTAGCCTTTTCATGATGTTCATGATTGTGTTCTATTTTCATATAATATAATAAGTTTGATTAAATTAAAAAAGGTTATGATAACACCACAAATATCTTTATATAATTAAATAAACAATATGTATAATAGTGATAAAAAATGGCTTTTACAGGAATTACTCTATTTTCACATATTTTACCGGTAATATTCGGATTTTTCGGAGTTTTACTAATAATAGCTGGAACATTAGATGAAAATAAATACAAATTTGTTGTAGGAACAATATTGTTTGTCTTAGCAGCTGTATTACCGTATATAATCTTAAGATTTTTGTTATTATAAAATAACACTTTACTATTTTTATAATTTTTAAAAAAAAAGATGGTTATAAATTATCAATAACCATAACTTACAACATAACCGTGGTCATCACAGACTCTAAAGTACCCGTCATCATAATTGATTCTATGATATCCGTTTCCTATATCACTACGGGAAACTTCGTGCTGTTTTGGATCCCACCCGTTATCTAAAACATCAGACTCATGAGCAGTTAAGTGTTCTTCACCACCATAAGTTCTTGTAGGTCTTTTATAACCATCATCTGCAGACCCCGATGAAGAGGATTCTGAAGTTACATTATCTACAGATACTGAAGTATTGTTAGTATTATTAATTGTTGTGCCGTTGTATGCTTCATGAACATTTCCAAAGACAAGTATCCCTCCCCCAATTATAACAGCCAAACAAACAATAGCCAATACAATGATTATAGTATTTTTATTAAACATATCATCACCACATTGTAATTAATCAAGTAATTTCATCTCACCAGAATGCAAAGCTGTTCCTACTAAAACCTTTTTTATACCCATGTCTTCAAGTTCACTAACTGATTTGTTATTTAAACCTCCTGCTATAATCAGTTTATCTTTTAAATCTTTAAACTCATCCAGTAATTCCTGATTATAACCTTTTTGTGTTCCGACACCAGTAATGTCTAAAAGAATTATTTCATCAGGATCCAATTCTTCCAAAATTTCTTTAAATTCAGCTAATGAAATATCTAAATTCTTTGAATATAATTCATTGTCCTTAACATCTACACTTACAACAATCCTTTCCTTAGGGTATTTTTCAAAAATCTTTTTAATCTCATCAATGCTTTTTATGGTTTCTGTTGGGACAATTATCTTATATGCATAGTCTAAAAAGAAAGTAAATGATTCAAAATCCTTAACGCCCGCATCCAGCATAACATGCAAAATTGAGTTTACCATTTTAACATCATGAATATTATGGCCGTTACCTTCAATCAAATCCAAATCAGCAATATATAACTCATCTGCCCCATTAATTGATAATCCATTAGCTATATCAACAGGATTAGCTGATGGTGCGAAAACTGTTTGTAATGGAGTATATGTGTCCCTTAATCCAGATTTTCCACTAACTGCAATATTATCTTTTAAATCTAAAACTGGAACTTTTTTAATCATGATTAATTATTTGATAATGTCTGACTATTAATATTTTTGAAAAAAAAGTTGCTAAATATAAGGAGGTGAAATTAGGTAAGGGCACCTAATTCCTAAATAAAAAAAATAATGATCAATTATAAGGGTTTAACAAAAAATATGTTATGAACCTTACACATAGATTTAACTTCGTAGTATATAAACTTTACTTTATTTTATAAAAATTAAAGTATATTTGATAATTAAATTATACAATAAAATAGATCAAATATTAAATAGAATTAAAATATTTAATTTTAAAATTAAACAAAAATATGAAAATTAATAAAAATTTGAATATATGTAATTTTTAACCTGCTAAAATTTCAAAATATGCTAAATTAATCTTGAAAATTAAAATTAAAGATGTTTCCCAATACACAACACCCCCTTAAAAACATCCAAGTAAAATATCAATAAAAATTAGCTTGAAGCAATGTATGAAAGAGGAGAACTGAAAAACAAATACATTATGTATCTTAAATAGGATGACTTAATGAATAATACAAAACATCACTTCAAACTGTATATTATACATTAAACCCCACAGTATAAATATTTTTTTATAAAAAAGTATTACTATATTAATATATAAAATAAAAAAAGTATTAACTAAAATTAAAAAAATAAAATTATTGTCTATAATTCTCATCAATATATGAATCAAATTTTAAATAAGCTTCATCAATAGCACCGGCTACCTGATCCTGGGTAATCTCTGAAAGTTTGTCAAAGGTAACTCCAACATCTACATCAACATCAAGCTGATTATTTTCATAGCTGACGATAATATCCAAATCCAAATCATCCAGTTCTTTAGTAGAAATAGCTTTTGAAACTTCAATTTCTAAAATTTCACCAAAATCATCAGAAATAGTAGCTAAATCAGCAGATGATAATTTTTTAAGTTTAGACATGAAAATCTATAAAAAAAGAATTTTATAGGAGAATTATTCTCCTTGTAACCCTTGCATAGCAGCTTGGATATTAGTTTGCATTTCTTCAAGTTTTTTCATAACTCTTTCTTCTTGACGAGCCATGGTTTGTTTTCTTAACTTGAGAGTTTCTAATTTTTCATTCATATCTTCAACTGCTTGTGTATAATCAACTTTAATAAGTAAGTTTCCAGCTTGTTTGAAAACTTCAGCATTTTCATCAGTTTTGTTAAGTTCTTCAAGAGCAGTTTCACTTTCTTGAATTTGAACTTCAACATTTTGAATCTGCATGGTTACAGCTTGAGCTTGTTGTTGTAATTGTTGGAATTGATTTAATTGATGTTGTATATTTTCTGGGATTTCCATTTTACCACCTATTTTATTTTAATAACTAAAAGTTGTTTTTTATAATATTTAAAAATATTGTATTAAATAGTTAAATTATTAATCTCTAAAGACAACTTAATCCATTTAATTGCAGAGTTAACAGAAGCTCTAAAAGAAGTAGAATCTTCTGCATCAATTCTAATTAGAATTCTAGATTCATCTAAAGTTAAACTCATAGATGACCTATAATCAGGAGCAGTTTCAAATTCTAAAATAATGGATTCATAAATTATTTTAGCCTGCTTTTGATTTTCAAATTCAATAGCTATATCACTTTTAATAGATTCAAGAGGGCTGTCTACGTTCATAATTCCCCATCTAAAATCTTTTTAACATTAATCTGCAAATCGGTTTTATCTCCGAATTTATTTACAAAATTAATTTTAGCTATTAAATCATCCTCTTTAGAAATAAGAATATAATTTTCACTAGCTTTATCTACCAATTCAAAACCTAAAATTTCACTTAAAACATTGAGCTTTTCAACTTTAGAAACTATTTTCAAATTTTTAGGTAAAATATGACATCTTTCATTAGAAGTAGTAACTCCAATTAATATTATAAGTAAAATTTCCCCTTTATTTGAATAAAAAGTTACTCTGCTAGGATTACCCTTAATCTCATTAACAATAGCTAAATTATGCTCATCTAATTCCAGAGCTTTTAAAAGTAACTCACGCATATTACTTTTTCCCCGGTTTACACTAGTGGAACCAGTTGCATGAGCGAGATTTTTACAAAACTTTCTTGTTTTTTGAGAAGGTTTTCTAGAAGTTGAAATTAACATTTAAATCATAAAAAATAGTTTTAAAAAATATGTAGATAAAAGCAAAAATGATTATCTTGCTTTTATAATTCTTGTTACTTCTGGAACATTTTTAAATAAAATCCTATATCTACATTTAGGACATTTATTTTCCATGTAGCTTTTGTGATCTACTTCAGTTCCACAATGTGGACATCTATACAATGATTATTCCTCCACGTTAACATTTCTTATGTTACGTGCTGCAGATTTTGCCATAGGAGTTTCTGGTACGTATGCTCCTCCGGTAAATACTGCGCCACATTTTCTACATTTCCAAATTCCAGCAGCTTGTCTTTTTACATAAGGTCTATCACATCTAGGACAAACATGATTTTTTTTCATGTTTTCTTCGATCATTTTTACAGATCTTTTTGCTTTTCTTCCGTATCTTGCACCGAACCTACCTGTAATACCCACTTTTTTTGTTCTTGCCATTTAAATTCTCTCCACATCAAAATAAATATGTAATAATGTAAATATTTAAAATTATTTACACAGATTATAAAATAATCTTAAAATTATCTAATATAATAATATTATAGATACTAATATTTAAAGTTAATGGTATTTTAACTTAAAAAAGGATTATAACACAAAAATGAGAAAAAAATCCAATCATTTTTGTGAATCAGGAAATCCTAATTAGTCAAGAGTTGGATAATTAGGACTTTCATTAGTAATTAATAAATCATGAGGGTGGGATTCTTTTATACCACTACTTGTGATTCTAACAAATCTTGCTTTTTCTTGCATAGCTGCAATATCTTTAGCACCACAGTAACCCATAGAAGATTTTAAACCTCCAACAAGTTGGAATAAAATCTCATTAACAGTTCCTCTGTAAGGTACAGCACCTTCAATTCCTTCAGGAACATATTTTGTATGATTCATCTTACTTTTAGATCCTTGGAAGTATCTGTCTGCTCCTCCGTCGTACTCACTAGTCATTGCTCCCATGGAACCCATTCCACGGTATTTTTTGTATTGTTTTCCATTCATAACAACAATTTCACCAGGAGCTTCGTAAGATGCTGCAAGTAAATTACCCAGCATTACTGCATCTGCACCGGCACCGATAGCTTTTGCAATATCTCCGGAGTATCTGATTCCACCGTCAGCTATTACTGGAATACCATATTCCTTAGCTACATCAGCAACTTCTGAAATAGCTGTAAGTTGTGGTACACCAACACCAGCCACAATACGGGTAGTACACATTGAACCTGGACCTATACCTACTTTAAGGCCATCTACACCCATAGATGCCAAATCTTCAGCAGCTTCTGCAGTAGCTATATTACCTACGCACAAATCAGCATCAATATTGTCCTTAATGGTTTCAGTGAACTTAACCACATTCATATTATGAGCATGAGCACAGTCAATAGAAATAATATCCGCACCAGCTTGGTCTAAAGCCATTGCTCTGTCTAAATCAAAAGGCCCTGATGCAGCAGCCACTAAATAATTACCGTCTTTATCACGAGCAGCATTAGGATATTGAGCTTGGTTTAAAATATCTTTAATAGTGATGATTCCAACCAATTTGCCGTCACGAAGTACAGGAAGTCTTTCAACTTTATTTTCATAAGCAATGTTTAAAGCTTCTTCTGCAGTGATTGGCTCTTCAACAGTTACAACATCAGATGTCATAATGTCTTTTACAGTTTTGTCAACACCTTTTTTCAACACAGGCCTAATATCTCTTTTAGAAATGATACCAATAATTTCATCATTGTCTACAACCGGAAGACCACTGATTAACTCATCATTCATTTTTGCCTGAACATCGGCAATTGTAGAATCAGGGGTAATTGTTATAACATCACGTATTGTTAAATCTTCAGCTGATTTAACTTTTTTAACTTCTTCCACTTGTTTTTCCTGAGTAATATTTCTGTGAATTACTCCAACACCACCTTCTTGTGCCATAGCTATTGCCAAATCTGATTCAGTAACAGTATCCATAGCAGCACTTAAAATTGGTATATTCAATTTAATATCTTTTCCTAATTTAATTTTAGTATCAATGTCTTTTGGTTCCACATAACTTGCATTAGGAGTTAATAAAAAATCATCAAAAGTATAAGCTACTTTTGCTTCTTGAACTTTTTTTGAAAACATTTAAAAAACCACACCTATCTAAAATGAATCACATAATTCTTTAAGCTCAGCTACAGCGGTGTGATGTATTTTACCAGTGTTACGATCACCACCTACGCAAGCAGCTCCTCTAATACCTACAACATCACATCCAATATCGTTTAAAGGTTTTAACTGTTCTTTTTTAACTGAACCTGCAAGAGCTGTTTTCAAACCATAACTATGAGCTTCATTAACAAATTTTTCTAAATCTTCAACACTTAAATAATCAAATAATGTATGACCATCTTTAACAGCAGTATCAAGCATAGCCAAGTCGCATCCAGCATCTTTAGCTACTTTTGGAATTTCCATAGGGTCAACTGCACCAACACGGTGTGCATCTGCATAACCTGCAGCTACAACAATAGTATCATTATCAACATCTTTAATTGTTTTAGCCACATTTTCCATAACTTCAACTGCTTCATCATAATCTTTTGTTCCATATAATCCTACTTTAATATAATCTGCTCCAGAAACATGAGCTCCCATTGCCGCAAGAGAAACAGTACCCGGTTTATAAGGCACATCACCTAAAGTTGCACTAACCAATTTATCTTCAGGGGTTATCTCCCTAATATCCCTAATAACCCAAGGGAAATTAGCACCTAAAGATCCTTCTTTAGGATTTTTTACATCGACAATATCTGCTCCACCTTTAATAGATTCAAGAGCTTCTTCATGATTTATAGGACTTATTAATAGAAGCATGTATTTCCTCCGTTTTTACATTTTAAATATAATAATTAAATATTGTATAACCTTACTTATAAATATTTATTATTTAACATCCAAAAAAAATCAAAAAATGATAATAAATTATTTAAATACAAATATTAAAAAAATAATTAATATGAAAACATTAGATATAGTTGTTCCATGTTATAATGAAGAGGAAATGCTTCCGATATTCTACAAGGAAGTTTCAAATAATCTGAAAAACATAAACTGGAATGTTATTTTTGTAAATGATGGATCAAATGACAACACTTTAGAAGTTATCAAAAAACTTAAAAACAGCTATGACAATGTTAAATACATCTCATTTTCAAGAAACTTCGGTAAAGAATCTGCAATATATGCCGGATTAGACTATTCTACCAGAGATTACATCATATTAATGGATGCTGATTTACAAGACCCTCCATCATTAATTCCCGAAATGCTAAAATATATTTCTAAATATGATATTGTAGGAACACGTAGAGTCACAAGAAAAGGAGAACCTCCAATCAGATCATTTTTTGCAAGATTATTCTATAAAATAGCTAATAAAATAACTAAAATAGAGCTTGTTGATGGTGCAAGAGATTTCAGATTAATGAAAAGAGAAGTTGTAAATGCAATCCTTGATTTGAAAGAGTATAACCGTTTTTCAAAAGGAATTTTCCAGTGGGTCGGATTTGAAACAAAATGGTTAGAATATGAAAACATTGAAAGGCAAAAAGGAGAAACCAGCTGGTCATTTTGGGAACTGTTCAAATATTCCATTGAAGGAATTGTTTCTTTTACAACAACACCTCTTCACATAGCTACAATTATAGGAATTTTCTTTTCAATTATTGCATTTCTATCCATTATAGTCATTGTTATAAAAACCCTTTTATTTGGAGATCCTGTAGAAGGTTGGCCTTCAACTATTTCAATTATCCTATTTTTAAGTGGAATTCAACTGTTTGCAGCAGGAATAATTGGAGAATATTTAGCTAAAATTTATTTGGAAAGCAAAAAAAGACCTCTTTATATTATAAAAGAAAAAGATTAGTAAGGAGAATTTTTTTCTATAACCGATTTACTTATTTTTTCATGAGCTTTTGGACGAAGCTGTGAAGATTTTCTCATTTTTTCAATTATGTCATTTGTAGGAATAGAAACCGGGCAATTAATAGTGCATAAACCACACAAAGTACATTTATATAATCCTGATTCAAAGCATTTTTCATCATTTTCAATGAATTTACTCATAGCCACTCCGCGACCGCCCAAATAATTGTTAAATCCGAATTCATTTCCAACAGCATTATATACAGGGCAGTTGACTATACAGTTTCCGCAGCCAATACACCACAGACATTCTTCCCTGGCTTCACTTCTTCCATTGTCCAGTAAGATAACAACCACCCTTTCTGCACCATACATATTTTTAAGAAGTTTTTTCTCAATATCTGCTGTTTTGGAAGGTCCTGAAATTACATTGATATAGGAAGTTACATAATTTCCAGTTGCATAAACTGTTTCAAGTTTTGCAACAGACATCGCATCTTCCAGAACAGGTACAAATTTATCAATTCCAGCTACAATAATATGCAAATCTTTTAGGGAAACCAATGAAATATTACCCTCATTATGAACTAAAACAATAGACCCCTCTTCAGCCGCTACAACATTAGCTCCACTTATACCTACAGTTGAGTTTTCAAGACGTTTTAACACATCTGCTCTGACAACTTCCATAATTTCACGTGGAACCCTTCCGACATTGGTTTTCATTGATTCATTGACAATACTGGCTATCTCATCTACATTTAAATGGGATGCCGGACCAGTTGGATGAACAGGTTTATTATCTTCTTTTTTCAGTTGTAAAATCCTATCTCCCAAATCAGTTTCAACAACATCATATCCTTTAGCTGCTAAATTACTTTTAAGTTCAATTTCACCTAAAGTATTGGATTTTGCTTTAGCTATTACTTTAGAATCGCTTTCATCCAACAGATCATAAATAATATCTAATGCATCATCTTTAGTTTTAGCATATTCCACATCAATGCCATTTCTCCTGAATGATTCAACAGCTATGTCCATCAGTTCCTCCTTATTGGCAATTGACTCCTTTTCAATTTCCCTGACTCTTTTTTCCAATCTTTTAATGGAAGACGAATTTTTAATCTTAGAAGACCTATCCTTAACTGTTTTAAATGACTTTCTCATTGTTTTAAGTTCGCTTTCTTTCATTATTCTCCCCCATATTTAATTAAAAATTCAGTTAAATCCAAAACTTCCAAACCATGATCCTTTAAATTAAGTTTGCAAAAAGGACATGCAGTAATAAGTGCCTTACATTTTGTATCTTTTGCCTGGCTAATTTTGGCATCTGCAAGTTCCGATGCAATTTGAGGATAAGCTGATTTTACTCCACCCCCAGCTCCACAGCATAGGCTGTCTTCTTTAATATTTTTCATTTCAACCAAATTAGCTGCGGATTTGATAACTTTCCTCGGTTCATCAAATACTTTACAGTGCCTTCCCAGATGACATGAATCATGATAAGTAACGTTCAAATCTTTTTTATCAAATTTCAACCTACCCTCATCAATCAGAATAGCCAACAGTTCTGAAATATGAATAACATCCAAACCTTCATAATCCTGAAGCAGAGTTTTATAACATCCCGCACATGAAGTCAGTATTGTTTCATCACCAAAAACTTCTGTATTTTTAGCTATTTGTTTTTTAGCTTCCTTTTCAAAACCTGTTCTAAGCAAGACTGAACCACAACATTTTTCATCATCCAATACATGATAATCAACATCAGCTAATTTCAACAGCTTTTCTGTAGCATCAGCAATACCTGTTTCTTTTTGTCTTGCAGTACATCCTCTAAAATATAACATTGCAATTATTAATATGGTGTTATTACTAATATATATGATGGATTTTAAAATTTAATTTAAAAATATGTTTTTTAGAAAAAAAAGAATTGAATAAAGTTAAAATAAAAAAATAAGTTGTCTAATCCTCATCATCAGATAAGGAAATTTCATTAGATAATGCTATTTCTTTAACCATTTTATTGATGTCATTTTCTAATTTATCCAGCTTGTAATATAATCTAACTATAATATAAGCCATTACAGCAAATACCACAATAACAATAAAATCCAGCCCTCTTGTTATTCCAAATAAATTAGCAAATACCATACTGATATCTGGAACCAGTGCAAATAACACTAAGAAAATCCACAATATAATCCAAAGTATTAATGTGCTAATTGTATTTTTTCCCTTTCTAACACGTACAGCAAACCATAAAATAGCCAATACTGCAATTACAGGAAATAAGAAAGAATAAAAAAACATTAAAATCACCTTTTTTTAATCGAACAATTTATGTCTAATCATTGTAAACAATATTTTAATTCCAACTTTGTAGTTAGTTCCTTTTGCCTGTGTTTCAGGAGTGTAAATAGTCTCAATTGTCACTTCTTCAAAAGGAATATTATTGTCATTAATTTCCCTTATAAATTCTGAAGAAATTAAATAACCCTGAGCATTAATTGATATTTTATCCAATGCACTTCTGGTTAATGCCCTAAATCCTGTTTGGGAATCAGAAACATTAACTCCATAGAAAATATGCGTTAATATATTCATTACAGAATTTCCGAAATTTTTAGATTTAGGCATATCCTTTAAAGAACGTACACCAATAACTGCTTCAGCCCTGCCAGCAATCAAGGGTTCAAGAACCCGTTCTAAATCATCAACAGAATGCTGTCCATCCGCATCAATATTTACAATATATTTTGGATTATGTTTTAAAACAGCTTCAAAACCAGTCTGCATAGCTAATCCAACGCCACGATTAATAACATGAGAATAAATAAAAATATTTTCAGGATATTTCATTTGAACATCCTTTAAAACATCCAAAGTACCATCACTGGATCCGTCATTAACAAGAATTATCTTAAATCCCATATCTGCTATTGCTTCAATTACTGGCCTAACTCTTGTTTCTTCATTATACGCGGGAATAATAACATAAGTTTGTTTTCTATCTTCCATTGATACTTTAAATTCACTTTTAGCAGTCATCTAAATACACTTTTTATAATGGACCTACATTAGGCTTTCCTTCACGGACTCCAGTTCCAGCTTCTTTTCTCATAGCTTTTGGATGATACATCATTTTAATAAGATTTTTTGCATGTTCACGTGCTCTGTTTTCAGCCAATACCTTAAGATCTTCAGGATTGTCCTCTTCATCTTCATGGACAAATACTTCTAAAATATGTTTATTAGTCATCAACTGTGCATTAATAAGACCTGTAGATGCTTCATGGGCACACACTTTATCTTTTTCCATAGGCCCAGGCATTCCAAGTGCCATTACAATGTCACAATTTTCCTCTTCAATTAGAATTTTAGCTGTAACAGGCAAATCTTTAACTCCAGGAACTGTTTGGCGAATAATAGTTAAATCTGTAGCATTATTCTTTAATTCATCAATAGCTGCAGCTCCCATATCAAAACGAGCAAAAGTTGTATCACAAATTCCAATCCTCATAAGTTCACCTTAAGCTAAAATCTGTTATTTTTAATATATAACTTTTTATTAATTTTTCATCAGTTCCAAAATTTTATCTTTGGCTTCACTGATTGTTAAAGGATAATCATTATTTTCAATATTTATCTGATTTTCATCATTCAATGCTTTAAAAAGTTCAGATATTATCGGAAGCTTCAAATTAGCTTTTTCAATTAAATCTTCATTGGAAAATATTTCCTTAGGTGTTCCCTCATCTATGATTTCACCGTCAGCCATGACAAATATTTTATTTACATATTTGGAAACCAAGTCAACATCATGAGTTGAAATTACAATTGTAATTCCTTCCCTGTTAAGTTCAGATAGTAAATTCATGATTTTTATCGCACCCTGAGGATCCAAACCTGCTGTAGGTTCATCCAAAATCATTATTTCAGGCCTCATAGCCAATATTCCTGCAATAGCTACTCTTTTTTTCTGTCCGCCACTTAAATGATGTGGTGCTTTTTTCTCAAATCCTTTCATTCCAACTCTTTTTAAAGCTTCTTCTACCCTGTTTTGAACTTCATCCATTGGCAATTTCAAATTTAAAGGTCCGAATGCCACATCTTCCTCTACACTTGGTGCAAATATCTGGTTGTCAGGATTTTGAAAAACTATTCCTACTTTCTGCCTGCATTTAATTAATGCTTTTTTGTTATACTTTAATTTTTCACCGTCAATTAAAATTTCACCGTCATCAGGTTCGTGAATTCCATTGAAATGCAAGAATAATGTTGATTTTCCCGCTCCATTTTTACCAAGTATTGCCGCCATTTCTCCATCGTTTATTTTTAGGCTCACATTTTTCAGAGCTTGTGAATCATCATCATAAGAATAACTAATATTTCTTGCTTCTAACACTAATCATCACTCCTATTTTGAGGTTTGTACATTGGAATCTCACCATCATATCCTCTAGAATCTAGAGAATGCTGCAGTGATTCTGCTTTATCCATAGATCTTAAAAATATATTGCTCCCCAACATTGCTACAGATTTAAATGAAGTTTTATATCCATTATAACCTAATCTTGTTTCCTGTGCTTTTTTCATTATATCAATTTCATTTAAAAATATGAATATTGTATTATACATAAGCAATGCAATTTCTATTACTATTTTAGGTACTTTTATAACTTCCAAAGAATGTAAAACCTCTGCTATTGGGGTAGTTAAACCTAAAAATCCCAAACATGAAAAACATGCAAAAATTCTAAAAAAAGTATAAATTGCCAAATCAACTGCATCTTGTCTTATTGCAATTCCATAAAAATGACTGTCCCAAACAATATTTCCAGTTCCAAAGAAAAATAATAAAAATACACAAGTTATTATTGTAAATACTGCTGGAATAGAAATGAACTTCAAATATGATTTAAATGAAATTCCAGCTACTGCCACTATTAAAATTAACATTAAAGCAAAGATAATAACATCAAAATATAAATTATTCAAAATTAATGTAATTATCATTAATCCCATAGCTATAGCTATCTTATAATAGGAATTCATTAAAGTTAATCTGTTATGATGAGCAATGTAGTCCATGTCAAATTTCATAAAAAATCACTGAAAAAAATAAATGAAAAAATGAGGAAATATTATTCCTCTTTTTTAGATTGGCCTCTCCAATAACCAAAGGCATATCCGATTATCAATGCCCCGATAGCTGCTTGAAGTGCGAAAAGTAAACTTTCAATTTCACCGCTTGGTGGTTCCCATATAGATGAGAACCATGGTTCATAACCTGTTTCTTCAATAGCTTCTCCAGCTTGGTCATCAGCTCCGCCAAAGTATCCTTCGTCTTCACCATAGCCGTTATATATTACTAACGGTGCAATAAACAAAATAATTACAACTGCTAATAAAATGATTGATGTTGATTTTTTCATAATAACCACCTAGTTTTCCTTAGCACTTAATACATCAAGTTTTTTCAACAATTTTGGTTTATATGCTTTCAATCTATCCCAAATAATCACAGTCAAAATACCTTCACCAATTGCCAAAGGAATTTGAGTAACAGCAAATATTATTAAAAATTTGTATAAAGCTGCTCCAAAAGTAGGAAGTGGGAAAGCAAGAGCTAACTGGAATGATGTAGCAACATAAGTTAATAAATCTCCTAAAAATGCTGCAAAGAAAACTCCAACAATAGATGGAACATCTGCTTTTATTAAAGCTTTATATACAATCCATGCGACAACAGGACCTACAATACCCATTGAAAATATATTTGCTCCTAAAGTTGTAATTCCACCATGAGCAAGTAATAATGCTTGGAAAATTAAAACAATTGAAGCTAACACTGCAGTAACTGCAGGTCCAAATAATACTGCGCCAAATCCGTTACCAGTCGGATGTGAACAACTTCCAGTAACAGATGGTAATTTCAATGAAGATAAAATAAACATAAATGCACCACTTACAGCAATCAAAGCTTTAGATTCCGGTGTGGTTTCTGTAATCTTCTTTATCTGATATACACCGTAGAGCACTATTGGTATTGATATAATAAACCAAACAGCACACCACTCTGCAGGTAAAAAACCTTCCATAATATGCATAATTATATTCCTCCAAAATAAGCCAAAAACATATTCATTCTCTTTAACCAATCCAACAAAAAATCAAATTGGTATTACATTATTTTTATGTTTATCATATATAAATTTTACTTGAATAATGAACTAATTATAAAAATTCAAGTCAAAAAATAAAAAAAATATAAAAAAATTAAAAATAAAATTCAAAATAGACAAAGATTGTATAAAAATTATTACTAAATTAAGTACACCAAAAAATAATTCCTAATTTATATAACTGTTAAAAGACAATAAATATAAACCAACTACAAATTACTAAAGGCGATTCCAAATGAATATTAAAAATAACTTAATATTAGCACTTGATGTAACCAATAAAGACAAAGCAATTGAAATATGTAAAGAAGTAAGCCCCTATATCAATACAATAAAAATAGGATATCCATTGACATTAGCTGAAGGATTAGAAATCATTAAAATTATAAAAGATGAATTTGGTGCAAATATAATCTGCGATTATAAAGTTGCAGACATTGACGCTACCAATTCCAAAATCTGCGATTTAACATTTGATGCAGGAGCAGATGCAATAATCTGTCACGGTTTTGTAGGTTCCGACAGTGTTCAGGCTTGTCTAGACAGTGCAAATAAACACGAAAAAGAAATATTTTTACTTACTGAAATGTCACATCCTGGAGCTAAAATGTTTTTACAAAAAGATGCTGAAGCTATAGCTAAAATGGGAGTTGATATGGGAATTACCAATTATGTTGCACCGGCTACAAGATTAGACAGATTAAGTGAAATAAGAAACATTGTAGGTGATGATGCCTGCATTATTTCTCCAGGTGTCGGAAAACAGGGTGGAGATGCTAAAAAAACTCTTGAATTTGCAAGTGCCATTATTGTTGGAAGAAGCATTTATGAATCAGATAATCCTGCACTGGCCTGTGAAAAAATAATAAAGGATTAAAAAATCCTTTTTAAATTCTACTTTTTTTAAATAAACCATTTTCAGATATTGAACCTGCAACTAGGTATGCAAACTCAAATAATATAAACAATACAAAGAAAAATATATTGAATACACCGCAAACAGCCAGTAAGAATATTGCTACTTTCATTGCACACCTATATTCAAAAAAGTAATTTAAAAATTTGTTTTCAGTTAAATTACTTATTAATTCATGTCCTACTTCATCTAAAAGTGCTGAAAATATACATATTAATAAAATAACCACACTTAACTCCGGAATGCCCATAACTAATGAAATCAATACAAACAATACCAAAGTTATAATATGATGAATTCCGTCAACTTTTAAGGCAAGCAAATTACCAATTAAAATTCCGATAAATATGTATGCTGCAGATGCACTTGATACTGTTGCAAATGCTGAAGTTATTGCACATAACAGTCCCAGTGCAATAGCTAATGACTTGTCATCACCTACATCACAGGCATCATCGGACAATTTCATGAAAAATCCACTTAAGAAAAATAAAACAGCCAAAATAATATAACTCACTTAAAATCACCATAAAAATAAATCAGATCTTATCTAATGCAGCAGCATAGATTAACGGGAAGATAATTGTAACATCTCCAACAACAGTAGCTAAATTAGATCCGCATTTTGCTTTTGACCATGATTTAGCTTCTTCTAATGGAGCTCCGCCTAAACTACCTGCTTCCGGCCTATCCATTGTTATCTGAACTGCACAGTCAAGACCACCGTTTAAAATATTTGAAGCTAAAGTATAATGTTTTGTAAGGCCTCCTCCAAGTAAGATTCCACCTACCTTTTCGCTGCCAAATACAATATCTGACAAATAAGGCATATCTCCAGCTGCACTTATTGTAAAATCATGGTCCTGTGAAAAAATCCATAACTGCAGACCAATCATACAATCAATAATACCTGGAGCGAAAATTGGAACATTATTTCTTGCTGCAGTAGCTATAAAAGAATTTTCATCATCAATCAACATTCCAATTTCATAAATTAATTCCTGAATAGATATTACAGGTTTTTTAGCAGATATTATTTCAAATAATCTATTTATTTCCTTTTCAAAAACTTCAAAATCATTGGATCCTACATTAATATCAGCTATTCTGCCAATTCCTTCAGCATTAAGTTCCTCATCATCTTTTCCTTCATCCCTGTAATGAGCTCCACCAAATGCTTCAAGTAAATCATGAGTAAGATTAGCTCCGCTTGATACGATTAAATCCACATGACCTTCCCTTATCATTTGAGAAACAATATTTCTCATCCCACCAGGAATTAAAGGACCTCCAAGGCTCATAAATACATTTGTATCTTCATCTTTAATCATATTTGCCAGAATATTAGTAGCCCTTGCAACTCTGCCAGCACCTAAAACATCTGATGCTTCAAATTGAGCTACCAAATCGCTTACTTTCATATCTTTAGAAATGTCTATCTGATTTACTTTCATTAAATCACTTGTAAAAAATAATTATTGGGTAATAATAGGGAATTGACTTAAATTTGTTATGGAATTAATTAAATCTGTTCTTGTAACAATTCCAAGTAAATTATTATCGTTATCAGCAATAAGCACCCTACTGATTGCTTTTTTAAGCATTATTTCAATAGCATTAGCTATTCTCATGTCTTCATTAACGATTACAATATTCGTAGTCATTAAATCTCCGACAAGCAAATCCTCTTTATTATTAGCTATTGCTCTAACAAGGTCAGTTACAGTAAATACTCCTACTGCTTTACCATCCTCCATTACAGGAGCTCCTTTAATATCATTAAACGCAAAAACTTCTGCAGCTTCCTTTAAAGTAGAACTGACTTTTAAAGATACTACATCACGGCTGGCTATATCGCCAACAGTATTTTTAGGAATACTTCTAATTGTAGTAGTATCTACAAGCAAAATATTGTCCATATCATCTCTACCTACAATTTTACCCATTACTCCCAAATTGTTAACTGGTGTAGGGCCTATTCTAATGGTATCTCCCAAATTTAAATCCTTAATGTTTCCTAAAACTTTAATAGCTGCCTCACATTCACCAGGCTGTGGAATACTTGTAAATTCAATTTTTGCAACTGAAATATCTTTTAATTTTTCCCCATCTTTATAAATAGGTACATTAAAATCCTTATCAGTGACTGAAATGTTTAAAGAGTGATAAGCTTCTACAGTAGGTTTATAACCACCACGAGGTCCCGGTACTCCTTTAACCAAACCTAAACTTCTAAGAGATTGCATCTGATTACGAATTGTTCCCGGATTTCTACTCATAATTTCAGCAATGTCTTCACCTTTAATAGATCCGCCGTTAGCAGACTGGTACAAATTAATTAATGTTTGTAAAATTTCTTTTTGTACTGATGTTAACATGAAAACACCTAAATATCATTATAAAAATTAATATTATATCTGTCAAATAATGTTTATAAATATAATGATTTATCATAACAAATTTAAAATTAAAAGCTGTTCAAAAAATATAATTTAAAAATGAAATAATTTTAAAATAACAGTTAAATAAAAAAATAAAAGGTGAAAAACAAAAATTAAAAAGTCATAATTTTGAACAATGCGATTTAAATTTTAAAGAATGTCTGTGAGAATGAATATGTTTAACACCTTCAGACGTATGAATTTCACCAAGTATTTCTACATTTTCATGAGAATGTGCATGTTTACCGTCATCATGATAATGATAGTGACTATGAATCCTATTTTTATCAAAGTTTCTATCATATAATAATGCTGCATTTAAAACAACTAAACATGATCCCGCATTGTGAACAATAGCTCCAGTTACTGGATTTAATAACCCCAATACAGAACAGATAATAGCAATAGCATTAATCATCATTGATAAAGCTATATTAAACTTAATTGTAAATAATGTAGAATTAGATAACCTTTTAAGATATGGTATTTTTTCTATATCATCACCTAAAAGTGCAATATCTGCTGCATCAATAGCTATATCACTACCAATTGATCCCATAGCTACACTTACATTAGCTGTCTTAAGTGCAGGAGCATCATTAACACCATCACCAACCATACAAACTTTATTTTCTGATTTTTTAAATTTTTCAACCCACTGAAGCTTTTCATTAGGCAGTAAATTTCCATGAACTTCTGAAATTCCTACCTGTTTTGCAAAATAATTAGCTGTTTTAACATTATCTCCAGTTAAAATAACTGTTTTAACACCTAACTCATGTAAATTTTCAACCACAGACTGAGATTCTTCACGAATAACATCTGATAATGCAATTATTCCAATAACCTGATTATTTAATCCTACAATGATAATTGCTTTACCTTCACTGTTTAAATTATCCAAATAAGTGTTAGTCTTATCTGAAATTTCAAAGTTTTCTTTAATGTAATTTAAATTACCTGCATAAATTTTTCCTTTTGAATTTATTCCAAAAACTCCTCTACCAGGATACATTTTAAAATTACTTACTTTTTCAACTACAATATTTTCATTAATGGCTTTATCTGCAATAGCTTTAGCTAATGGATGTTCACTTAAATTTTCCACAGCAGAAGCAATAGCTAAAACTTCATTTTCAATAAAATCGCCTGTTGGAATTATATCAGATACTTTTAAATCACCATAAGTTAATGTTCCTGTCTTGTCAAAAGTTATGGTATTTAATTCTCCTAAATTTTCCAGAGCTTCACCTGATTTAATTAGTATTCCATGTTTTGTAGCCTGACCAATAGCTGCCATAACTGCAGTTGGTGTAGCTAATATTAAAGCACATGGACAAAATACTACTAAAACTGTAACTCCTCTTTTAATATTTCCTGTAGCAACCCATGCTGCAGCAGCTATTATTAAAGCAACCGGAACCAGCCATGTTGCCCATTTATCAGCTATTCTTTGAGTTGGTGCCTGTTTTTCATCAGCCTGTTTTACTAAATCAATTAATTTTTGAAGTGATGAATTTTCACTTAAACTTGTTGTTTTAATATCAAGTACCCCATACATATTTAAAGTACCACAGAAAACTTCATCACCATCTGATTTATCAACAGGCAGAGATTCACCAGTTATTACAGACTGGTCAATAGAACTGTCTCCATCAATTACTATCCCATCAACTGGAATTTTTTCACCAGGAAGTACTCTTAAAACATCATCAATTTTAATTTCATCAACTGAAATTATTTTTTCCTGTTTTTTTCCATTTTCATTGCAAATTAATCTACCTGTTTGAGGAGTAAGTTCTATTAAGTTTTTTAAACCTTTTTTAGCTCGCTCAACAGTCCAGTCTTCAAGAAGTGCTCCCAGCGCCATTATCCATGCTACTTCTGCAGCTGCAAATATTTCTCCAATAACCAGTGAAGCTACCATAGCTATTGTAATTAATAATGCTGATGAAACCCATTTTTCAAATATTAACCTATATAAAGCCAAATAAAATAAAGGGATTCCACTAATTATTACAGCTCCCCATGCCGGATCTATAGGACTTTCAATTCCAGATACCATACACATAACAGCACATAAAAGAAAAATACCTGAAACTATTGTCATTTTAAGTCCTGCAAGGATATCCATTATTTTTATTAACATGTTTTCTCACCTGAAGTATTACTTTTTTTAGTTTTATTTATATATTGAGTATTACTAACCTCCAATGAAAAATTACTTTTCATGAAAAAATAATTTAAAAAAATAGAAAAGTATTACTTTTTTAGATTTTATTTATATACTCAGTATTACTTATTAGTTATGGACAACAATATTAATAAAAGTTTTCAAAATTATTTCAGCAACCGATCTGATATAGCTCAAAACCTGCTTTTCTAATTTTAGGTGAATAAATATTCCTGCCGTCAAAAATAATCTTCTGATTTAATCTTTTAGACAGCTCATCCAAATCAAGAGCTCTGAATTCTTTCCACTCAGTAATTAAAACAAGAGCATCCGCACCATCCAAAACATCATATTTTGAGTTTTTATAAGCAATATTTTCAGAATCTAAGCTCTGTTTGAAATTATCAATAGCTTTTGGATCATATGCCCTTATTTTTCCGCCCCTTTTAATAATTTCAGAAGCTATTATTAAAGAAGGTGCACACCTTACATCATCAGTTTGAGGTTTAAAAGAAAGTCCCCAAATACCAAAAGTAAGACCTGATAAATCTTCACCAAATCTATCAACAATCTTGTTTACTAAAACAAGCTTTTGATTTTCATTGACCTCATCAACATTAGCCAAAATCTTAGGTTCATAACCATTATCAAGGGCAGTATTAATCAGCCCTTTTACATCTTTAGGAAAACAGCTTCCACCATAACCGCATCCGGCATAAATAAAATCATAACCTATTCTTTTATCACTGCCAATACCTAAACGAACATTTTTAACATTTGCACCAACTTTCTCACATATATTGGCTATTTCATTCATGAAAGATATTTTAGTAGCAAGCAGAGCATTAGCAACATATTTGCTCATTTCAGCACTTTTAACATCCATCAAAACAAATCTATCACTATTAACAATAAATGATGAGTATAACTCTTTTAAAGTCTCAAAAACTTCATCATTTTGTGCACCAATAATTACACGGTCAGGATGCATACAATCAGCAATAGCTACCCCTTCCTTTAAAAATTCGGGATTGCTGGCTATATCAATTTTAATATCTTTATTTAAATTAGATTCTATTACTTTCTTAACCTTAAAAGCAGTGCCGACAGGAACAGTAGATTTAATGACAATTAATGAATCCTGGCTAATAACATCAGCTATTTCTGAAGCTACATCATAAACATAATCTAAATTAACGCTACCGTCCTCATGTTCAGGAGTTCCAACAGCTATGAAAATAATATTGGAATTGTCTAAAGCCTCTTTTAAATCCGTGGTAAAAATTAAATCTCCCTTTTTTTGATTGGATTTAACTAATGATGCCAAATTAGGTTCATAAATAGGTAAGATATTATTTTTTAAATTAGCTATTTTTTCCAAGTCATTATCAACACAGTAAACTCTATTTCCCATTTCTGCAAAACAAGTTCCGGTAACAAGACCTACATAGCCAGTTCCAATAATTGTCAGTTTCATGAAAAATAATATCTTATTTAAATAATTTAAAGTTTATTATGGCTCCGCCAAAAAGTCAGCTGATTTTTTTATCTGTTTACTAGCATAATATTTTTTATTAATAACTTTGATTTAAACAGAACAAAAACTATAAAAACACTTAAAAAAATAAAAATCGTTATTTCATTTTCCAAAAAATAATAATTAATTGGATAAAATGAATCCATATTAATTCAGATACCATTAAAAATACATTTATATTGAATTACTCTTCCAACAAGATAATATTTTTAGGATCCACCTTTAAATAATCAGGAATTACAAATTCATGATCATGTATTTTTTTATCTAATTTCCACCATAATCCATTTGCCAACGTTATTTGCCATTCAAAAGGTATTTCCAATTTTGTTGCGTTTATAGTATCAAATGAATTAATATCATCTTTTTCAGCAGGCAAAAAATCATGTGCCCTTATTCCAATATGAGTAATATCCTGTGAAATTTTTTCAGCTACTTCAAATGTAATTCCCCATTCTAATGATTTAATATGATAATCATCTATTATTTCAACTTTAGAAATATTTTTACATCCTGTAAGTCTAGCAACCTGAACTTTTTTTGGATTCTCAAACACATCGTGAGTAGTTCCTTTTGCAATAATTTTACCCTTGTCCAATATTAAAAGCTCATCGCAAAACTGAAATACTTCATCACGATTATGGGTAACAAGAATAGAAAATCCGTCAAAATCTTTCAGTATATTACTAAGTTCAATACGTAATTGTTCTTTTAGAAATGTATCCATTGCACTAAACGGTTCATCCAACAGTATAACATCCGGACTGTAAGCCAATATACGGGCCAAAGCTACTCTTTGCTGCTGACCTCCAGATAATTCTCTAGGATATCTCTTTTCCAAACCTTCTAAACGAAAGCGTTTAATCATATCAGTTAACCTTTTTTCATCATAATCTTTAGGTAAACCAATAGCAACATTTTCCTCTACAGTCATATTCGGAAATAATGCATAATTTTGAAATAAGTATCCTACATTTCTTTTTTGAGGCTTTAAATTAATTTTTTCATTAGAATCATAATAAACAGTTTCATCATTTGTAGTTAAACTTATAACGCCATTATCTGGATTTACAATACCTGCAACAGATTTTAAAGTCATACTTTTACCACAACCTGAAGGACCTAAAATACCTAAACATCCTTTTTTCAATTCAAAATCCACATTTAAGTCAAATTCTTTAAGTTTCTTTTGAATATTTACTTTTAACAATTCATTACTCATAACATATTCCCCAAATTATTTCCACTGCCTTTCCTTACGTATTGAAACATAATCCATAATAAAAATAGCTATAAATGATATAATAACAATGAATATTACATAATTAAAAGCATCTCCCATATTACCGGCAGCTACTTCAGAATAAACTGCCATTGGAAGAGTTCTAGTTTGTCCTGCAATATTTCCTGCAATCATTGCTGTAGCACCAAACTCACCCAAACCTCTGGCATAGGCAAGTATTCCCCCACTAATAATTCCTGGAAGTGCATTTGCAAGCAAAACTTTCCAGAAAATTTTGAACTCAGACATTCCCAATGTACGGCCAGCATCCAATAAATTAGAATCTACCTGTTCAAATGCACCTCTGGCAGAACGATACATTAAAGGAAAAGACATGACCACTGCAGCGATAACTGTTGCAGACCATGAAAATGCTATTTTCACAGCAAAAAAGTCTACAAAAAACTTACCTATCGGACCCCTAACACCAAAAATATACAATAAAAAGAATCCTACAACAGTAGGAGGCAATACAATTGGAAGTGTAAAAATACCGTCAAGTACAATTTTTACTGAATCATTTTTAAGTTTAACAATGCCCCAGGCAACTATTAATCCTAAAAAAAAGGTTATAAAAATTGATAAACTTGCTGTTTTCATTGAAATAAAAATTGGAGTCCAATCAGTCATGTCAATAATTCTCCTTTAAATTATCATGTTGATTTTAAGTTATAAAGTTTATTCATGAATTGTAAATCCATATTCAACAAATACATCTTTAGCTTCTTTACTTTTTAAGAATTCCATGAACTTTTGAGTAGCATCCTGATGCTCTGAGTTTTTAAGTTCAGCTACCGGATAAATAACTGGAGTTTTTAAAGCATCATCTGGAGCTTCACAAACTACTTTAACATCACCATTAGATTTGGCATCAGTAGAATATACGATACCGCATTCAGCAGACCCCTGAGCTACCTGATTTAATACAGCAGTTACATCAGTACCTAAAGACAATTTGGATTCAACACTGTCCCATACACCAAGATTGGTTAATACTTCCTTACCATATTGACCGGCAGGTACTGAAGAAGGATCTCCCATAGCAATGTTACCGTCTACATTTTTCAAATCCTCAAATGAAGATATGTTTAAGTCGGAATCTTTAGGTACAATCAAAACAACTTTATTTTCTAAAAATTGAATGTTAGTACTGTTATCAATTAAACTTTCATTAACTAATTTGTTCATCTGTTTATTACCTGCAGACATAAATACATCTGCATCCAAACCATTTTCGATTTGTTTTTGTAAATCACCGCTTGAAGCATAAGTTGGAGTGACTTTTACCCCAGGATATTTTTCTTCAAACATTGGAATTAATTTTTCATCAAAAACATTTTTTAAACTAGCCGCAGCAGCTAAATTTACTTCCTGTCCATTTAAACTGTCATCAGTGCTTGCTGAACCGTTAGCCCATATTCCAACACCAACAGCCAACACTGCTATTACAATAACAACAGCTATAATCTTTTTTGAAACCACTATTCATCACCTTTTAAAATAAATCAATACCTCAAAAATTAGTCATAGTAACCTAATTGTCAAATAGGTATAATTATAAGTTTAATTTCATCAATATATAAATATTATCATATCGATTTATTTAGCTCCGTCAAGAACTTTAGTGATTAATGTTCAGAAAAATCTGTTATATTCAAAACATTAAAAACTAATTGTTTACAATTTTTCAAAAAAATTAAGAATTTTAGTTGTTTATCCAGCAATATAAAATAATAACATTATATTTAAATTTCTAAACATATTTATTATGGTCATTTACTAACTATATTATTATGGAAAAGAGGATTGTCAAAAAAACACGAGAAGAACTCTCACCAATAGGATTTGGAGCTATGAGACTACCTTCAAAAAATGGTAAAATCAACTACAAAGAATCTGAAAAGTTAATACACCATGCAATAGACAATGGAATAAACATTATCGATACTGCAGCTATCTATAATAATGGAGAAAGTGAAAAAGTCCTTGGAAAGGCTCTAAAAGGAGAATATAGAAACAAAGTTAAAATTTCTACAAAATTACCTGCAATGAACATAAAAAAGTATGAAGATATGGAAAAAATATTAAATGAACAGTTAGAAAGGCTGCAAATTGACTGTATTGACTATTACTTTCTACACAATGTTGATTTGAAAGCTATGAACAGACTGCTTAAAAAAGATGTTTTAAAATTCTTATCAAAGGCAAAACAAGAGGGAAAAATAAAATATGTCGGTTTTTCATACCACGGCACTACTGAAGAATTTCCATTATTGCTTGATGCATATGACTGGGATATGGTGATGATCCAATATAATTACTTTGATAACAATGTTCAGGCAGATATTGAAGGCATTCATCATGCAGCATCAAAAGGAATGGGAATTTTTATAATGGAACCTTTAAAAGGTGGAATTTTAGCTGGAAAAATGCCTGATGAAGTTGAAAGTATATTTAAAAAAGCCGACCCCTCAAAAACAAATGCAGAATGGAGCATATCCTGGATTTTAAATCATCCTGAAATAACCTGTGTATTTTCAGGAATGAATAACATAGCTCAAATTGATGAAAATATAGCTATTGGAAATAGTGTTGAACCCCATTCCATGAGTTTAGAAGAACTTGAAACAATTGATTATGCAAAAAGAGCCTTAAAAGAATTGCTTCAAATTAACTGTACAAGCTGTGGATACTGCCTGCCCTGCCCCAGAGGCGTGAATATTTCTGAATGCATGAAAATATATAATGAAAAATATTTATTCAATCAAAAAAGCCTTTTAAATCAAAGCTTAATCGATTATTATTTAACTGTAAGCGGAATTATGATAGACAGTTCAAATGCAGGATTATGTAATGGATGCGGAAAGTGCTTAAGAAAATGCCCCCAACACCTGGACATTCCAAAAGAACTTGATAAAGTTAAAAAAGAATTTGAAGGCCATTTCTTTAAATTTAAAGTATTATTCATAAAAAGTATCGGTATGAAAATATATCAGAAATTTTTTTAAATAATAAAATAAAAAGTGATAAACATGAAACTCGAAGAAATATTAGCTCCATGCCCAAAATGCGGTTCCAAAGATAAACATGTACACAGAAAAATGTTAGACAATCACAGAGCACATGCAGAGTTAGACACTGTAAAATGCGAAGATTGCGGTTATATTTTCTTTGTAAATGATAGTATGGAAGAAGACGAAAAAAAAGAACTTTTAAAAGAATTAAATAAATATTACGGATAAAATGACTTTTCATGTAATGATAATTCCCACTTTAGGTTGCCAATGCAACTGCAAATACTGTTGGGGTTCAGAATCAACAAAAGAAATGATGGACATTAGCGTAATTGATGACATTATCACCTGGTTAAAGGATTTCAGAGATGATAAAGTTCATTTTACATTCCACGGAGGAGAACCTCTTCTTGCAGGCTATGATTTCTATGCTGAAGCTTTAGAAAAATTATCAAAAATAGACAATTTAGAAGGTTTTTCACTTCAAAGTAATATCTGGTTACTTTCAGATGAACTAATCGATTTATTTTTAAAGTACAATGTTGCTGTAAGTACCAGTATTGACGGACCTGAAGAAATTAATGACTATCAAAGAGCAGAAGGTTACTTTAAAAAAACCATTGGCAGATATGAAAGAGCAAAAGAAAAAGGATTAAACATAAACTTTGTTTTAACAGTGACTCAATATTCCAAAGACTACAGTGACGAGTTATATGAATTTTTCAAATCCCATGGTATGAATTTAAAAATACATGCTGCACTTCCGTCACTACGTGGAGACAATGCTGACCCATGGGCTCTTGATCAGGAAGAACACGGAAAACTTTTAATAGACTGGCTAGACAAGTATCTTTATGATTTAGATAAATTCAGTGTAATGGATCTTGACCACATTGCTAAAAGTACATTCAGAAGAAGGGGAACATTATGTACGTTTGCAGATTGTATAGGTACAACATTAGCTGTCGGTGCAGACGGTTCAATTTATCCATGCTACAGGTTTGTAGGAATGGATGAATATATTTTAGGCAATGTCAAAGCAAACCCAAGTTTTGATAAGCTAAAAGAGTCTGACGCATGGGCAAAACTTCAAGAATTTAGAGAATATGTTGATGAAAACTGTGCCAAATGCAGATATGTAAAATATTGCGAAGGCGGATGTCCATATAATGCTATTGTAGCCAGTAAAACTCCAAAAGCTGTTGATCCTCAATGTAAGGCTTATAAAATGATTTTTGGTGAAGTTTCTAAAAGACTTAACAAGGAATTTGCAAAAAATGCATTTGGTGGATTAAACGGACCAGGTGTTAAAAAAGAAAATGAAGCTTTCAGTATTATGGATTTGATGATGAAACCATAATATTTTTTTATTTTAATTTTATTTATATAATAAATCATATTTTTTAGAATTAATACTGCCAACTACCTTACAATCAGTTAATTCTTCAATCACACAGAGTTCTTATGAATCTATTTTAAATAATTTGATTTCACCATTAATTTTTTATTAACACTCCCAATTACAGCTCCCGCACTTATTTTTACATTCTCTTATTTATTTTTAGTTAAAGAGCATTTAAAAATTACATACATATAATAAAATAACAGATATTACTCTTTTTTATACAATTCATTTAAATATCCTCTTTCAATACACCAATCTTTAAATTCATTGTATTTTACAGGATCTTTTTGAAGATATAACTGCTCATAAAATAATTTATCACTGTGACTGTTCATTTTTTCAATAGACTTTACTATCTGATAATTCATATCTTCACCATAACCCATTTTATCCCTTTTTTTAAGCATATAAATCAATCCATACTAGATATATTATACATACCTATAAATCATAATTTATACACAAAAATATATAAATGTTGTGGTAAAAATAAGTTTAAAAAAAGTTAAAAAGAAATTATAGAAAATGCTTAATTTTAATTTGAAGCTATAATCTCTTTCATATATCTGATTAAATCGTTTTTAGATTCCTCATCATCCATTGCAAATTCTATGGATGTTTTTAACCATTCCAAACGATTTCCTATATCATAGGTTTTTCCTTCAAAAGTATTTCCATAAATTTTATCCAATTTAGCTAAAGCATCAGTAAGTTGAATTTCCCCACCAACTCCAAATCCTGTTTCTTTGATTTTGTCGAAAATATCTGGAGTAAGTACATATCTTCCCATAATAGCCAAGTTAGATGGTGCTTCGTTAACTGGTGGTTTTTCAACAAGTTCATCAATTTGATAGACATCCTGTTCGATTTCAACTCCTTTAATTATACCGTATCTTTCTACTTTTTCCTGAGGTACCCTTTCAAGAGAAATAGCTGATGCTTCATATTTGTTATAAATATCTATTAACTGTTTTGTACATGGAGTTTTTCCTTTTGTTATTGTATCTCCAAGCATTACTGCAAATGGTTCATCACCAACATGTTTTTTAGCACAATAAATTGCATCACCTAATCCTTTTTGTTCTTTTTGACGGATATAACAAATATCAGCTAAATCAGTGATATCCTGAACTTGTTTTAAATATTTGGTTTTACCTGCTTGTTTTAAAGTATATTCCAATTCAAAGGATTTATCAAAATGATCTTCAATAGAACGTTTGTTTTTACCAGTTACAATCAAAATATCATCAATACCCGAAGCTACAGCTTCCTCAATAACATACTGAATAGTAGGTTTATCAAAAACAGGCAACATTTCTTTAGGTTGTGCTTTAGTAGCTGGTAAAAACCTAGTTCCAAAACCAGCTGCCGGAATTACTGCTTTCATTTAATTATCACCATCCTAATTTAATTAATCATAATTTTTGTTTTGATTGGTTAAATAGTTAATTATTTTTTACATCTCTTACAAAATTTCGCCTAATTTATCTAATATATATTCAATACTGACATCATAACATACAATTGTTTTTTGAGAAGACTTCTCACCTTTTGAAATACTTACATCGCAATTAAAAATTTTAGATAACTCTTTTACAATTTCCTTATTGGCCTTACCTTTTTGAGGAACCTGCTTAATACGTATTTCAAACCTGTTTCTCCATTCATTAAAACCTGAAATTTGAAATTTATTTGAATTTGGAGAAACCTCAATATCTACAAAAACATTATTATCTGCTGAAGAAATTGCATTCAAATAGTTATTAGACATTATAATCAGAAAAATAGTTTATCAATAAAAGTGCGGGAGACGGGACTTGAACCCGCGAAGGGACTAACCCAATAGGCCCTCAACCTATCGCCTTTGACCACTCGACCACCCCCGCATTACACATAACAAAAGTAGTTATTAAAAGATGTGTTTTTTAAAGTATATAAACTTAACTATTTTAGATTAATAATAAAAATTGATTTTTTAATTCCAATGTCTAATTAATCATAATCCATCTTTTTAATAGCATCATAAACTCGTTTACAATTATTTTTATCATTGAACTCAAAGAAATCATCAACTCTTTTAATATATTGGTCTTTCATTTCACATTCATTTTCAACATATTCCATTATTAAATCAATTAACTCCTCATGATTATCAACAACTTCTCCAAAACCCATTGTTTTATAATCAAAATAGCTTTCTTCAAGATCAAAATGGTAATCCTTAGCATAATGATAATAAATAACTGGCTTTTTTAAATAAGCAAAATCAAAAGCTATTGAAGAATAATCCGTTATTATCAAAGAAGCATGTGTAAAAATATCATTATAACTATTGGAAGTTGAATCGATTGTTACATAATCATTTGTTTCAAATAATTCAATGAATCTGTAAACGTTCGGATGCGGTTTAAAAATTAATTTATAACCATGTTTTTTACAAAAATCAATTAAACGGGAATCATTAATTAAAGAATTGTATATCCTGAAGTAGTTTGATTTTAATATTTTTTCTTTGGTTGAATGAAGAAAATGCCTTCTCCATGAAGGCATAATTACAATTTCCCTATAATCCTCTTTCTTCTCCAGAGCATCATATCTAGGAAACCCCAATAACTGAGGAACATCTTTATGATAATTATAATGATACTTAAAAAAGGATTCCAATTCCAGTTTTGATGCAGTTACAATTAATGAAATGTTTTTATCTGCTTTATTAAGCCACATGGAAATATTATCCTTTGTAATACCATGCTGTAAAAATACAAGTTTAAATTTAACAAGTCCTGATAAAAAAGGATAATTACCCCAGAATGGATAAACTAAACCATTATCAGGATGGGAAGATATGACTTTTTCTGCAAATAAAGCATATATTCTGTGTTTAATAGAACCGTATTCAATGGTTTTTCCAATTTGAGAAACATCACCAAATGCAAAATTATCCCTATTTAAAACAAAAACCTTTTCAATGCCATCATCTACGCCAACAGCATATTTAAAAAGATTAATACCATTATCATCAGCTAGATAAGGCAAATCCATAAAAATCCAAATTCTTTTAGATGAAAAAAACGGATACACTATGAAATAAACAATTCTGAATATTACGCCTGTTCTCCAGCCCTGATTAGTTTCACGCAGCATTGTGTAAATAGTTGAAATCTCATTTTTCAATACTCTTATCCAGTTTTTCGGCTTGACAGTTATTGTACTTCCCTTAACCTTAGCAATGTGATTTTTTGAAAGTAAATATTTAGATGTGTTTGAAAGTCTGCAGGGTCTGGTGAACTTTATTTCAAGATCCTTAAAATCATTAACCTCTGTTTTAAATTGAATTTTAATATTTTTTGAAGTAATTGGAATATAAAGCTCAAAATCATTATTGAATGCATATTCAAAATTTAGAGAAAACCTGTCCCTTTGAGGGTATTCCAGTTCCTTAGTTTCAAAAATTTTATCATTAACAAACACAAAAACATTACCCCTTTTATTGAAAAATGTAGTAATAAATCCTGAAACATAAATAACATCATTTTGTATCTCAAAAATATCAATGAATACCTGATTTAATGATAACTTATCAATAATCTCTTCATAAACTTGTTTTCTATATTTATAATCACAATTAGCCAGATAATCATTACCTAAATATTTCAAAAAGAATATGTGCGTTTTAAGCTGGTTTTGAATATTTTTTTGATTGTATATCACATCATCATCAATATTCTGCAAAATAAAAATCAGATTGATGTAAAGTTCATGAATTTCATCATGACTTAAAATATGATCGATCTTTTTAATCTTAAAAAGCCATTGCAAATCATACATTAATACATATTGAATAAATTTTAAAACTTCACCATACTTTTTTTTAGAACAGTAAATTAATTTAAAATGAAACTGTTTAATTCTAGAAATATAGTAACCTTTAGTTTTACTTGAATAATCAAGAAGAGAATTTTTAGCTTCAAATTTTCTATAAAAATAAGACCCGCTTTTAACAAGCCCTAATTTTAATTTATTCAAAAGAAGTTGATTAACAAAAAATGCATCTTCAGCAGTCTGTAATTTAACATTGAATTTAATATCTCCAATAGCTTCTGCTTTAAAAAATGAAGAAGGACCGGATAACTGAATAAATTCCGGCTGTTTTGATAAATCAGCAACTCCTGTTTTTTTAAATTTAAAATTTAAAGGATGATTACCCTTTTGTGATCCGAAATAGTATATTGGAATTGAAACCACATCAATTTCCGAATAATGCTTTTCAAAGAAATTATAAACATCCCTAAACGTATTGGAACTTATATAATCATCACTGTCTAAAAAATTAATATATTTTCCTTGTGCTTCATTTAATCCCAGATTTCTAGCATGTGCCGGGCCAAAACAATCTTTAGTTGATACATACTTAATGTTTTGGGGATACTTAACTCTGTATTTTAAACATATATCTTCAGTATTATCTGTACTTCCATCATTAACTATGATAATTTGAATATTTTTTTCAAAATCCAAACTTTGATTAATAATGGAATCAATTGCTTTTTTTAAATACAGATCAGAGTTATTAGCTGCAATTATAACAGAAAATAAAAATTTATCATGAATTTTTATAACCCCCAAATTTTAAAAAATAATCCAAAAATATATCAAATATATCCATTAATATAATATTATATCTACCAATTATAATAAATCTTTTGATGGTGTAAATTATGAAAAAACTATACTTATTATTAATCATATTAATTTTATTAATGGTAGAGGTCAATTTATACAATTATAATGGTTTTGACTTTAATTCAAACAAAATAGAATTTAATGGTACCAAGTTTAATCTGCCTGAAAATTTCAATGTTGCCAATGAAAGTGAAAATACAATAAGCCTCTACGATAAAAGTGACAATATAACCATAAATATGACTCATTTAAATGATAATATTTCAATTAAAACCTATTTCCAAAAAGCCCTAAAAGATAATTTTACAGTAGGTAACGAAACTCAAAAAATAGATAACATCACCCTATATGTAACATATCGTGAAACAAATTATACCAATTCAACACAGCTATTTTTTGAAAAAGACAACACAAATTATCGTATGTGGATATTGAACTATGATAATAAAAATGAATATTCTTCAAAAATAGCTGCTGAAATCATTACAAGTCTAAGACCCGCAAATCAAGGATATATAGGTTAAAAATAACCTTCAAATCCTTATTTTATTGCAAATCTATTTTTTCTTTTATTTTGAACAAACAATTTCTGAATAAAATCCAGAGAATCATCAACATTCAAACATTTTAATGTTTCATCAATTTTAGGAAAATAAAGGGATTCATTTGGAATAACATTATAAATAAACACATCACTTACATAATTATTAAGACTTTCAGACTCTGTTTCGCTAAAAGCCCCCAGATAATCTTTAGTAAAAAAAACATCCTTTTGAACAACCTGTACAGGATTGCCGCTTAAAAAAGAATTGGAAAATCCTTTACAGTTAGGAGGAACAAATGCATTATTATCTACAATAGAACCAGAACCCAAAACCGCACCAGAAGATATATAAGCTAAATGACCTAACCACACATGATCTCCAATAAGAACAGAACCCGGAAAATTAATCCTTTGTTTAGTCTTGGATGAATATATTGGATAAGCAAAAGAAGTTCTAATATTTGTACCGCTACCAATATTGCAATCATCACCAATAACTAAATTTTGATGTTCCTGAACATTGATGTTTAAAGGAGCAGTCATATTATTATCACGACCGAAAAAGACAACTGAATCATGATAAACCTGCAAATTCAAAGGATATTGTGAATTAGGAGCGGAAGATAAATAAACTAACGAATTATTACCTTCAAAACGTATATTTGCATTAACTAATTTTACATCACGTTCACAATAAAATAAATTGCCTTTGCCTCTAAAAGTAATATTTGAATTAACAAATTCAGGCTTACCAATAAAATTATTCTGTTTTAAATTTTCAATTTGATCAATATTGCTAACTGACTCCATAAAAACCACAATAATTATTTTTTAATTGAATTTAGAATCGCATCCAATTTGTTTTCAAGATTATCCATTCTTCTTTCCAGATTATCTCCACTATTTACTAAAGAACCTGTTTTTTTAGCAACAAGACAGGTATCACACCAAGGTTTAGCATCGGCATTTGTAGAAACATGAATAACTTCAAAATCAACATATTTGGCTAATGCACTCATACCGTCCTCATAAAAACGATAGCAGTTAGTATCTGCATCACCATGTTTAGGTCCACCACTAGGAGCAATAATACAGCAAAAACCACCAGGTCTTAAAACTCTGTCAATTTCAGCCATTGTAAGCCAAAAGAAACCTAAATGTTCAAAAAACTGACCTGAAACAACAACATCATAGCTATTGTCTTCAACTTCATACCAATTGTAAATATCATCAACAACAATATCCACATTAGCCCCTTTTTCAAAATCTAAGCCCTGATAAGTCCAATTAGAACTATTAAAAATAGATTTATAATTATAATTAGTACCACTTGTATCTAAAGAACCAACATCCAATATATCTAAAAAATCATTATCATTAAGATAAGTATTTTTAAACCAACTCATTTTATCATGACTAGACTTATGCATGTTATCACCAATTAATTCTCTCTAAAATTAAGACTGAATTATACCAATTTTATTCAACCTTTGATATAAATTATATCTATTACAATTATTTTGTTTTCTAGATATAAAAACATTATCTAATTACATTAAAAAATATTAAAATTATAAGTTTTCTTCTAATTTTTTCTTTAAAAACATATTTTCTTTTCTTAAAACTATTAACAAATTCAACAATATGTTTAAGCTGATTAAATTTATCTGAATAATAAGAATTTTTATAATGTGTTCTGCCAGAACTCCAAATATGAGATTCCTCAGCAAAATAATCTCCCAAAAACCTAATTAATCAACTAACAATAAACTATTCATTAATTTTTTTTAAAATTAAATCTAATTTATTTTCAAGACTATCCATTCTTTTTTCTAAATTACTATTAACACCATACTGTTTTCTAGCTATTAAAACGCAATCATACCAAGGATAAGCAATTTCATCATCATTGACATAACACTCAAGTGTTTGCAACCCTACATAATTAGCTACTTGTTTCATACCATTATCAGTAAATCTAAAACAGTCATAAGGATTTTTGTGAACAGGTCCTGCACTAGGAGCAATAATACAGCATAATCCTCCAGGTTTTAAGATTCTTTCAATTTCTTTTATAGCTTTCCAAAAGAATTCCATATGTTCAAAAGCCTGACCAGAAATAACAACATCAAAAGAACTATCTTCAATTTCAATCCAATTATAAATATCTGAAACAACAATATCTACATTTGGACCTTCTTGAATATCCATGCCCTGATATTTCCAGTTATCTTCTCTTAAAAATCTACCGTAGTTATAAGAAGTATCACTAGCATCATAAGATCCTATGTCTAAAATATTTAATGAATCTTCAGTATTCAAATAATTATTTTTAAATTTTTCCATTGATTGAAATGAACTTTTATGCATATTATCTCATTCTATTAAATTAATTAAATAAAATTACAAGTTATATTAAACATATTACTTTACTAAAATAAATATATTAATATTATTTATTTCTATTTAAAATATCATTTAAATATTTATTAAATTTAAAAGTATTATAAGACTCATATTTTTTAATAGTGGTTGACAAAATAAAATTCTCGTCTCTTAAATTTTTAATAATTGATTGATAATAAAATCTAAACACTTACCCAAATATCTTTCAGCATTAAAAATAGGAATAATAACTGAAATCTCAACATCTGCACTCATAAATCACACCACATAATTTAATATTAGTAAAAAATATTTAAAACAATTATTCATCATCTATTTTGCATTTTAAAATAGTATCTGCAATAAATGTCCAAGGCTGTTCTTTAATAATCTCAAATTTATAGCCTAAATCTAAATTCTCAATCCACGGTTTTATTTCAAAGAAATCCTCAGCACTATGATATATACTAATAAACAACATTGGTTTTTGACTTTTTATTGTTTCAACAGCTCCACTTAAAAGATCTTTTTCCGCTCCTTCAACATCAATAGTAATCAAACCAACATCCAAGTTATTTTCCTTGACAAATTGATCAACAGTTACTTCTTGAACTTTTAGCTCTTCCGTATATTTTCTTAAGTTAGAATCAGATGTAATTCCCTGAAAATTATCATTAGCTAAATATAAACTTCGCTCACCATTAATATTACCTAAAGATTTGTTTACAGGTTTTATATTTGAAATATTATTCCTTCCAACATTCTCTTTTAATAATTTAAAAGACTCTTCAAATGGTTCAAAAGCAAAAACATTTTTATGAGTAACTTCAGATAATGGAATTGCAGTATCTCCAGTAAATGCTCCTGCATCAATTATATCCTTATTTTCAAGAAAATTCTTATCCTCTTTACTTAAATTTAAATCCATGAACCCATGAAGATTATATCTTCCTTTAAAGTTATATTTTCCTATTTTATCATCATATACATTATTTATTTTAAAATCTTCCCACTGTTTTTGTTTTTCCAATTCATCATCAAAAAATAAAGTTTCTCTTCTGTTATAATTAATAGCCAAACTTCTTAAAAAAAGCCATTTAAAGTAGTTTTTTGACTCTTTAGGTAAATTTTCAACCATTTCCATAAATTTTTCCTCAAAATCATCTCTAAAATAATAATTTATATAAGACCAGTTACAAAAGCTGGCTGCAGTATTCTCATTAGCTCTAATTTTACGAATATTCTCATATTTACTATTAAGAGAATCAATCTCTTTATGTAAATTTTCCACTTCTTGTTTAAGAACTTTATTTTCCTGAATCAGCTTTTTTTTATTTCCAAATAAATTATCCATAATTGTCATAATATGATCCGTTAGTTAATTAATTTTCATAAATCCAGTTATAAACTCTTTTAGAGTTATTTTGGTCATTGTATTTGTAGAACTCATCAACTCTTTTTTTATAAACTTCTTTCATTTTACAATCATTATCCAAATAATCTTTAATTAACTTTATTAAATCATCCTCTTTTTTAATAACTTCTCCAAAGCCCATTGTTTTATAATCAAAATAGCTTTCAGATAAATCAAAGTTGTAGTCATCTGAGTATTGATAATAAATAACTGGCTTTTTAAGATATGAAAAATCAAAAGCAACAGATGAATAATCAGTTATGAGTAATTCTGACTCATTAAATAACTCCTGATAAGTCTTTTTATCATCTGCAATAATGCTTTCATCCAAATCAAACAAATGAATAAATTTTGCCAAATTTGGATGTGGTTTAAAAATTATTTTATAACCTCTATTTTTAGCATAGCCAATTAACTCTTCATTATTCAATAAATCATTTAATCCTTTAAAGTATTTGGAATTTTTAAGAGCAAATTCACTTTTTTGCAAATATTCTCTCCATGACGGCATTATTAATATCTGTTTTTTGAGATTATTATTTTCCAAATTATCAAAACGTGGAAATCCAAGTATCTGAATAATTTCCGGAGAATAATTATAATCTTCACCTAAAAATGAGTTTCTTTCCAAAGGAGAAACTGTTAATATTAAAGACAAATCCTTATCATATTTTCTAATCCATTTAGAAATGTTATCTTTTGTAACTCCATGCTGTAAGAAGTATTTCTCTGATGTAATCAGCCCACTGTATAAATCCCCATTTTTGGCATAAAAAGGATTTAAAATGTTTTCATCAGGATGTGAAGAGATTATTTTATCTGCAAATAAATAAATCAACCTTTGTTTTATTGAATAAAATGGTAAAACATTTTTATATTTGCCTGCTAATCTGGAATAATCTTTACTGTCCTCTGAAACTGTGAAATATTTTTTAACATTATCTTTTCTAGATAGTGCATATTTAAATAATTGTTCACCATTATCATCAGCCGCATTTCGCCTATCCATAAATAGCCAGATTTTCTTATTTCTTAAAAATGGATATAATATAAGATAAATTAATCTAAAAGCCAATGCAGAAGTATAATACGGACCTTTATCATTATAGATTTTCATCAAACACTTATATTCCAATTTTAACATTTTAATAAATGAATATGATGTTAGATAAAAAGAATTATCTTTAAAAACCACAATATTATTGTCTTTAATTAAGTAATTACTGCTAGTTGATAATCTTGCATGCTTTTCAAAAGTAATTGGAAGATTAAATGATTCATCATCATTTAAAACATTTATAGATAACTTCTTGTCTTTAATTTCATCTACTGGAATTTCCAAATCAAAATCATAAGGAAATTTATACCCTACTGATAAAAATTTTAATGGTTTCCTTGTAGGATAAACAAAACGTTTAGAGATAAATTCCTTATTTTCGCACTTAGCTACTACTTCAATATTGTCCGGATTAAAATTACTCATTAAAAGACCGGATATGTTTAAAAAACCATTTTTTATATTGACTATGTCAATATAAAACCTGTGAATACCTAAACGGTCATTAAGCTGCAATTCATTAATTGTTTTAGCAGTCAAATTAGATTGTTTAATAGTTAATAGAAACTCACGAACATGATTATCTAAAGTTTTATAGTTTTTAATAATATCTCCATCAATATAAGATAAGACATCTAAAAAAACTTCCCAAAATTCGTTAATTTCCCTTTTAGTTAAAATATTCTCAATTTCTTCAACTTTTACCATCCATTGAAGATCATAAAGTAAAGTATACTGGATAAACTTTGGAGTTTCACCATATTTTTTAACTGAATATTCAATTAGTTCCTTAAAGTAATATTTTAACCTGTCTGTAAAAAATCCTTTCTTTTTTTGGGAATTGTCAATTGTAGATGACTTATCAAAGTGTTTTCTATATAAGTAATTGGCATTTTTAACCAAACCCAATTTCGGATTATCAATAAGAATTTTATTAATAAATAAAGCATCTTCAGAATTAACAAGATTTGTATTAAATCTTAAATTGCCAACAGCTTCCCTTTTAATAAAAGCTGATGAAGCTGAAAGCTGAGGATAATCAGGTTCATCTAAAAGATTAACCATCTCTTCTTTTTTATATTTATAATTAAGAATATGTGGTCCTTTTTGGTTGTCAAAAAATGTTATGGGAATTGATATGACATCGGCAGCAGGATTTTTCACTAAAAAATCATAAACTGCATTAAATGTATTTGGAGACAGTTTATCATCACTGTCAAGGAAGTTTATATAATCTCCCTTAGCATATTTTAATCCCAAATTACGTGCACTGGCCTGACCGCCATTTTCTTTAGAGATTAGCTGAATATTATAAGGATAATCTTCCTGATATTTCTTAGCTATTTTTAAAGAATCATCATTACTTCCATCATCAACAATGATAAGTTCCACATTATGTTCAAATCCAAAATTTTGAACAATTAAAGATTCAACTGCATCTCCCAAATATTGCTCATTATTATATGATGCCATTATAACTGAAAATGTTTTATATGAATCCAATTTTTCAAATTCTTCAAGATTATTTGAATTTAATACTTTTAAAGTTCTTGATTTTATTTTAAAATCCAGTTCATCAACATTTAATGAAAAATCTTTTGATGTATCATTCAATATCTCATTAAATTCTTTTTTCATCAGATTAAAGAAATTTTTTCTATATTTTGGAGCTGTCTGGCTAAATCTCCATAAAATAAGATGGATGAATCTATTGTAAACCTGTTTTTTATAGACATTTATATAATTAGTTTCAATTAATAATTCACGAATTAATCTGAAAATATGAATAACATCAATATAATCTTTATCCTGACTTTTAGAAACTGTTGAACCTTTTCTGTTTGTCCTATAATAATATAAGTTTTCATCAATTAAAGAAATCCTTTTAGCTTTAAGATAAACATTGTAAAAAAAGACTTCATCTTCAAATATATATTTTTCCGGAAATCTGATATTATTTTTTTCAATAAAAGACCTTCGATATAACTTGTTGTAGGGAGTTACTGAAATTAATGAAGTGAACTCTTTAGTATCTAAATTATTAAATACTTCTTTTTTAAACCCGCTGAAACATTTAAGTGAATAATACCATAAATTATCATCAATTACATGTGTTTCATTATCAAAAGAAGAAACTTTACACATTACCAAATCCAAATTTCCATTAACTGATTTATTATACAATTTCTCAAGCATGTCTTTTTTTATAAAATCATCTGCATCAACAAAGGATATAAATTCACCCTGAGCATTGTCCAACCCAACATTACGTGCAGTTCCCTGCCCTTCATTTTCTTTAGAGATTATTTTAATTCGTTTATCTTTTTTAGCATAATATTCTAAAATATTTAAAGAATCATCAGTTGACCCGTCATTAATGCAAATAATTTCAATATCTTCTAAAGTTTGATTTAAAATACTGTCTAATGATGTTGATAAATACTCTCCAACATTAAAAACAGGAACTATTACAGAAACTTTAACTTTTGACATGATTTCAGTAACCTATAAATGCTATTTAAATTAATAATTAAATATATTAATATTAAATATATAAATTTTTGTGTGGAAATTATGTTTAAAGAAATGATTAAAAAAAATACAAGTGAGCATTTCCTACTTAAACAATTAATTAAAAAAAATTTCACAGCTAAATACAAAGACTCAATACTTGGAATCCTATGGAGTTTTATAAACCCATTGTTAACCATGCTTTTGTTAACTGCTATCTTTTCAACAATATTTTCCGGAAATATTGCAAACTATCCGGTTTATTTTTTAGCAGGACGCTGTTTATTTGATTTTTTTAGTGCTGGAACAAAAATAGCCATGAATTCAATAAAAGGAAATAGCGGTATCTTAAAAAGAATATATGTTCCAAGATATATCTTTGCTTTTGGAGGAATTTGTTCGGAGTTTATTAATTTCATAATTTCATTAATAATACTTGTTGCCGTAATGTATTTAACAGGCCTTCATTTAACTTTAATGTCAGTATTAGCTATTGTTCCTATGATAATACTCTTTGTTATGGTAGTGGGAATCGGATTAATACTATCAATTGTATGTACATATTTCAGAGATATTGAATACCTTTACAACATATTTACAATATTATTGATGTATGCATCTGCCCTATTTTATCCTGCAGAGATTATTCCAGAAGCATTAAGACAATATTTATATCTTAATCCAGTGTATTTACTAATTGATCAATTCAGAGACATTATAATGTATAATACCTTGCCAAATATCATGAGTGTTATTAATACCAGTTTATTTGCTCTTATTGTATTAGTTGCTGGAGTTATAATATTTACAAAATACCAAAGGAAAATTACATTAGAATTGTAGGTTGTTTATTATGAAAAAAAATAATTTAAGATTTAAAAACAATATAAAGAGTGATTCTAACAATCAAAACAGAAATTTAAGTTCAAAAAAACAACCAAAAGAAGTTGTCTTTGACCTGCAAGAAGATTACAACAGAATCCCCTATAATATACAACAACCCGAATCAATACATCCTAATGGCATGCAAGAATCAGAAAATAATGAAATTCCAGATTACATAAAACCAATTCATAATAATATATTAGAAAAAGAAACTACAAAACAGCACCAAGATGTTGACAATCTAGTTTCACAATTCATTCCAGACTATCATGAAAAAGTTGCAATTGAACTTAAAAACGTTTCTTTAAGTTTTAAAATAACCAATGACAAAATTGACAATTTAAAAGAATATGTAATACGTACCATCAAAAGAAACAAAGAAAAAAGCAGAAAATTCAAAGCCCTTGATAATGTTTCATTTAAAATCTATCAGGGAGAAAAAGTTGGAGTAATCGGCTTTAACGGTGCTGGAAAAAGTACTTTGCTTAAAATAGTATCCGGTGTTTATGACTGTGACAGTGGAGAAGTAACTACTAACGGAATAATAGCACCGTTACTTTCTTTAGGCGCCGGTTTTGATTACAATTACTCTGGAAAAGACAATATATTTCTGAATGGTGCTATTTTAGGATATACTGAAGATTTTTTAAAATCAAAATATGATGAAATTTTAGAGTTTTCAGAACTTGAAGAGTTCATTAACTTTCCTGTTAAAAACTATTCCTCCGGAATGCTTGCAAAACTTGGTTTTTCAATAGCTACTGTTGTAAATCCTGATATTTTAATTATTGATGAAATCCTCTCTGTCGGAGATGTTAAATTCCAGAAAAAAAGTAATGATAAAATTAAATCATTAATGGGTTCGGGAACTACGGTTTTACTTGTATCACACTCAATTCAACAAATCAGAAACCTGTGTGACAAAGCATTATGGATTAATGAAGGAAAAGTTGTAGCTTTTGATGAAGTAAATAAAGTCTGTGATGCTTATCTTAAAGCAGCTGAAAATGCAAGTAAAGACCAGCTTAAAAACATCAAACTAGAATAATTGTAACTTCCATTTCTTTTTCATTTTTTAAATCTTCAATTAAATCCGAATCAAGATCCCTTGCTGCCTTATCTGCATTTATCATCAAAGTACGGGGACAGACATAGTCGCTGGTTCTGCAGACAATGTCTGTTGGATGAGTTAAAGTCAAATTTTCATGACCAAAGCCAACAATCTCATCATGGCCGTTTTCAGTATCCAATATAACAGTTATTTTAGTGTTTTTATTAGCTATTTTAGCTTTAAACTCATCTGAAAAATCATTCATGGAATTATCCATAGCCACTCCAATAATACAATCTGCAGTAGGTCCAATTTCCAAATCCTTAGTTATTTCAAACGTGGATTTATGCATAGAAGACACATTTTTGTGACCTTTGGTTCTAATCTTAACAAACATGAATATAATTTTGAACTGTGAAACTAATAAATATTTTTATACCATATAATTAAAAATAACCATTATAATTTTAGCAATATATTAGTTAAGCTATTGAAAAATTAAATGATATTTTCATTAAATTAAATATCATATTTGAAATAAGCAAATCTATGCAATTAAATAGAGGATGTGACACAAATTTTTTTTAAATTTTCTCATTTTTGATTTTTTTTCCGATTTTATTTGTTTTAGTTATTTTTTCTGCTTATTTCGTTGTATATTCTTTTTAAGTTGTGTCCTATTGTATATAGTTTTAATTCTGTGTTTACTTCTTGTAGTCCTGTTGTTCTGAATTCTGTTAAGTGCATATTTTGTTTTAAGTGTGCAAATGGTCGTTCTACTGTTTTTGAGCGTATTTTGTATCTTTCTTTTGCTTCAGGTGTTTCCATTTTTCATTGCATTCTAATTTTGGAAGGGATTCCATAGTCTTGGATTACTCTGCAGCGATTTCCTTTTGAGCAAAACAATTGCATTGGGCATGTTTTGCATTCTTTGGTCCAATGACTAATTCTTGACTTGTTTTTATAAGTATATTCGCTGATTTTATATAGTGGTTGCCCGAGCGGGCAGATATAGGTCATCATTTCGTTATCATAGAAAAAATTATCTTTTGCAAATGGTTTATCGGATAAATTGTATTTTTTTTGTTCTCTTGAGAGTTTTCGTGATGATATGTATCCATCAAAGCCATTTTGTTCAAGATATTCAGTGTTCATGTCAGTGGAATATCCGTTATCAGCACTTACTTGATAATTAACGGGTGTTTCATCGTATATTTCGCTTAAATTGGATTGTACTTGTTCCATTAATGGAATAAGTTCATAATAATCTGTTGGATTGTCAGTTATGTAAGATGCGAGTATTATTCCTTTGTAATCGTCGACTGCGATTTGTCCATTGTAATCAAATTCCCATTTTCATTTCTTATTCTTCATAAAACAGGCATCAGAGTCATTGATACTAATTACGTCTTTTCCGGATTCTTCACCCAATTCCATGTCTTCTTCTTCATCTAATTCAATGCTTTCTTTCAGATGTTGTTTCATTATTTTTAATTGTTGTTCGTTTGTTAATTTATTCATTGATGTTTTTGCTTTAATTTTAGTTCCATCCAAACTCACATGATGAATTTTAACTAAATCTTCTTCTTTTGCAATTTTTATTGTTGTTTTAAAAGATTCATCAATCAAATCTGGATAATCCACTTTGAATCTGGCAATTGTACGATAACTAGGATGCTGCATCCCTGCCAAGTACATATAAGCAATGTCAGTCCTTGTTTTTCTTTCAATTTCACGGGAAGATAATCCCCCATCAAAAACGCTCATCAAAATCAGTCTAAGCAACAATTCACGAGGATACGCAAATTCTCCCGGCTTATCAGCAAACACACGGTTCGCTTGCGAACAATCAATTTGATCAACCACATTTTTAATAAAATAACACGGATGGTCCTCAGGAATCAAATTCCTCAAGTCCATAGGCACCAACATGGTCTGATTAATAGTATCATCTCTTAAAACCATAAATAAAACAACCACAAAGATTAATCTACATAATAAAAGATTGTACTTCATAGTATATAAAATTAAAGGAAAAATAAGTAAAAAAAATTATAAAAAATTAGTGAGTTCGTGTCCCACCCTCAATATTATAAAAAAAGAAAAAGTTAAGAGAATTTATAAAAAATTCTCTTTTAAGGACTAATTTTTATTGTGTTTCCTGTTTGGAAATTGTTCCAGTAG